>Ga0307416_100000667_pt1 | contig 17799 bp, 12 predicted proteins | sample DK1Cmetagenome_2_FD_203821 | JGI IMG/M metagenome (GOLD analysis project Ga0307416, IMG submission 203821) | Maize rhizosphere microbial communities from greenhouse at UC Davis, California, United States - DK15-C-3 | ecosystem: Host-associated > Plants > Roots > Rhizosphere > Soil | place...
CCTCGAGCAACTCGCTGACGCCCGCACCGGTGCGCGCGGACACGAAGCACACGGGCACCAGATGACCGTCGCGCAGCGCCTTCTCGAATGGCGCGTGCAGCGCGGACGGCTCGACCTCGCCCTGCTCGAGATAGAGCGACATCAATTCCTCGTCGACTTCGACCACCTGGTCGACGAGCGCGCCATGCGCCTCCTCGACCGACGAGAAGTCGGCGTCGCCGGACGGATTGAAGAAGCAGTCGACGACGCGCCTGCCGCCGTCGGCGGGCAGGTTGATCGGCAGGCATTCCTTGCCGAAAGCGCTGCGCACGGCGGCGAGGATCGCGGGCAGGTCCACGTTCTCGGCGTCGATCCGATTGATGACGACGAGCCGGCACAGCTTGCGATCCGCCGCCCACTCCATCATGCGCGCGGCGATCATCTGCGGCCCGGCCGATGCGCTGATCACCACCGCGGCCGTCTCGACCGCATCGAGCGCGCCGATCGACTGGCCGATGAAGTCGGGGAATCCGGGTGTGTCGATCAGGTGGATGCGCGTGTCGGCGCTCTCGAGATGCAGAAGCGAGGCGCGCAGCGAATGCTGGTATTGCTTTTCCAGCGGATCGAAATCGCTGACGGTGGTCCCGCGCTCGACGCTGCCGGCCGCCTGGATGGCGCCGGCCCTTGCGAGCAGCGCCTCGGCGAGCGTCGTCTTGCCCGCCGCACCGTCGCCTACCAGCGCTACAGTACGAATGTGCTCCGTCGTGAATGGCTCCATCGCTTCTCCTCCGTCCGATGGGGCGAATGTACCGCCGAAGCGCGGCGCTGTCAGCCTCGCCGAGGAGCGACAATCGGGGATCGGCCGGGGCGGGCGTGGGCAACGCGATGAAGACGCGTCAGTCGGTTGAGCGTTTGTCCTACCGTGCCCCGCGGCGCGCGCCCGACAGCGGCGGCGCGCGCGACGTGCGACCATGCACGACGTGCTCGTGCCCGTCTCCCTGACACCGCCGCTGTCGCGAAGCGCGCGGAAGATCGCGCACGATCCGCTCGGCTTCGCCGCGCAGACACTGCGCGCGTTCCGCGCGAACCAGGGACTCCTGCTCGCCGGCGGCGTCGCCTACTACACGCTGCTGTCGATCGTGCCGCTGATGATCCTGCTCGTGATCATCCTGTCGCACGTCGTCGAGACCGATCGCCTGCTCGCGACGCTCGCCCGTTATCTCGAGCTCGTCGTTCCCGGCCAGTCGCAACCGCTGCTCGACGAGCTGCGCGGGTTCATCTCGCATCGCGAAGTGATCGGGTGGACGCTCGCCGTCACGCTGCTCTTCTTCAGCTCGCTCGCGTTCTCCGTGCTGGAGAACGCGATGTCGGTGATCTTCTATCACCGCGTGCTCGCGACGCACCGGCGGTTCATCGTCTCCGTGCTGCTGCCGTACTTCTACATCCTGCTGCTGGGCGTCGGGTTGCTGATCGTCACGATCGTCGCCGGCGCGCTGCAGGCGCTCGGGCTCACGACGCTCGACCTGCTCGGCCACGACCTGTCGCTGTCCGGGGTGTCCCGCGCGCTGCTTTACCTGATCGGCGTCGGCGGCGAGATCCTGGTGCTCGCCTCGATCTATTTCGTGATGCCCGTCGGACGCCTGTCGTGGCGGCACGCGCTGATCGGCGGCGTCAGCGCAGCGGTGCTGTGGGAGATCTCGCGCCACGTGCTGGTGTGGTACCTGGCGACGCTCTCGCAGGTGCGCACCGTTTACGGCTCGCTTACGACGGTGATAGTCGTGCTGCTGACGCTCGAGCTCGCGGCGATCGTGCTGCTGCTCGGCGCGCAGGTGATCGCGGAATACGAGCGGATCGAATGGGAGCCGGTGGCGAGAAAGCCGGCGCAGCTGCACACCGGCAGCGCCTAGCAAGGCGCTACTGCCTCACGTCTCCCAGCAGGGACTTCAGCGCCCCGAGCAGCTCGTCTTCCTGATACGGCTTGCCGAGGAAGCGGTCGACGCCGAGCTCGGCCGCGCGGTTGCGATGCTTGTCGGCGGTGCGAGACGAGATCATGATGATCGGAATGTGCGCGCTCTGCGCGTCGTTACGGATCGACTTCGCGAACTCGAACCCATCCATCCGCGGCATCTCGATGTCGAGCAGGATGGCATCGGGCGCGCGGTCGCCGAGTACCTTCAGCGCGTCGACGCCATCGCGCGCAGTCGTCACCGCATAACCCTCCCGCGTGAGCAGGCGGGTCGTGAACTTGCGCACCGTCAGCGAATCGTCGACAACCAGCACGCGCCTGCGCGCCGTGGCCGACTCCAATGCGCGGCGTGCCTGCGCGATCCGCTCGTCGTCCGCCGGATCGTAGCGGAGGATGCCTGGGCGCTGCGCGAGCTGCACCGGATTGACGATCAGCACGATCTCGCCGGTGCCGAGCACCGTGGCGCCGGAGATCCCCGCCACGCGCGCGAGCTGCGGCCCGATGTTCTTGACGACCACTTCCTGGTTGCCGACCATTTCGTCGACGTGGACGGCGACCGTGCCCTGGCCGCTGCGTACCAGCAGCACCGCGTTGTAGCGCGCGGTATCGGGAAGCGATGCCGCGTCGCCCAGCAACCGCGGCAGGTAATGGAACGGCCACGCGCGGCCGTGCCAATGCACCTGGCGATCCGCGTACAGCGCGCGCAGCGCATCGGGCTTGACCTGCTGCACCTGCTCGACCATCGGCGCGGGAATCGCCCACATCCGGCTTCCCGCGCGCACGAGGACCGCCTGCGCCACCGCAAGCGTCAGCGGCAGGAACAGGTTGAAGCGCGTCCCCTTGCCCGGCTGCGTATGAACGTCGACGCGGCCGCCGAGCGCGACGATCTCGCTGCGCACGACGTCCATGCCGATGCCGCGGCCGGAGATCTGCGTGAGCGCAGTCGCGGTCGAGAAGCCCGGCTGGAACAGGCATTCGACGAGCTCGTGGATCGTCGGCTCCGCATCGGCCGCCATGAGGCCGAGCGCCACCGCACGTTCGCGCACGCGCTCGAAATCGATGCCGCCGCCGTCGTCCGCAATCTCGATCGCGATTTCATTGCCGACCTGGCGCACGGTCAGTGCGACCTCGCCGGTCTCCGACTTCCCCGCGGCGACGCGCGCGGCACGCGACTCGACACCGTGATCGAGCGCGTTGCGCAGCAGGTGCTCGAGCGGGCCGACGAGCTTCTCGAGGACCGAGCGGTCGAGCTCGGTCTGCCCGCCGTTGATTTCCAGGTTGGCGCGCTTGTCGAGCTCGCGCGCGGTCTTGCGCAGGATCCGGTACAGCCGCTCGGACAGGCTGCCGAACGGAACGGTGCGGATCGCGAACAGCCGCTGCTGTACGTCGCGCGACAGCCGCGCCTGCGCGATCAGCGCCGCATCGGCGTCGTCGAGGTTCTTGAGCAGCGCCTGCTGCACCGTCGACACGTCGTTGATGCCTTCGGCGAACGAGCGCGTCAGCTCCTGGAAGCGCGTGTAGCGGTCGAGCTCCAGCGGGTCGAACTCGTCGTTCGACGTACTGGCGAGCGACATCCGCGACTGGATCTGCGTTTCGGCCGCGAGCTCGATCTCGCGCACCTGTCCCCGCAGCCGGATCACGCTGTTCGTGAGCTCGAGCAGGTTCGACTTCAGCGCGCGCAATTCGCCTTCGACCCGCGCGCGGGCGATGGCCACCTCGCCGGCTTCGTTCACGAGCTGGTCGACGATGTCGGCGCGCACTCGAAGCAGCGCGCGCGCCGCGTCGGGCTCGGGATGGTCCGCGCTGCGCGACGGTGCCATCGCGCGTGTCGCCGCCTCCGCGCGCGCGCCGGCGCTTGCCGCAACGGCGCGTTCCGGCGCGATCGCTTCCGCGACGGGCGTTGCGGCCGGGGCCGTCGCTTCCGGCATGGCAAGCCACGGGAGCGCGACGTTGGACTTGCCTTCGCGCAGCGCATCGAGCACGAAGCCGATGCGATCGAGATCGGTATCGAGCGCCTCGAACAGCTCGCCGCTCGGCGCGACGGGCGCGTCGCCCAGCATCAGGCGCGACTCCATCCGGTGCGCGAGCTCGCCGAGCCGCATCGCGCCCGCCATGCGCGCGCTGCCCTTCAGCGTGTGCAGCGTGCGCCGCAGCTGCGCGCCGCACGCAGCGTCGCCGGGCGCGCGCCGCCATGCGCGCAGACCTTCGCCGGCCTGCGGAACGAGCTCGCCGGCTTCCTCGAGAAAGATCGGAAGAATCGTCTCGTCGACATCGTCGCCGACGTCGAGCAACGATTCGTCGGGAACGGCCGGGCGCGCCGGTTGTGCAGGCGGCGGTACGAAGGCCGCCGCGATGACGGCGGCTGCGTCGTTGATCGACGGTGCGGCTTCGACCGCCACATCCATAGCTGCCGCGTCCACATCACCCGCGAGCGGCGCGAAATCGACGAGCGGCGCGGCTTGCTCGGAAGCCACGGCCCCGACGGCATCCGGCGTGTGTTCGATCGCCGTTTCCGCCACGACCTCCGGCGCACCGGCCTGCGGCGCTTCGCCGCCTTCGGTTTCGGGCGGCAGCAGCGGCTCGCCGGCGGGCATGTCGGCCAGCGCTTCCCTGCGCATCTCGTCCAGCTCGGTCGTGATATCCAGCGCTTCACGCTCGTCGCGCGGCGTGAAGCCTTCGCGGCTCTTCACGCGGCTCACGAAATGCGCAAGGCCCGCGGTCGCCCGCGCGAGCACCGGCTGCGCCGTGCTCGGGAACGGCACGCCGCGCTCCTCGAGCGCGAGCAGCGCCTGCTCGAGCGCGCGCGCCGTCGTCGCGATCAGCGTGATGCCGCCGGTGCGGTGGATGCCGCACAGCGTGTGGCTCGCGCGCACCATCGCTTCGACGGGCATGTGATCGGGATCGAACTGCAGCAGCGAAACCTCGTGCTGCAGCACGGCGACGTTCTGGTCGGCCTCGTCGCAGAGGATCCGCCAGAGCGCTGCGGACAGCGTCACGGGTCCGACGGTCACGTCGTCCAGCTCCGTCGCCGGCACGGGCTCGGTTTCACGCGCACCGTCGGTCAGCAGCGTGAGTCCCGGCGAATGCGGATGCGCGTGCGGGCGCGCGCGTGCATCGCTCACGCCAGCGAGCGCGGCGGAGTTGTCGGCGACGACGCGCAGCACCGGCTTCACCGGGTCGCCGCGATCGGCCGGCACGCCGACGTCGATCGTCTCGCCGAGCGACTGCTCGATCACCGTGACGCTGGGTCGATCGCCCTCGTCCGGCGCGCTCCCGAGCTCCGGAAAGTCGACGAGCTCCAGGTCGGGTGCGCGTGGCGCGGCCGCATCCTGATCGGCACCCGGCAGTGTGGACGCCGCGGCCGGATATTCGATCGCGTGATCGGGTATTGCAAAAGGCGTGAACGTTTCGCCGGCGCCCCTGTGCGTCGCCGGTCCGGCCGGCGGCTTCGCGATCGGGCCGATCGGCGCATCGGTGGCCACAGGCACCGGCTTGACTGGCGCGGGCGGCGGCACCGGCGGCAGCGGCATCGCTCCCGGCAGCTCGGCTTCGACGACGCGCAGCGCAGCGGCGAGAGGCGCGGGATCCGTCGCGAAGCGTCCCGTGTCCCGCAATTCCCTGACCCAATGCCCGAAGCTTTCGTGCGCAGTGCCGATCAGCTCGATCACCGCGGGCGTCACGCGCCGGTCTTCCTCGAGCAGGCGGTTGTGCACGCGCTCGACGTTCCATGCGAGCTCGCCCAACTCGGTCAGGCCGACCATGCGGCCACTGCCTTTCAGCGTATGGAACTGGCGGCGCATCGTGACGAGCGCTTCGCGGTCGCCGGGGTTGTGCTCGAGCGCGCGCTTCTGCTCGGCAACCGTTTCGAGCACCTCGTCGGCTTCGGCGAGGTAGATATCGAGGAGCTCCGCGTCGAGGCCGCTCGCGTCGGTGTCGAGCAGGCGCTGCGTCTCCTCGGAAATCGCCGGCGCGGGCGCCGTGCCCGACTCGACGATCCGATCCACGCTCGCGGCGAGCGCGGCACTCTCGCCCTCGTCGATCTGCCGCAGCGCCGCGTTCGCTTGCGCGACGAGGTCGGCGTCGCCGATCAGGTCGGCGTCGTCGCGCAGGCTCGCGAGCTTGCCGCGCAGCTCGGCGCGCGCGTCGGCATCGGCCGGCGCGTGGCGAACGTCGGCCATGAGCCGCGGCAGCGCGGCGCGCAGCTCGGCGACAGAATCCTCGACCGATTGCGGCTCCGCGACCGCGGCCTGCGGCGTCTCGCCGAGGCGCTTCGCGATCAGCGGCGCGATGATCCGGTCGCGCTCGGGGCGCTGGTGCAGCACGGCGTCGATGTAAAAGCCGAGCCCCGAAAGCGATTCGGCCAGGAGCTCGAGTCCTTCCTCGTCGACGCCGGTGCCCGGATCGGCATACGTCTCGATCTGCGCCTGGCACAGCGCGAGCAGGCGATCGGCGTCGTCGAGCTCGAGCATCTTGAGCGCGCCGCGGATCTGCTGGCTGTCCTTCGCGAGTCCCGCGAGCTCGGTGCGCCGCGTGTGGTCGCGGAAGAACGCGTCGAGCACCTGTTCCATGTGACGCAGGTTCGCGCGCACTTCGCGCATCACCTGCGCAAGCAGCGCGCGCTCCTGCGCGCGGCGCGACATCTCGTCCAGCGCGGGCGCCGCGTCCGTCGCCGTGCGGCCGGCACGCGCGGCGTCGAGGCGCGCGATCATCGCGTCGACCTGCGTCGCGAACTCCGGCGACAGGTTGTTGAAATTCTCGAACGCGCTCTCCGCGAGCAGCAGTGCGGTCGCGAATTCCATCGCGAGCGGCTCGGACGCGCCCTCCGGCGGCATGGCGGCCAGGCGCTCGGTGAGCGTCGCCATCAGCCGCGAGAGCGCCGGGTGCCTGAGCTCGGCGGCCTTGGCGTTCGCGGAGGCGACGAGCTGCGCGAGCTTCGGCAGCGTGTCGGTGCGTCCCGATGCCGCCTTCAGCCAGGCGTCCTTCGCGTGCGCGAGCTGCTCCCGCGCCTCGCGCAGCAGCGGCTGCAGCCGCACGACGTCGCTGTCGAGCGCCTCGGGCGTCGGCAGCAGCGCCGCGAGATGATAGGTGCGCTGCACGAGCTCGATCTGCGGGGTCGTGGGCTTCGCGGTGGCGACGTGGTAGAGCACCTCGCGGCGCAACCGGTCGGCGACCTTTGCGCTGCCCTCGGTGACGCGGCGAATCTGCATGTCGATCCGCGCGACGAGCTGCTTGGCGCCAAAGCTGCGCGGCAGCGCCCCGTGCGCAAGCGCCTCGAGCAGCGCCACCGTCGTCCACCAGAACGCGCGCAACGCCGGCTGCGGCGTGACTTCCTCGATCGCCGCAATCGCGTCGCGCATCGCCGCCGCACCGCCGTCGGCGCCGCGCAGCCATTCGAGCAGGCCGCGCTGATATTGCCGCCGCTCCTTCAGCAGATGCGATGCGAGACGCGCGGCGGGCATGATCTCCGACGGCGTCGAGCGCGGTGCACGAACGTTGAGGTCAGGGTAGAACAGGTCGGTCGGCGCGGCCGTTTCGACGCCGCGCGCCTTCTGCATCGCCTCGTATTCGGGGAACAGCGCAAGCGGCACCGGCGGCGCGCCGCCGGCGACGTCGGCGAGAAATACGCGCAGCCGCGCGATCGCATGATCGACGCGGGCCACGGCGGCCGGCACATCTGCAGCCGGCAGCTCCTCGAGCCGCGTGAGCTGGCGCTCGATCTCGTCGGAGAACGCCGCCACGGCATCGAGTCCCACCATCTGGACCGCGCCCGCCGCCTGATGGATGTGCGCGCGCGCGTGTTTGAGCGCGGCGCCGTCGCCCGGCTCGCGCGTGAACGACGCGAGCGCCTCGAGGCCGCGCGCGAGCGCCTCGTCGATCTCGCCCTGGACCCACGACAGCGGACCGAGGTCGAATTCCGCAGTGGTTTCGGTTTGCACGGCCTGCATCGTCGGCGCTTCCGTCAAGTGGCGGTCATCACACCTTGAAGCCGGCGACCGAGCTGCGGAGCTCGGCGGCGAGCTTCGTCAGCTGGCCGATCGACACGTTCGTCTGCTTCGTGCCCTCGGTCGTTTCTTCCGAGATGCGCAGGATGCCCTGCATGCCGCGCGTCACGTCCGTGACGGACGCCGATTGCCGCTGCGTCTGCGCGGAGATGCCGCCGATCAGGTCGGCGAGCTCGCGCGATACGCGCTGGATGTCCGCAAGCGCCTGGCCGGCGGCGTCGGACAGCTTCGCGCCTTCGACGACGCCGACGGTCGATTTTTCCATCGCCGCCACCGCGTCCTGCGTGTCGGCCTGAATCGTCTTGACGATCGCGTCGATCTGCTTCGTCGCCTCGCCCGAGCGCTCGGCGAGCCGCTGCACTTCCTCGGCGACGACGGTGAATCCGCGTCCCGCCTCGCCGGCGGACGCCGCCTGGATCGCGGCGTTCAGCGCGAGCACGTTTGTCTGCTCGGTGATGTCGGAAATGAGCTCGACGATCTCGCCGATCTCGAGCGACGATTCGCCGAGGCGCTTGATCCGCTTCGACGTCTCCTGGATCTGCGAGCGGATGTCGTTCATGCCGGAGATCTGGTCCTGAACCGCCGTACCGCCGAGCGCCGCGGCGGCGAGCTGCGCTTCCGCCACTTTCGCCGACTGCGCGGCGTTCTGCGCCACCTCGTTGATCGACTCGGCCATCGTCAGCACGGACGCGGACGCCTGCTGGATCTCGCGGTTCTGCCGCTGCGACGCCTCGAACAGCCGGTTCGAGATCGCCTGCGTTTCCTGCGTCGCCTTGGTCACCTGGTCGGTCGCCGAGTTGATGCCACGCACCAGCGTGCGCAGCTCCTCGATCGTGAAGTTGATCGAGTCGGCGATCGCGCCGGTGACGTCCTCGGTCACCGATGCCTGCACCGTCAGGTCGCCGTCCGCGAGGCTGCCCATCTCGTTCAGCAGCCGCAGGATCGCCTCCTGGTTGCGCTTGTTCTCGTGCTCGCTGTCCTGTGCGCGCAACCGCGCGTCGTCGAGGAACACCTTGGCCACCATCGCGAGGCACGCGAGCGCCGCGAGCGCGAACGCGATCGCGAGACCGAGCGTCCACGGACGCGTCCGGCCGCCGCTCTGGTAATCGGACGCGAGCTTCGTCGCGTCGGCGAGCATCGGCTCGGCCTCGCTGTTCACACCGCGCGCCGCCTGCTTCGCAACGACGAGATTCGTCATGTTGCCGAGGATGGCGGCGATGCCGGCCTGGTACGCGGTGAAGCGCTTGGCGAGCTCGGTGAGCGTCGCGCGCGCGTCCTCGGAGCGCACCGGCGCGAGACGCAGGGCGTCGCTGCCTTTCGCGAGGCCGTTCGTCACGTCGCGGAACGCCGACTCGTCCTTGCCGAGCAGGAACGCGATCTCGGGATCGATTTCGTCGGACGCGGCGAGCGCGTTCGCGTTTTTCGCGATCCGCTGCGACAGCACCGCGAGCTGGTTCGCATATTCGACTTCGCGGAGCGACCCGCCGCCCTGTCCGATTTCGCGTGCAGCCTGTTGCGCGAGCTCGAGCAGGCCGCTGTTGTCCTGGTTGATCGTCTCGAGGCCGCGCGCGAGCGACGTGAGGCTCTTTTCGTTGTCGATGAGGCGCGTTGCCGCGGCGTCGACGCGCTCCCAGCGGCTCTTGATCGCGCCGAGCGTTTCGAGCGCGGCGGGATCCTGCGTGGCGTCGAGCGACGTCCCCTTGAAGAGCCCGCCGTTGACGAGCGCGTCGAGATTCGCGCGAAAGCGCTCGCGGCTGTCGCTCAGCGCCGGAAATACGGCGGACTGTCCCTGCGCTGCCAGCGCCGAGCCGCGCGCCAGCCGCTGCGACAGCATCTGCATCTCGGTGGCGATCGACCCCTGCATCGATTGCTGGTTCGCGGCGCGGTTGTCGAGGTACACCATGAACGCGGCGAGTGCCAGGAATGCGACCGTCAGCACGCCGAGGATCTGGAACTGCTTGACGACCGGCAGGTTGCCGATCATCGCGAGCTTCGGTGGCGCCGATGCGGCGTTGCTGGCCGTGCGCAGCTGCTCCATCACCGAAACCGTCGATAGCGGGTCGAAGCCCTCCGGCGAGCGGATGCCCATCCGCACCTGCGTCGTCGGCGGCTCGAAGTCGGTGTTCTCCGCCGCCACGCGCGGCTCACCGCCGAACAGCCCAGCCATTTTCAGTGCCATGGAGCCTCCGATTGCATCTTGTTCGTGGGCGCGTGCGGCGCGCGCGTCATGCGCGTCATGCGCCGACCTGCAGGAACGCGGGGTCGCGCGCGAGCTTGCCGAGATCGATTTCCCGCCACGTCGAGCCGTCGGCTTCCGCCCAGCGCCGCACGTGCCACGCGGGTTGCGCGGTGTCGTCCTCCACCGCCGTCAATTGCGCGAGATTGCGCAAGCCGAGCACGCGCTGGACGACGACGCCGGCATGCTGCTCGCCGGTGCGCGCGCTCAACAGCAGAAGGCGCGCGAGATTGCCGAGGACGACGGGTGGGAAGCCCAGGAATTGCGGAAAGTCGATGACGCTGAACAGGTTGCCGCGGATGTTCGCGAGGCCGAGAAACCAGGGCTTGGTGAGCGGCACGGGGACGATCGGCGGCACGGCGATCACTTCGCCGGCGTCGGCCAAACGGATCAGCCAGCGTTCGTCGCCGCACGAAAAGCCGAGGCGAGACGATTCGACCTGCGCCGCCGTCTTCGCGGCGAGCCGGGTGGCGAGTTCCTGCTGGAACGAGCGCAGGTCGAGACGGGCGGCGCGGCTCATCGTCGGCAGGTCCGTTGGCGCAAATCAGCCGAGCGCCACGATCTTCGCGAGCAGCGCGTCGCGATCGACCGGCTTGACGACGTAATCGCGCGCGCCCTGGCGCAGGCCCCAGATCCTGTCCGTTTCCTGGCTCTTCGACGTGCACATGATGATGGGGATCGACTTCGTATCAGGGTCGCGGCTGATCGCGCGCGTCGCCTGGAAGCCGTTCAGGCCCGGCATCACCACGTCCATCAGGATCAGGTCGGGCTTCACCTGCCGCGCCTTGGCGATGGCATCTTCGGCGCTGTCGCTCGCGACGACGTCGTAGCCGGCCTTCGTAAGCAGGTCCTTCAGCATGTGGCGCTCGGTGGCCGAGTCGTCGACGATGAGGATCTTGCGAATGCTGCCCATCATGGCTCCCTTGCGCTCGGCGTCGCGGGCTTCCGCGACGATCTCGCGCGCGGTCATCGGCGTCGTCATGCCGTCACGCCGCTACGGCCTTGACGTGCGCGGCGACCGCCTTCAGCAGGCTTTCCTTGGTGAACGGCTTGGTGAGGTACTGGTCCGACCCCACCATGCGCCCGCGCGCCCGGTCGAAGAGGCCGTCCTTCGAAGACAGCATCACGACCGGCATCGCATGGAACCGGCTGTTTTTCTTGATCAGGGCGCACGTCTGGTATCCGTCCAACCTCGGCATCATGATGTCGACGAACACGAGGTCGGGCTGGTGGTCGGCGATCTTCGCGAGCGCGTCGAAGCCGTCCTCCGCGAGGATGACCGTGCAGCCGGCCTGCAGCAGGAAGATTTCCGCGCTGCGGCGAATGGTGTTCGAGTCATCGATCACCATCACCTTGATGCCGGAAAGCGAGTTGCGGCCCTGTCCGTCGTTGCTCATCGACGCCCGTGTCCAAAACTGCGTTGCGGCGGGGCGACCCGCCGGATCCGAGCCGAGTCTGCCATGGGCCGGAGCGCTTGCATAGAGCATAAAGCTTGCCGGAATCGGCCGCTGCGGCCGAAACCGACGGAAACGCAACATCCCGGCATCTTTTCACCTGGACGCCCTGCCGCGCCGCGGCATGACGTGCCGCGAAACGACGGGCCCGGGCCGGGCGGGAGGCCCGATGCAGAACGCGAGCTGCGCGTCAGGTGCTACCGGCCGAGGAACATCCGGTACGCCGGGTTGGCGGACTCGTCGACGTAGTCGTATCCGAGCCGGTCGAGGAAGCGCCGGAACTTGCGGCTGTCGCCCGGAGGCACCTGCATCCCGACGAGCACGCGTCCGTAGTCGGCGCCGTGGTTGCGGTAGTGGAAGAGACTTATGTTCCAGCCGGCGCTCATGCTGTCGAGAAAGCGCATCAGCGCCCCGGGACGCTCGGGAAACTCGAAGCGATAGAGAATCTCGTGCTCGGCTGCCGGCGCATGGCCGCCGACGAGGTAGCGGACGTGCAGCTTGGCCATCTCGTTGTCGGACAGGTCGTGGGCCTCGATGCGGCCGCGCGCAAGTGCCGCGAGCAGCTGCTCGGTCTCGCGGCGGTTCGCGACCTCGATGCCGACGAACAGGTGCGCGACCTTCGGATCGGCGTAGCGGTAATTGAACTCGGTGATCGATCGCTTGCCGAGCAGCGCGCAGAACTCGCGGAAGCTGCCCGCCCGCTCGGGAATGGTCACGGCCAGCACGGCCTCGCGCTGCTCGCCGAGCTCCGCGCGCTCCGCGACGAATCGCAGGCGGTCGAAATTCATATTGGCGCCGCAGGCGATGGCGGCGAACGTGCGGCCGCGCACGCGGTGCTGCCCGACCCAGGCCTTGACGCCGGCGACGGCGAGCGCACCGGCCGGCTCGAGAATGGAGCGCGTATCCTCGAACACGTCCTTCAGCGCCGCACAGATGGCGTCGGTGTCCACACGCACGATCTCGTCGACGTACTTGCGTGCGAGACGGAACGTTTCCCGGCCGACCTGCCGCACGGCGACGCCGTCGGCGAACAGGCCGACATGCGGCAGCGTGACGCGGCGCCCGGCGGCGAGCGAGCGCGCCATCGCGTCGGAATCCTCCGGCTGCACGCCGACGATCCGCACGTCCGGGCGCACGCGCTTCACGTAGGCGGCAATGCCGCTGATCAGGCCGCCGCCGCCGATTGCGACGAAGATCGCGTCGAGCGGGCCCTGGCACTGGCGGAGGATCTCCATGCCGATCGTGCCCTGGCCGGCGATCACGTCCGGATCGTCGTACGGATGCACGAAGATCGCGCGTGACTGCTTCTGCAGCTCGCGCGCCCGGGCGTAAGCGTCGGAATACGAATCACCGTGCAGCACGACGGTGACGCCGCGCGCTTCGACGGCGGCGATCTTGATGTGCGGCGTCGTCACCGGCATCACGATCGTCGCCGCGCAGCCCAGCCGCTGTGCGGCCAGCGCGACGCCCTGCGCGTGGTTGCCGGCCGAGGCGGCGATCACGCCGCGCGCGCGCTCGGCGGCGCTCATGTGCGCCATCTTGTTGTAGGCCCCGCGCAGCTTGAACGAGAAGACCGACTGCTGGTCCTCGCGCTTCAGCAACACGCGGTTGCCGAGCCGTGACGACAGCGTTGCGGCGAGCTCGAGCGGCGTCTCCACGGCGACGTCGTAGACCTTCGCGGTCAGGATCTTCTGCAGGTAGTCGACTGCCATTCGTCGGGCTTTGCCGCAATGCGGAAAGCCTGCGAGCGTAGCAGGGATCGGCGGCGCTGCCGGCCTTCGGCGCTACAGCGCGCCGGCGTCAGGATCGCGCAAGCGACTGCGGCGAGGTCTCCGCGACGATCGTGCTTTCCGCCCCGTCCGCGTCGAGCGGCCGCGATGCGAGCCACACGACGCCGCCCTTGGCGAGCGGACGCTCGCCCGCTTCGTCGAGCAGATGGGCCGCGACGCGCCCGAGCGTGGGCTCGTGGCCGACGACCAGCGTCGTTACGGCCGCGTCGGGCCAGCCGGCAACGCGCAACACGTCGCCGACCGATGCGCCCGGCGCGACGTCCGGTCTCGTTTCGTAGGGAAGGCCCAGCGCCTCCGCGGTCTGTCGCGCGCGCACGGCGGGGGAGACGAAAATGCGGCACGCGGCCGGCAGGCGGTCGCGCAGCCATTCCGCCATGCGCGCGGCTTCGGCTCGCCCGCGCGGCGTCAGCACTCGCAACTCGTCCGGCACGCCCGCCTCCGCGTCGCAATGGCGCCAGAGGATCAGCTCCATCGGCGGTCAGGCGACGACGGCGACCGCCTCCGGAAGCGCATCCGGAGCCGACTGCTCGAGTGCAAGCCACAGGCAGCCGGCCTTCGATTCGCGCGCCAGCGCCTCGAGATACTCGCGGTGCGCATCGAGTTCCGCCTGCGCCGGAACGATGGCCAGGATGGCATAGCGCGGCGCGCCGTCGGCGCCGCTGTCGCGCGCGAAATGCCCGCCGTCCGGCATCGCGATGACCAGCGGCATGTCGATGATCAGCGTCTCCTGGCCGCGCGTCATCGCGAGATAGACCTCGGCGAGCAGCTGCGCGTCGAGCAGCGCGCCGTGCAGCGTGCGGTGCGCGTTCGACACGCCGAAGCGCTCGCACAGCGCGTCCAGGTTGTTGCGCTTGCCGGGGAACGTCTCGCGCGCGAGCGCGAGCGTGTCGACGAGCCGCGCGTACAGGCCCGCCGACTGCGGCATGCCGCAGAGCTCGAATTCGGCGTCGAAGAACGCGACGTCGAACGGCGCGTTGTGAATGATCCACTCGCTGCCGCGCGCGAAGTCGGCGAACTCGCCCGCGATGTCGCGGAAGCACGGCATGCCGCGCAGGTCGTCGCGCGTCATCCCGTGCACCTCGGTGGCGCCGTAGTCGATGTCGCGCTCGGGATCGATCCGATAGTGCAGATGCCGCCCCGTGAGCCGGCGGTTGACGAGCTCGACCGCCGCGAGCTCGATGATCCGGTGGCCCTGCTTCGGGTCGAGGCCGGTGGTTTCGGTGTCGATCAAAAGCTGGCGCACGGCGGTTACTTTCGATACTTCTGAATCGTGGATTGTATTTCAGCGATGGCGCGCTCGATCTCGTCGTCGGTCAGATCGCGGTGCGCGCCCGTGCGGTCGGTGAGCGTCACCGTCGTGTCGACCTGTGTCTCGAACTGGCCGAGCTCGAGCGCTTCCGTCGTCGTCGTCGCATGGTCGGCGAGCGTCTCCGGACCCCAGCGGACGATGATCGCCGACAGGTTGTCGCCCTCGGCGCCGCCGCGTTCCTCGGCCTCGCGCATGATCTGCGGCGCCGTCGTGAGAATCGGCGTCGATGTCAGCATCGTCGACATCTCGCGCACCGGATAGACGCTCCACAGGCCGTCGCTGCAAAGGATCAGGATATCGCCGTACGCGAGCGGCGTGCGCTTCGACAGGTCGATCACCGGCTCCGCCGCGCCGCCCAGGCAGCTGAAGACCTTGTTGCGGTCGGGATGCGTCGGCACGTCCTGCGGCGCGATAATGCCCTGGTCGACGAGGTACTGCACCTTCGAGTGGTCCTTCGTCGCGCCGATCAGCTTGCCCTGGCGCAGCAGGTAGAGCCGCGAGTCGCCGACGTGCGCCCAGTACGCGTGGTTGCCCTGCACGACGGCCGCCACGCACGTCGTGCGCGGCGTCTCGAGCATGGAAAACTGGCTGGCGTAGGACGCGAGCGCCGCGTGCGCGCGCAGCAGCGTCTCCTGCATGAACTTGAGCGGGTTGCGCAGGATCGGCTTCGCCTCCTGCTGGAACCGCTCGATGAACAGCCGCACGGCGATCTGCGCCGCGATTTCGCCGCCCAGGTGCCCGCCCATGCCGTCGGCTACGACGAGCAGCAGCGTCTCGCGGCTGTACGTGTAGGCGATGCGATCCTGGTTGACCTCGCGCGCGCCCTTGCGCGACTCCTGGAAGATCGTGAAGCGCATGACGCGGATGCGAGATTAAGCGCCGATTTCCGAGAACAGCAGGCGCTTCAGGCTGCCGAGGAACGTGGCCTTGCGCTTGTTCGGCGCGATGTCGCGGATCGCACGCTGCAGCGCGAACACGCTTTGCGGGCGCTCGAGCGGATCGAGACGCAGGCACCAGTCGATGACCTCGAGCAGGTTGTCGGAGTATTGCCCCGACCAGATCTTCTTCGCCGACACCAGATGATCCTCCGACAGTCGCGCGTCGGCGGCCTGCGGGGCGAACGCGGCGAGGCACGCGAACATCGAGGCACCCGTCCCGTAGACGTCGGTCCACGGTCCGAGCCGGTCATGGTCGCGATACTGCTCCGGCGCCGCGAAGCCGGGCGTGTACATCGGCGCAAGCTTCGGTCGATTGGTCGTCAGCGTCTGGCGCGCCGCGCCGAAGTCGAGCAGCACCGGGCTGCCGTCGGTGCGCAGGTAGATGTTGGCCGGCTTGATATCGAGGTGCAGGATCTTGTGCGTGTGCACCTCGCGCAGACCGTTCAGGAGCTGCATGAACACCTGCCGCACGAAGCGCTCGGACATCTGGTCCTGCCGCATCTGGATCTGCTGCTGCAGCGTGCGCCCGCGCTCGTAGCGCATCACCATGTACACGGTCTCGTTCGCGCGGAAGAAGTTCAGCACGCGCACGACGTTCGGATGATTGATCTTCGCGAGTGCGCGCCCTTCCTCGAAGAAGCACTTCATTCCGTAGCGGAACGACGTCAGGTTCTCGGCGGAGCTCGCGCGCACGATGTCGCCTTCGGTGCGCAGCACGAGCGACGACGGCAGGTATTCCTTGATCGCGACCGGGCTTCCGGTCTCGTCGAACGCGCGATAGACAATAGAGAACCCACCGCGGCTGATCTGGCGATCGATGCGGTAATTCAATAACGGGTAGCCACCCGGAAGTGCCTGATTCGTAACGGCCATGAAGATCGGAGGAAACGGCGGGCGCGCGGATGGCCATTTGCCGCAAGTCGCGTGCCAGACACGCAGGCTCGCCTTGCGCCGCTGGCACGGAGCGCATACATTGTCCCGATGCACGCCCGCGAAGTAAAGCCGAAAGCGCCGCCCGCATCGCGCTCTGCGGCATCCTGCTCACGATGATTCTCAGCATGACCGGGTTCGCGGCGGCGGCTGCGGAGCTTCCCGGCATCTCGCTTGCTGTCGAGCTCCGCTCGGTCAATCACCGTTACCTCGACGTCACGCTGAAGCTCCCCGACGAGCTGCGCGGGCTCGAGACGCCGCTGCGCGAGCGCATCGCGGCAACGCAAAAGCGCGGCAAGGTCGAGTGCCGCGTCGCGCTGCAACGCACGGTCAGCGCAACGGGCGGCATCGCGCTCAATGCCGATCGCGTTCGCCAGCTGCGGGATGCGGCCGCAAGCGTCGCGGCCGCGATTCCCGGCACGCCGCCGCTCACGACGTCGGACATCCTGCGCTGGCCCGGCGTGATGGTGGAAGCATCGGTTTCGCCGGAGGCGCTCGCCGAGCAGGCGGACACGCTGCTGTCGCAGGCGCTGTCCGAGCTCACCGCCGCCCGCGCGCGCGAAGGCGCGAAGCTTCGAGCGGTGCTCGAGGAGCGATGCGCGGACATCGAGGCGCAGCTTGCGCGCGTCGGACCGCGGATCCCGGCCTTGCACGCGGCGTACATGGAGAAGCTGGGCGGCCGGTTGCGCGAAGCGGGGCTCGAGCCCAACGACGAGCGGCTCAAGCAGGAGCTCGCGCTGTTCGCGACCCGCATCGACGTCGCCGAGGAGGTGGCGCGGCTGGCGACGCACGTGTCCGAGATCAGGCGCGTGCTGGCGCAGGGCGGCAACGTCGGCAAGCGTCTCGATTTTCTGGCGCAGGAGCTGCATCGCGAAGCGAACACGCTCGGCTCGAAGTCGGTCGACGCCGAGCTGTCGCAGGTGTCGCTCGAGCTCAAGGTGCTGATCGAGCAGATGCGCGAGCAGGTGCAGAATCTCGAGTGAGCGCGGCGGGCGAGGCGTAGCCGAGCCAAGGCCCGGAGGGCGCGTCGCCGCGCGATCGAGGGAGGCCGACGCGCCGATGCAGCGCTCGGCATTGCAAGTGCAAGGAGGCCGAGAGCGGCGTCCGGTCAGCCTTTCACCGCGCCCGCGGTGATCGCGCTGACCAGGTGGCGCTCGAGCAGCGAGTACAGCACCATCACCGGCACCGCGGCGAT
>Ga0307416_100000668_pt1 | contig 17792 bp, 14 predicted proteins | sample DK1Cmetagenome_2_FD_203821 | JGI IMG/M metagenome (GOLD analysis project Ga0307416, IMG submission 203821) | Maize rhizosphere microbial communities from greenhouse at UC Davis, California, United States - DK15-C-3 | ecosystem: Host-associated > Plants > Roots > Rhizosphere > Soil | place...
CGGATCGCTGCGCGACGACGAGCCGATGCTCGTCGAGCGCCGGGACCTCGACGTCGACGACGTCCAGTGTCCCGCCTCCGAGGGCATCGACCGCGCGCGCCGCGGCATCGAGTTCCGCGCTGAGGTACCCGCGTTTCCACGCCACGAGCGCTCCACCCGGCGCGAGCAGCGGGAACCCGAACTCGACGAGGTTCGCGGCCGACCCGACCGCCCGCGCGGTGACGATGTCCCACGTCCCGCGGCGGGCCGGGTCGTGGGCGACCTGCTCGGCCCGAAGAGCGACGACGGTCACGCGATTCGCCAGACCCGTCGCGTCGGCCACGGTCTCGAGGAAGCGCGCCTTCTTGCCGACCGGCTCCAGGAGCGTGACGTCGACCTCGGCGAGCGCCGCCGCGAGTGGGAGACCCGGGAACCCGCCGCCTGAACCCAGGTCGAGCAGGTGCCGCGGGGCGCGGTCGCGGAGGAGCGGCAGGGCGCTGAGGCTGTCGACGACGTGGCCGAGCGCGACATCCGCGGGCTCGCGGATCGCGGTCAGATTGATGGCCGAAGTCCAGGCCAGGAGCAGCCGCACGTGCCCCTCGATGGCCGCCTGCGCGTCCGGCCCGAGCTCGTTCCCGACGTACGCCAGCCCTCGGCGGAGGGCGTCGTGATACGCCTCAGGAAGCGGTGGGGTGTCCTGGACGCGCGTCGGGAGCGGCTCGCGCCTGCGATCCAACGGTACGCCTCCTTGGCCGTGCGTACCACGCGGCGCGCCACCGCTCCCGGCGTCGACTCTTCTCGCACCAATGACGATGTTCGTCCGGTCTTCCGCGATCCATCCGGTTCGTGGCCGGGTCTCCCCGAGCCCCTCGTGGACCGCGTTACCCTCGCGTCGCCCTAGTGCGGGATGGGACCGTACGGGCGGAGGCGTCGGACCGTCAACCGGGTTATCCACGAGATCCCCATCCCGCGCCGGATTGGTGGATAACTCGACCCTTTGGCCTAGCCGCGTGTGCCAGCCGTGATCCCGCCGCGCGCGCCCTGCACCTGCGCCGCGCGGCCCGATGCGGGAGCCCGGGAGCCACTCGCACGGACCGCGGCGAGGGCCTCGAGTCGATCGGTCTCGAGGCGGAGGGCGACGGCTGTCGCGGCGGCGACGACATCGGCATCGACGTGTGCCGTCGGACCGGGCAGCACGAGGACGAATGCGGACCCGACACCCAGCCGGCTCGCGACGTCGAGATCGCCGCCCATGCGCCGGGCGAGGTCGCGGGCGATCGACAGGCCGAGGCCCGTGCCGGTCACACGTTCATGGTCGGCCATCCGGTAGAAGCGCTCGAACACGTGGTCGCGGTCATCGGCGCCGATGCCCGGCCCCTCGTCGCGCACCGCGATGACCGCGACCGGGCCGTCGAACCAGCCGGCCAGCTCGACCTCGACGCCGTCCGACCCGAACTTCAGCGCATTCCCCGCGAGGTTCGTCACGATCTGCTCGACGCGGCGTCGATCGCCGACCGCCGTCTTGATCCGTGGCGGCGAGGTCGTCACGAGCGGCACCCCGCGATCGAGCGCGATCGGCATGAGCGCCGCGCCCACGGCCTGGAGCACCTCGGCGACCGAGAACGGCTCCGACTCCAGCACGAGGGAGCCCGATTCGAGGCGGGACAGCTCCAGGAGATCGCCGATGAGATCGGTCATCGAACCGACGATCGACCGGCCACGCTCCAGGAACTCGCGGACGACGTCGTCATCATCGACCTGCCCGTCGAGGATGAGGTCGAGATAGCCGGACAGACCGGTCAGCGGCGTGCGCAGCTCATGTGCCACCGTCGACACGTACGTCGCGCGCTCGACCTCGCCGGTCCGCAGGGTGGCGAGTTCCCGCTCGGTCGTCATGGCCTCGGTGACAAGGGCAAGCGCCACCGCGGCGTGGCGGGCGAGGGCCGGCGGCAGCTTCCGGGACAGCGACTCCGCGTCGCGGGCCCGCGCGAATGCGAAGCCCAGCGTGACATCGCCGGCCGACGGGATCGGCAGCCACGCGTGATGGGGTGGGGCGTCGGTCGAGCGCGCGCGAGGCGGTGGGGGACCGGTCCGGATCGCGACCACGACCTCGGCGGGGGCAGCGGCGGCACGCCGGGCCCGGCTCCGCGGGGCGGCCGCGTCAAGCCAGGCGGCGAGCTCGAGCGCGGCCGGCGTATCGTCGGGTCCGGACGCAGCGACCGCCACGCGCCGTTGCTCGCCATCCGCGACGACCGCGGCGCGCTCGGCGCCACAGATACGGGCGAGCAGGTCGAGCAGGCCGGCCAGCCTGGTCTCGGCGGGTAGACCCGACGCAAGGATATCGAGGGCGACCGCGAGCAGGCGACGCTCCTCGTCGGCGAGCCGATCCTCGGCTCGCCGCGAGCCGCGGCGGCGCTCGACGAACGGGCGAGGCGCGAGGATCGCCGGCCCGATGGCCGGCAGGGCGCGAGGCGTATTCGTCGACGGCTCGGTCATACGGGACCATCGTCCGGTCCCGGTGCGTCCGGGCGACATCCCCCGAGGGAGGTCATGAGCGCGCCGAAGGTACCGGCGTGGAACACGCCGCCGTTACGTGGCGCGCGCGCCGCTACGAACAGGTCGCCCCAGCGTCCGCCGCACGACGTCAACCACCTCGTCGACGTACTGATCCGCCTCGCCACGCTCGGCGGCGGTCCGCACGCAGCCCTGGACGTGGTCCTCGAGGATAAGGATCGACAGCGCATCGACCGCGGCGCGCAGGGCGGCCGTCTGCTGCAGGATGTCCACGCAGTACTCCTCGCGCTCGATCATGCGGGCGATGCCGCGGACCTGGCCCTCCATCCGCGACAACCGGCGCATCAGTTGCGCGGTGTCCTTGCTGTAGCTATGCCGGAAGTGGCTCGGGTCGGGCGGTGCGGCGCGGCGCGTCGTCGAGGCTGCCATGCGCGGCATCATACCTCATACCCCCAGGGGGTATCGGTCGCGACGCGGCGGGCGCCGGTCCCAGGCTCGCTCGGGTAGACTGGCGGCAGATGGACTCCCGCACCCCGTTCGCGCATGCCAGCGAAGCGGAGATGGCTCGCATCCTGGACTTCTACGAGGTCCGCTGGGAGTACGAACCCCACACCTTCCCGATCCTGTGGAACCTCGACGGCGCGGTCGTCGAGAGCTTCTCGCCCGACTTCTACCTGCCCGATCTCGACCTATATCTCGAGATGACGACGCTCCGTCAGAAGCTCGTCCGCAAGAAGAACCGCAAGCTCCGCCGGCTGCGCGAGCTCTATCCGTCGATCAACATCAAGCTGTTCTATGCGCGCGACTTCCGGGCCCTGATGCTCAAGTACGGCAAGCTGGCCCTCGTCGCGGACATGTCGGGCTCGTCGGGTCAGGTCGCCCTCCCCCATGGGCCGGCCGTCGCGGTCGAGGCGCCTGCTGCGTCCCTCGCGACCGACCATCAGCCCGCGAAGCCGCTCGCTGCGGCCGTCATCGGGACCGGCCGGCGGCACGCGGCCCCCGTCGCCGCTGTCACATCCCACGTCGAGCCTGAGACCGGCGGTCGATGACCGCTCGGACGGTCGATCTCCACGCCGACATCGCCCAGATCCTCCTCACCGAGGAGCAGATCGCGACTCGCGTCGCCGAGCTGGGTGAGCGGATCACCACCGACTACGAGGGCCGGACGCTCACGCTCGTGTCAGTCCTCAAGGGGTCGCTGCCGTTCATGGCCGACCTGATGCGGGCCATCGACCTGCCGCTGCGGATCGACCTCATGGAGGTGAGCTCGTACGGCGGCACGACGACCGAGTCGTCTGGCCTGGTGCGGATCCTCAAGGACCTGTCGGCGAGCATCGCCGGCGATGACGTCCTCATCGTCGAGGACATCATCGACACCGGCCTGACGCTCAACTACCTGATCCGCTACCTGCGCGGCAAGAACCCGAAGACGCTCCGGATCTGCACGCTGCTCGACAAGCCGGCGCGTCGCCTGGTCGAGATCCCGGTCGACTACATCGGCTTCCAGATCCCCGACCAGTTCGTGATTGGCTACGGCCTCGACTACGGCGAGGTGTATCGGAACCTGCGGTTCGTCGGCGTCCTCAAGCCCGAGGTGTATGGCGTCATGGCCGACGAGGAGGAGGCCGTCAAGGCGTGACCATGCACCGGCGGCCCCTCGGCTGGGGCCGGACGCTGGCTGCGGTCGGCGCGGTGATGATCCTCGCGGGCTGCGTCCTGCCGTGGTGGCAGCTGGCGCAGCCGGGCGGCGGACTCCCGCCGCTGTCGGGCAACGGCCTGGAGGCGAGCGGCATCCTGGCGCTCCTCGCGGGCATCCTGACGCTGCTGCTCGTCGCGCTGCCCTACGCGGTCGGCGACCGACCGACGGCGGTCGACCGCTGGGAGGCCTTCGCGCTCCTCGCGGTGATCGGCTGGGTCGGCGTGGCGTGGCGGATCGTCGAGCTGGTCGGTCTCGGCGCGTTCCGGTTCAGTGAGCCGATCCAGGTGTTCACCAACGGGCCGGGCCTGTGGCTGACTGGGATCGGCCTCGTGATCCTTTCGCGGGCCGCCTTCGTGATGACGCGGGAGCCGCACTACCGCTGACCGGCTCCGGCGGCTCCGGCCGCCGCCGTGTCGGCCGCCGCCGCCGTGTCGGCGCCGGCCGCCACAAGGTCCAGCCGGTCGCTCGCCGCTTCGATGAGCGCCGGATCGTGGGTCGTGGCGATGATCGTCACGCGCCCGTCCAGCTCCTCCAGCAGGCGGGCGACCGACCGCGCGCCGGCCCGGTCGAGTGCCGCGGTCGGCTCGTCGAGGACCAGGAGTTCCGGTTCGGCGGCGAGCGCCCTGGCGATCGCGACCCGGAGCCGCTCACCGGCCGACAACCCATCGGGAGCGCGATCCAGGTGGTCCCCGAGCCCGACGCCCTCGAGCGCCGCCGCTGCCCGCGGCCGAGCCTCCGCCACCGCGACGCCACGGATCGACAGGCCGAGCTCGACGTTCTCGCGGGCACTCAGGAAGGGGACGAGATCGCGGACCTGGTCCACGATACCGATCCTTGCCGCCCGGAATCGGGCAAGCGCGTCGCGATCGAGGGACGCCAGATCGGTCCCGAGGGTGATGACCTGGCCCTCGGTCGGCCGGTCGAGCCCGACGACCAGCCGGAGGAGCGTGGTCTTGCCGCTCCCCGACGGCCCGGTCACGACGTGGAAGCGGCCGGCCCGGAACGCGGCAGTCGTGGGTGGCAGCCCGAGCATGCCCGTCGTGCCGCCCCCGTATCGGCGCCCGACACCGTCCAGCTCGACCGCGTCATGGCCGGCCTCGGGCCGGCGGCTGGCCGGCGCGGGCGTCGATGGCTCGGGCAGAGGCGGGGCCAGCCACCCGGCCGCATCGCGCACCTGTTGGGGCGCCGTGCCAGGCGGCCCGACCCGCTCCGCGACGGCGCGGCCGTCAGCGACGTGGATGACCCGGTCGGCGATGCCCTCGACGAGCTCGTCGTGGGTGACGATCAGGCAGGTCGTGCCCTCGGCGCGAACCAGATCGCGCAGCACGCCGAGGATCGTCTCCGCGGTCGCGCCGTCGAGCTCGCCGGTCGGCTCGTCGGCGAGGAGGAGGGCCGGCCGGGTCGCCAACGCGACGGCGAAGGCGATCCGCTGCTGCTCCCCACCTGAGAGCTCCTGCCTGGATGCCTGGCCTCGGTGGGCGAGCCCGACGCGTTCGAGGAGCTCGGCGACGCGGGCCTCCCGCTCGGGCGCCGGCACGCCACGGAGCGCCAGCGGCAGGCCGATGGCTTCGGCCGCGCGAAGATACGGGGACAGCGCGCGGCGGTAGTGCTGCTCGACGACCCCGACCCGATCGCGCCGGTGCGCGTCGCGCTCCCGGTCGGTCGCGTCGGTGAGGTCGCGGCCGAGCACGGTCAGTCGCCCGGCCGACGGTCGATCGAGGCCGGCGACCAGCCGCAGCAGCGTCGACTTGCCCGACCCGGACGGCCCGATGACCGCGGCAACCTCGCCGACGTCGACCCGGATATCGAGCCCGCGGAGTGCGGCGACCGGGCCACCCGGTGAGGGGTGGATACGGATGAGGCCGGTGCCGACGATCGCTTCAGCCATCGGCGCGCTTCGCGTCAGCCGGCCAGGCAGCCGAAGCCTCGAGCTCACGGCCGGCCCGCCGCTCGCCCAGCGTTCGCCGGCCATACGTGCGCCCCGCGAGCCAGGCGACGGCCCCGAGCACCAACGCGATCACCGCGATGACGACCCCCGCGATCGGGAGCGGTGGCAGGACGACGGTGAGTGGCGGGATCGGCGGCCGGCCTTCCGCGTCGATCGCCAGTGCGCCGGTCAGGATGACCGCGAGCGCCAGGCCCGCCGCCAGCCCGGCGAGGCTGCCGCCGATCGCGAGCCAGGCCGTCCGGGCGAGCGCGTGCCAGCGCAACGACGACGGCGGGACACCCTGGGTCTCGAGGTCGGCGAGCTCACCGCGCTCGTCGCGCAGGTCGGTCATGGCACCGAGCACGAGGGCGCCGATCGACAGCGTCAAGCCGGCGAGGGCGGCGACCACCAGCGCCCAGAGGATGGCCTGCGCGAGCGGGTCGCCCTCGAGGGCCGCCAGCAGGTCCTCCCGCGCCGTCACTTCGGCGAACCTGAAGGGTTCCTGGCCCAGCGCGGTCCGCACCTCGGCGAGACGCGCCGGTGTCGGCGCAGAGATCCACATCTCGGTCGGTCGGCCGCCGGTGGGGAGGGCCGCGGCGACGGCGGCCAGTGCCGGTTCGTACGGCAGGATCACGAAGCGCGGGTCGGCCTCGACGACGGTCGGCGCCCAGCTAGCCGACCCGACGATCCGCACCCGGAGGACGCCGCCGCCGACGTGCAGGTCGAGGGTGCCGTCCGAACGCGCGTCGCGCGCGACGTTGGGGCTGGCGATCGCCGGCAGGACGACGCCATCGATCGCCTGCGGCGCTCGGATGACGACGGCCGACACCGTGAAGATCTCGAGCCGGATCGGCTCCTCGCCGACCAGCCCATCGAGCCCCTCCAAGGTCACGGTCGCGGTGGTCAGCTCACCCTGGTGCTGCGGTCCGGCGATGAGCTGGTCGTTGCGGAAGATCAGCGCAGTCAGCTGGCCGCCCACCCCGCTCAGCGGCAATGGAGCGCTGGCCGAGGTCATCCCCTCGGTGATCGTCCCGAGCGGGATGTTCGTGGCGTCGCCGCCATCGGTGCGTACGACCGCGTCGAGGCGCGTCGGCGCGCCCTCGTACCGGAACCGGACCTCGAGCTGCCGTTGGCCCGCGGGCAGCCGATGGCCGGCCACCTGCCAGCCTCCCGGCGGCTCGTCCACGGCCAGCCGCCGGGCAAGCTCCGCCACCGGCGTCGGCGAGAAGTCGTCCCGCCAGCCCGGGAGGCCCGGCAGCGCCGCCGGATCGATCCCGACGACATCCACGCGTCCGCCGGGCTCGGTGGAGCTGGTCTCGCGGTACACCGGCACGGCCGTGATGTCGTCCCCAAGGCCGTCGTACCGGCTCGCCGGCACGACCGACTTTGCGATCGACAGCGCAGTGCCAAGCTCCGACACCCGCAGGTCGAGGCCCGCCCGATACGCGGCGGCGTCCTCGTTGCCGCGCCGGAGCGTGGCCGACCACGCGGTCGCGAACACGATCGCGCCGAGGCTGAACGCCAACAGCGTCACGGTCGCCGCCGGCCGGCCCGGCTCCCGGGCGATGGACAACAGCGCCAGCCGCGCGGGCAGAGGCGCCCGCCCCGAGTGCCTCGTCAGCGTCCGCAGCACGGCGGGCAGCGCGGCCGCGAGCAGGAGCGCCGCGATGAAGGCGAGGGCCGGCGGGAGCAGGATGACGATCGGGCTGGCGATCGCGCCGGCCAGCGTGCCTGGCCCGAGCGCGCCGCCCGACGCCAGCTGCCAGCCGAGCAGGACGGCCACCGTCAGGACGATGGCGGTCACGATCCGGACGCTGCCGGCCCGCGGGACACCCGGCGCGGTCGCGGCGACCGTCGCGACGATCGTCATGCCGATGACCACGAGCGCCGTCAGCAGTGAGGCCGGTGCCAGCAGCGCACCGCCGAGGACCTCGAGGACGTCGACGCCGGCCCACGCGCTCAGCAGCGCGACGACGAGCGCACCGACAGCCCAGCCCACGACCCCGCCGATCGCCGCGGGGATGAGCGCCTCGAGCAGGAGGAACCCGAGGCGGTCACGTCGTCTGGCGCCCACGGCCGCGAGGCGGGCGACCTCCGCGCCGACGTCGTCGCGGATGACGAGCGCCAGGAACACGCCGAACGCCAGGAGGATGGCCACGCCCAGCGAGCCGAGGACCAGCAGGCGGCCCCGTGCGGCCTCCGCCCGCGCGAGGCTGGCATCCACTTGCGGGATCGGGCTCGCGACCGTGAATGCCGGGTCGTCTGCCCCGAGCTCGCGCGTGAGGGCGGCCACCGAGTCGCGGATCTCGTCGGCCGTCCAGGGATGGATCGCGCCGGGGTCGATCGGCGCCGTCCACACGTAGGTTCGACCGGCCCGCTCGAGGGCGGGCGCGCGCGCCATCGAGTCGACGCCGTTGACGAGGATGACGGCCGGGCTGGAGCGGCCATTCTGGTACTCGCCGCCGCCGATCGGCCGAGGGCCGAACGGCCCACGCTGGTCCAGGTCGCCGAACGGGACGGCCGGATCGAGCAGCCCTCGCCCCACGATCGTCAGCTCCAGATCGGGCGCGGGTCGAGCCACGCTGAAGCCCTGATCCGGTCGACTCTCTGACAGGAGCACGGCCTCGCATCGTCGGCCGTCGACGCATGGTGCTGGGAGGCGGCCCTCGGTCAGCGTCAGCCACGTTTCGGGGTCGTCGACCGCGACGAGGAGCTCGAAGACCGGTGCCTTGAGATCCTGCAGCTCGTGGCCGATCAGGCCGGCCACGACCGGGTGGGTGAACCCAGCGAGGTGCCCGCGCATGGCGGCGTCGGCCTGGCCCCTTGCCTCGTCGAGATCCGTCGAGCTCGGCGAGAACCGTGAGACGCGGATGACCGGTCGGTCCGCGCCTTGGCTGGCGAGCGTCCGCTCGACCGTCTTGTCGGAGGCGACCAGGCCGATGCCGGAGATGATGGCGATCAGCGCGGCGGCGGCCGCGACCGAGGCGATCGAGATGGCGACGGTGGCGCCGCGTCGTCGGGCGCGAGCGAGCGTGAGTGACAGGATCGGACCGCGCATCAGGGCTCGGATGGTAGACCGAAGCTCAGAGCGACCCCGCGCGCCGGCAGCGATCCGCTAGCCGCCCAGATAGGCCTTCTGGACCTCGGGGTTCGTCTTGAGTTGCTCGGCCGCGTCGTGGAGCACGATCTCGCCGGTCTGCAGGATGTAGCCGCGCTTGGCGATCCCGAGCGCCATGAGGGCGTTCTGTTCGACCAGCAGGACGGTCGTGCCACTCGCGTTGATGTCCTGCACGATCTCGAAGATCTGCTCGACGAGGATCGGCGCCAGGCCCATCGACGGCTCGTCGAGGAGGAGCAGCTTTGGCTTCGCCATCAGCGCGCGTCCGATGGCCAGCATCTGCTGCTCGCCGCCGGAGAGCGTCCCGCCGTTCTGGCTGATGCGCTCCTTGAGCCGCGGGAAGAGCGAGTACACCCGATCGAAATCGGCGTGCAGGTCGGCGCCCTTCGGGCGCTGGAACGCCCCCATCTCGAGGTTCTCCTTGACCGTCAGGCGGGGGAAGATCCGCCGGCCCTCGGGCGCCTGGCTGATGCCCTTGGCGACGATATCGTGGGCGGGCGTGCCGTCGAGGCGCTGGCCGTCGAACCACACCTCGCCCTCGCGCGGCCGGAGAAGGCCGCTGATCGTCTTGAGCGTGGTCGACTTGCCGGCGCCGTTGGAGCCGATGAGCGTGACGATCTCGCCGTCCTCGATATGGATCGAGATGCCCTTCAGCGCGTGGATGTTGCCGTAATACGTGTGGACGTCACGCAGCTCGAGGAGTGCCATCGAGATCAGCCCGCGGCGGCGCCGCGGCCGAGGTACGCCTCGACGACGCGGGTGTCCGCGCGAACCTCGGCCGGGGAGCCCTCGGCGATCTTCTCCCCGTGGTCGAGCACGGTGACCCGGTCACTGATGCCCATCACCACCTTCATATCGTGCTCGATGAGCAGCACGGTCAACCCGAGTCGTGCCCGGAGATCACGGACGAAGTCGGTCAGCCGGCGCGTCTCCTCCGGGTTCATCCCCGCGGTCGGCTCGTCCAGCAGGAGGAGCTTCGGCGCCGTCGCCAGCGCTCGGGCGATCTCCAGTCGCCGCTGGTCGCCGTATGGCAGGTTGCGGGCGAGCGTGTCTGCTCGCTGTCGAAGGCCGACAAGCTCCAGCAGCTCCTGGGCCTGCGCGTGCGCCTCGGCCTCTTCCCGCGTGACGTCGGGGGTGCGCAGGATCGCCCCGAACCAGCGGCCCTTGAGTCGATGATGCAGGCCGACGAGCACGTTCTCCTCGGCGGTCATGTTGCCGAACAGGCGGATGTTCTGGAACGTCCGGGCGATGCCCACGCGTACGACCTCGTGGGGCTTCTTGCCGGTGATGTCGCGGCCGTCGAACCGGATCTTGCCCGTCGTCGGGACGTACAGGCCGGTGATCATGTTGAAGAACGTCGTCTTGCCCGCGCCGTTGGGTCCGATCAGGCTCACGATGCTACCGGTCGGGATCGTGAAGTCGATGTCGCTGACTGCAACGAGGCCGCCGAATACCTTCGAGGTGTCGGTGGCGACCAGCAGGTCGCCCGCGGTGCTCGGTGCCGTGGATGCTGCCGCGGTCACGATGGTTTCTCCTCGTCCGCGAGATCGATCACGTCACCACGCTCGACCAGCACGTCCGGCAGGACGTCGGGCAATGCGTCCGGGATCTCCGTCGCTTCCTCGATCGCGGCCGCTTCCAGCGCGACCGCCTCCGCTTCTTCGGCCGCGGCCAGGAGCTCGGCTGAGCCCGCAGTCACCTCGGCCGCGACGCCGATGCCGTGCATCTCGGCCTTGGCGCCCTCGTCCGGGAAGAGCCCCTCGGGTCGCCGGATCATCATGATCGCGAGGACCACGCCGAAGATCAGGTAGTTGTACGTGGCCAGGTTGAAGTCGGACAGCAGGTCGATCCCGGTCGCGTCACCGAGATCGTTGAGTGGCTGGTTGAAGATCCGCGTCCCGAGGAACGCCAGCAGCGTCTGGTTGACGTATTGCGCGGCGAATGCGCCGATCACCACACCACGAAGCGAGCCGATACCGCCAAGGATGATGATCACGACGACCAGGATCGACACGTTGAAGTTGAAGGTCTCGGCGAAGATCGCGGTCTGGTAGGCGCCCGTGAATGCGCCGGCGAAACCGGAGAAGCTCGCCCCGAGGGAGAACGCCAGCAGTTTGGTCGTGACGGTGTTGATGCCCATCGCCGCGGCGGCCGTCTCGTCCTCCCGGATCGCCATCCACGCTCGGCCAAGCTTCGAATCGCGCAGGCGCACGCAGACCACGTAGGTGATGACCAGCAACGCGAGGACGAGGTACCACGAGGCGATCGCGTTCTGATTGGAGAAGACGATCTGGTTGCCCCATGGGCCGGGGATGGGGATGGTCGGCGGATCGATCGGGTTGATCCCGGTGTTGCCGCCGGTCAGATTGGCGTTCGGGCCGACCAGGATGGCGCCGCCCAGGAAGGCCGGCAGGGCCAGCGTGAAGTCGCCCAGGTTGCGGAACACGATGCGCACGATCTCGCCGAAGCCGAGCGTGACGATCGCCAGATAGTCGCCGCGCAGCTTGAGCGTCGGGGCCCCGAGCAGGATGCCGAAGACGGCGGCCGCGGCGACCGCGATCCAGATGACGATCCACCAGCTGATATGGATCCCGAAATGGCTCGACGCCAGGAACGCAGTGGTGTACGCGCCGATGGCGTAGAACGCGACATAGCCGAGGTCGAGCAGCCCCGCGAAGCCCATGACGATGTTGAGTCCGAGCGCCAGGATCGCGAAGGTCGCGCACGTGATAAGGACCGCGGTCCCTGGCCACGGGATGAACGGCAGCGCGGCCTCGAGCGAGCGGTACCCGACCGGATAGACGATCGCGACGACCAGGAGGATCGCGACGATCGTCAGGTCGCGTCGTCGCCGGTCCATGCCGGCGAAGGGGTTGGGGATGGTCGGCCTCGGGGCGCGCACGGCGCTCGTCATGTCACGCTCGCTCCGACTGCTTCTCGGCCATGAGCCCCGTCGGCCGGAAGACCAGGACGAGGATGAGGATGCCGAACACGATGACCGTCGTCCATTTGGCCTCGAGGAAGCGGTCGGACAACGCCGCGATAAGCCCCAGGACGAGGGCGCCGAGCGTCGCGCCGGTCAGGTTGCCGATGCCGCCGAGGACCGCCGCCGTGAACGACAGCAAACCGAACTGGAACCCGTACTGGAAGAACGTCTGCCGGTAGTACAGCGCGACGATCAGGCCGGCCGCCCCCGCCAGCGCGCCGGCGATCAGGAACGTCAGCGAGATCGTCCGGTTGACGTCGATGCCCATGAGCCCGGAGGCGTCGCGATCCTGTGCGGTCGCCCGCATCGCCTTCCCCTGGCGCGTACTGCCCACGAACCAGCGCAGGCCGAGCAAGAGGGGAAGGGTGACGAGGACGACCACGAGTTCGTCCACGCCGAACCACGCTGCGCCACTCGGCAGGTCGACGAGGCGAGTCGTCGGAAGGACGTCCTGGACGCGCAGCTGGGACGGGCCGAGGATGACCAGGCCGATGTTCTGGAGGACGAACGAGATCCCGATCGCGCTGATCAGGGGGGCGAGTCGGGGCGCGTTCCGTAGCGGCCGATAGGCCACGCGTTCGATGCCGGCGTTGATGCCTGCGGTCAGCAGCATCACCACCGGTAGACCGATGAACGTGACCAAGAGGGCCACGATGGATGAGGCCGGGATGCCGAGCGACTCGACGATGAAATTCGTTCCGAAATAGGTGAACGCCGTGCCGAGCATGAACACGTCGGCATGGGCGAAGTTGATGAGTTCGAGGATGCCGTAGACCAGCGTGTAGCCGATCGCGATGAGGGCGATGATCAGGCCGTTCGTCAGGCCGATCGTCAGTGCCCTGACCAGTTCCTCCACGCCCTCTCCTCAAGACCGCTGCGGAGCTGGATGTACGACCGACCGTCCGGCAGGTGCCGAACGGTCGGCCAGGTCAGTCGTTGGCCCGGTGGGCCGGACGAGACTATTCGATGACGCTGTCGAATTCGAACTTGCCGCCCTTGACGATGTTCCCGGACATCGCTGTCAGGGTCGTGTCGCCTTCCTCGTTGAAGCTCCACTTGCCGAGGGCGCCGTCGTAGTCCTTGGTGCCCATGACTTCCTTGAGGATCGCGGCACGGAGCGCCGCATTGTCCGCAGGATTGGTGGCGGCCGCACGCTCGATGGCCGCGAGGACGACACCAGCCGCCTCATAGCCGTAGGCGGTGTACGCCTCGGGTGGGTTGTTCGGGTACTTGGCGTTGTAGTTCTTGACGAAATCGGCGCCCTTGCCCGTCAGCTCGCTGGCCGGCAGGCCACCGAACGTGATGTACGTGCCTTCGGCGGCGGCACCGGCGGCGTCGATCCATTCCTGCTCGAGGATGCCGTCAGGACCCATCAGGGTGACGTCCGGCATGGCGTCGCGCAGGTCGACCCACAGCTTGCCAGCGTTGTTCTGGGTGATGCCACCGTAGTAAACGAGATCGGGGTTGGTCGCCTTGATCTTCTCGGCGAGGGCCTTGTAGTCGGTGGCCTTGCCGTCGATGCCGTCGCGGCCGAGGACCGTCAAGCCCTGTCCGGGAGCTTCGTTGTTGAAGACGTCGGCGATGCCCTTGCCGTACAGCTCGGTGTCGTCGAGGACGTACACGTTCTTGGCGCCGAGCTTGGCGGCCCACTTGGCACCGGCCAGACCCTGGAGGTCGTCGGCCGCCACCACGCGGGAGTAGTTCCGCTGGCAGCCGCCCGGATAGTAGACATCCGGCTCGTTCGGCTCACCCTTGCCGGCCTTCGTCAGGCCCGGGTAGGTGTTGGCCGGGCTGACCATCACGATGCCCTTCTGGCAGAGGATCGGGATCGACAGCTTCGCGGCACCAGAGTTGAACGTGCCGATGTACGCCATCACCTTGTCATTGGCGACGGCATCGTTCGCGTTCTTGATCTCGGTGGCCTCGTCCCACTTGCCGGCGGCAGCGGTCGAGTCATCCACGTCCTTGTAGACGATCTTGTAGCCGGCGACGACGCCGCCCTTCTCCTCGATCGCCATGTTGATGGCGTTCACGATCGTGTCGGTCTGAGCCTTGCTCGAACCCTGGCGGGGAAGCGAGGACCAGACCTCGATCTCGCCCTTGCTGGCACCCCCACCACCACCGGTGCACGCCCCCAGGGCGAGCAACGCGGCAGCGGCAAGTACGCCGACTCTCCGGATCTTCATGCACTCTCCTCCTGGATGGTCGGTTCGTCCGGTTCCTCCCGGGCGACCGTCGATCGTCGACCCTGGCCCCGACCCGAAGCGGAGATGCGAAGGCCGCCGTCCACCCTCATGCGCCTGTCCCCTTCGACGGTGCCCTCCCAGGGCGCCGACGGGGCAGGCATTGGTGCGTAACGGAGGCGACGCAGGACCGTACTCGAGCGGCGCGCAGGTGACCGCCGAAACGATGCCGTATCATATGCACTGGCGACCCGAATGCAATACCGGTCGGTCGCATCCCTCAGCCGCGCCGAATGCGCCGCGGCGAACAGGGATCGCGGGCCCGCCGGACCGACCCAGGGTCGGGATGACCCGGTCGAGGGGTGACGGTCGCCGTCCTGCGAGGTACGACCTTCGGCGTGGAATATCTGGTCCGGCCCGCCCGTATCACCGACATCGACCGGCTCGTCGCGTTGAGCGACGCTGACCTGCGTGTCGGTCAAGAAGCGAGCCCGCTCGACGCCGCCGATCTGCTCCGGCAGCTCGTGTACCTGCCGCAGGCCAGCATCTTCGTCGCGGAGACCCAGCGCCACGTCGTGGGTGGGGCGGTGCTCGCCCTACGTCCATCGGTGCGTGCCGGAGGCTTCGTCGGGACGATCGACCTGCTGGTCATCGACCCGAACCACGACACGGATCGGGTCGCCGACGCGCTCCTCGAGGAGCTCGTCCGGTCGGCCAGCAACAAGGGCTGCACGCTCGTCGAGGCGGCCCGACCAGACGATCAGGCGGCCCTCGGCCGCTGGGCCGCCCTGGGGTTCACCCCGGCCGGCCCGCGTATCCAGAAGACCGTGGCCGCGGTGGGCACCACCTCGCGCCGCATCTAGACCATCGGCCCGCCGAGCAGCGAGACCGCGCCGGACGGGCATCAACCACAGCGCGACCCAAGGAGTCACAGTTGGGCAAGAACGTCGCCGTCTTCGTAGACGTCGCGAACATCTTTTACGCGGCCAAGGCCGCAGGCGTGGACATCGATTACGTCACGCTCCTCAAATCAGCAGGCGCCGGGCGCGATCTCGTGCGCGCGTATGCCTATACGGGACTCGATCCCGATAACGAGAACCAGCGGAACTTCCACGACTTCCTGCGCCGTCACGGCTACAAGGTCGTAAGCAAGGACATCCGCAAGTACGGCGATGGCAAGGTCAAGGCCAACCTCGACATCGAGCTCGTCGTCGACATGATGAAGACCGCCCGGAACCTCGACATCGCGATCGTGGTGTCCGGTGACGGCGACTTCGCGCCGGCGATCCGCGCCGTCCAGGAGATGGGCGTGCGTTGCGAGGTCATCAGCTTCCGAGGCAACACCAGCTCGGACCTGATCGAGGTCGCCGATCAGTTCACCGACATCACCCAGCTCGCCCGCGTCGAGAAGGGCACCCGCTCCGGTCGCCGTGTCGCGGATGACGACGCCGATCTGTCGATGACCGAGGTCCCCGACAAGCAGACGGAAGGCACCGGCGTCGGCCGCGGCACGCGCGGCGGTCGGGGCCGCGGTCGCGGTCGCCCGACCGACGCGGAGCCGGTGGCCGCGACAGCGTCCGGGTCCGGCCGCGGACGGCGGCGCGCCGACGCGTCGACCAACGGGTCGACCAAGGCGACCGTCATCCCCGGTGAGCGCATCAGCGGTCGGTCCGGCAGTCTCTCGGAGGCGGATCTGGCCTCGGCCGAGGTGTTCACCCTCGACGACCTTGATGAGACGGTCGGGGGCGAGGGCACGGACGTCGGCGACGGCGACACCGCCGAGTCGCGCGACGAGGCCGGCCGCCGACGCCGCCGACGAGGTGGTCGTGGTCGGGGCCGCGGTCGAGGACGCGACGAGACGGCCGCGCCGGCCGGTCCCGGGGCTTCTGCCTCTCCAGCTGTCGACCGGTTCGAGACCGACGACGAGGAGGATGAGGAGCCGGTGGTCGCGCCGCGGCCGCGCAGCACGCCGTTCGGCTCGGTCTGGGATTCGCAGCTCGGCACGACTGCCGCGCCCACGCCCCTGTCATCGGCCACGGACGACGAGGACTTCGACGAGCCGGAGATCCCGGAGTACTTGATCGCCGAGCAGCGGCGCGGTCGTGGCGGTCGCACGGGCGGTGGCGCCGGCCGTGGCCCGCGCGGCGGCCGGGCGGCCTACCAATCGGCGATGGAGCGTGAGCGCTACGGACGGGGTCGAACAGGCGGCATCAACCGCTACCCGGACGTCAGCGCGCGCACGGGTGGTCGCGACGAGCGTGGTGGCGGGGGCGGCCGCGGATTCGGGCGCCAGGAGGATCGCCCACGCGAGGCGCGTCCCGGCGGCTCGGCAGAGCCGTGGAGCGAGGTCCCGCCCGAGCTCGAGGCGGTGCTTCGTGCCCAGGTCGCCCAGAAGCCGACGCGCCCGACCGAGGTGAGCCGGCCGACCGGCAACGTCGCGGACGAGGCCGAGGCTGTCGCCCCTGCGGAAACCGAGACCTTGGCGCCGAAGCCGCGCACCACGCGGGCCGCTTCGACCCGGACGCGTGCCGCCGCGGGTACCGAGGCCGAGGCCCCGACACCGAAGCGACGGACCACGCGCAAGACCGCCGCGGCGGAGGCAGCCGAGGGCGGGGAGACCGCAGAGGCGGCACCGAAGCGGCGGACGACGCGCAGGAAGGCGTCCGCGACGGCCGAGACCGAGGGCGTGCCACCCGCCGCCGAGTCCGGAACCGACGAGACCGCCGACGCCGCACCGAAGCGGCGGACGACACGCAGGACGACCAAGCCGGCGTCCTGACCCGCCGCGCATGGACGGAGCACGAACGAGGGGCCATCCCACCGCGCTCGCGGCGATCGGGGCGATGCTCCGCGTCGGCGCGCCGGGCGCGGTGCTGCTCGTCGGGCCGGGGGGCGTCGGCAAGACGACGCTCGCCCTGGACCTCGCCGCCGGTCTCCTGTGCACGCAGGATCCGGTCGAGGCCAGGCCGTGCGGATCCTGTCGCGCCTGCCGGCTCGTGGCGAGGGGCGTCCATCCGGACATCCACCGGCTCGGTCCCGATGGTCCGGGTCGCCAGGTCGTCATCGGCGGTCCCGGCGCGAAGACGCGGGGTATCCGCGACCTGATCGCCGAGCTGGCGCTGATGCCGGTCGAGGGTGGCGCACGCGTCGCGATCGTCGAGGCGGCCCACCGCATGAACGAGGATGCGCAGGCCGCGCTGCTCAAGACGCTCGAGGAGCCACCGGCCGGAGCCACGATCGTCCTCTGCGCCGATGCCGACGAGCCGCTCCTGCCGACCATCCGGTCGCGCTGCGCGCGGATCCGGCTCGGGCCGGTGGGCGTCCGCGACATCGAATCGATCCTGGCGGAGGCCGGCGCTGCCGAACCGCCGGTCGCCGCACGGCTG
>Ga0307416_100000670_pt1 | contig 17782 bp, 16 predicted proteins | sample DK1Cmetagenome_2_FD_203821 | JGI IMG/M metagenome (GOLD analysis project Ga0307416, IMG submission 203821) | Maize rhizosphere microbial communities from greenhouse at UC Davis, California, United States - DK15-C-3 | ecosystem: Host-associated > Plants > Roots > Rhizosphere > Soil | place...
TCGCCGGTCAGGCTGTAGGCCGAGTTGCCCCAGTCCCAGACCTTCCAGGTGATGTTGCCGCCGAACAGCTTGCTCCAGCCGGCCTGCAGCCACTCCCAGCCCAGCCACAGCCTCGCCACCAGCCAGATCCAGGCGGCCGCGCTGGAGCCGAACAGCCACTTCGAGAACCGCGGCTCCTCGATGTACACAGGTGCGTTGGTGGACCGCCCACTGGCCTTGCTCGCCATGGCCGACCCGCCTCCTTTCTCCGCATTGAACGGCGATCTGCCGCTCGCATCACCAAGGATGGCGGGGCAAGCCGGCCCGGACATGGGCCGGACGACTCCTCCGTGGCGGGACTTCCGGCCTAGGTATCCACCTCCACGCCGTCGGCGGTGGCCCGGACCCGGACCCGGCGGCCGCGGTAGCGCAGCCGCAGCTCGACCGCGGTCCACGACACCGGCAGTCGGGGGTCGGCCTCCAGGATGTCGCCGGCCGGCCGCAGCCCCAGGAAGCCGCTGGCCAGGGCCTGCCAGACCCCGCCCATGGTGGCCACGTGCAGGCCGCCGGCGCTGGTGCCGGTGAGGTCGTCCAGGTCCAGCCGGGCGGCCAGCCGGAACAGCACCAGCGCCGGGTCGGGGTCGCCGGCCCGGGCCAGCACGGCAGCCTGCACGGCCGGGGACAGCGAGCTGCCGTGGGCCGTGCGGGGACCGTAGTAGGCCAGGTCCCGCTCCAGCGCGCCTGGCTCGAGCTCGTCGGGGACCAGCAGGTGCAGCATGACCACGTCGGCCTGCTTGACCACCTGGGTGGCCGCCACCCGCTCCCGCCCCAGCAGGGCGTCGGCGATGATCGGCGGCCGGGCCAGCTCGGCGATCAGCAGCGGCTCCAGGTCGTCGAAGCCGTCGAACTGCCGGTAGCGGCCGCTGGCCGGGTCGTAGCCGTCGACCAGGGCGCCGGCCAGCCGCCGCCAGGCCTCGACCTCGTCGGCGGCGGCGCCCCCGGCCCGGTCGGCCAGGGCCGCCGCCCGGCGCAGGTTCCAGCGGGCCATCACGTTGGTGAAGGCGTTGTCGTCCACCGCCACGTGGTACTCGTCGGGCCCGATGACCTTGTCGACGTGGGCCCGGCCATCGCCGTCCCAGCGGGCCCGCGACGCCCAGTAGCGGGCCCCCTCCAGCAGCAGGTCGCGGCCGGGCCCCTCCAGCAGGGCGGTGTCGCCGGTCCAGTCGGCGTAGCGGGAGGCCGCCCAGGGCACGTCGGCGACGATGTGGTCCTCCTGCTCGCCGGTGAGGACCCGGATGGGCCGGCCCAGCTTGTCGGTGGTCCACTGCGGGGTGACCTCGGCGCCGTCGGCGGCCGACTCCCAGGCGAAGCGGGCCCCGGCCAGCCCGCGCTCGGCGGCCAGGCGCCGGGCCGGCTCCAGCCGCCGGATGCGGTACTCGACCATCGCCCTGGCCGCGGCCGGGTGGACGGCGGCCAGGGTCGGCAGCACGAACACGTCCGCGTCCCAGAAGACGTGGCCGGCGTAGACCGGGCCGCTCAGCCCGCGGGCCCCGACGGCCGCCTCGCCGTCGCCGGCGGCCGAGCCCAGCAGGTGGAACAGGGCGAAGCGGACGCCGAGCTGGCTGTCGGGATCGCCCTCGATGGTCACCTCGGCCTCGGCCCAGCGGTCGGCCCAGGCGGCCTGGTGCTCGGCCAGCAGCCGGTCGAACCCGGCCGCCTCGACCTCGGCCAGCCGCTCCACGGCCGCCTCGGGCGCCGGGGCGGCGTCCTGGTCGGCCAGGTAGACGGCCAGGCGCTCCACCACCCGGGTCCCGTCGCCGGCGCTGCGCTGGCGGGCCGCGGCGGTGATCCCGCCGCCGCCGGCCGATCGGGTGCGGGCCCAGTGGACCTCGCCCTGGTGGTCCTCCTCGAACGCCGCCCCGTCGGCCGGGGCGAGCAGGGCCGGGCCGGCGGCCAGGGCGGCGGCGGGGCCCTCGGCCCGCAGCCCCACCACCCCGGGCCGGGCCAGGGAGGCGAAGCGCAGGCTGCGCAGGGTGCCGCCGGCGGCCTCCCAGGTCCGCCGCAGCACCCCGCCGCGCAGGTCCAGCTCGCGGCGGTCCCGGCCCTCGGGGGGCGCCGCCTCCAGCCCCGTCCACACCGGCCCGGCCAGCAGGGTGGGCACCTCCCCGCCGCCGGCGTAGACGCCGGCGGCCACCGTGACCGGCCCCGAACCGGCGCCGGCCTCCTCGCGGACCCCGCGGGTCCCGAAGCGTCCGTCGGCCAGGGTGCACAGCGACTCGGTGACCGCCTCCCGCCGCGGGTCGGCCCGGACCACCACCGTCCAGTCCGGGTCGGGGCCTCCCCCCAGGTCGTTGGGCTCCATGGGGGTCAGAGGGCGAACTCGCGCATGCCGCCGGACGGGACCTCGACGACCTGGCCGTCGACGCCGACCTTGATGGGGGCGGCGCCGGAGGCGGCCACCTGGACGCGCAGCCGGCGCCGGGTGAGGTGCAGGTTGACCCCCCAGTGGCCGCGGTAGCGGACGTCGAAGCCGAGGCCGGCGAGCTCCTCGGGCAGGCTGGGGCTGAGCCAGAGCACGTCCTCGCGGGTCTCCAGGCCGGTGTAGCAGCGCTGGGCCAGGTCGACCGTGCCGGCCATGGCGCCCAGGTGGATGCCCTCGGCGGTGGTGCCGCCCTGGACGTCGTGGAGGTCGGAGGCCAGGGCCTCGGTGAAGAACCGCCAGGACCGGGCCCGGTCGGAGCGGGCCAGCACCCAGGCGTTGACCACCCCGGAGAGGGTCGAGCCGTGCGAGGTGCGCTTGAGGTAGTAGTCGACGTTGCGGGGGATGGCCGCCGGCTCCAGCCGGTGGCCGAGCCGGTCCAGCAGCCCGCGCAGCTCGTCCGCCGACAGCAGGTAGAACAGCATCAGCACGTCGGCCTGCTTGGAGGCCTTGTAGCGGTTGGGGGTGTCGCCCTCGGCCTCCAGGATCCGGTCCAGCCGGCGGATGTTGCCGTGGCGGGCCCGCAGGCCCTCCCAGTCGAGCTCCTCCAGCTGGTCGTAGCCCTCGAACTGGCTGATGATGTCGCCGTCGTGGAAGCAGACGCGCAGCTTGCGGCTGACCTCCTCCCAGCGGTCGACCTCCTCCTGGCGCAGCCCGAGCCGCTCGGTCAGCTCGGTCCGGCGGTGCTCGGGCAGCAGCTCCAGGGTCTCCAGGGCCCGGCACAGGACCCAGGCGGCCATCACGTTGGTGTAGGCGTTGTTGTCCAGGCCGGGCTCGTCGCGGTCGGGGTAGCCGTCGTGGTACTCGTCCGGCCCCATCACCCCGCGGATCTCGTAGCGGTCGAGGGCGTGGCTGTAGCTGGCGATGCTGGCCCAGAAGCGGGCGATCTCCAGCAGCATCTCGGCCCCGTAGGCCGACAGGAAGGCCAGGTCGCCGGTGACCTGGTAGTACTGCCAGATGTTGTAGGCGATGGCGACGTTGACGTGCCGCTGGCGGTGGGAGCGGTCGGGCAGCCAGCGGCCCGACTTCGGGTTGAGGTGCAGCCGCTGGGTCTCCTCGCGGCCGTCGCTGCCGCTCTGCCAGGGGTACATGGCCCCGCGGTAGCCGGCCGCCCGGGCGGCCTCGCGGGCCTCGGGCAGCCGCCGCGACCGGTAGCGGAGCAGGGCCCGGGTCAGCTCGGGGAAGCGCAGGTTCAGGAACGGGAAGATGAACAGCTCGTCCCAGAAGATGTGGCCCCGGTAGGCCTCGCCGTGCAGCCCCCGGGCCGGCACCCCGACGTCCAGGTCGATGGTGTGCTCGGACACGGTCTGGAGCAGGTGGAACACGTGCAGGTTGAGGGCCAGGGCGACCTCGGGGTCGCCGTCGCCGCCCAGGTCGATGTCGCAGCGGCGCCACAGCTGGTCCCAGGCCAGGACGTGGCGCTCCAGCCGCCCGTCGAAGCCGTCCCGGAGCCGCCCCACCCGGCCGCGAGCGTCGCCGCCGGCCTCGGCGATGGCCCGGTCCTTGGAGGTGAACACGGCCACCAGCTTCTCGACGGTGACCGGCTCGCCCTCGCTGGCCTCGACGGTGAGCTGCTGGGCGACGTGGCCGGGCTCCCGCTCGGTCCGCCGCGGCACGGCCACCACCTGGCCGTCGCGGACCACCCGGGTGGTGGCCGCCTGGGCGATCCGGATCAGCGACGACCGGGTCTGGACCTCCAGCCAGACCAGGTCGTCGCCGGCCTGGCCGGTCTCGACCGGCTCCAGGTGGCGGCCGTCGAGGGCCCGGTAGCGCTCGACCCCGGCGTTGACGACCCGGCCGTCCAGGGCCGAGCGGACCTCCAGCGGCCCCGACCAGTTCTCGGCCACCACCGTCGTCTCCAGGCCGGCCAGGTGGGGGTCGTCCATGGAGACGAAGCGGCGCTGGGTCAGCCCGGTCACCCTGCCGTCCGGGTCGCGGACCCGCAGCCGGCGCGTGAGCACGCCCCGGCGCAGGTCCAGCTCCTGCCGGTAGGCCAGCACCTCCTGGGCGCCCAGATCCAGCCAGCGGCCGCCCCGGGGCCGGACCGTCAGGGGCAGCCAGTTGGGCGTGTTGACCAGGTCCTCGTTCTCCACCTCGCGGCCGGCGACCCGGCTGACCAGGCGGTTGTAGCAGCCGGCGATGTAGGTGCCGGGGTAGTGGACGGCGCCGGCGGCCGCCTCGGGCGCGGCCCCGCGGGTGGCCAGGTAGCCGTTGCCGAGGGCGCACAGCGCCTCCCGCAGCCCCTCGGTGGGCGGGTCGAAGCCGTCGTAGGCCAGCACCCAGGGGTTCATGGGCGCTCCGGCCGGGCCGGCCCGCCCTCCAGGGCCAGCTCGCCCAGGTCGGCCACGACCACGTCGGCGCCCCGCTCGGCCAGGGCGGCGGCCTGGCCGCCCCGGTCCACGCCCACCACCGCCGCGAAGCGGCCGCGGCGGCCGGCCTCCACCCCGGCGAGGGCATCCTCGACCACCGCGGCCCGGTCCGGGGTGACCCCGAGCCGCCGGGCCGCCTCCAGGAACAGCGCCGGGTCGGGCTTGCCGGGCAGCCCCAGCCGGGCCGCCTCGACCCCGTCGACCTCGGCGTCGAACAGCTCCCGGAGCCCGGCCGACTCCAGCACGGCGACCATGTTGCGGCTGGCCGAGACCACCGCCGTCCGCAGCCCCCGCTCCCGCAGCCCGCGGACGAACGCCACCGAGGTCGGGAACGGCTCGGCCCCGTGCTCGCGCAGGTGGGCGACGAAGTAGCCGTCCTTGGCGTTGCCGAGCCCGCAGACCGTCTCCCGGTCCGGCGGGTCGTCGGGGTCGCCCCAGGGCAGCTCGATGCCCCGGGAGGCGAGGAAGCCGGCGACGCCGTCGTAGCGGGGCCGGCCGTCGACCGAGCGCAGGTAGTCGGCCTCGGTGAAGGGGCGGAAGGGCTCGCCGTCGCGGGTCGCCCGCAGCCGGAGGTACTCGTCGAACAGCCGCTTCCAGGCGGCGGCGTGCACGCTGGCGGTATCGGTGAGCACGCCGTCGGTGTCGAACACGACGGCCTCGAGGCGGTCCAGGGAGAGGGCGGGGCGGCCGGGCTCGGTCACGCCGGCGATCCTACCGCCTGACCGGGCCGTGGGGGCGGAGGGCCGGACGACTCCCTCCGGGCGGGACCTCGGCCCCTGGCCGGGGGTGGTGGCCGGCGACCACGATCGCGCGACGCCGACATCGCCGGAGCAAGAGGAGGACGTCATGGCCGATCTGCGGACCCGCTATCTGGGGTTGGAGCTGCGTAGCCCGCTGGTCGCCTCCTCCTCGCCGCTGACTGGCAGCCTGGACGGGCTGGCCCGGCTGGAGGCGGCCGGGGCCGGGGCGGTGGTGCTGCCCTCGCTGTTCGAGGAGGAGCTGGCCGAGGAGCCGAGGCCGGCCGCCTACCTGGCGCTGATCTCCCAGGCCAAGCAGGCCCTGTCGGTCCCGGTGATCGCCAGCCTCAACGGGGTCTCCCGCAGCGGCTGGGTCCGCTACGCCACCCGCCTGGAGCAGGCCGGCGCCGACGCCGTGGAGCTCAACATCTACTCTGTGTCCTCGCGGCCGGGCCGCTCCGGCAGCGAGATCGAGTGGCACTACCTGGAGGTGGTCCGCTCGGTGCGCCGGGCCATCCAGATCCCCCTGGCCGTCAAGCTCAGCCCCTATTTCAGCTCCCTGGCGAATCTGGCCGGTCAGCTGGCCGAGGCCGGCGCCAACGGGCTGGTCCTGTTCAACCGCTTCTACCAGCCCGACCTGGACATCGAGGCCCTGGAGGTCGCCCCCCGGCTGGAGTTGAGCACCTCGGTGGAGCTGCGCCTGCCCCTGCGCTGGGTGGCCATCCTGCATCGCCGCTTGGGGGTCTCGCTGGCCGCCTCGACCGGGGTCCACACCGCCACCGACGTGGTGAAGGTGCTGCTGGCCGGGGCGGATGTGGCCATGCTGGCCTCGGCCCTGCTGCGCCATGGCCCCGACCACCTGCGCCTGCTCGAGGTCCAGGTGCGCGACTGGATGGACCGGCACCGCTACGAGAGCGTCGGCCAGCTCCGCGGCCTGCTCAGCCAGCGCTCGGTCCCCGACCCGGCCGCCTTCGAGCGGGCCAACTACATCAAGACCCTGCCCTCCCACCCCGCCCCCAACCGCTGACCGGCGCGGCCCGGCGGCGGATGCCGGCCAGCATGCCGGCGGCCATGACGTGATCGGCGGGGACCACCGCGGCCACGTAGGCGGCGGTCAGCCACCACGGCCGGGTGCGGCCCCGGGCCCGCAGCTGCAGGCGGGTGCCGCCGTCGCCGTCGCCGGTCAGGCGGAAGGTCCAGGACCAGTCGATCGAGGCGCTCAGCCGGTCCCGCCAGGCGCCGGGCAGGTGGGTGGTGGAGCGCAGCACCAGCAGATGGGGAGGGTCCACCCGCTCCACCTCGAACCAGGCGGTGCCGGGCGGGCCGTCGGGGATGCGGTCACCGACCCGCAGGGGCCGTTGGAGCTCGGCGAGGAGCCGGGTGGCGCTGGGCCAGTTGGCCGGGAACAGCAGCCGGTCGACCCAGCGGGGGGTGTACCAGCCGGCCCGGTGCCAGCCCATCTGGACCAGCCACGGCCACACCCGGTCGGGCGGGGCCGCGATGGTGACGGCGTGGTTGGTCGCCACGGTCGGGTGGTCGACGAGGTCGTCGCCGGGCAGCCGGCGGCGGCGCTCGCTCCGGGTCGACCCGGAGGTGCGGCCCAGCCACTGGCCGGCCGCCAGCGCCACCCCGGCGGCCAGGGCAACCGCGAGTCCGACCGGTGCTGGCTGCATCTCGGGGACCTCCGGCGCCAGCATGGCCTCGCCGCCTGGTCGTCCGCGACGCCGCCGACGACACCAGCGACGGCCTGCTGGCCCCTTCCGCCCCGGCCGCTTCGCCGAGCGCGCCACCCGGGTCATGCTCGAGGTCGAGTCGGTGTTCCGCGAGCCCACCCGCCAGGACCGCTCGACCTGAGCCGGCCGCAGGCCGCCGGCAGCGGCCAGCTGTGGACCGGGTCGCCGGCCCGCTGCAGGTCCAGGTAGCGCTCCAGCATGGCGGCCAGGGCCGCCTCGCGGTCGTGGCGTGACCCGAGCGCGTCCAGGGCCCGGCGCTGCCAGACGGCGCCGGTCTGGCCGGCCGCCACCCGGGCCTCGACCACCGCCAGCAGGTGGGCGGCCTCCTCGGACGCGACCCCGGCGGCCTCCAGGCCCTGCTGGGCCACGGGCAGCAGCCGGAGGGCCAGCTCGCCCGCGGGGAGGGTCCGCGCCTGGCCGTTGGGCCCGAGCGGCCAGGCCAGCTCGGCCGCGAGGCCCAGCTGGGCGGCGCGGTGGAAGTTGTGGTGGGCCTGCCGGAAGGCCAGCCGCCGGGTCCAGTGGCCGGCGTCGGGGGCCAGGGCCAGGGTCAGCCCGAGCAGGAAGGCGGCGTTGGCCAGCATGTCGACCACGGTCGGCCCGGCCGGCAGGGCGCGGAGCTCGACCCGCAGGTGGCCGCCGGCGGCCGGGTCGTAGATGGCCCGGTTCCAGCGCCAGACCGTCCCCTGGTGGAGGCGCAGCTCGTCCAGGGCGGGCAGCCGCCCCGCCTCGACCAGCTCCAGCGGGCGCTCGGGGCCGAGCACGGGCAGCACCGGCTCGTGCAGGCGCACGCTCTCCTCCAGCAGCTCGACGGCGCCGGCGGTGGTCCAGCCGGTCCCGAAAGCGACCCGCGACACCCGCCGGCTGGACCGGCCGGCGGCGTCGCGGTCGTCGACCGCCCGCTTGAACAGGGCCACCCGGGTCTCCTCCCACAGCACCCGGCCGAGGAAGGTGGGGGAGTTGCCGGCCACGGCCAGCACCGGGGCGGTGGCCAGCTGGGCGGCGTTGAAGCTGGCCGCGAACCGCTCGGGGTCGACCCGCAGGTGGATCTGGAACGAGGCGTTGGCCCCCTCCAGGCCGACGTCGTCGGCGACCAGCTCCAGGGGGTCGGCGCCGTCGATCCGGATCCGGAACGGCTCCTGGCGCAGCCGGCGGATGCCGTTGTTGAGGGCCCGGTAGCGGGCCGCGTCCGGAGAGGGCGGCCAGCCGGAGGTCGTCGGCCCGCAGGGTGGGCAGGATGCCCACCATCACCACCCGGCCGTCGTGCCAGGCCGCCGCCCGGCGGACGATGGCCAGGGCCTGCCCCAGCTCGCTGGCGAAGGCGGCGAACGGCCGGCCGGCCAGGGGCCCCGGGGTCAGGTTCAGCTCCAGCTCCGCCCCGACGGTGGCCGGCCCGGCGCCGAAGCCGGGACGCGCCAGCATCCGCTCCAGGGCCGCCAGGCACTCGCCCAGCCGCCCCGAGAACCGCTGGTATTCGAGCGTGTCGAACTGCTCACGGTCGATGGCCAGGCCCATGTCGATCCACCCGCGTGTGCGTGATTGTCTCGGTTTCCGGGTGACGCTAGCCGGTGGGGTGGCCCCGGCGGAGGGCCGAACGGCCCGGCCGGCGGGGGGCCGAGCGACTCTGAACCGGGGGCGGGCGGCGGGGCTACGGTGCCGGCGCGATCAAAGGAGGCATCGATGAAGGTCTCCGACCTGCAGCCCCACGAGCTGTTCACCGCCCAGGCGGACGAGAGCCTGGAGGTGGCGGCCGACCGCATGAGCTGGCACCAGGTCGGCGCCCTCCCGGTCCTGGACGGCCAGCGCCTGGTCGGCATCATCACCGAGCGCGACCTCACCGCCGCCCTGGCCGAGGACGCGGACCCGAGGATCACCCCGGTGTCGGACTACATGACCCCGGCCCCGGAGGTGCTGCGGCCCGACAGCGAGCTGGCCGAGGCCGCCCAGCTGATGCTGGAGCTGGGGATCCGTCACCTGCCGGTGGTCCGGGGCGGCCGCCTGGTCGGGGTGCTGTCCATCCGCGACCTCCTGGACGCCGTCCTCAACGGCGCAAGGACCTGTGCGCGAGGCCGAGGTCATCGGCCGCCGCGAGCTCTACCGCCGCTTCTCCCGCGTCTCCGAGACCCTGATCGAGGCCGCCGACCGCGTCTGGTACGCCACCGTCAAGGAGCTGACCGGCCATAGCGGGGTGGTCGAGGTCCGCTCCGGCGGAGGTCCCGGAGGACCCGGGCCGTCCGGCCCATGACCCCGGGACCCGGGTGGTGGAGGCTGGGGGTGAGGAGGAAGGAGGCGATTTCACGATGACCTCCTCGATGACAGCGCTCCGGCCACCGCCGACGCTGCAGCCACCACCACCCACCCCGACCCCGACGACGTCCACCGGCGGGTGCCGGCGGGCCCGCATCGTCGTGCTGCTCAGCCTGGCCGCGGCCTTCGCCCTGGCCGCGCTGGGCGCCGTCACCGCGCCGGACCGGCCCGACGACCTCGCCGGGACGGTCAAGGTCGTCCGCTACGCCGAGCCGACCGCCACCGGCCGCGCCGCGACCAGGTGGACCCCGGCCAGCGACGCCACCATCACCGTCCAGGTCACCGAGGTCGGGTGAACCGCGGGCCGGGGTCCGGCACCAGGGGGGCGAGTCCCGGGCGCCGGACCTCGGGCCCCGAGGAGAAAGCAACCATGGCCGCGCGAACCACCACCAGACCCCAGCCCGCGCCATGCTGGTCACCGGGGCCATGATCGTCACCGGGGCCTGGTTCGCCTACCGGGCCCTCCCTGTGGCGCAAGGGCGTGCTGGTCCCCACCGCCCTCCTGGGCATCGGCACCCTCGGGGTCGGGGCCTTCCCGCTGACCCACCCGACCCCGCACACCCTAGTCGCCTTCGGCAGCTACCTGCTGGGGCTCGACCGCGGACACCAGCGGGGGAGCGCCCATCCGTCAGGCGGTCAGGTATAGGCTCACAGAACAGACAAAGGCGGACGCCGACCGGGGGGCATTGGGGGGAGGTCGAGGTGGGCAGGTCGGGCAGGCGGGATACCCGCCGGTCGGTCACGCTGCGGGACGTGGCCGCGGCGGCCAGGGTGCATGTGGCCACGGCGTCGCGGGCCCTGGACGCCGAGACCGCGCATCCCGTCTCGCCCCAGACGCGGGCCCGGGTCCAGCGGGTGGCCGAGGAGCTCGGCTACCGGCACCACATGATGGCCAGGGGGCTGCGCCGCGGCTTCAGCTCGACGGTCGGGGTGGTCGTGGCCGACCTCGGCAACCCCTACACCGCGCCGCTCCTGCGCGGGCTCCAGAGCAGCCTGGAGCAGGCCGACCACATGGCCCTGGTCACCGAGTCGCGGGACGACTCCGAGGCGATGGAGCGGGCCGTCGGGCACCTCCTGGCCCGGCAGGTGGACGGGCTGGTGCTGGTGGCCGCCCGCTCGGGCGACCAGCCCCGGATCCTCGAGTGGGCCGCCAGCGTGCCGGTGGTGCTGGCCGTGCGCGGCCTGCCCGGGTCCGGGATCCCGGCGGTGACCCACGACGACCTCGGCGGCGGCCGGCTGGCCGCCGAGCACCTGGCCGAGCTCGGCCACCGCCGGGTCGCGCAGCTGCCGGGCCCGCTGGACGTGCAGTCGTTCAAGGACCGCTTCGAGGGCTTCGCCCAGGTCGCGGACCGGCTGGGGCTGGAGGCGTGGTCGGTGCCGGCGGCCAACCGGCCGATCTTCGAGGAGGGGCGGCGGCTGATGGAGCAGGCCCTGGCCGATCCGCGCCCGGCCACCGCCGTGTTCGCCCACAACGACCCCATGGCCATGGGCGCGGTCCGGGCCCTGCGCGACGCCGGCCTCGCCTGCCCCGGCGACATCTCGGTCGTCGGCTACAACGACGTCCCCATGGCCGACTGCCTCGACCCGCCCCTCACCACCGTCCGCCTCGCCGGCGAGGAGATCGGCCGCCGCGCCGGTGAGGCCGTCCTGGCCGCCATCCGCGGCCTCCCCCTCCCCGACCCCGGCCCCCCGGTCCCCGCCGAGCTGGTCGTCCGCGCCAGCGCCGCCCCCCTGGGAACTAGCCCGCGGGCGGGGGTTCCGGCTGCCCGCGGGGGGGACGGGTGGCCTGGTCGTCGAGGAAGCGGGCGACCAGGCCGCGGAGGACGACGGCCATGGTGAAGCCGTTGGTCTGGCACCACTGCTTGAGGCGCTCGTGCTGGTCGGTGGAGAGGCGCACGGGGACGCTCTGCCAGGGGCCGCCGGTCTCGGGGCCGAGAGGTGGGAGGGTGACCCCGTGGCGGGGGCCATGGCGGGCCAGCAGGTCGGGGAAGGGGGGGTCAGGGCCGCCGGGGGCGGGCCAGGGGGCCAGGCGGGGCTCGAGCATGACCTCGAGGAGGGCGTCCTGCTCCTCGGGCGGGAGCGAGCGGACCGCCTTCACCATCAACTTCGACAACTCTGACATCGGCGCGCTCCCCAATTGATACCGCGACTGATACCGGGCGATATCAGAGGATGCGCCGTTCCCGCCGCAGTTGTCGAGCCACGGCGTGCGACATCACGTGCCGGCCCCGGTAGGGGGCCGCGCCCAGCCGGTCGCGGCCGGCCAGGGCGACCAGCAGCCCGGCGGCGGCGCAGGCGCCGGCCACGGCCAGGGTGGCCGACACCCCGACCCGGTCGACCAGGGCGCCGGCCACGGCCAGGCCGGCCGCCCCGGTGACGTTGATGGCGGTGGTCATCCAGGTGCCCGACTCGGTCAGGGTCCCGGGCGGCGCCAGCTCGGCCGCCAGCACGTAGGCCGAGCTCTCCAGCGGGGCCAGCACCAGCCCGACCAGCGCCACCACCGCCCCCAGGGCCAGCAGCGAGCCGGTCGTCGCCATCGGGGCGCAGGCCAGGACGAGCAGGGTCAGCAGGACCAGGTAGCGCTGGCCGGCCGGACGGCGCCAGGTCCGGCTGCCGTACCAGAGCCCGCCCACCGCGCTGGCCGCCGCCCAGGCGGCCAGCGACAGCGAGGCCGCCGCGGCCGAGCCGGCCTCCCTGGCCGCCCCGACCAGGCCGATCTCCCAGATGCCGATGGCGGCGCCCACGCCGGCCAGGGACAGGGCCAGGGTCCGCATGCCCGCCCCGCCCAGCGCCCCCGCCCACCTGGCCCGACCCGGGGTCTCGGCGGACCGGCCGGCCTGGGCCCTCGACACCGGCGAGGTCACGAACCCCAGCGTGCCGGCCACGGACAGCCCGGCCGTGACCAGCACCCCGGCCGCCGGCTGGTACAGGGTGGCCAGCCCCCCGGCCAGCAGCGGCCCGGCCACGAACAGCAGCTCGTCGAGCACGGCGTCCAGGGCGTAGGCGGTCTGGAGCCGCGGGCCCTGGCCGATCATCGAGATCCACAGCACCCGCATGGAGGCCCCGAGCGGCGGGGCGGCGGCCCCGGCGGCCGCGGCCAGGCCCACCGTGGCCGCGATCCTGGCCCGGCCCGGCCCGGCCACCACCACCATCCCGACCAGCGCGACCGCGAAGGCCAGGGCCATCGGGGGCAGGCAGCGGCGCTGGCCGTAGCGGTCGATCAGCCGACCCCGCACCGGCGCCAGCAGCCCGCTGCTCAGGGCGATGGCCGCCGAGGCGGCCCCGGCCTGGGCCAGGGAGCCGGTCTGCTCCTGCACGAACAGGACCACGCTGAGCGGCCCGGTGGCGGTGGACAGGCGCCCGACCAGGGAGGCGAGCAGGAGCGGCCGGGCGTGGGGGAGCCGCAGGATGCCCAGATAGGAGGAGCTCACGGCGGAATCCTACGGCTTCCGCCAGGTCGAGTGGTATGGCCTTCCTGCACCGTACGCACGTCTCTGCGTGGAGGTCCGACGCCGATTAGTGGTTCGTGAGCGGCGGGAGGTAGAAGGGAACGGTGGGGACGCGGAAGCCCCCGAATGCCGCGAACGACTACGAACCACGACCGGAAAGGAGTGGATTCGGTTGCCGTCGCCCCGGCACGTCAAGTGGTTACTAAGTGATAACTAGTAAGTACGAGTCATGAATACGTACCCCGAGTGGCTTGGCTCGGGGTACGCTTGTGTCGGTTTCTGCTGATCTTGGGGCCCGCCGCGTGAGGAGGGCACGGGGATGCCGGCCAGGCTCAAGTGGTACGTCGGTGCGGTTGGCGTCGCCGGCCTGCTGGTGCTGGTCGCCCTCATCCCCACCATCGACGTCGACCGCATCCGCGAGGTCGGTGGCGCGATCGCCCTGTTCACCGTGTTCGTGGTCGGCGGCGAGCTGACCTCGATCCGGCTCCAGCACGGCAACCGGGTCAAGGACCTGGCCGTCACCACCACCTTCGCCTACGGGCTGGTGCCCCTGGCCGGCACGGCCGTGGCCGTGCTGGTGTTCGTCTTCGCCTCGGTCGTGGCCGACCTGGGCCGCGGCAAGCCGGCCGTCAAGATCCTGTTCAACGCCGCCCAGTACGTGCTCGCCCTGGCCGCCGGCGGGGCCGTCTACCACCTGCTGGGGGGCGGGTACGAGATCACCAGCGGCACCCTGCCCGCACTGGCCGCCGGCGGACTGGCCTTCATGCTGGTCAACCACCTGCTGGTCAGCATCGTGATCAGCCTCGACCAGGGCCTGCCCATCCTCCAGGGACTGCGCCGCGACGACCTGCGCCTGGAGCTGGGCAGCTCGGCCATGGTCCTGGCCCTGGCCCCGGTGGCGGTGGTGGTGGCCGAGAAGAGCCTGCTGCTGCTGCCGGCCCTGATCCTGCCCCTGGGCGCCGTCTACCTCGCCTCCAAGGGCGAGATGCGGGCCAAGCGCGACCAGGCCGAGGCCGAGGAGGCGGCCGAGCGCCAGCGCCGCCTGACCGTCCAGGAGCAGGAGGTCGTCCGCCGCCTCCAGGAGACCGACCGGCTCAAGGCCGACCTGATCGCGAGGGTCTCGCACGAGCTGCGCAGCCCGCTGACCACCATCGTGGGCGTGTTCGGGATCCTGCGGGTCCGGCGCGACAAGGTCAGCCCCGAGGAGCGGGACGAGCTGGTGGCGATGGGCATCCAGCAGAGCGAGCGCCTGCACCGCATGATCGAGCAGCTGCTGGCGGCCGCCCGCTTCGAGCAGGCCGACGGGGTCGCCTCGCTGGCGGCGGCCCGGATCGAGCTGGACGCCACCGACCTCGTCCGCCAGGCCGGGGCCGAGGCCAGGGCCCGCCACCACGAGCGGCGCATCGCCATCGAGACCAACGGGGCCCTGCCCGTCCGGGTCGCCCAGGACGCGGTCGTCCAGGTCCTCGGCAACCTGCTCGACAACGCCTGCAAGTACTCGCCCGACGGCGAGCAGGTGCGGCTGTCGGGGACCCGGGAGGGCGCCGAGGCCGTGCTGGCCGTCGAGGACACCGGCCCCGGGGTCCCGGAGGCCGACCGCGAGCGCATCTTCGACCGCTTCACCCAACTGGAGCGCTCCAGCCTGCGCCGCTCCGGCGGGGTCGGCCTCGGCCTCTACATCGCCCGTCAGCTCGCCCGCAGCCAGGACGGCGACCTGCTGGTGGTCGACCCCGCCGGCGGGCGCGGGGCCCGCTTCGAGCTGCACCTCCCCCTGCTGGCCGACGGCGCCGGCTCTTGATCGATCCAGCCAATCTGGGATCGGGCGTTTTCTCTTCCATCTCCGGGTTAGTCAGGCGTCTGCTGCCAGAGAACCCAATCAGGGCGAGCAGGAAGGAGACGCCATGAGCCAATACGGAACCGAGGCCTCGACGGCCGACCTCGGAACGACCGGCGGCGGCACCACCGAGCAGGTCAAGGACCAGGTCCGCGAGAAGGCCGAGGTCGCCCAGGACAAGGCCAGGGGCGCGATGGGCCAGGCCAGAGGGCGGCTCAGCGAGCAGGTGGACCAGCGCTCCACCCAGGCCGGCGAGCGCGTCGCCGGCACGGCCAGCGACGTCCGCTCGATCGCCGAGGAGCTGCGCAACCAGGGCAAGGACGGCCCGGCGACCCTGGCCGAGCAGGTCGCCGGCCAGGCCGACCGCGTCGGCGACTACCTCAAGGGGGCCAGCGGCGACCGCATCCTGCGTGACGCCGAGGACTTCGCCCGCCGCCAGCCCTGGCTGGTCGCGGCCGGCGGCCTGGCCCTGGGCTTCGCCGCCTCGCGGTTCCTGAAGGCCTCCAGCAGCCGCCGCTACCGGTCCAGCCTGGGTGACTACGGCGACGGCGGCTACGGCCGCACCTACACCAGCCCCTACGACACCAGGACGGCATACGGCACCGGGACGCGGTACGAGACCGACGTGCCCTACGCGCCCTCCACCACCCCGGCCACGGGCACGCCGGTGGCCGGCACCTACGACCCGGACCCGGTCCAGGGCGAGCCGCTGCGCGACGCCTACGACGAGCGGAGGTCGTGATGGCCACCCAAGACCCGGGGGTCGGGGACCTGCATGACCGGTCCCTGCCCGACCTGCTCAAACAGCTCTCCCAGGAGACCACCCAGCTGGTCCACCAGGAGCTCGAGCTGGCCAAGGCCGAGCTCCAGCAGAAGGGCAAGCAGGCCGGGGCCGGGGCGGGGATGTTCGGCGGGGCCGGGGCCCTGGGGCTGGCCGCCCTCGGCGCCCTCACCGCCTGCTTCATCCTCGCCCTGGACACGGTCATGCCGGCCTGGCTGGCCGCCCTGATCGTGGCCGTGGTGTACGGGATCATCGCCTTCGTCCTGGTCAAGCAGGGACAGGCCAAGCTCAAGCAGGCGACCCCGCCGGTGCCCGAGCAGACCATCGAGACGGTGAAGGAGGACGTGGAATGGGCCAAGACCCAGATGCGATCCGACAGGACATAGAGCAGACCCGAGCCGAGATGAGCGAGACCGTCGAGGCCATCGGCTACAAGGCCGACGTGCCCTCCCGAGCCAAGGACGCGGTGAGCGAGAAGGTGGAGAACGTCAAGTCTGCGGTGTCCGGCACCGCCACCCGGGCCAAGGAGGCCGTGACCGGGGCGGCCGACCGCGCCAACGCCGCCACCCCGAGCAGGGGCGAGGTCAAGCAGACCACCCGGCAGGCGGTCGGCATGGCCAAGGAGAACCCGCTCGGACTGGCCATCGGGGCCGTCGCCGTCGGCTTCCTGGCCGGCCTGGCCGTCCCCTCGACCAGGATCGAGGACGAGAAGCTCGGGCCCGTGGCCGACCAGGTCAAGGAGAAGGTCAGGGAGACCGGCCAGGAGGCCGTGGACCGCGGCAAGCAGGTCGCCCAGGAGGTGGCCAGCACGGCCACCGACACCGCCAGGTCGAGCGCCCAGGAGCACGGCCAGCAGCTGGCCGACAGCGCCAAGCAGAGCGCCCAGGACGTCAGGTCCCAGGCGGGCGGCTCCTCGTCGGGCACGGGGCTGTAGAGGAGCGACGTGTCCCAGCGCACTGACGCCGACGTGGCCGGCAGGGAGGCCGAGCGCCCCAGCCAGATCCCGCCTCGGGGATGGTTCGCCATCCTCAAGCGGGTGAAGGCCGAGGTGAAACAGGACAACGTCCCCCTGCTGGCCGCCGGCGTCGCCTTCTACGCCATGCTGGCCATCTTCCCGGCGATCATCGCCGTGGTCACGGTCTACGGCATGGTCGCCGACCCGGCCCAGGTCGAGTCCCAGGTGAGCGAGTTCGCCAAGAGCCTGCCGTCGGGCGCCGACCAGCTGATTACCGAGCAGCTGACGAACGTGGTGAACGCCGGCCGCCAGAGCCTCTCCATCGGGCTCGCGCTCAGCCTCCTGGCCGTGCTCTGGAGCGTCTCCAGCGGCGTCCAGGGGCTGGTCAAGAGCCTGAATGTGATCTACGACGAGCGCGAGACCCGCGGGTTCGTCAAGCTCCGCGGCCTGTCGCTGCTGCTGACGCTGGGGGCGATCGTGGTCGCGGTGATCGCCCTGGCCCTGATCGCGGTGTTCCCCAACTTCGTGGAGTCCCTCGGCCTCGGGCAGGCGGGCGAGCTGGCCGCCTCCATCGGCCGCTGGGTCTTCCTGGCCGCCCTGATGCTGGTGGCCCTGGGCGTGGTCTACCGGTTCGCCCCCGACCGGGCCAACCCGCGCTGGCGCTGGGTGAGCTGGGGCGCGGTGGTGGCGCTGGCGCTGTGGCTGCTAGGCTCCGTCGGGTTCAGTTGGTACGTCGACAACTTCGGCAAGTACAACCAGACCTACGGCGCCCTGGCCGCGGTGATCATCTTGCTTCTCTGGCTCTTCCTGTCCGCCTTCGCGGTCCTGCTCGGCGCCGAGCTCGACGCCGAGACCGAACGGCAGACGGCCAGGGACACCACCACCGGGCCGGAGCGGCCGCTGGGGGAGCGCGACGCCGAGGTCGCCGACACCGTCGGCGAAAGCCCGCCGCGCCGGTGACGGCGCCGCTGGTCGCGATCCCCACCTACCACCTGGGCCCCGGGAAGGTCGGGAACTGGGAGGGCGCCTACGCCCTGCCCGAGCCGTACGTGGCCGCGCTGCGGGCCGCCGGGGCCCGGGTCGCGCTGCTCCCGCCGGGCGAGCCCAGCGAGCCCGGAGGGGCCGAGGAGCTGCTGGAGCGCGTCGACGGGCTGCTGCTGGC
>Ga0307416_100000671_pt1 | contig 17778 bp, 15 predicted proteins | sample DK1Cmetagenome_2_FD_203821 | JGI IMG/M metagenome (GOLD analysis project Ga0307416, IMG submission 203821) | Maize rhizosphere microbial communities from greenhouse at UC Davis, California, United States - DK15-C-3 | ecosystem: Host-associated > Plants > Roots > Rhizosphere > Soil | place...
CACGAAGCGATGGAGGTGGGGCGCTGCCTGCGCGACGGCATGCTGGAAAGCAGCGCCATGCCGCTGGGCGAAACGGTCGCCCTGATGGGCGTGCTGGACGACATCCGCCGCCAGCTCGGCGTGCGCTACGCACAGGACTGAACCGTCAAAACCGCACACGTTACAAAATAAGGACACTCCGATAGTTATCAAAACACTATTATCTAAGTTTTAACGTAACGGAGAATGTCACATGCACCAATCGCTCCTTCGCCTGGCCGGCGGCGCAGTATTCGCACTGGCTTCGTCCACCGCCTCCGCCCACTGGACTACCACCACCCTGGAAATCACCGGCGTATTGCAGGAGATCCCCGGCCCATCGGCGCGCTGCCCATCCAAGTTCGGCGGCACCATCACCGGCCATGGCACCAGCCCCCAGCTCGGGCGCCTGGCCTTTGTCGCCAATGACTGCATCACCCAGGACGGCGCGATCTTCAATTTCAGCCAGGGCCGATTCATCATCATGACGCTGACCGGCGAGCAGCTGTACGCCAATTACAGCGGCCAGTTCGTCCCGACCGGCGAAGGCACCAAGTACGTATTCAACGGCGCCACCTTCCAGATCACCGGCGGCACCGGTCGCTACATGTTTGCAAGCGGCGGCGGCAGCCTGCAGGGTACGGAAGACATGGCAACCGGGGCCGGCACCCTCAAGCTCACCGGCAAAGTCAGCCACTGGAGCCCCTGATAGTTCGGGGCCAGGGCCGAAAGCCGGTTTTGACCCCACCGCCAGCAAGCTCCGGCGCATTCCAGTACACTGGTTTTTTTGTTTCGCCAGGATGCTGCCATGACCGCCACCGATCGCGCCCTTAACCTCAAGACCATCCTGATCGCGTCCGGTGTGGTGCTGACGCTGGCCATGGGCGTGCGGCACGGCTTTGGCTTCTGGATGCAGCCGATTTCGCAGGCCAATGGCTGGAGCCGGGAGACGTTCTCGCTGGCGCTGGCCCTGCAAAACCTGCTGTGGGGCGCGTTTGGGCCGCTGGCCGGCATGGTCGCGGACCGCTACGGCACGATGCGCGTCGTGATCGTGGGCGCCATGTCCTATACGGCGGGCTTGCTGTGGATGGCGATGGTGTCGCAGCCGGCGCTGTTCATCATCGGCTCCGGCGTGTTCATCGGGCTCGGCCTCGCCTGCACCGCATTCGGCGCGGTGAGCGGCATCATCGGCCGCGCCGCACCGCCTGAGCGCCGCTCCTGGGCCTTCGGCGTTTCCGGCGCCGCCAGCTCCTTCGGCCAGTTCCTCATGATGCCGGTGGAGCAGCAACTCATTTCCGGTTTCGGCTGGCAGAACGCCTTCTACGTGCTGGCCGGCTTGCTGTTCCTGCTGATGATTCCCATGTCGACCTTCCTGCGCGAGCCAAAGCATGCAGTGGCGGCCACGGAGGCGCCCCAGAGCATCGGCGAAGCGATGCGCGAGGCGATGGGCAACCGCTCCTTCCTGCTGCTGGTGATGGGCTATTTTGTGTGCGGCTTCCAGCTGGTATTCGTCGGCGCACACTTGCCGGCCTACCTGAAAGACAAGGGCATCGCCACGCCGGGCGTGGCCGTGATGGCGCTGGCGCTGATTGGCCTGTTCAATATTTTCGGCTCCTTTGCAGCCGGCCAGCTGGGAGGACGCCTGCCGAAGCGCCATTTGCTCTCCGGGATCTACTTCGCGCGCTCCGTGGTGATCGGCCTGTTCCTGCTTGCGCCATTGTCGCAATGGTCGGTCTACCTGTTCTCCGCCGCGATCGGTTTGCTGTGGCTGGCGACTGTGCCGCTCACCAACGGCATCATCGCCGGCGTGTTCGGCCTGAAGCATATGTCGATGCTCGCGGGCGTGGTGTTCTTCTCGCACCAGATCGGCAGCTTCCTCGGCGTATGGCTGGGTGGCTACCTGTTCGACCAGCGCGGCAGCTATGACGTGGTGTGGGGCATCACGCTGGTGCTGGGCGTCGTCGCCGGCCTGGCCAACCTGCCGATCGACGAGCGCCCCATCGTCCGCGCACCGGCGGGCCTGACGGTGGCCTGACATGAAACGGCAGCTGCTCCGCCTAAGCCTGTGGGCGCTGGCCGCTGCCGTGCTGGGCTTTGCTTTCGCGGCCTACCTGCAGCCGGAGTTCATGCTGGACTTGGCGAATCGCGTTTATCTCTGCTTTTGAGCTTCGCCCTCGTTCGTAACTTCTAGTGTTCTCCAATTAATGCTTCCTCATTGATGATTATTCAATATAGATGTGAAGATAAAACTTCGTCCCTTGACGAAGCATTATCAACTATTTAATCTCTGACTCTTTGTCACATTTTTGCGTGTGACCACATCGCTGTCGAGCGTAGTAGAAGCCTGTTTCGGGCCTGTATTCGAAGTGTTTGGTGATTTTGAAAGTCATCTGGGACACATTGCGGCCTATGGCAACGGCCACCATCGGCGCGCTTGCTGCTGACTGGTATGGCATAAACCCAAACCAGCTTGTCGGGTCCCGGATGAACTAGACGTGGTCCAAAAGCGGAAGTCCCTACATTGTAGGCACCGATATTGCAGTTGAAGTCGGCGCAATCTTGACGATCTAGCGGGGTGTCATCGTGCGAATGGGCGCAAACGCGGTCGGCAATCCGGCCCCTGGCTCCTTGGTAATTTCATCTTCTTCAGGTTACATCGAAATACACGGTCCTTATGGAGTGGAATAGGGGGATTTTCGTCTCAAGTATGGGAATGGGGCTGTTGGGCGGAGTAATTGGTGGCGGTGCAGGATTTCGTGGTTGGCTCGTACCTGAGGAGAATATATGCAGAAAGAACGAATAACCGAGGTTCTGCAAGTTTTGAGGGGAACTCTTCTTGTCTTCCTGGGCGTGATTTATGCAGTTATGTTTAAAGAAATGATGAGTAATTCTCTACGAAGCTTGTGCTTCGAAAGAAACATTCCGCCCGACCTTGCCGTCTATCTATTCGGCATTGTGCCGTGTGGGATACTGATTATCATCGGGGTGGACGTGGCAAGGGGGGCTGACATTCCTTGGCGCGTGAATAGGAAGGGAAGGCAGAAAAGCGGCTTTGAGAAGCTTTTCTCCGGTGAATTGTCGGTCCGCTCGGCGATTTTCTGCGTTTATATCCCATTCTGCCTTGTTGCAGTCCTTATTGGACATTACATCAAAGTACGGAAAGTTCCGCTTGCGATATTGGATGTTCTGGTACTGGCGTTCCTTTTGATTTCACTGGCCGCAATTGGGTGGGGCGTTTGGAAGTGTGCATCCAGAAACTCAACGCTCCTCATTGCCCGACGCGCTGGAATTTTTCTGATCTTATCAGTGTTTCTGCTATTCGCCTCTTGGTTCGTGTATTAGATGGGCCTCATTACTCAGGTTTGGATCTAGAGTGTCACTGGTCATAACTGATATTGCTGTGCCACGATGCAAATGAACGCCAACCTCGAAAACATAATCGGCTATGGCGCGAAGTAAGGGACTGCTTTCCGAATACGGCATCGCCGAATTTGGAATCGTTGGCCGCACTAGAATGGACGAGGCCCTCGAGGCAATAGATGCCATGGCGATCGCGAGCGAAGGACCCGCATGGGCAGCAGCCAAAGCCGACGCCCCAGAAATTTCCAATTTTATTAGGATGGGTTCGACAGCAAGTCGTAAGAGCGTTCTGGCCAACTTGGGATCTGTTGGACGAAAGTTAGTGGACGGGCCAACCCCGGTCCCCTTGAAGCTAAGGCATTCGACGATCTGAACGGCTTTGGGGGCTGCCTACCAGTTTTGAAAGATATTAGCATAGGAAGGGAAAATGAAAAAATCTATTGTTCAGTTTCATGCAGCCCCAAAAGAATTGGCTGAGTTTGTGGTAAACGTTGCCAGCGATTTGAATCTATATATGGTTAGGCTGCGGTTCGTTCCTCGTTTCGAATGCGTATTGATTGAACGCGGCCAAGACATAGCATCTGATGTGGATTGCAATAGCGGCGCGGTAATTTGTCTTTACTTGGACCCACCCAACCTTGATGCCGCTGGGCAAATTCAATTTTACGAGTTGAATCCGACTACTATGACGGTGGACATAGAGCCATGTCGATCCACAGGCCTTCGCCAGTCGACAATTGGCTTTAGAACCAGTGACCAAGCTGCGATTGCGCTTGGGAAGGAAGTAATAAAACGATTGAAGAGGATTACGATGGCAGGCGTTCGCATCTTGACTCGTGACGGGGATTATGCAATTGAGAAGTCGTTTCGATATACTGCAGGCGCATTACAGCTTGAGCGAGAAGGCGTTCAGATGCTGTCTGGGGGAAGTAACCTTATCGAGTTAGGAACATAGTGGTTTTGTTCAAAAAGAAGATAGATCAATTATTCAATCATGCGTCACCCAGCGAACTAACGAAATTTGTTGCCGATGCGCGCGGGATTTAGTCAGAAAGAAACACATAGCCAGTCAAAGGCTTCGCATAATGCGGAAGATCTCTGCAATTGGAAAAGTAGGCTTGGCAGATTGATGAATCCCGCCCGCGACGTGTGGTGGTCGATAGAAAGCGACGAGACCGCAGAGTTCCGTTGCAATGAAATTTTCTTGTTAATAAAAGATGTTGCGTTACCTCAGATCAAGCCGCTTGCAAGGACTGAAACATTGGGGCACCTCGAAAAACCTCCCCGTTGATGGCATGATGTTGACTCTTTCGATCTGAACCGAATTTGATGATCAAAACCAGCCTTGTTTGCCGATCAAGAGCGAGAAGCGAAGCTGAACAAGCTTGGCGATGCGCTGCAGGTGCTGGAACAGCATGTGGACTTCAAGGCACTGGCCGCCGAAGTGGACCGTGCTGCACCACGTCCAGGCCGCGAGCGCGGCGGTCGCCCACCGTTCCCGACCGAGTTGATGGTGCGGGTGCTGCTGATCCAGCAATTGTTCAACCTCTCCGACGAGCAGATGGAATTCCAGCTGCTCGACCGCCTGAGCTACCAGCGCTTTGTCGGCTTGCGCAGCAGCAGCCAGATTCCGGACCGGACCACGATTTGGACTTTTAAAGAACGTCTGATCGCGGCTGGTGCGAGCGAGAGCATCTTCGAGGCAGTCAATCGCCAATTGGCCAAGCACGGGTTCATTGCGCGCGGTGGGCAGATGATCGACGCCAGCTTTGTGCAAGTACCCAAGCAATCAATGGATAAAGAGGAAAAGGGCATCGTGGCACAAGACGCGATGCCTGCCGACTGGACGCCGGCCAAGCGCCGTCAGAAGGACATCGATGCGCGCTGGACCAAGAAGCATGGCAAGTCCTACTTTGGCTATAAGCTCTCGGCCAACGCCGACAAGCGCTACAAGTTGATCCGCAAAATCAAGATCAGCACTGCCAGCGAACACGACACCCTGCATTTTGATGATGTACTCGATCCGACCAACACCAGCCGCGATGTCTACGCCGACAAGGGCTATGTCGATGGCGGGCGCGAAGCCCGTCTACGCAGCCAGGGTTGGCGCGTGCATATCCAGCGCAAAGGGCACAGGGGCAAGCCGCTGTCGGAAGCGCAAGAACGACGCAACCGGCGGATCGCTTCGCCGCGCGCCCGCGTCGAACATGTATTTGCCGGTCTGGCGCAGATGGGCGGCAAAGTGATGCGTTCGATCGGCCTGGCACGCGCCACGCTGCATCTGAACTGGAAGGCCGCCGTCTATAACTTGCAGCGTCTTTCCTACCTGAAGGAGGCTCGCATCGAGGCGTTCTAACGCCCGAAGCCCGTCCGCGTTGTCGAAAACGGCACCGGCGGACGTGAAAAACCTCCGAAAAGGAGCGCTGCCGACGACGCCCCGGCGCTCTATGCCGACTCTTTCTTTACCGGCGCCGAAAATTCCGCAGTTATTCGAGGTGCCCATTGGTTCAGCGATGGCAAAGCGGTATCGGTGAGGGCTTGACTCAAGCTGAACGACTGACGAGCGTCGCTAGACTACTTACGGTTTCGGGTCGCAAGGTGAAGCGCGGAAGGCTGTGGATGAAATGGTACGGGCAAGCCAAGGCAAAGCATGGTCTGGGTCTGCGAAGGTTGACGCGCGCGAACTGAAGAAATATTTGGAATAACTCGACCGTTTGAGCAACCCCGGTGGGGATGAACTTGTGCCGCAGCAGGTCCTATGCTATTTGCCGGCGAACCTGGAGCGCGGCCAAAAGTTGCTCAGTTTGGAATTGGCTGTGCCGGCTTTAGGATTTGCAGCGACGCGCCCGTCAATGCGCTTGGCTTAGCGCTCCGATACACGGTGCGCGGTGCCCTACGGGCAGAATTTTAGATTTCGTTCTTGGAGAGTTTGAATGAGTAAGACGGTTATTTGTCCGAAGTGCAGTCACGTACGACCGCCTGATGCGACGAATCCAGAGTGGCAGTGTCCGGCATGCGAGGTCTGCTACGCCAAGGCCGGCGTACGGGACGACAGCAAAGGTGCCAGGACCGAACAAGCTCCAGTACAAGTGGCGCAAGGATGGGATTGGGGAACGCTGGTAAAGATCGTGGTTTTCGTCCTGGCTGGGTGGGCTATCACCCAGGGGATTTCGTCCATACGCGGCGGGGGCAGTCCTGACGACCGCTTGCGCGATGCTGCTGCCGGTGCAGTACCAAGCGATATCGTCCTGTATTCGGCGCCGTGGTGCGGTTACTGCAAAGTGGCGAAGGAAATCTTTGCCGCCAATAGCGTCCCTTACCTTGACTGCGATACCGAGGCCGATCCGCGCTGCATGCGCGAGTTTAAGGAATTGGAAGGGACTGGCGTACCGTTGTTCGTCGTGCGCGGCAAACGCCTGGACGAAGGGCTGAATTACGATGCGCTGATTTCTGCACTTAACGAGGATCGGTCCCGATGACCGCCGTCATACAGGACCGCCAGAGTTCATGAGGGGCCTGGCGAATCGCGCTTACCTCTGCATTTGAGATCACCCAAGCACAAGGTTGATTTTTCGTAAGGGAAACTTTTCCGATGTTGCCTATCATCATCACACGATGAGCGTCGGAGGTTTCCATGTCCCAGCCACTTTTCAGGCCAGAAGTGCTTGCGTCGCAATCAGCGTGCTGGGCCGGCTCTGTCAATCGCAAAGTTACTGCCAGCGGGCGGGTGGTGCCGAAAGCAGGCGCGATTAAAGCCGTCGTACCGCAGTTTGGCCGCGTCATTTATGGCAACAGCCGACGGCGACTGGCAAACGTTAAAACGCGCAAGAGATCCCAGTCATGAAGGCGCTCCAGAAGCTAACTGGTACGGTTACCCAAACCGGTGTGTTGTACGTCAGCGCCTTCATAGTCCTGCTCATGTCTTATGTGTTGCTGCCAACTGCCCAAGAGCGTACCGAGATTCAAACACTGCTAGTGGCGGTAGTATCTGCCTACTTCCTTGCCGCAGACATGATCAGAGAAAATGGGCGGATTAAAATCCAAAATATTTTTGCGCTTATATCGACTTACTGGTGCGTGCTGGCCATACTTTTGTTGGTAGGTTTTGGTGAGCATCCGCCATTGCGTCGAGAATCGAATGAATGGTTTCTCAGCAGTGGAGCGACCGTAGTGTTCGGCAACCTTGGAATAGCTATAGTCGAAGAGCTAGTGTTTCGAAGATATCTGCAGCATTTCCTGCAGAAATTCTTGTCGGCAAATATAGCGATTGTGGTCTCGGCGCTCGCTTTCACGTTTGCACATAGCGATCCAAGCATGATTCTCTTCTTTTGCGGCGTGGCGTATGGAATTATGGCAACCCATCTGGGTGCTATACACGCTGCAATTGTCGTTCACACGACATCAAATGTATTCACCACGGCGGCTTTCGAAGGCGGCCCAGTCGGCGCAGAGCTTTCTACGCCTTTAATTCTTGGCGGTTCGTCGGCATTGGCATGGGTGATCTGCATACCTTTGCTCTTTTCGTTCATGTTCGTGCGGATGCTTCTTCAGCGCCGGAAGGGCTAGGCGTATTTCCGCGTGTCGAGATATCTGCTGGAGGTCCTCATGGAACTGCCTTCATGTCAGCCTAATGCCGGGAAAGCGCAAGGTGGCCGCCTCTTCGCTACCCCCTCGCTGGTTCGGCCGGAGCCCGAAACGATCGAATCCAAGATCGCGATGTACTTGCTGCTTGCGATTGTCGTCGTGCCCCGCTATCTGACGGCCGAGGACCTCGAATCCATGGTAAAGGCGGTGGCGAGTCAGATCGATTCCATCCCGGTGAATCCGTCGCCGCCGGCAACCCCGCTATTCTGGCGCTAGCTTAGGTGCGCTTGCGGGACTTGCCTTTTTTCTGAGTGACCTGAGACTTCTTCTTGCCGGACTTGCTGGCCACCCGGGTCGCCTTAGCCTTGCCTGCCGAACGGGCCTTGGCTTTCGACTTCTTGCCGGAGCGGGTTGCGCTGACCGATTCGACGCCAGTGCGTTTTGCGCGCATGGCCGACGGCAGGGCGTCATCATCCAGATTCGCCAGCAGGAAGCGGTTCGGGTCGATACGCTTGTCGTCCTGGTAGGCTTCCAGGTGCAGGTGCGGGCCGGTTGAGCGGCCGGTGGCGCCTGACAGGCCGATGGTTTCGCCGGCGGTCACTACGTCGCCCACGTTCACGTGCCGCTTGTTCAGGTGCGCGTACAGCGACTTCAATCCCCCTTCGTGTTCGATCACCACCACGTTGCCGTATTTGCGGTCGCCTTTGTATGCGCCGCTGGATGCGATGACGCGGCCGTCGTCGGTGGCCATGACCGGGGTGTTATGCGGGACGGAGAAGTCGATGCCGCCATGGGCGCGGCGTCCGCGTGCGGCGCCGAAGAAGCTGCTGACGCGCGGGGTGTCCAGCGGCATGCGCCATTGCAATGGCTGCGGTTCCTCGGGGACGATGTCCAGCGGTTCAGGCATCGCTGCCGCGGTCTGCATGGCCGAAATGGCAGCCAGTGCCGCTGCAATGAGGATATGGGTCAGTTTAGGCATAAGGGCAAAGAGTTTCGCACAGGTAACAAGAATGTGGCAACACGAGGTCAGTACTTGGCTTCGAAGTTCAGCCGCAGCGATGCGCCGCCTTGGGTGCGGATGCTGGACTGGCGCCACTCTTCGGCGGTTTCGTGGTGCTCGACGTTGGTGCGGCTTTGCTGCAACACGTCGCTGATGGCGAAGCGCACTTGGCGGTGGCGATCGATCTTCCACGCTGCGCGCAGGTCGAGCTTGCGCTGGAAGGGCGCGGTTGATGTGTAGGCAGGGGAGTTGCGGCTGCGGCCGCCGGCTTCATAAACGAATTCCGCGCCCAGCGTGACTGCCGCCAGCTTGTAGTCGATTGTTGCGGCTGCACTGAGCGGGGACTGGCGGGCCAGCCGGTTGTCCGGGCCTGGCACGCTATCGAGCCGTGAGCGGTTCAGCGCGACATTCCCACGTAGCGATAGCTGTTCGCTTACAGGCAACCTGGCTTCCAGCGTGGCGCCGTAGGCCTGCGCGCTGCCGTGGTTTGCGGGCATGCTGATCCAGCGGTTGCCTTCCTTGGTCAGCGCGGTCACGATGACGTTGTCGATGGTGCGCGCATACACGCTGGCGCTGAGCATGCCGTCCTTGCCGAAGTAGTGGTCATAGCCTGCGTCCAGCCCCCATGCCAGCTCGGGACGCAGGGCCGGATTGCCCTGCAGGTCCGGATTGGTGGCGCTGTTGTTGTTGTCGGATGTGAAGCGGCGCGGAATCAGGTCGAGCATATTGGGCGCTTTGTAGCTGCGGCTTGCGCCCAATCGCCATTGCGCGCCGGAGGGCAGCTTGTGCATCCAGTTCAATACTGGGCTGAGTACTGTGCTGCGTTGGCGGACCGGTGCGCTGAGGCGGTCCTTGGCGTCCGTTTGCATGGTTTCCCAACGCAGGCCTGCGGACCAGGAATTGCCATTCGATGTCCATTCGTCCTGCACGAAGCCGGCCAGCTGCTCAATGCGGCCGTCGTAACGGTCGTCGCGCACGAAATTCAATTTTCCGTCGTGGGCCCATTCGTGTTCGAGGCGCGTTTGCATGCGCTTGGAAACCGAGCCATCCCAGCCCGCGACCAGGGCGTGGCCGTTGCCCAGCGGCCGGGAATACTTGGCGCCATGGTTGAAGCCATGTTCGCGGATGACGCCGTCCACGCGGCGCTGCGTCGGGCCTGGCAGTACTGCGGGCCACCCGGTGAAGTCGAATCCGGTGCTGCGCGGGCTGTGGTTGCCGCCCAGCTTGAGCTCAAGCTGCGCATTGTCTTCCAGGCTGCGCTGCCAGGTCCAGTCGCTGCGCAGGAACAGGCCGCGTGAGCGAAAGCGGCTGCGCAGTTCGGCGAAGTCGCCTGTGGCACCGTGCAGGACGTCTTCCTGCGAATGCAGGCGAATATCGCGCCGGGTCAGGGTCACCAGGTTCTGCGAGGAGATCGTGTCGCCGTTCGCCAGCGCCCAGTTGAAGCGCGGGGTGATAGTCAGCGCATCGCCGACATTCTGTTCATGCGAAGCGGTGCTGCGCTTGAGGCCAGGCGCGGATTCGATGATGGTGCGTTCAGCGGGTGTGCTGGTGCGTACCAGCACGGCAGAGGCATTGTGCGACCAGCGCTCAGCTTTGCCGGTGGATAGCGCGGTAAGGCGGGGCGAGAGCTCGCCGTGCAGGCTGTCCACGCCCACCGCGTATTCCTGTGCGTTGCGGTTTGCGGATTTGCGCAACACGATATTGACGGTGCCTGCCACACCTTGTGCTCCGAGCGCGGCGGAGGCATTGCGCAGTACTTCGATACGTTCGATTACTTCGGGCGGCAGCGAGTCGAGCGAAAAGCCGGAAGGCGCTGGCAGGTCATTCAGCAGCACCTGCGTGTACCCGTTGCCAAGGCCGCGCATGCGAATGCCGCCGCCATCGCTGACGGTGACGCCGGGCAGGCGGCGCAGCGAATCGGCCAGCGTGCGGTCGCCGTGGGCGGCGAGTTCTTCCCGGCTGATCACGAGCGTGCTGGCGGTGTCTTCGCGGCGCTGGTCGTAGCGTGCGGTCTTGATTTCGATCTTTTGCAGCTCTTGTGCAGGCGTGCCGGTGCATGCCAGCGTGATCGCCAGCGCGAGGTATTTGCGTTTCATTTGTTTCCTTGGGACGAGCGCCGCCACTGCCGGGATTAGCGGCAGGTGGAAAAGCGGCGGGATTGCTTAGTTGCTGCGGCTGGCGTGGAGCTTGCGCAGTGCGGATTTGGTGGCGTTGGCTTCGAGGTTGCCAAGCAGGCGTTGCGGGTCGATGTGGGCGCCGTGGTGGGTCGCTTCCAGGTGCAGGTGCGGGCCTGTTACGGCGCCAGTCGCGCCGGACGTGCCAATGCGCTGGCCGGCGGCGACCTTGTCGCCTTCTTTCACGTGGCGGGTGTCGAGGTGGGCGTACATGGAGCGTAGCCCGTCTGCGTGTTCGATGACGATGGTTTCGCCGTACTTGGCCTGACCCTGGTAGCCGTTGGCGGAGGCGATGACCGTGCCGGCGCCGGTGGCTGCGACAGGCGTACCGGTGGGCGCTGCGAAGTCCATGCCGCCGTGCGGTTTGCCGGTGATGTGATGCACGCCGTAGAAGGCGCTGACGCGCAGGTTTTCCATCGGTGCATGCCAGCGCAGCTGGGCAGGCAGCGGTTCGGCAGCATTGATGCTTGCCGGAGCGGCGTCAATGCGCCAGGCCATGGCCGGTTGCAACAGCACGCTTGCCAGCAGTACGGACGGCATGGCGGCCCAGCCAAGCGCTGCGACAACGGCACGCGGCATGGCCGGCACGCCGTCGCGGATCATGCCGATGCGCGCAGCGACGGAATCGGCGATGCGTCCGCCAAAGGCCAGTGCCGCGCCGTGCCCCGGCACCACCTGCATGCGCAGTTGCGATACCAGCGCTGCGGCGTAGGCGCGGCGTTGCGCCGATGGACGGCCGGCGAGCACGCGGCGGTCGCAGCCCAATTCCAGCGCCCATGCCATCTGGCGGCCCATGCGGGCGACGAGGGGATTGAACCACTGCACGGCTTGCAGCAAAAAGCACAGGTGCATCCACAGCGGGTCGCGGCGTTTGAGGTGGGTCAGCTCGTGTTCGATCACGAGGCGCTGCTGGTCGTCGTCGAAGTCGCGCAGGTGCCGTGGCAGCAGGAGTATGGGACGGAACAGGCCGACCAGCATGGGCGGGATCGGGGCGTCGACTTCACGCACTTGCGGCAACGGGTGGCGCACGGTCGCAAAGCCGGGGTGGGTGGCCAAGGCGGCCATGTCCAGCGGTTGCGATACCGACAGCAGTGTGGCGACTTGCCGCTGTGCGCGCAGCCAGCGGGCGATCGCCGTGGCCAGTCCGATCGCGTAGATGGCAAGCCACGCTACGCCGAGCCACACTAGTGCTGGCGCTGGCTGCAGCGGTTGCGCCGTCAGGCCATCGGTGGCGCCGCTGTCTGCTTCATGCGCGGCCACGGCGGCGGCAGTTTCGGCGGCCTGGGCCTGCGCGGGAAGTTCAAGCGCCGGCACGATGCTCAGGCTGGACGCGGCGGGCAGCAGCGGGAGGGCGAGGCTGAAGGCAATGGCGGCGCAGGCCAGCAGCCAGGGCGCACGGCGCGCTTCAAGTGCCGGCCACACGCGCGTCGCGAGGCGCAGCACCAGCAGGGCGATGGCGGCGGTGACGATGCTGGCGAGGCTGGCTTGTAGGAATTGCAGTGCAAACATGGCTTACTCCTTATCCTCCGGCCATTCGCCGAGAAGTTGTTCGAGCTCTTTTAGCTCATGCTGGTTAACCAGTTTGCTGCCGGTGAACATGTTGACGGGCAGCGGTGCGTTCATTTCCATCACGCGGTGGCTGAAGTCGTGGGCGAATTCGGCCAGCGTCTCGACCTTTTCCAGCACGGTCGCGTAGACGTGCATGCCGTGGATGGACTGCTGGCTGATCATGCCTTTTTCCAGCATGCGCTCCAGCGTCTTGCGGGTGGACGAGTAGGACCATCCGAGTTCCTCTTCCACGCGCTGGTGGATTTCGCGCGCGCTGAGGGGATGTTCTTTCCACAGGCATTTGAGTAGAGTTAGTTCAGTGATGGACGGAATGGCCATAAAATATCTCCGGGTGACGTATGACGCTATTGTGCGACACGTGTCACATGAATGCAAGGATTTTATGCGACAGGTGTCGCACGGGTAATATGACGACATGAAGAAAATTGCCATCATCACCATGCTGGTCGCCGGGTTGACCGGTTGTGCCGAGAAAAAGATCACCGAAGCCGAAGTGCATACGGTGATGGGTCAGGTCGAGGCTTCCGCCAGGAAGCATGACGCGGCGGGCATCGTGGCGCATTTTGCGCCGCACGCCCTGATCATGGTGTCGATTCCCGGCTCCGGTGGCGGCCTGTCGCGCATGAGCGTGGGCGAGTACAAGACCATGCTTGAGGGGTTGTGGAAGGTGCAGCTGCAATCGAGCTATAAGGTCAGCAACCGTGAAGTATCGATTTCCATGAACGGCAAGAGCGCCACCGCGCGCGATGTGGCGACCGAAACGGTCCAGCTGCCGGGCGAGCGCATTGATTCGATCAGCAAGCAGAAAGCCGAAATCGCGCTGGTGCAAGGCCGGCCAAAGATCATTTCACTGACTGCGGAAGTGGACTCGCTGGTGGCCACGCCCACCGGCCGTAACTGATTTTCAGACTTTCAGGAACTCTTCGCGGCCGCCCAGCCAGCGCTCCAGGTGGGCTTCCACCGTGGCCTTGTTGGCGGGCGTGGGTTCGTGCAGCAGCGCGTGGGCCACGTCGCGGGCCTGGTCGACCAGCCATCCGTCCGTTTCCAGGTCGGCGAAGCGCAGCATGGCCTGGCCTGACTGGCGCGCGCCGAGGAATTCGCCGGGGCCGCGGATTTCCAGGTCGCGGCGGGCAATCTCAAAGCCATCGGTCGTTTCGCGCATGGTGGAAAGGCGCTGCTTGGCGACCGGGCCGAGCGGGCTTTGGTACATCAGCAGGCATACGGATGCGGCCGAGCCCCGGCCGACGCGGCCGCGCAGCTGGTGCAGCTGCGACAGGCCGAATCGTTCGGCGTGCTCGATCACCATCAGCGAAGAATTCGGCACGTCCACGCCAACCTCGATCACCGTGGTGGCGACCAGCACGTGCACGTCGCCGGCGATGAAGGCATTCATCACTTCCGCTTTTTCCGCCGGCTTCAGGCGTCCATGCACCAGGCCGACGCGCAGGTCGGGCAGGGCGGCAGCCAGCGTTTCATAGGTTTCCGTTGCGGTCTGCAGCTGCAGCACTTCCGATTCTTCGATCAGCGGGCAGACCCAGTAGGCCTGGCGTCCTTCCAGCGCGGCGGCGTGCACGCGGGCGATCACTTCATCGCGCCGCACCTGGTCCACCACGGCGGTGACGATGGGCGTGCGGCCGGGCGGCAGCTCGTCGATCACCGACACTTCGAGGTCGGCGTAGTAAGTCATTGCCAGCGTGCGCGGGATCGGCGTGGCGGACATCATCAGCTGGTGCGGCACGTTGTCGCCATTGCCCTTGTTGCGCAAGGTCAGGCGCTGGCCGACGCCGAAGCGGTGCTGTTCGTCGACGATGACGAGGCCCAGCCTGGCGAACTGCACGCTGTCCTGGATGATGGCGTGCGTGCCGATCACCAGCTGCGCCGCGCCGGATTCGACCAGCGCGTACGCGGCTTCCTTGTCCTTTTTCTTCAGGCTGCCCGTCAGCCACGCGACCTTGACGCCCAGCGGCTCGAGCCAGGCGGCGATCTTGCGGAAGTGCTGGTCGGCCAGGATTTCCGTCGGCGCCATCAGCGCGGCCTGGTAGCCGCTGTCGATGGCTTGCGCGGCCGCCAAGGCGGCCACGATGGTCTTGCCGCTGCCCACGTCGCCCTGCAGCAGCCGCTGCATGGGGTAGGGCTGGCGCAGGTCGGCGCCGATCTCTTTCAGCACGCGCTGCTGCGCGCCCGTCAGCTTGAAGGGCAGCGAGGCTTCGAATGCGGCGCAAAGCTTGCCGGCTTTTGCCAGCACGGCGGCGCCCTTGGCGCGGCGGGCGCGCTGGGCGCGTTTCAGCGACAGCTGCTGCGCCAGCAGTTCGTCGAACTTCATGCGCGTCCAGGCCGGGTGGGTGCGGTCGGCCAGCGCGTTTTCGTCCGCCTGGGCGGGCGGGTAGTGCAGCGTTTTCACGGCCGGCTCGAACGGGTGCAGGCGCATGCGCTGCAGCACGTCGGCGGGAACGGTGTCGGTCCAGTCCACGCGCTTCATGGCGTCGGCAATCGCGCGCCGCAGCACCAGCTGGGACAGGCCCTCGCCGGAGGGATAGACCGGCGTCAGGGCGGTGGGCAGCGGTGCGCCTTCGTTGATGACTTTGTACGCCGGGTGCACCATCTCGGCGCCAAAGAAGCCGTGCCGCAGCTCGCCGCGGGCGCGCACGCGGGTGCCTTCGGCCAGCTGCTTGACCTGGCTGCCGTAGAAGTTCATGAAGCGCATCTGCATGTCGCCGGTTTCGTCGGCGATATGCACCAGCAGCTGGCGGCGAGGCTTGTAGGCGATCTCGGTGGACGTGACGACGCCTTCCACTTGCGAAACGTGGCCGCCGCGCATGCAGGCTTCACGGATGGCCAGGACCTCCGTTTCGTCTTCATAGCGCATGGGCAGGTGCAGCACCAGGTCCATGTCCGAGCGCAGGCCAAGCTTGGCGAGCTTGCTCTCGGCGGTGGCGGCTTTTTTGGGTGCGGCTGGCTTCTTTTGCTTCGTTTCCGGCATTTTTGCGTGATTTTTGGGCAGATGTCGTAAAATAGAGGGTTGCCCAACAGTTTTTTCAGTAGTCCGTCAATGTACTCGCTATCCGACTTCGATTTTAACTTGCCGCCAGAGCGTATTGCGCAATTTCCTCTGCCGGACCGTAGTGCCTCCCGTCTTCTGCACGTGGACGGCGCGCGCCTGCACGACCGCCAGTTCACCGATATCATCGACCAGCTGCAAGCCGGCGACCTGCTGGTGATGAACAATACCCGCGTCCTGAAGGCCCGCTTCTTCGGCGTCAAGGAGTCCGGCGGCAAGGTGGAGGCGCTGGTGGAGCGCGTGCTGGACACCCGCACGGTGCTGGCCCAGCTGCGCGCGTCCAAGTCGCCCGGCCCGGGCGTGAAGATCCGCCTGGCCGATGCCTTCGACGTCACCGTCGGCGAGCGCGCGGGCGAGTTCTTTACGCTGCACTTCGATGCGGACGTGTTCGACCTGATCGAGCAGTACGGCCGCTTGCCGCTGCCGCCGTATATCGAGCACGCGCCGGGCGAGGTCGACGAGACCCGCTACCAGACGGTCTTCAACAAGGTGCCGGGCGCGGTCGCTGCGCCGACGGCGGGCCTGCACTTTGATGAAGCCCTGCTGGCCAGGCTGCGCGACAAGGGCGTCCGGTTCGCCTATGTGACCCTGCACGTGGGCGCGGGAACCTTCCAGCCGGTGCGGACGGAAAACCTGTCCGACCACAAAATGCATACCGAGTGGTACACCATGCCGCAGGAAACCGTGGACGCGGTGCGCGCAACCCGCGCCGCCGGCCGCGATGTGGTTGCCGTGGGCACGACCTCCCTGCGTGCGCTGGAATCGGCATCGCAGTCCGGCCAGCTGGAGGCGGGCAGCGCCGATACGGCCCTGTTCATCACGCCCGGCTACAAATTCAAGACGGTGACGCGCCTGGTCACCAACTTCCACCTGCCGAAATCGACGCTGCTGATGCTGGTCAGCGCTTTCGCAGGCTTTACCGAGATTCGCCACGCCTACCAGCACGCGATCGCCAACGAATACCGCTTCTTCAGCTATGGCGATGCCATGCTGCTGACGACCCAGAATCGAGCCTAAGGAACACCCATGTTGGAATTTAAACTGATCAAGAAGGACACCACCGGCAAGACCCACGCCCGCCGCGGCACGGTCAAGCTGAATCATGGCGAAGTCCAGACCCCGATCTTCATGCCGGTCGGTACCTATGGTTCCGTCAAGGCGATGTCGCCGCTGGAGCTGAAGGAAATCGGCGCCCAGATCATCCTCGGCAACACCTTCCACCTGTGGCTGCGCCCTGGTAACGACGTAATGTCCAAGTTCGGCGGCCTGCACGGCTTCATGGGCTGGGACAAGCCGATCCTGACCGATTCCGGCGGCTTCCAGGTGTTCTCGCTGGGCGAAATGCGCAAGATCACCGAGGAAGGCGTGACCTTCAACTCGCCGATCAACGGCGACAAGCTGTTCCTGTCGCCGGAAATCTCGATGCAGATCCAGCGCGTGCTCAATTCGGACATCGTGATGCAGTTCGACGAATGCACCCCGTACGAGATCGACGGCCGTCCCGCCACGCTGGAGGAAGCGGCCAAGTCGATGCGCATGTCGCTGCGCTGGGCCCAGCGCTCCAAGAACGAGTTCAAGGGCGGCGAAAACCCGAACGCGCTGTTCGGCATCGTCCAGGGCGGTATGTACGAAAGCCTGCGCGAGGAATCGCTGGAAGGGCTGGAGAAGATCGACTTCCCGGGCCTGGCCATCGGCGGCCTGTCGGTCGGCGAGCCGAAGGAAGACATGATGCGCGTGCTGCAGCACATCGGCCCGCGCCTGCCGGAGAACAAGCCGCACTACCTGATGGGCGTCGGTACGCCGGAAGACCTGGTGGCTGGCGTATCCAACGGCGTCGACATGTTCGACTGCGTCATGCCGACCCGGAATGCCCGCAACGGCTGGATCTTCACCCGCTTTGGCGACATCAAGATCAAGAACGCGCGTTATAAGGATGATAAGGAGCCACTGGATCCTACCTGCTCCTGCTACGCCTGCCGCAATTTCAGCCGGGCCTACCTGCACCACCTGCACCG
>Ga0307416_100000673_pt1 | contig 17769 bp, 18 predicted proteins | sample DK1Cmetagenome_2_FD_203821 | JGI IMG/M metagenome (GOLD analysis project Ga0307416, IMG submission 203821) | Maize rhizosphere microbial communities from greenhouse at UC Davis, California, United States - DK15-C-3 | ecosystem: Host-associated > Plants > Roots > Rhizosphere > Soil | place...
GAGGTCAGCAGCGCCGCGATGTATCTCGACAACGATCCGGGCGTGCTGATCAGCGCCTGCCTGTTCGGCGACGGCGCCGGCGCCGCGGTGCTCTCGGCCGGGCCCCCCGGGCGCGGAAGGCGCATCGCCTGGGTCGACAGCACCTCGCTGATGGAGCCCGCGCAGCGCAAGGCGCTGATGTTCGAGCAGCGCGACGGCATGCTGCGCAACATCCTGACGCGCGAGGTGCCGGCGCTCGCCGCCGAGCACGCGCACCGGGTCCTCGAGACCGTGCTCGATCGCGCCCGGCTGCACGGCGACGACATCGCCGCGTGGATCGTCCACGCCGGCGGCCGCGACGTGCTGCTCGCGCTCGAGCGCCGCTTCGAGCTCGACCGCGACGCCTTTCGCTACAGCGCGGCGATGCTGCGCGAGTACGGCAACCTGTCGAGCGCGTTCGTCTATTTCGTCCTCGCCGCCGCGCTCGCCGACGACGCGCCTTCGGGCTGGTGGTGGCTGACGTCGTTCGGTGCCGGCTTCAGCTGTCACGGCGCGCTGCTGCGCGTGGAATGACGCTGCCACGCACGGTGACGCCATGCTGACGCGCGTCCTCGAGCCCGAGACGCTCGACCATCTCGCGCCCGACGATCCGGCGGCGCAGCGTGCGCGCCGCGACCTGCGCCGCGTCAACGCCTTCATGGGCGCGCGCCGCATCCTCGAACGCGCATTGACGCGCGCGTTGCCGGTCGAACGTGCCGGCTTGCGCATCCTCGAGATCGGCTGCGGCGACGGCCGGCTGCTGCTCGAGGTCGCGCGGCACCGCGGGAAGCGCTGGCCGGGAGCGAACGTCGACCTGCTCGACCGCCAGGCGATCGTCGACGACGAGACGATCGCCGCCTACGCCGCCGCCGGCTGGCGCGCGCGGACGATCGTCGCCGACGTCCTCGACTGGGCGCGCGCCGACGGCGAGCGATGGGACGTGGTCGTCGCCAACCTGTTCCTGCACCACTTCGAAGGCGACGCGCTCGGTCGGGTGCTCGCCGGCGCCGCGCGGCGCGCCGACGCGCTCGTCGCGTGCGAGCCGCGGCGCAGCCGCTTCGCGCTCGCCGCCAGCCACCTGATCTTCTTCCTCGGCGCGAACGCCGTGACGCGCCACGACGGCGTGCTGAGCGTTCGCGCCGGCTTCGTCGGCGACGATCTGGCGCGCGCCTGGCCGGCGCCGCACGATGCGTGGCGCGTCGACGAATACGAGGACGGCGCGTTCACGCATTGCTTCTGCGCCGTGCGGCGCGGCGCCTGGGCATGAAGACGGCGTTCGACGCGGCCATCGTCGGCGCGGGGCCGGCCGGTGCGAGCCTGGCGAGCCTGCTCGCGCGCGCCGGCTGGTCGGTCGCGCTGATCGAGCGACAGACGTTCCCGCGCCGCAAGGTCTGCGGCGAATGCGTCGCCGCCAGCAATCTCGTCCTCCTCGACTCGCTCGGCATCGGCCACACGTTCGCGTCCCGTGCCGGCGCCGAGCTGCGGCGCGTGGCCTTGATGCGCGGCCGCGACACGATCGTCGCGCGCCTGCCGCCGGGCAAGGGCGTCCACCGCTGGGGCCGGGCGCTCGGGCGCGAGCATCTCGACACGGTGCTCGCCGACGCGGCCGAAGCGGCGGGCGCGACGCGGCTGCAGCCGTGGTCGCTGCAGGCGATCGCCGGCGCCGCCGGCCGCTTCTCGTTGCGCGTCCGACCGGAGAGCGCCGGTGCCGGCGGCGACGTCGAGCTGCACGCCGGTCTCGTCGTCGCCGCGCACGGATCGTGGGAGCCGCTGCCGTCGGAGCGCGCCGAGCGCCGGGAGACACGTGCGATCAGCGACCTGTTCGCGTTCAAGGCGAACTTTCGCGGCGCCGTGCTCGAGGCCGATCTTCTGCCGGTGCTCTCGTTCGACGGAGGCTACGGCGGCATGGTCGTCGCCGACAGCGGCATCCTGACGCTCGCCGGCTGCATCCGTGCCGATCGGCTGCAGGCGCTGCGCGCAGCACGGCCCGGAGCGCGCGCCGGCGACGCGTTCGAGACGATGCTGCGCGAGGAGTGCGCCGGCGTCGGCGCCGCGCTCGCGGCTGCAACGCGCGACGGCGCCTGGCTCGGGAGCGGACCGTTGCGTCCCGGCGTTCGCGTCGGTTCCGGCGACGGCGTCTTTCGCGTCGGCAACGCGGCCGGCGAGGCGCACCCGATCGTCGGCGAAGGCATCAGCATGGCGCTGCAGTCGGCGTTCGTCCTGGCGGCGCTGATCGGGCGCGAGCGCGCGGCCTTGATCGGTCCGGCTTCGGCGCCTGCCGCGCAGTTGAGCGCGCACCGCATCTACGCGGCGCTCTGGCGGCGCCGCTTCGCGCGCCGGATCGCGGTGGCGGCCGGATTCGCCAACATCGCAATGCGCCCGACGCTCGCCGCCGCGGCGTCGCCGCTGCTGCGTTGCTGGCCGCAGATCCTGACCGCGGGGGCACGCCTCAGCGACAAGACGCGCTGCGCTCCCGAAGCCGCGCGCTCGGTCGGCGCCGGCGCATGAAGGCCGCCGCCGCGACGCTCGGCGCTGGTCCGGCGGCCGCAGTCGCAACGCCGCGCGCGCGCTTCGATCGACTCGACGCCTTGCGCGGCGGCGCGATCGTCTGGATGGCGGCGTTCCACTTCTGCTTCGATCTCAACTATTTCCGTTTCATCCACCAGGACTTCTACCGCGACCCCTTCTGGACCGTCCAGCGCGCCTGCATCGTCACGCTCTTCATGGCCTGCGTCGGCGCCGGCCAGGCGATCGCATCGGCGCAGCAGCAGTCGCTGCAGCGCTTCTGGCGCCGCTGGGCGCAGATCGCCGGCTGTGCCGTCCTCGTCTCGCTCGGATCGTGGCTGATGTTCCCGAGGAGCTTCATCAGCTTCGGCGTCCTGCACGGTATCGCCGTGATGCTGATCATCGCCCGCTTCACGGCGTCGTGGGGCGCCTGGCGCTGGCCGCTCGGCCTCGTCGCGATCGTGTTGCCGAAGCTCGTCGCCGATCCGCTCTTCGACACGCGCTGGACCAACTGGGTCGGCCTCGTCACGCACTTGCCCGTGACCGAGGACTATGCCCCCATCCTGCCGTGGCTCGGCGTCGTGTGGTGGGGCGCGGCAGCCGCCGACTGGCTGCTCGCGCACCGGCCGTCGCTCCTGCGCGGCGCGTTGCCGCGTGCGCTGCACCCGCTCGCGGTGCTCGGGCGCTGGAGCCTCAGCTTCTACATGCTGCACCAGCCGGTGCTGATCGGGCTGCTGATGCTCGTCGTCAGCTGGCGCCGCTGAAGCATGCAGGGCTCTCCGGCGAGACCGCGGGAGAGCAAGAAGGCTCGTCAGCTCAGGGCGCGACCGCGGTGATCCGCGTGTACCAATTGCCGAGCGCGGCACGGGTGCCGCCGCAGGTGAAGCCGCTCGCCAGGTACTCCGGCAAGGTGCACACCTGGCCGATGTATTCGGACGCGATCCAGAACCTCCCCTGCGACAGCGCCGCAGCGCCGTAGTCGCCCCAGCGCGCGACGATCGAGTCGGCCAGCGCGACGTATCCGCTGAAGCCGTCCTCCGGTCCCTTGCCGGCCGCGGCGACGCGCACATTGCCGTTGATGCCGCTGTTGTTGAAGCGGATGTACGCGGCCGAGGGGTAGTGGTCGGGGCCGATCAGCGTGAACGAGATGACGCCCCGGCCATCCGGCAGCGCCGCGATCGCCGGATACGTGACGCTGTTGCCGGCGACCCCGAACCTGCCCTCGTTCTCGAGCACTGCGGCCAGCGAGCCGGCCTGCGGGTACGGGCGGATCACGTAATACGCAATTCCCGCCTGCCTCCCGCCCGGCATGTTGACCGGCGTGTCGAGGGCACCGTACAGGCGGCCGCCGGTGAAGAACACCTGTTGCATGCGCGAGTCGTTGGTGTCGACGAGCTCGGGAACGATCTCGGTCGGCGCCGGCGGATCGACGAAGATCCGCCAGCAACCGAACAGCCCGCCGCCGAGCGGGAGCGTGCGGTCGTTCAGGCATTCGCCGAGCGGCGCGGGCCCGGGCTTTTGCGCGGTCGGCGGCGGAACGCCGTAGAGGCTGACGTGCACTGCCGTGTCGACCAGCGTGATCTGCGACGGATCGCTGTCGATCGCGCTCGTGTTCATGAGCGCGAAGACGCGGATGCGGTTGCCGTTGCCCGAAGGAGAGAAGACCGCGACCGAGCTCATCAGGTATTCGACGCCGCCGAAGCGGGTTTCGTAGTCCTGGCTCGGCGACACCGCCGGCCAGACGGTGAAGCCGGGATGGCCCTGGAACCTGAAGTCGGCGGTGTCGAAGAGAACCAGATTGACCCTGGCGGCGCTGGTGGCGAGCTGCTTCTTCGAGAGCGCGTAGATCTGTGCGGAATTGAAGCCCCCGGCAAAGGGGAACTCGTTGGTCGTCAGATAGATGCCGTACTTGTCGGCACCGATGTGCGGGTAGTCGCCGATGCACGGACAGTTCGGGTGGTTCGGCGTGTCGGCGGGGACGCCGGTGTTGTGGACCGGGATCCTGTAGATCGTCCAGCCGTTGCGCGGGTCGGGGCCGTTGCTGACTGCGAGATCCAGGTGGTTCGTGCCGGTGAAGTTGCCGGTCGCCGGGTTGGTATCGAGCGTGAGGATGACGTGGAAGAACTTCTGGACGTCGGGATCGTAGTAGCACGTCGGGTCGGTGATCGCCGGGCCGAACACCGGCGGCGTCGAGCGCACGACCGCAGGCGGGTAGCCGTAGAAGGTGTTGAGGTCGATGACGGGGCTGATCGGCGCGCCGCTCTTGTCGTAGAAGCGGATGACGGTGTTGACCGACTCGACGATGAACTGGTCGCTCACGCACAGGCCCTGGTCCGGCGGCTCGACGGTGAACTGATTGCCGCCGTTGGCGAAGCGCTGGTCGAACAGGCGCAGCCCGTCCCAGCTCGCGAGCGCGTCGCCCCCCTGGACGCCCACCGGCGCGATCCCGACGCCGAGGCCGCGAGCGGTCGCGATCGAGCGGTTGACGACCCGCTTGGTCGCCTCCCGCAATGCCTTGCGTTCGCGCGCCTCGGCGCCCTTGCCGCCGTTGGTGGCGAGCCCCTCTTCCTCTTCGAGACCGGCGAAGGCAGGCGACAGCTCGGGCGACTGCAGCCCGCCGCTCGCCATGGGCAGGGCCTGGAGCCGGGCCGTGCCGCTGCTCTGGATGGTCCGTACGCTGGTGGCGGCATTGGCCGCGAGCAGCGACAGCACGAGCGCGGCGCCTGCAAGAGCGCGCACAGCGGACATGAAAGGCATGTGATCTCCTCGATGTCGTTGTCGGCAGCCGCATGTTTGGCGGCAGCCGGTGGTGTCACGGTAACTCGCCGCAAAACGCTTGGCAATGGCGGCCGCGCCCCTTGGCAAACGACTCGCCTACCATCGCGCATGGCCGACCGCGTCCTGTTCGGATTCCATGCCGTGACCGTGCGGCTGAAGACCGCGCCGGCGTCGGTCCTCGAGATCCACATCGACGCGACGCGGCGCGACCAGCGCATGCGACAACTGGTCGAGCGCGCCGCGGGCGCGGGCGTGCACGTCGTCGAGAGCGACGCAGCCCGGCTGCGCGGGCTGGCGCGCAACGACCGCCACCAGGGCGTCGTCGCGCGCGTGGCGGCGCTGCCGGCGCGCCATTCGCTCGACGACATCCTCGACGACGCCGCCACCGCCGGCGAAGTCCCGCTCGTCCTGGCGCTCGACGGCGTCACCGATCCGCACAATCTCGGCGCCTGCTTGCGCGTCGCCGATGGCGCCGGCGTGCACGCCGTCGTCGCCCCCAAGGACCACGCGGTCGGCATCAACGCGACGGTCGCGAAGGTCGCGAGCGGCGCTGCCGAGACCGTCCCCTATCTGATGGTCACCAACCTGGCGCGAACGCTCGGCGAGATGAAGGAGCGCGAGATCCGCATCGTCGGCACGACGGAGTCGGCGCCGCGTTCTCTCTACGAGATCGATCTGAGCGGACCGGTGGCGATCGTTTTCGGCGCCGAGGGACGCGGCCTGCGGCAGCTGACCGCGCGCACCTGCGACGAGCTCGTCCATCTGCCGATGCGCGGCGCCGTCGAAAGCCTCAACGTTTCGGTCGCGAGCGGGATCTGCCTCTACGAAGCGGCGCGCCAGCGCATCGCCAAGGCCGCACGCACCGCAGCGAGGGGTTGAGATAGCGATGCCCGTCGTCGAAGTCAGGCATCCGCTCGTGCGGCACAAGATCGGCCTGCTGCGCGAAGCGAGCCTGTCGACCAAGAGCTTTCGCGAGATCACCGCCGAGCTCGGCCGCCTCTTGACTTACGAGGCCACCGCGGACTTTCCGCTCGAGACGGTGCCGGTCCGATGCTGGAGCGGGCCGATCGACGTGCCGCGGATCAGCGGCAAGAAGGTCACGGTGGTGCCGATCCTGCGCGCCGGGCTTGGCATGCTCCAGGGTGTCCTCGACACGATCCCGAACGCCAAGGTCAGCGTCGTCGGCATCGCGCGCAATCACGCGACGCTGCAGCCCGAGCCCTACGTCGACCGCCTCGCCGGCGATCTGCCCGCGCGCACCGCGATCGTCCTCGATCCCATGCTCGCGACCGGCGGCTCCATGAACTCGGCGATCGCGCTGCTCAAGTCGCGCGGCGCCACCGACATCCGCGCGCTGGTGCTCGTCGCGGCGCCCGAGGGCATCGCCGCCCTGGCCGCGGCGCACCCCGACGTGCGCTGCTGGACCGCGGCGATCGACAGCCACCTCGACCCGAACGGCTACATCATCCCCGGCCTCGGCGACGCTGGCGACCGCATCTTCGGCACCCGCTGAGATAGATCCATCAGACCCAGCCGAGCGCTCCGACCAGCGCGCCGACCGCGACCAGCCACATCGGGCTGAGCTTGGTCCTCAGCATGCCGGCGATCGCTCCGGCGACCAGCGCGATCGCGCCGAGCGCGTGCGTGCCGCCTGTGACGTAGGGCCGCGCGAGCAGCCAGCCGGTGGCGACGAGGAGGCCGATCGTCAGCGGCGTCAGCCCGGTCGTGAAGGCGCGCACGCCGCGCGTCTCGCGCCGCTGCGCGCCCCAGCGCGAGACGAGCAGCGTGAGCGCGGTCGACGGCAGCAGCGTCCCCGCCATGGTCGCGAGCGCGCCGAGCGGCCCGGCGACGTTCCAGCCGATCACGGCGACGAAGAGCACGTTCGGGCCCGGCGCGGCCTGCGCGATGGCGATCGAGGCGATGAACTGGGCGTCGCTGATCCACTGGTGCTCGGCGACGACGTAGCGATGCATGTCGGGCGCCGTCGTGATCGCGCCGCCGATCGCGAGCAAGCTGAGGACGAGGAAGTGCGCGAACAGGCCGAGCAGGTCGGCCGCCGACAGCGCCGATTGCCACCAGCTCATCGCAGGCGCCGCCAGGCGACCGCGACGGCGACGCTGCCGAGGCCGGCGACGACCCAGACCAGCGGCCAGCGCAGCAGGGCGATCGTCACGAAGGTGAGGCCGGCGAACGTCGCGGCCAGCGCCGGACCGAGCCGGTTGCTGCCGAGCGTCGACATCAGCCTGATCGCGGTCGCGATGATCAGACCGGCGGCGACCAAGCCCATCCCGCGCAGCGCGCCGGCGACGACCGCGAGGCGGGAGAACTCGGCGTAGGCGGCGGTCAGGGCGATGACGATGAACAGCGGCACGAGCAGCATGCCGCCGAGCGCGGCGATCGCCCCGCGCAGGCCGAAGAAGCGGTCGCCGAGCATGAGCGCCAGGTTGACGACGTTCGGCCCGGGCAGCACCTGGCTCAGCGCGAGCATCTCGACGAACTGCGCGCGCGACAGCCATTGCTTGCGCTCGACGAGCTCGCGTTGTGCGACGGCGAGGACGCCGCCGAAGCCCTGCAGCGCGAGGCGATTGAAGGTGAAGAAGAGATCTGCGGCAGACGCCGGCCGCGCCGCGGTCTCGCCCTCGCCGGCCGCGGCGCTCACTGCGCGCGTCGGCGCGCGCGTGCGGCCCAGACGCTGAGGGCGATCGCGGCGGCCATCCAGGCGAGGCCGACGAAGCTGAGCGAGGCGTAGCCGTGGCGTGCGATCAGCCAGCCGCCGCTCGCGGCGCCGGCCGCCTGGCCGAGGTAGATCGCCGAGGAGTTGAGCGCCATCAGCGCCGGCGCCAGCGTAGGTGCAGCGGCGCCGAGCCGCGCCTGCTGCATCGATTGCATCGAGAAGCAGGCGAGCGCCCACGGCACGAGGACGACGGCGGCGGCGATGCTGCTCGTCGCCAGCGGCCAGGCGAGGAGCGACAGCGTCATCAACGCCAGGGTGACGCCGACCGCGCGATCGGCGCCGAAGCGGTCGACATGGCGCGACGCGAGCGTGTTGCCGACGACGCCGAAGACGCCGAAGACGACGAACAGCAGCGTGACCTCGCGCGTGCTCGCACCGACGACCTCCTTGAAATACGGTGCGAAGTACGAGAACAGCGTGAACTGGCCGGCGCCGGCGAGCGCGGTGACGAGCACCATCGCCATCAGCACCGGATTGCCGAACGCCGCGCGCCACGCGGCGAGCGTGAGCGTCGCCGGCCGCACCCCCTCGGGCACGGTCGCGAGAATCCACGCCGCGCCGACCGCGCCGATCGCGCCGACCGCGAGGAAGGCGCTCTGCCAGCCGAAGGTGTCGCCGAGCCAGGCCGAGATCGGCACGCCGACCACCGAGGCGATCGACCAGCCGATGAAGATGAAGGTGATCGCGCCGGCGCGCTGCGCAGGCGCCGTCATGGCGCCGATCGCTGCCGCCGCCTGCGGCGTGAAGACGGCGGCGCCGAGCACGGTGAGGGCGCGCAGCGGCAGAAGCGCCGCGAAGCTCGGCATCAGAGCGCACAAAGCGTGGCCGATCGCGAACCAGGCGAGCGCGGCGGCGAGCAGCTTCCTGCGGTCGAGCGCGCCGACCCAGCCGGCGAGGAGCGGCGCGCCGAAGCACATCATCACCGCGGCGACGGCGACCAGCTGGCCGGCGACGCCGACCGACACTGAGAGCGAGCGCGAGATGTCCGGCAATGTCCCGACCGGCACCATGACGCCGCAGCCGATGACGAAGTTGCCGAACAGCAGCGACCAGCGGACTTGCGCAAGGCGGCGTTCGCTCACCGCCGTCGGCTCGGCGGCGGTCGCGGGAGTCGGCGCGCTCGCGGTCGCGTTCACGCGTCCGAACCGGCCTGCGACCCGGCGGGCGGCTGCAGGCTCAATGGCGCACCTTGAGAGCCTCGGGATTGACGATGTTGGTCGGCCGGCCCTCGACGAAGTTGACGACGTTCTCGAAAGCGGCCCTGAAGTAGAGCTCGTAGTTGTCCTGCTCGACGTAGCCGATGTGCGGCGTGCAGACCGCGTTCTCGAGACGCAGCAGGAGGTGACCCTGCAGGATCGGCTCGGCCTCGAAGACGTCGACCGCCGCCATGCCGGGACGGCCGCGGTTGAGCGCCGTGACCAATGCGCCTTCCTCGAACAGCTCGGCGCGCGACGTGTTGACGACAAGCGCCGCCGGCTTCATGCGCAGCAAGGATTCGAGCTTGACGATGCCGCGGGTGCTGTCGACCAGACGCAGGTGGAGCGAGAGCACGTCGGACCGCTCGAACAGCTCGTCGCGCGTCGCCGCCGCTTCCAGCCCCTCGGCGACGGCCCGCTCGCGGCTCGTCTCGCTGCCCCAGACCAGCACGCGCATGCCGAACGCCTTGCCGTAGCCGGCGACGAGCTGGCCGATCTTGCCGAAGCCCCAGATGCCGAGCGTCCTGCCACGCAGCGCCATGCCGATGCCGAAGTTGGGCGGCATCGACGCCGCCTTCAGTCCCGACTGCTGCCAGGCGCCGTGCTTGAGCGTGCTGATGTAGTGCGGCAGCCGCCGCATCGCCGCCATGATCAGCGCCCACGTCAGCTCGGCCGGCGCGACCGGCGAGCCGACGCCCTCGGCGACGGCGATGCCGAGGCGGGTGCAGGTCTCGACGTCGACATGCGGGCCGACGCGGCCGGTCTGCGCGATCAGCTTCAGCTTCGGCAGCTTCTCGAGCAGCTGGCGCGGAAACTGGCTGCGTTCGCGGATCAGCACCAGCACGTCGGCGTCGCGCACGCGCACCGAAAGCTGGCCGAGCCCCTTGACGGTGTTGGTAAAGACCTTGGTGTTGAGGTGCTCGAGGATCGATGCGCACTTGAGCTTGCGCACCGCATCCTGGTAGTCGTCGAGGATGATGATGTTCACGGGGGTCCCGGCCGCATCTTCGGCGGCAGCCTCACGCGCCGATTGTGCACGCGCTGCGGGCTGCGGCTACGATCCGCGCTTTGCTTCGCGCAAGGACTGACGATGGCCCTCACCATGCATTCGGCAAGCGTGCCGATCTTCGTTCGCATGCTCGGCAACCTGACGGCTTGGCTCGACAAGGCCGAGGCCCACGCGCGCGAGAAGAAGTTCGAGCCTGCGGTCTACCTGACCGCGCGGCTCGCGCCCGACATGCTGCCGCTGCCGACGCAGATCCAGATCGCCTGCGACGCCGCGAAGTTCTGCGTCGCGCGCCTCGCCGGCGTCGAGGCACCGCCCTTCGCCGACGACGAGAAGAGCCTCGACGACCTCCGCCAGCGCGTCCGCAAGACGATCGACTACGTGCAGTCGGTGCCCGCAGCGCAGATCGACGGCAGCGATGCGCGAGAGATCTCTGTGCCGCGGCGCGCGGGCGCGATCACGATGACCGGCGAGGCGTACCTCAAGCACTTCGCGTTGCCGAACTTCTTCTTCCACGTGACGACGACGTACGCGCTGCTGCGCCACAACGGCATCGAGCTCGGCAAGAGCGACTTCCTCGGCGGCCTGCCGCAGGCCGGCGCCAGCGCCGGCTGACGGCTCAGCGGGCGCGTCGCGCGGCCGCGAGGGCGTCGTTCACCGGCCCGAACCGCGGCCGCGTCACAGTCGGCCGAAGGTCGCCTTGCGCTCGGCCGTGTACGCCCACCAAGGCGCCGCGGCGGCGCCGCGCATGAAGTCGGTCGCGGCCATGAAGGTGTCGAGGACGCACGGGTCCTGGCGCTGCCCGGTCGCCTCGCAGAGGCGCCGGTACAGCGCGTAGGCGTCCTGCCCGCGCAGGTCCGCCGGGCGCTCGATGCCGATCCGTCGCAGGTCGGCGGCGAGCGACGGGCCGATGTTGGGCAATTGCTCGAGGCGCTCGCAGTCGTCGGCGGTCTTCGCCTTGGGAGCCTTGATCACCACGGCCGCCTCACATCAGCATGTTGTTGCGGATCAGACCGACCGCGAGGCCCTCGATCGCGAAGGCGTCGCCGGGGCCGACGACGATCGTCTTGAACTCCGGGTTCTCGGCGACGAGCTCGACGCCGCCGCGCGTCCGCTTGAAGCGCTTGACCGTGACGTCGTCGCCGAGGCGGGCGACGACGATCTGGCCGCTGCGCGCCTCGCTCGCCTTCTGCACGGCGAGCAGGTCGCCGTCCATGATGCCGGCGTCCTTCATGCTCATGCCGCGAACCTTGAGCAGGTAGTCCGGCCGGCGCGAGAACATGCTCGCTTCCATCAGGAACGTCCGGTCGATGTGCTCCTGGGCGAGGATCGGGCTGCCGGCGGCGACGCGGCCGACGAGGGGCAGCGAGAGCTGCGCCAGGCTCGGCAGGGGCAGGCTGAACTGCTTGCCGCGGGCCTCGTTGAGCGCACGCAATGTGTCAGACTGCAGACGAATGCCGCGCGACGTGCCGCCGACGAGCTCGATCACGCCTTTGCGCGCCAGCGCCTGCAGGTGCTCCTCGGCGGCATTGGCCGAGCGGAAGCCGAGCTCGTTGGCGATCTCGGCGCGCGTCGGCGGCGCGCCGGTCCGCTCGATCGCGCTCTGCACGAGATCGAGGATCTGCTGCTGACGGTCGGTGAGCTTCGGCGTCTCGGGCATGTGCGCGCTCCTCGGCGTGTCCAGAGCTGAACAAACATCCAGCCCTGTATTTTCATCCAGTTTCCGGAAAATGCAAAGCGGTCCCCGCATCCTGGTCGTCCTCGGCACTGGCGGCACGATCGCCGGCGAGGCGGCGTCGCCGGCAGACGAGCTGTCGTATCGCTCCGCTGCGCTGCCGGTCGAAGCCTTGGTCGGCGGCCTGCGGCCGCCAGCGGGGTTCGTCCTCGAGAGCGAGCAGGTTGCGCAGCTCGACAGCAAGGACATGGATTTCGCGACCTGGCGCCGGCTGGCGCTTCGCACCGCGAGCCATCTCGCGCGCGACGACGTCGCCGCGATCGTCGTCACCCACGGCAGCGACACGCTCGAGGAGACGGCGTATTTCCTGCAGCGGATCCTCGCGCCGGCAAAGCCGGTCGTGCTGACCGCGGCGATGCGGCCGGCGACTTCGGCGCGGGCCGACGGCCCGCAGAACCTGCGCGACGCCATGGCCGTCGCGACTGCGCCTGCTGCGCGCGGCGTCGTCGTCGTCGTCGCCGGCGCGGTGCACGCAGCGCTGGACGTGCGCAAGGTCCATCCGCAACGGCCGGACGCGTTCGCCTCCGGCGACGCCGGGCCGCTGGCACGCGTCGAGAACGGCGAACTGCGGATGCGGCGACCGTGGCCTGGCGACGACATCGCCGCCGCGCGCGACCTCGATCGCTTGTTGCCCGCCGACCCTGCGCAGTGGCCGTGGGTCGCGATCGTCGCCAGCGTCGCCGGCAGCGAAGCGCGCGAGGTCCGCGCGCTCGTCGATGCCGGAGCGGACGGCATCGTCGTTGCGGCGACCGGGAACGGGACCGTGCACCGGGCGGTCGAATCTGCCCTGCGTGAAGCCGCGGCGCGCGGCTGCCCGGTGCTGCGGGCGACGCGCTGCCTGGCCGGCGCGATCGTCGAGCCGGCGCCGCCGGCCGCCGACGCGTTGCCGTCGGCGGGCGCGCTCACGCCGCAGCAGGCGCGCGTCGAGCTGATCGTGCGCCTGCTCGCGCGCCGTGCGGCGCCGCGCGCCTAGCAGCGCACGATCTCAGACGACGTCGAGGGCGACCTCGATGTTGCCGCGCGTCGCGTTCGAGTACGGGCAGACGCGGTGGGCGGCCTCGACGAGCTTTTGCGCCGCCTCCTTGTCCATGCCCGGGATCTTGACGTGCAGCGCGACCTGGATGCCGAACCCCTGCGGGATCGGCCCGATGCCGACGTCGGCGCTGATCGAGGTGTCGGCCGGCAGCGGGATCTTCTGCATCGTCGCGACGTGCTTCATCGCGCCGATGAAGCACGCCGAATAGCCGGCCGCGAACAGCTGCTCGGGATTCGTTCCGGGGGCGCCGTTGCCGCCGAGGCCCTTGGGTACGGTGAGCTTGACGTCGAGGCTGCCGTCGTCGGTCTTGGCGCTGCCGTCGCGACCTCCGGTCGAGGTGGCGTGCGCTGTGTAGAGGATCTTGTCGGGCTTCATGCGGTCTCCTGGTGGTTGCAGTGGTCAGCCGACGGATTCTGCGATCTGATCGAGTCGCGTGCTGAGCTCGAGCCAGCGGGCTTCCAGCGACTCGATCTGCTCGCCGATCGCCTTCAGCCGGCGGCCGTTCTCGGCGCGCTGCTCGGGGTCGAGCCCGTCCGCGCCGGCCTCGGCCTCGAGCGTGTCGCGCTCCGCGAAGAGGACGCCGAGGCGGTTGTCGACGACGTTCAGCTCCTTCTTCAGCGGCTTGGCGGCATCGGCGCGCTGCTGGCGCGCGGCGGCGGCAGCCTTGCGATCGGCCCGTGGCGCAGCGTCGCCGCGGCCGGCAGGCGCGGCGCTCGCGACCGGATCCGGCGCCGGCACATCGGCCGGGCTCGCCGCCTGCGGGCGTGCCGCACGGGCGGCGGCGCGCGCCTGCTCGAGCAGCCAGCGCTGGTAGTCGTCGAGGTCGCCGTCGAACGGCGCGAGCTTGCCGCCGCTGACGAGCCAGAACTCGTCGCAGACCTCGCGCAGCAAGGCGCGGTCGTGGCTGACCAGCATGACCGTGCCCTCGAATTCGTTGAGCGCCATGCTGAGCGCCTCGCGCGTCGTCAGGTCGAGGTGGTTGGTCGGCTCGTCGAGCAGGAGCAGGTTGGGGCGTTGCCAGACCAGCATCGCCAGCACCAGCCGCGCCTTCTCGCCGCCGGACAGCGTGCCGACCGGCTGCTGCACCATCTCGCCGGTGAAGCGGAACGAGCCGAGGAAGTCGCGCAGCTCCTGTTCGCGTGCGGCAGGCCCGACATCGCGCGCGAGGCGGACCATGTGGACGAGCGGGCCGTCGGCTGGCGACAGCACGTCGAGCTCCTGCTGCGCGAAGTAGCCGATCGTCAAGCCCTTGCCGGCGACGATCGTCCCCGCGAGGGGCGCGAGCGTGCCCGCGATCGTCTTGACGAAGGTCGACTTGCCCTGCCCGTTGGCGCCGAGGATGCCGATGCGCTGACCGGCGAGCACCGAGCGGTCGATGTGGTCGACGACGCGCTTCGCGTCACGCGAGCCGACGCGATATCCGCACGCCACCTCGGCGAATGCCAGCATGGGATTCGGCAGGCTCAGCGGCTCGCGGAACTCGAACTGGAAGTCGGCGCTCGTCAGCACCGGCGCCAGCCGCTCCATGCGCGCCAGCGCCTTGACCCGGCTTTGCGCCTGCCGTGCCTTGGTCGCCTTGGCCTTGAAGCGGTCGATGAACTTCTGCAGGTGAGCGATCCGCTCGCGCTGCTTCTCGTAGCTCGCCTGCGCCTGCTCGAGGCGGATCGCGCGCATCTCCTCGAACGCCGTGTAGTTGCCGCCGTAGCGAAGAAGCTTGGCGTCGTCGAGATGGACCGTGACGCGCGTCACCGCGTCGAGGAATTCGCGATCGTGGCTGATGACGATCATCGTGCCGGCGAAGCGCTGCAGCCAGGCCTCGAGCCAGACCAGCGCGTCGAGGTCGAGGTGGTTGGTCGGCTCGTCGAGCAGCAGCAGGTCGGCCGGGCACATCAAGGCGCGCGCGAGCTGCAGGCGCATGCGCCAGCCGCCCGAGAAGCTCGACACCGTCGCGTCGAGCTCGTCGCCGCGAAAGCCGAGGCCGAGCAGCATCGCCTGCGCGCGCGGCCGCGCGTCGAAGCCGCCGGCGAGCCGGATCGCCTCGTGCGCGTGCGCCATCGCCTCGCCGTCGTCGCTCGCCTCGGCGCGCGCCAGCTCGGCCTCGGCCTCGGCGAGCGCGGTATCGCCGGCGAGGACGAAGTCGGTCGCGCTGGCGTCGCTTTCGGGCATCTCCTGCGCGACCTCGCCGATGCGCCAGCGGGGTGGCAGCGCGAGATCGCCGGCGTCGGCGTGCAGGCGACCGGCGAGAAGAGAAAAGAGCGACGACTTGCCGGCGCCGTTGCGCCCGACGAGGCCGACCTTCTCGCCCGGCTGCACGGTCAGGCTGGTGCGGTCGAGGACGAGCTTGCCGCCGCGACGAAGCGAAAGCTGGTTGAGAACGAGCATGCGGAGGTTCTGACCGGGCTGAAGGTGATCACGCCTTCAGCGCGCGCCGCTCGATGAGGACGACGCGATCTTCGCCGCCGCTCGTCTCCAGCCACGCGCATTCGAGGCGCGGGAACGCGCGCTCGAAGTTCGCGCGCTCGTGGCCGACCTCGAGGACGAGCACCGCCTCGTCGCTCATGTGCGCCGGCGCCTGGGCGACGATGCGACGAACGATGTCCATCCCGTCGGCGCCGCCGGCGAGCGCCAACGCGGGCTCGGCGCGATATTCCGCCGGCAGCGCGGCCATGCCGGCGTCGCTGACGTAGGGCGGGTTGCAGAGGATCAGGTCCCAGCGGTCCGGCAGCCGCGCGAACAGGTCGGACTCGACGAGCGTGATCCGCTGCTCGAGGCCATGCCGCGCGATGTTGATGCGTGCGATCTCGAGCGCCTCGGCGGCGATGTCGGCGGCGTCGACGGCGACCTCCGGATAGACCATCGCGGCGAGCACCGCGAGGCTGCCGTTGCCGGTGCACAGGTCGAGGACGCGCCGCGTCCGTTCGGAGAGCCAGGCGTCGAGCGTGCCGGTCTCCTCGACGTCGACGAGCAGCTCGGCGATGTACGAGCGCGGCACGATCGTGCGCTCGTCGACGGTAAACGGGATGTCCTGCAGCCAGGCCTCGCCCGTCAGGTACGCCGTGGGCATCCTGGTCTCGATCCGACGCGCGAGCAACGCGTCGACCTTTGCCTCCTCGTCGGCGCCGATCTCGCGCTTGCCGTGCGATTCCAGCGCGTCGAGCGGCAGGCCGAGCGCCCAGGTGACGAGCCATGCCGCTTCGTCGAACGCGTTCGTCGTGCCGTGCCCGAACGAGACGCCGGCTTCCTTCAGCCGCTTCGAGGCCGCGACGACGAGCCCGACCAGTGTCATCGCGTGTTCCTTGCGCTCAGGCGACGAGCTGCTCGAGTGTCGCCAGGTAGACGTCCTTCAGCACGTCGAGGCTGGCGATCTCGATGTGCTCGTCGATCTTGTGGATGCTCGCGTTCACCGGGCCGATCTCGACGACTTCGCTGCAGATGCGCGACAGGAAGCGTCCGTCCGAGGTGCCGCCGGTCGTCGACAGCTCGGTCTCGACGCCGGCGCGCTCGCGGATGGCGCGCGCGAGCGCGTCGCTGAGCGCGCCCGGCGCGGTCAGGAACGGCTCGCCGCCGAGCGTCCAGGCGAGATCGTGGTCGACCTCGTGGCGGACGACGATCGCCTCGAACCGCTCGCGCAGCGCCGCCGGCGTCGATTCGGTGCTGAAGCGGAAGTTGAAGTCGACGACGAGCTCGCCGGGGATGACGTTGCCGGCGCCGGTGCCGGCATGGATGTTCGACATCTGCCACGAGGTCGGCGGAAAGTGCGCGTTGCCGCGGTCCCACTCGATGCGGACCAGCTCGACGAGCAGCGGCGCGGCGAGGTGGATCGGGTTTCGGGCCAGCTGTGGATAGGCGATGTGGCCCTGCACGCCGCGCACGGTGAGCTTGCCCGACAGCGTGCCGCGGCGGCCGTTCTTGATCGTGTCGCCCAGGCGGCGCACCGACGTCGGCTCGCCGACGACGCAGTAGTCGGGCCGCGTGCCCCGCGCCGTGAGCCAGTCGCAGACGCGGACCGTGCCGTCGACGGAAGCGCCTTCCTCGTCGCTCGTGATCAGGAGGGCGACGCTGCCGGCGTGGCGCGGATTCGCCGCGACGAACTCCTCGCTGGCGACGACCATCGCCGCGATCGAGCTCTTCATGTCGGCGGCGCCGCGGCCGTAGAGGATGCCGCCATCGCGCGTCGGCACGAACGGATCGCTGCGCCAGGCCGAGAGCGGCCCGGTCGGGACGACGTCGGTGTGGCCCGCGAAGACGAGCAGCTTGCCGTCGTGCGCGGCGCCGCGCCGGATCGCCCACAGGTTGCTGACGCGCGCGCCCTCGGGGCCGAACGGCAGGTGCGTGCACTCGAAGCCGTGCGCCGCCAGCCGGTCGGCGAGGAGCGCCTGGCAGCCGCCGTCGTCCGGGGTGACCGAGCGGCGCGAGATGAGCTGCTCGGCGAGAGCTAGCGTTGCACCGGACGTCGCGGCCATCCAGGCAGGATAGCGCGGCGACGCTAGAAGCGACGCACGTTCGGCGAGACGCCGACGACTTCCTCCGGCCGCACGTCGATCGTGATCTCGGTGAAGCTCGGCTGGTCGCTTTCCTCTTCCTTCTTCGGCACGATGCGCGAGATCGGGGTCATGTCGTTCTGCAGGCGCCACATCAGGTTGGTCGGCGAGTCGGCGTAGGCGAGGCCTTCGTCGCGCGTGATGATGTTGTTCTCGATCATCCGGGCGATATCCTGCTCGAAGGTCTGCGAGCCTTCGGCGAGCGACTTCTCCATCGCCT
>Ga0307416_100000675_pt1 | contig 17752 bp, 34 predicted proteins | sample DK1Cmetagenome_2_FD_203821 | JGI IMG/M metagenome (GOLD analysis project Ga0307416, IMG submission 203821) | Maize rhizosphere microbial communities from greenhouse at UC Davis, California, United States - DK15-C-3 | ecosystem: Host-associated > Plants > Roots > Rhizosphere > Soil | place...
ACGCTGGAATACAAGGTCGCCTGCGTGAAGCAACGAATGGGGCCGTGTGACCCAACCGCCCGCCAATACGTGTCACTGCGCTGTGAACCGGAACGCACCCGGTTCCACCCGTGGGGCACTCAGCTTTAGGAGTAGCGCAATGCTGGACATTACGGATTACGTGAAGGTCGGTGACCCCGACCCCACCCCAATCCTGGAGGAGGAGGACTGCTGCCTGTCTATGGCTGGGCGCTGGTCCTGCACTCGGGCGGACAAGCACCCCGGCCAGCACGTAGCCGGTGACAGCGAGACTGTCTGTGCGGTGTGGACGTGAAGGTTCTCGGGATCGACCTGTCCCTCACCTGCACCGGCCTGGCGATTGCCGACCAGGGCCGCGTCCTCGGGACGGCGACCATCAAGTCCACCGGCACTCGCGGCGACACGCTCGCTCAGAGGGAGCACCGCATCTTCGAGATCGTCAGTGCGGTCAAGGGCGCGATTGCCCGCGAGCAGCCCTACATGGCGGTCATTGAGGCCCCTAGCTTCGGAAGCCGTCACGGGTCGGCACACGACCGCTCAGGGCTTTGGTGGGCCGTTGTCCACGCGCTGTTCGACCGGAATGTGTTCATCGCTCAGGTGACGCCAAAGCAGCGGGCCAAGTACGGCACCGGCAACGGAAACAGCGAGAAGAAGGAAGTTCACGCGGCGGTCAAGAAGAACTACGCCCGCGAGGATCTTCCGATCAAGACCAATGACGAGGCCGACGCCGTTCTCCTGGCAGCGATGGGGGCACGGCACATGCACGAAGCCGTGGACATCTTCACTGTGGGGCCGGATCAGTTGGCCGCTATGGAGAAGGTGGTTTGGCCGCTATGACCGGCGAGGAGTTGCAGTCGTGGTGCGACGTGCTGGATGACCCAGACTTCGACATTCAGCTTCAGCACATGGGATACGAGATCGAGCGACAGTACGCGGAGAGGTTGCTGTGGCCGAATGAGTGACGAGCGCCCCGATCTGCGCGCACTGCTGGAGCACTACGACGTTCGCCTGAGGGGCGGCGTGAAGTTCATGGTGCAGTGCCCGCTTCACACCGACAAGACGCCCTCGTGCTCGGTCGATCTGGACAAGGGCCTCTGGAACTGCAAGTCCTGTGGCAAGAGTGGCGATAGCTACAACCTGATTATGGAGAAGGAGGGAACGAACTTTGTCGGAGCACGAGCCTTTGCGGCCACTCTCGGACTCGCAGCGGGAAGCAGCGGAGGAAGCGACAGCGACCTATCAGGCAGCTCTTACGCGGGACGCCGCCGTGTACCTGTCCGCAAGGGGGATCGACCGAAGCGTGGCGGCTACGTTCCGGCTTGGCGTCGTCAGTAATCCGTTCCCCGGACACAGCCGCTTTACCGGCTTCCTCTCGATCCCATACCTGGACCGTGAGCGGAAGGCGCTGACGCTGCGGTTCCGGTGCCTCCAGGAGCACGACCACCGGGCCTACGGGCACGGGAAGTACATGAGCCTGCCGGAAGACCCGGCACGTGTTTACAACATCAAGTCCATTCACGAGGCAGACGACGAGATTCACGTCTGCGAGGGCGAGATGGACGCGATCACGTTGAACGTAATTGGTTTGCCGGCGATTGCCATTCCCGGTGCTCAGGGCTGGCGTCCGCACCACCGCCGAATGCTCGCCGGGTTCTCTCGGGTGTGGGTGTGGGGCGACCCGGATGACGCGGGCGCTCAGTTCACGCAGAAGGTCACGAACTCGCTGCGGCAGGCAAAGGGCGTCCGCCTCCAGGGAGACGACGTGAACACGACATTTATCAAGCACGGCGAGCAGGCCCTCTTGGACCTCATTGCCACACCGAAGGGAATCGCAGCATGAACAAGCACCCGGAGACGTTGAATGCGCCGATCATTTCGGCTGCCGTCCAAAGCATCCTCGTGGACATGTTCAAGGACGAGCTGGAGCGCGGCAAGCGCGAGTACCGCGATGGAACTAGTCATCTCTACGAGAAGACCGCCAAGCAGTCGCTCGCACACCTGAAGGGACGGGCGGCGCAGGGGTGCATGACGTTCACCGATCTCCTGCTGGCACAGGCATTCGAAGTCGCGACGAAGACCGGCCCGGGTGACCTGCGGATTGCCCTGACGCATCTCGGCGCGACGACCGTGCAGTGGATCGAGTTCCTGGACCGCACGTACGGGGGTGTGTAAGTGAACGCCATTCTCGATGGCCTCGCATTCCAGCTCCTCGGCTTGCGTGGGCCGCTGGGGCGATGGGCGGTCAACCGCGTCGTCACCGTCTGGTGCCGTCCGATTGATGTGCCCGGTGCCCCGTGGTGACCGAACTCCCCCACCCGGCAGGACGCCTTTCAGCGACCGGCGAGGGCCTGACCCTTCCTGGGACACCCGGCAAGTCTGTGGACCGCCTCTGGCGGGCTCTCACGGCGCAGGAGAGGGCAGCCCTGCGACCGCATCTCCTGGGAACCACGTCGGCTGAATGGCTGGCGCAAACCCTGACGGCCAGCGGCCATCAGATTTCCGCGACGACGATCAAGACATACCGAAGGAGCCTGCGATGAGCGAGCTTGTGGACGCATTGCTGTCCAAGCCGGTCGGCCCCGCAATCGCGGCGAAGCCGGACGAGTCGAACCTGACCCGACAGTTCGAGATCCGGGGCGATGTAGCCGAAGCCGTCTACAACGTGCCCGAGGGCGAGGAGCGACCGCACAACAACACGGCGCTCATCGAGCACGGCCTGGACACGGACGAGTGGGAGATGACCGGCTTCCGGTCGTCGGAATGGACAATGGCGAATGGACAGACCGGGACCTCCCACCGTGTCAGCTATCGACGCCTGCACATTCAGAGTGCTGGAGAACGCCCGCCGATTGATGAACTCCTATCAGCCGTCTCCGTGCATGTGCCGAGTGTGCATCGGGGTCAGGGTGACCACGGCCTCATCGTCGCCATTGGCGACATGCAGTTCGGGAAGATTGACGGCGATGGTGTCGAGGGCACGCTGGCGCGGACCGTCGAATACCTGAACAAGGCCGCGGATCTCGTCTTCACCTACGGCAAGCGGTTCGACATCGGGCACGTCCACATTGCGTGGCTCGGGGATCACGTCGAGGGATTCGTTTCCCAGGGTGGCGCGAACACCTGGCGTACGACGCTGACGATGAACGAGCAGATCCGCCTCACCCGGCGCGTGATGCTTCACGCCCTGCTGACATTCGCGGACACCGCTGAGCGCGTGACGATGGCTGCCGTTCCCGGCAATCACGGTGAGCCTCAGCGAATCGCTGGAAAGGGAGTCACGAGGTACGACGACTCCCACGACACGGAATCCCTCATCGCGGTTTCCGATGCGGCCTCACTCAACCCCGCCGCTTTCCAGCATGTCGAGTTCTACGTGCCGGACACGGACGAGATGACCGTGACCCTGGATGTCGCGGGAACGGTTGTCTCTCACGTTCACGGCCATCAGTTCAAGCCCGGTAGGCAGTTCGACTGGTGGAAGGGGCAAGCCTTCGCACCGGACAACCCGCTCGGAAAGGCTGACCTCTTGCTCGCCGGTCACCTGCACCACGAGTTCATTGAGAGCGACGGCAAGCGCCTGTTCGTTCAGGTGCCCTCTCTGGAATCAGAGAGCACTTGGTTTCGCCACAACAAGGGGACGACCGGCAATCCCGGCCTGATCGTCGCCATCACTAAGGACGGGGCGACAAGCCCCTTGGAGGTTGTTCGATAATGGGTCAGCAGATCGTGGACTGGAGCCTCCTGGAGAACCCGGACATTGCCCGGATGCTCGCTCGTGAGGCTGCCAAGGTGGCCCGACAGTACGAAGGCGTCATCGAGCCGGACGACCTCCTCCAGGAGGGCCGCATTGCGGTGGCGACGCAGGCGCACATCGTCCGCAATTACCTGGACAAGGATGATCTCGGCTACCTGAGCCGGTGGATCTGGCAGCGGATCACCGATGTCGCTCGCCGGGAGAACGGTCACCACAAGCGCGTCCTCCCGATTGACGACGTTGTGGGCGTGGAGGACTACCACTAATGACCTACAGCGAGGCGATGGTCGAACAGCTCCTCCCCTCGGCGTGGGACCGCACCTACGCCTGGGGAATGCAGAACCCCGAAGCGCCGGACCCGGACATGCCGAAGTCGAAGTACAAGAGTCCGAAGGAAGCGACGACTTTCTGGACCCATCTGATCGACGTTCGGATCGCATGGGAGCAGGCCCCGCTCACCATGTTCGAGCGTCGGGCAATCCTCCTGTCCTATGCCTTTGGCTGGACGGCAGAGGAGATCGGATTCAACCAGGGCATCACGTCCCGCGCCGTCAACAAGCGGCTGGCAAAGGGCGTGGACAAGCTCACTGAATGGCTGAACGCCGATTACGAAGACGCAAGTGTGCAAATGACAGCGAATGGAGCAGTGCAGTAGTGAGCACCACAGAGATCCCCTGGGGTCCGACCGGCGAGGTCGTCTACGAGCGGACCTACAGCCGGAAGAAGCAGGACGGCACGAACGAGACGTGGCCCGAGACGGTGGACCGCGTTGCCCAGGGCAACCTCGCCCTCGTCTACGGCCCGGACATCGAGCAGTGGTCGAGCGACGTGCAGTACGAGTACGAGCGCCTTCGGTACTTCATGCGGAACTTCGCAATCCTGCCCGCTGGCCGTCACCTGTGGGCGTCCGGCGTCAAGGGTCGGCAGTTCCTATTCAACTGCCACGTGTCCGGCTGGTACGAGAAGTTCAGCGACCATTACCAGTTCTCATTTATGCGCCTCATGGAGGGGGGCGGTGTCGGTGCCAACTACTCCACTCGATTCCTGGAGCAGTACGGAGCGCCGCGCCGGGAGCTGAAGGTTCACATCGTCTGCGACCCGGAGCACGCCGACTACGAGGAGATGGAGGCCGCTGGCGTTCTCTCTGAGGAGTTCGATGCCGACTGGCACGGCGCATTCCCCGTCGAGGACAGTCGCGAGGGCTGGGCTGCGGCGATGGTGGACCTGCTGGACACCTACATGACCGACGACGACGTGAAGCACGGTGACCGTGTTTACGACGTGAGCCGGGTCCGGCACAAGGGAAGTCGTCTGAAGACGTTCGGTGGCACGGCCTCTGGCCCGCAGCCGTTCGGTCGGATGATGTTGGAGATTGGCCGCATCCTGAATGGGGCACGGGCCAACTTCGTTGCGGAGCAGTATCGGCAGGGCGGCGGCTGGTTCAACGAGACCATGCTGTACGTCACGCCGGTCGAGGCGATGGAGATTGACCACGCCATTGCTGAGTGCGTCGTGTCGGGCGGCGTCCGTCGCTCTGCCCGTATGTCAATCGTCCATTGGGACGACGACCACATTGCCGAGTTCCTGGCGTGCAAGAAGGACAGCGGCCTGCACTGGACGACGAACATCTCCGTCGAGATCGACGACGAGTTCACCGCCGCCCTGGCGAACGAGAACCACCCCCGGCACCGCTTCGCGAAGGACCTTCACCACGAGGTTGTGAAGGGGATGCTGACCAACGGGGAGCCCGGTTACTGGAACAGTTCCCTGTCCAATGTTGGTGAGCCGAACCCGGTGATCGCAACGAATCCGTGCGGAGAAATCCCCCTGGAAATGTCTGAGGCATGCAATTTGTCTCACGTTTCCCTGGAGGCATTCGCTCCTGCGCGCAAGGGCGGTCCGAGCGACGTTCTCGGAATGATCGAGGCGCACCGTCTGGTGACGCGCTTCGTCGTGCGCGCCACGTTCGGTGACATGACCGACGAGGGGCAGGCGAAGGTGCAGAACCGGAACCGTCGCATCGGCGTCGGCCACCTGGGCGTGCAGGGCTGGATCGTGAAGCAGGGCATTCGCTACAGCGAGGCTCCGTATGACCGCACCATCACGAACACGCTGAAGATGCTGTATCAGGAGGTTCGCAAGGCTGCCCGCGATTACGCTTTCGAGCTTCGTATCCCGGAGCCGGTCAAGGTGACGACGGTTGCCCCGACCGGCACCATTGCGAAGCTGCCCGGCGTGACCGAGGGCATCCACCCCATTCTGTTCCGGCACTTCATTCGCCGCGTGCGGTTCAACGGCGTGGACCCGGACCAGCGCGACAAGCTGCTGGAGTTGTGGGGCAGCGGGCACAAGGTGGAGACGGATGTGTACGACAAGTCCGGCAATACCTATGTGGTCGAGTTCCCGACGATGGAGCGTCTGGTGCAGGAGGTTATGGATCTCGGCTACGAGGCCGACATCGTTGAGACCGCCGACGAGATCGGCATTGCCGGGATGCTCGCCATTCAGGAGATGTACCAGACCTGTTGGGCGGACAACGCGGTGAGCTTCACCGTCAACGTTCCGGCACAGGATCACCAGCAGGCAGCGATGCTCGCGGGTGAGCCGGTTCCGGCTCCGACCGAGGATTACGTCGAGCACGTGGCCGAGACCCTGGCCGAGTTCCTTCCGACGCTGAAGGGGACGACGCTGATGATCGACGGCAGCCGTCCGCAGGCTCCCTACGAGAAGATCACGCAGGCTCAGTACGAGGCTGCCACTGTGAAGGTTGTAGCGGACGGCACCGATGAGGACTGCACCTCCGGGGCGTGCCCTGTGCGGTGAGTAAGTTAGAGCACACGTCGCCCTGACCCCGCGACGTGCGCGGTGCCCCATCTTGTGGTTACCGTGTGTTCGTCCACCCCCACCCGCTGCTGTGCCCCTTCCCCCATGAGCGCGGGTGGGGGTGGACATCCACCACGGTACTCACGGAGGAGACACTGTGCTGACACTTACACGCCAGCCTGGCGAGTCGATCGACATTGGGGACGATGTCGTGGTGCGGATCGTGGCGGTCCGGGGTAGCGACGTACAGTTGCTAGTCAGCGCGCCGAAGAAGACGGCGATCTTCCGCAGTGAGGTCATCCAGGGCATCGTCGCCGGTATCGACTGCCCGGAGGGGACCGCGTGACACACGCAGCAGTCGGAACCGTTCGTCGTCCCGGACGGGAGATCCCCCAGTTCCAACGGCGTGTCGTGAACGTCCTGATCGACCAAGGCTGGCGCTACGAGCCCCCGGCTGGCGGCGGGCACTTCAAGGTCATTCCGCCTGACCCGACGAAGCCGATGGTCGTGAGCGGGTCCACCCCCTCCGACTACAAGGGTCGGCTCAACTGGATCACCAACCTCCGGACGAGCGGCGCGAAGATCAACAGCCACGGCGATTCCGTCGTTGCCCGCAAGCGACGCGCCCCCGTGCAACACGACGAGCTGGTTGCCGTCGAGAGCAGCATTCAGCCGATCCTCACGGTCGGCGCGTGGTGGCGACCAGACACCGAAGAAGAACCCGAACCCGAGCCCGCGCCCGTGGTCGAGGCACAGCCTCCCCGGCGCTACAGCCAGCCCCCTGCCATGACCCACCCGCGCTCGTCCCTGGACCCGGATGCCCAGGGCACGTCGTGGACGTTGGGTCAGGCCCGGACGCTGATCCGGCAGGGCTATCACCTGAACAAGGTCATCGCGAAGACCGGATGGGGACGCAACTACCTGTCCGATCTCGTGGACGAATCCGGCTATCTCAACGTCGCTTCCCCCTACTAAGGACCGAGCATGACTCAGACCCACGACTCCACCTACCTCGATGACATCGCGAAGGCCGGTGCGGAACTACGCAGAGGCGGCGAGCTTCAGCCGTTCGACCCGGAGATGCTGGTCCGGCGAGGCAACTACTACGTGATCATCAAGCCCGACATCGCGGCGATGTTGCTGGAACGCAACGTCAACAACCGCAAGCCGAAGCGTCGAGCCATCGAGCAGTACAAGCGGGACATGCTGGCCGGTGAGTGGAACCCCGACGCCTCGGACATCAAGGTCAACAAGCTGGGCGAACTCTCGGACGGCCAGAACCGTTGCATCGCGTCGGTCGAGGGCGAGGTCTCGTTCCCGACCCTGCTTCGCACCGGCCTGGACCCCGACGCCCGCGACCACGTTGACCAGGGCGTGAGGCGCACGGGTGGCGACACCTTCCTGATGATGGGCCTGTCCGACCCCAACAACATCAGTGCTGCAATCAACATCCGCGAGCGGTATGAGAAGACGATCAAGGAGTTCGGCGGCAGGCAGACGGTCAACCCCCGGCGCGTGCCGATGACTCACGCGGAGCTGAAGGACTACCTGGACGAGCACCCGAGCGTCGTCGCGATGACGGCCCTCGGGTCGGAGATGCAGAGGATCGGACCCGGCGTGCCGCGTTCGGTCTACATCGCCGCCCTGTCGATGTTCGCTGAGTCCTCCGAGAAGATGGCCCGTGAGTTCGCGGCCAAGTTCATCTCCGGTGAATCGTCCGGGACCGGCGACCCGCTCCTGGCCCTGGCCCGCTACCTGGCGAAGTCCAAGAGCCCGACCGAGCTGAAGGCCAAGAGCCGGAACAGGAACCAGAAGCATCTCGGCGCGTTCGTCAACGCCTGGAACGCCTGGGTGCAGTCCGAGCAGGTCCACAGCATCGCCATCCGCGACATGGACCTGCTAGAGCAGCCGGTCTGACCATGCGCCTTGAACTGGTATCCGACGGCGACGTTCCCCGTCGGCAGAAGTTGAGCGAGACCTTGAACGACGTGAACGACCTGGACGACGAGACGGGGATGCTGGTCATCCTGAAGAAGAACGGCACCATCACCGTCCGGCGCGACCCTGACTACATCTCCCGCGAGGAGGCCGGACGGGCGCTGATTGCTTGCGGACGGAGCCTGGCAGCGGGCCACGAGCGGAGCGTCATCGACACGGACCAGATCGACAACAACGAGGGCTGTGATCGGTGTTGAGTTACGCACGCCAGGGCGAGGGTTCCGACGTGTACGTGTACCGGGGCGGCGCGCTGTTCTGCATGGGTGGGTTCCACTCGGCATGGCTGACCTACGAGACGGCATCCGAGGCCGAGATGCTGGAGCACCTGCACCGGCACATGGACGCGGGCGATGAGGTCCCTGAGACCGCCCTGCTGCGGCTGATTGCCGAGAGGGATGGCGTTCCCTACGAGACGGAGGTTGAGCGCGTCCTGAAGGCGCTGAGGGAGCAGGCGTGAACTGCAACGCCGTGGACCCGCTCACCAAGTCCCTGACGTGTACGCGGGAGGCCATGCACCCGCTGGCGCACAAGGCCGTCCACGTGGACGACGAGGGCGGCCGGACGACGGTGGAGTGGTACGACACCTCGCAGATCCGTAAGCACCTGGACCGACTGCGGCAGATGCAGCTCCATCGAGAGGAACAGAGCCAGCGACCGTGAGCGAGTTCTACGACCGGCAGGGCAATCCGCTCTCGCTGGACGAGTGGGTCAACCTGGAGGAGCGCCGCGACCCCGAGTACAAGCGCGTCGCTGAAACGACGGTCGGCCACTTGTGGGTGTCCACGGTCTGGCTGGGGCTGAACCACGCATGGAACCCCAACCACCGTCCGCTGATCTTCGAAACGATGATCTTCCCCCGATGGAACTTCGGGGAGCTGTACATGGACCGCTACAGCACCGAGGCCGAGGCCCTGGCCGGACACGAGGTCGCCGTCGCCTACGCGCGCAAGCGCAACCACGGTCTGACCAAGCACGCCCGCGACGAGCGGCGCGAACAGATGAAGCGCCTGGTGCGGTTGCTGGACAGGAAGGACCGGACCGAGATGGAAGACATGAGCCTCCGGTTGATGCTCGGGAGGCATGGCCGATGAGGCGATCAGAATGAGCCGCCGCACGAGGCTGGGACGGGCCAAGTTCGTCACCTACTGCGCGACCTGTGAGCAGACGGTCGGCGTCGTGACGACGCGGTTCAACAAGGCATCCGAGGCCGAGTACGTGCCGAAGACCTCCACGCACGACAACCGCGAAGGGCGGAAGTGTCCCGGCTCGCGGCTGTCCATCCACCCGAACACGATCATGGAAACGGAGCCCGCCCGATGACCCGCTGGTTCGGCATCGCAGCCCCCGGGCTTACTCGTGAGACGACGGCCCTTGACCAGATCACCGCCGCTGTCGGCCAGGCACCGACCATCGCCAACTGGTACGAGTCGTGGTCCTGGAGGCGGGCATTTCCGGTAGCCGAGGCCGACCGCCTCCGGCTCTGGGGTGCCACCCCTCAGATCACCTGGGAGCCGTGGAACCCGGACGTACTGCCAGGAAACACTCAGCCCGCGTACTCCCTGGCGAACATCACCAAGGGAGACTTCGATGCCTATGTTCGGTCGTGGGCCACGGGCATCAAGTCGTGGGGCAAGCCGCTTCGCATCCGCTTCGCACACGAGATGAACGGCAACTGGTATCCGTGGTCGGAAGGGGTCAACGGCAATCAGTCCGGCTCGTACGTCAAGGCGTGGTGGCACGTCCGGGGCATCTTCGACTCACTTGAAGTCACGAACGTCGAGTGGGTCTGGTGCCCCCAGACCCCCTATCCGGGCACCGTGCCAATGGAGGGCCTGTACCCCGGACATTGGGGCGTCGATGAGGTCTCCCTGGATGGCTACAACTGGTGCATGAAGCCGGGCGATCTGTGGAACTCGTTTGACGGTGTGTTCAAGCGTGGAATTGCAGAGCTTGCCACGTTCTCCAAGCGACCGGTCACCATCGGTGAAACCGGCTGCCCGGAGGTCGGCGGCGACAAGGCTCTGTGGATCAAGAACATGTGGGCAACCCTCGCCACCTGGCCTTGGGTCCGGGGTGTCCTCTGGTTCAACTGGAATAAGGAAGCCGACTGGCGGATCGACTCATCCGCAAAGACGCTGGAGGCGTTCAGGGCAGGTCTCCCCGCCTTCCTGAACGGCGCGGAGGCGGCGGCGTGAGGGGGTCAGAGGAGCGCGCAGCGAGGAGCCCGGGGCGCATGGCCGCACTGCCCGCCCCCTATGAGTACGAGTCCGTGTGGGGCTACCTGTGGGACCGGAAGCGGTACATGGCCTGGGGCATCAGCGGCATCGTCTGGTGCGTCTTCTGGTTCTTCTGGTGGGCCGGGAGTTGGTGGATGCAGGCGGCGTTCGAACTCTGTTTCGTGATCAACGTATGGGCGATGGGCGGGTGGGTCCAGACGTACTACCGCTATCGCGAACCGCCGCTCTGGGTGTTCAGCCCGGACGCCATGATCATCGAGTTCACGAGGGACGAGAAGGACGATGACCGCCCCTGACGATCCGAGCTACCGGGGCTTCCGCGTCGAGGTTCTGCACGCCTGGTGCCAGGTGGACGAGGACGACATGGAGGGCGTCATCGGCGTCCACACGAAGGACGGATGGATGCCGCTGGTGGCATCGGACCGGGTTCGCCTGGGCGACCTGAAGATGTTCGCCCGGATGGTCGCGAAGCAGTCTGGCCGACCCGTCGTGCTGAAGCGGTTCGTCATGGCGGACGACTGCGAGGAAGTGATTCACCCATGAGCAGTCGTCCCGGCTTCGTCGTAGACCACAACCAATCGGCAGACGGCGGGGTGTCGCCCAACCAGTACGCCGACCGGATCTCGGTCCAGGTGCGGTGCCACTGGCCCCCGCTGGCGACCGAGGAGGAGGTCCGGCAGGCCCTCATGGACGGCTACGAGAAGGCCGTCGCGGAGCTGGAGAACGACGAGAGAGTTCGACGTGGTTGACCCCGACGCCGATTGAGGGCGAACCTGTTCCGCGTGGTGACGAACCGGGACCAACTGCTGAGGCTGATCGCACGGGACCGGCGCAGGCGCGAGGTCGTCCCGCCGCCTCCGACGCGACCGGTGCCTGCTACCGGCGAACCCGCAGGTCAGTGGCTTGGGGGCCACGATTCTTCAACAGTTGGTTTGCAGTGAGTCCAGATCCCACGACTTCCTGCAAGCAATCTGTTACCTTGGCGGACATGACGACGTTGGAGTGGTTGGTCGGGGCCTACGAGCGCCTGTCGCTCGACAAGCGTGACAAGTCGGCCCGTGACGACGGAGCGTCCCCGTCCGTGGCGCGGCAAACCAAGGACAACCTCAAGGTCGCGGCTACGCACGGCCTGACGATCCATCGGCACTACACAGACCGTGCGAACTCGGCCTACGACGAGACTAAGCCTCGCCCCGAGTTCGAGGAGTTGATTCGCGACCTAGAAGCTGGGGTCATCGACGGCATTGTCTGTTACAACCAGGACCGCCTACTTCGTGACCCTTATGACCTTGAAGTGCTCCGTCGCATCGTGAAGGCGGCGAAGAAGCGGGGTCGCGTCATTATGATCTTCACCCCCCTCGGCCCCATCGACCTGTTGAATGAGAATGACCTGCTGACGGCCCGTCTGAACGCGATGGTGGCGAACAAGTCGTCCGGCGACACGTCTCGACGGGTGACCGACCAGCATCGAGACGCAGCCAACTCGGGTCGGCCAGTCGGTCACCGCTCTTTCGGCTGGGCCGAAGACAAGCTCGCTCTCAATCCCCGCGAGTCCGAGGCCATTCGCGACGGCGCGGATAAGCTGCTGGCCGGATTGAACCTGGCCGACGTGTTCCGCGACTGGAACGAGAAGGGATTGCTGACCACAAAGGGCAACAAGTGGACGACCGCTGCCGCACGCTGGCTGTACCGCAATCCCCGTCTCGTCGGCTGGCGCTACATGCCAGGCACGAAGTACACCGCAAAGGAGCTAGTGCGGGACGGACACGGCATACCCGTGGTAGGCCAGTGGGAGCCGGTATTGGATGTCAATACCTGGCAGGCGGTCAATGCCGTGCTTGACGAGAAGGCACACAAGGCAGGCTTCCAGAAGGGGCAGAAGTCCCTCCGCAAATACCTCCTCAGTGGACTCCTGCGGTGCGGCAACCCTGACTGCACAATGGCGCGACTCCGGGCGAACGGAACGTCTGCGCGGGCGGACGGGAGTGTTCGTCGCAACTACGCCTGTTCCGAGTGCAAGGCAGTCGCCATTGACGGGCCACGGACCGAGGAACTGATCGAGCAGCAATACCTCCGTCGTCTCGGCCTGCGGGTGCTGCTGACGGCCAATGCGCCAACCGAAGACGATGCGCCGTGGGACGGTGACGAGCGGCTGGCTGAGATCAACAGGCTCAGCGAGGAGTTGATGGCGGCGTTCAGGAAGGGGCCGAAGCAGGAAGGGGGGCTTTCCGGGGCTGACGTATTCCCTCAGATCAACGCTCTCAACGAGGAGCGAGATGAACTGACCCGGCAGCGCGGCCAGTACGAGGCGGCAAAGAAGAAGCGGCCCATCGCTGAGCCAGAGCGACTACTACATGGCTGGATCGACCTGAGCATTCCAGAGAAGCGAGCGGCATTGGAGTCCGAGCTGTCCGGCATCCTGATTCACCCCCGCCCCGTGCAGGAGGGGTGGGCACGACAGTTCGACGCGAGCCGCATTGAGCCACTGTGGAACGAGCAGGATGAGGCGGCAGACCGGGCCGAGGCGTAGCGACCGCCCCGAGCCTCGTCCCGACGACGGCCCTTGTACCCCATCTCGGGTACAAGGGCCGTCGTCGTCTGTGCGTGAAGCATCACACTGGACGTTCACCCGAACGTGTGTAGGTTGTAGCGCATGGCAACCACCGTCGTCGGCCTCATCGGCCTCAAGCAGTCCGGCAAGGACACCTTCGCTCAGCGCCTCGTCGCGGAGCACGGCTTCACGCGGCTGGCGCTGGCCGACCCGCTGAAGAAGCTGGCTCTCAGTCTCAACCCTCACATCGGATACGACACCAACTACCTCCAGGACGTGACGCTACGACAGGTCATCGACCGCTACGGGTGGGACCGGGCCAAGGAGGAGTTCCCCGCCGTCCGGCAGCTCCTCCAGAACCTCGGCGTCAGCGTCCGGGAGTACGTCGGCAAGGACGCCTGGCTTCAGAACCTCGCCACCCGCGCCTCGTGGATCGGCGGGCCGGTCGTCGTGACGGACATCAGGTTCAACAATGAGGCGGATTGGGTTGTCGGCACGGGCGGGCATCTCGTCCGCATCAAGCGCAGCGACCTCGCCAACACCGATACGCACGTCTCGGAGAACGAGCTGGCGGCGCGGATCACGCAGCATGTGGTCCACAACGACAGCACCGTGGCGGACCTGCATCGCACCGCCGACCTGTTCGCGGAACGCCTGACCGACCTCGGACTCCTGCCTCGCCCGCTCGCCCTCGGTGTGTAAGTGACATCACAACAAGGAGATTGCGTAATGCTGCACGACGCCATTGACCGGCTGAACGGGGCGCTCGCCCACCCCGCCGTCTACCGGGAGGCCGACCAGACCATCCACCTTCACGCCGATCTGGTTCGCCACATCGTGAATGCCCTCGTGTGGGCCGGTGACGAGATCGCGCAGCTCTCCGAAGACCTGCACGGCGCGACGGGTGCCGTCGCCATGCTCACCGAGGAACTGAAGGACGCAGAGGACGAGATCGACTACCTCCACGGCCAGGTCGCGGACGAGCTGATCGCGGAACAGCGCCTCGATTACTACCGGGCTGTGTGAAAGTGAGCGCAACGCTGATCGACACCGTTCCGACCATCTTCCTGACCACGAAGCAGACGCAGATCCTCGAAGCGCAGCTCCTCGACGGCGGGGACACGGAAACCGTTGCCGCACGTGCCCGCGTGGGCCGCAACTACGCAAACAAGGTGCTCTCCGACATTGCGGGGAACTTCGACATGCGCCGGATGGAGATGGTGGTCGCCTTCATCAAGGGCCAGATTGCGTACGTGACGATCTGATGCTGACCACCTACGGAATCCCCGCCCTCCGTGGACTGCACAAGGCCACGTTCCGTGTCTGGTGCGAGATCGGACGCTTCGAGGATTACCTGTACCGCTGGCGCGAGGTGCTGGGGGATGTCGTCCCCAAGTGCCCCTGCGGGGACTGTGAATGAGGATCACGCCACGGGGGCCTGAGGTAAAGGCCATCGTGGATCTACTGGAATCCACCGAGTACGAATCCGCGGAGGCTCTAGCCAAAGCAATCATCAAGCGGACCGGCGACCTGCTGGCCGAACGGGATTGGTACGGCTGGTTCTACCAGGAGACTCCCGAGGCATTCATCCTCTCCTGGGGACCGTTCTCCTCGGACTCGGAAGCACGGCGATTCGCCGCTAAGTACGTCGGAATGCTGAAGGGGCGGCACATGATCCTGCCTTTGCATTCCACGACCGGCCTAGTGAACCGCATGGCCTCCTACAAGATCCCGTCCCAGTTCTGCTCCGACTGCAACCACTCACTCATCTCGCACGAGCATCCGAAGATCCAGCCAAAGTGTGCTGTCCGGCGATGCAAGTGCAGGAAGGCAACGACATGACCGACATTATCGAAATGGCAGACACCTGGGACGGAGTGACGGCTGAAGAGGTCGCCCGCCTGCTTGGGATTACGCCCTCGTGGGCAGCCGCCCACTATCTGCGCCCTGCCGTGAAGCGGGGCCAGATGGAGCGGCGGAAGCAGGGCGGCGTCTTCATCTACAGGCCGGTGGCGGCATGAGCGTTATCGCGAGGATGTACGTCAGCATCCTGAATGAGGAGATCACCAAGCTTCAGCGCGCCCTCCACGACATCGCCGTCCACATCGGGGGAAGCCCCGGCCTACCCGAGACCGTCATAGAGGCCGCTGAGAGCGCCCGTGCCGCCCTTAACCGGCACCTCGGGCACGCCGACATCCCTCGGGACACTGACGGGCAACCTGTGCCCTTCGCGATGGTCGGCCGATGACCGCCCGCATGGGATGGGATGACTACTTCCTCGGCATGGCCCATTGGGTTTCCCTGCGTGCGGATTGCACCCGTCGCCGCGTGGGCTGTGTGTTAGTTGCTGCGAACCGCGTCATCTCCACCGGCTACAACGGCGCGCCGTCCGGTGATCCCGGCTGCCTGTCCGGCGCATGTCCTCGCGGTCAGCTCTCCTACGCCGAGGTTGCAAAGGACTCCAACTACGACAACTGCATTGCCATCCACGCCGAGGCGAATGCCCTGCTGTATTCGCACGTCTCGGTCAAGGGCGCTACCGCCTACATCACCGACCCGCCATGCCCCTCGTGCTTGAAGCTGCTCCGGGGCGCGGGCATCGAAAGGATTGTTACCAAGTGATTGACGAATTCACCGAGGGCTGGCGTCGCGGCGCGGCTATGGGTCTGCGCGCCGTGATTGCAATGACCGAGAACTTGGGCGAGCCATTGAGCCTGGACTACCTCAACGAGTGGGCCGACAAGTACGAGGCCATGAACACGGAGGCCGCACAGTGAGCCGCATTTCCGTTCTCGATCACGGCCTGGTCGAACTCATCGACCACATGGGCGGGGATCTCCGCATCGTCAACGCCGCTCAGGCGTCGTTCGACAAGACCAGTGAGACCTACGAGCACCGCGAGGAACGCATCCTCAACAGTCTGATCCGCGAGGAGCACGGCGTTCCGTTGGAGCACGTCGCGTTCACCTTCCGTCTGCGCCTGCCGTTGTTCCTGGCCGCTCAGTTCAAGAAGCACCGCATGTCGTCCTGGTCGGAACAGTCGGGCCGGTACGACGAACTGGAACCGCTGTTCTACGTCCCCGCCGAGGAGAGCGTGCGCGTCCAGGTCGGCAAGCCGATGGAGTACCGCTTTGAACAGGCGGACCCCCATGTCGCCAATCTGTTCCGCCATAACCTGTGCTGGGCGAACGAGGTTGCCTGGGACATGTATCAGCGGGCGCTTTCGCGCGGCGTCGCCAAGGAACAGGCCCGCCTCTCACTGCCGGTCAACACGTACACGAATGTCGTGTGGACGATGAACCTTCGGGCGCTGTTTACCTTCCTGCGTCTGCGCCTGGACTCCCACGCTCAGCGCGAGGCTCAGGTCTACGCCCTGGCAATGGAGTCCCTGGCCCGCGAGGTCGCCCCTGACGCCCTTTCCCTGTGGGAGAGCTACGGCAGGCCCAAGCCGTGATCGACCCGCTGTACGAGTACCGCGCCATCGTCAAGCGGTGGATTGACGGGGACACCGTTGTCGTGGACTGGGATCTCGGTCGTCGCATTTGGGTTCACGACGAGCACCTTCGCCTGTTCGGCTACAACGCCGCCGACAAGGACAAGGCAAAGAAGCTGGCGGCAACTCAGTTCATGGAGCGCCTTGCCCCACCCGGCACGGAAGTTCTGTTGTCCACCATTGAGGACAAGACGGAGAAGTACGGGCGGTATCTCGCCGGTATCTACATCGACCCCGATGCCCCGTCACTCAACGAACAGATCGTCGGGGCCGGACTCGGCATCCCCTGGAACGGGAAGGGGGTCAAGCCCGAGTGAGCGGACCAATCCTCTACGAGTGCCCGGCCTGTGGCACGACGTACTTCCCCAACAGCCAGCATGACGACTGCCCGCACGAGAACACCACGTCATTCACCAAGGCAATGATCGAAGAAGTTAGGAAGCGTCTCCGTGGCAATGAGTAGTGAGCTGGACATCCTGATCGTCGGTCACAACGAGGAGCGATTCAGTACGGACATCCGCCAGGCATTCCGTCACTGGCAGGTCTACTCGGTGGCCGCGCCTCACGCCCTCATGGGCCGCCGGTTCCGTCGCGCCTACGTCACCTAGGGGGCTTACGACCATCACCGCTGGTCCCGTGTCGGCGCGGAACTGGACCGCTACCTGAAGTTCCGCCCGGAGTCGGAAGTCCTGCCGTTCAGTGACTACCGCCCGGAGTACAGCGCAATCACCGTGGGCGAGGCGGACGACCTTCGGCAGATTCGCCGGTCACGTCACCCGGCAGCCTAAACACAGAAGAAGGCCCCTGTCCCGGAGAGAGGGCGGGACAGGGACCTTCCGTCTGTGGGGTGTTTCAGGCGGACAGTCGCGTCCGCAACT
>Ga0307416_100000681_pt1 | contig 17684 bp, 15 predicted proteins | sample DK1Cmetagenome_2_FD_203821 | JGI IMG/M metagenome (GOLD analysis project Ga0307416, IMG submission 203821) | Maize rhizosphere microbial communities from greenhouse at UC Davis, California, United States - DK15-C-3 | ecosystem: Host-associated > Plants > Roots > Rhizosphere > Soil | place...
TGAACTCTTCGCGCTGTTCCCCCATGATAAACGCGCGCAAAAACTTCAAAAGCAAGTCTTCACCCTGGCGGAGTTCCTGATCGAAAAAACGCCCGATTTCAAGATACCGAACCTGAAGGGAAAAGCCATCGTTCACGCGCATTGTCACCATAATGCAATCATGAAGCTGGATTGCGATGACGACCTGCTTAAGAAATCCGGATTGGATTACACGATCCTCAACTCGGGTTGTTGCGGAATGGCAGGATACTTCGGCTACGAAAAGGGACCGCATTATGACGTTTCAGTGAAATCAGGTGAACGCGTGCTCCTGCCGACAGTACGTGAGGCTCCTGCGAGAACGATAATCATCGCCGACGGCTTCAGCTGCCGGGAACAGATCGAACAGCTGACCGATCGGAAGGCCCTTCACCTTGCGCAGGTGCTGCAAATGGGATTACATAAAAATGACATAATGCCCGATACTCCTTATCCTGAAAAGTTCTCCGGGAAATACAAACTCAGAGATCCGCATCGGAAAATGAAACAGCTCGTCGTCGCCGCGTTTGGGCTGAGCGTTATCACGGTTCTTATTTTAAAAAAACTTAAACGATGAAGTTCAAATTACTTAACGCCGACAAGCAAAAAACTTTTGCGCTGATCATGGATGCCGGCGACGAGGTGGGCGCTTGCATCACCGCGTTTGCAAAACAACAGAATTTGTCGGCAGCGCAGTTTACGGGCATAGGCGCCTTCAGCAGCGCCACTCTCGGATTCTTTGACCTGAGCCGGAAAGATTACAAGCGGATTAGGATCACGGAGCAAACAGAGGTGTTAAGTTTGATAGGAGATATTTCCCTTTATCAGAATGTGCCGAAGATGCATGCGCACGTCGTGCTTGGAAAAGAAGATGGCACGGCTCATGGGGGCCATCTCCTGGAAGGAATAACACGGCCTACCGTGGAAATCATCCTAACCGAATCGCCCGCATACCTTCGCAGGGAAATTGACCCCACCGTGGCCATACCATTGATCAAACTTGATGCACCAGACAGATGAATCACGTGCGATCATAGGAAAGATCGACGTTACCATACACTGTCACGACGCCTTATCGGGCGCGGCCTTGCCAATGGTACTTGCTTGCACAAGTAACGCACACACGATGGCGAGCTCAGCTGTCAACTTAAAGGATTCCTCCCACAGAGCCGAGCTTCCGATCACATCTAAAATCACGGAGGCGAGACCAAGAAGCACCGCTCCTAACAAAAAGCCACGACTCTGTCTTTTTACACGACTCCAAAGCATCCATGAAACCCATCCACCAATCAAGGCACCTACCATCACTGGTGACTCCCGCATAATCACAGGAGCATTCCGGTATGAAAAGATAATCCATTCTTTCATTCGCTCATGAAACATAAAATGCTCATCAGCTGCAAGAAAAAAGAAAAATACTTTGAGCAGTACCCATGGATGCCAACCTTGATGTATAGATATCACCAGCGCAATAGCAGCACAGCATGTGAGTAGGACACCGGAAATCCAAGTGCCAACGGATGATTCACTGGCAACAACCAGAACCGGAAAGTTCCTGTTGAAAAAAAAGGCCGTGCCCAGGGTTAATACAAAAAAAGCACAAAGCAGATAAACACCAACGTTATATCTATATCTCATGTACAGCTTGGTTCATTGCCATAGTCAATGATCTTCCATTCACCATTAACATTGACAAACCATAACATTTCGAGCAGCGCATCGCTTTGTATTCCTTCAAATGTACCGATCGCGCACGCAATATCCGGAATAGCATCATCGTCAATGTCAGCGGTCCAAAGCCATTTACTTTTCCGGTTGACGGCACATCCTTTCGGACGGTGATCGTCATAAGGAATATACATAGCAAGAATCTCACTCGCGACAATGTTCTCGTTGCACGCAAACACGAACCGTGGGTAATCGGAATAGCAACGATATTGCTCAGTGAACGGCACCTGATAGTACATCAGACGCGCCGGCACTAATCCGTCTTCAGTTAGAAACACAACAGGGATGTGGTCATCAAAATTGTGAATAATTGATCCGATGCCTTTCACCTCATCCGGAGGACCATCATACACTGCAACTGGACCACCAAAACTGATTTTAATCCGCGGTTTCTTAAAATGCATGATCGACTTAAACAGATAATACACATTTTCTGAGTCGGGCACCTGAAAGCGAAGCTCGGGATTACCTTTCGAATCTGTGAAACTCTTTTCCTGGAATGTTATACTGTCATAATCGACTACTTTCTGAACAAAGGGTGCGCCTCCGATAAAAAAGAAATTTCCATTATCCCTAAAGAAAGAGGCTCCACCGGCATCAGGCAACTGACTGAATGACGAGTCTGTATTACCTACATGCCTCGGCAATTCCAGCAGGGCGGGTGGTGCGTCTTCATCTGCAAGCTTTCCTGATTCAGCGTATCTTTTATAATCGAGGATTGCTGCGTAAATACTTTTTTCGCTTTCCTTCAAAGCGTCCCGGCCTGCCGAACGAAGGCTGTCTTTTTTGCGAATAAAGGATGTTGCGAGCACGCTCAGCGCCGTAAATGGTTGGTATGATTGTGCCCTCAGCCTGACAGCATCTTCAACCCCGATGTAGTCGATAATATCATGCGTTTCAACTGGGATATCAGCAGACTCTTCTTGCTCTGTCTGCGCAGAAGGATGCGAAGGCAGACTGGCGGTGTCAGAGTAAGTATTTGTAGCTGTCAGCTCTTGTTCCTGTTCTTGCTTTGGTTTACAGGAGCTCACCAGAAAAAGACAGATCAGTGGAATGAGGAGAACAGAAAGTCCTCGTAGATGGATTTTTGTCATCATGGGGTTCTTACACGAATCTAAAAATACCGCTCTTTCGGAGAATATAAAAGAATATTGTTCGTCGTCAAATTGGTGTTTTGATGTTCCGTTATAAGACGGTTATATAGTTAACACCAGATACTTAATCATCAGGCTGGGAAAGACGCCATCGTGACCATCAGGGCCTGAACATACATAGTCGCCTCATCCAACACTTCTCAGTAGATATGATCATTGCAAGTTTGGCCATCTCCTCTTCAACCTTTATATCCAATACCCATAGACGTTTCAAAACACACCAGTTGAATTTTTCTTTAGCCTGATGTTGCCTTTATTTGCAAACAAAAGCCAATCGTCCAACAACAGAATCGTTTGAAAACACATGATCCCATAAATCTTTCTCCACTACACGAAGAGAGTCCCCGACGGGTAAAGCGCACGCTTTATGTCTCGGCGCTTGCTTTGATCAATGCAATCCTCGTCGGTTTCATAGCCAAGGCTCTCTTATACCTTATTAATTTTTTCACGAATATCTTTTTCTATGGGCGCATCTCCATCGAAGACGTATCGCCGGCGGGAAATACCCTGGGATACTGGGTCATCGCCATTCCAGTTCTCGGAGGAATAATCGTGGGAGTCATGGCGCGATTTGGGTCGAGGGGCATCCGTGGCCATGGCATTCCGGAGGCAATGGAAAAAGTAATCACGAATGAGAGCAGGATACATCCGGTTATCACCGTGCTGAAACCACTTTCCGCCGCTATCTCGATCGGAACCGGAGGACCCTTTGGCGCGGAAGGTCCAATCATCTCAACCGGAGGGGCTCTCGGCTCGTTTTGCGGTCAAACACTAAAGATTACGGCCCAGGAGCGCAAGATATTGCTTGCCGCGGGAGCCACGGCGGGAATGACCGCGATCTTCGGAACCCCGTTCGCGGCTATACTTCTCGCCATTGAGCTCCTGTTATTTGAATTTTCTGCGAGGTCATTCATTCCGGTGATGATCGCATGCGTCACGGGCGCATGCATGCATTTTTTATTATTTGGAACGAGCGCTACTTTTCCGATGCCTGAAATACAAACTCCCAGTAGTCAGGCCGTGGTGGGCTATGCAGTCATCGGCCTCGTGGTGGGACTAGCCGCCGTTGCCGTAACAAAAATTCTTTACCTGATCGAGGACGGGTTTGAAAAGCTTCCCATACACTGGATGTGGTGGCCAGCCATCGGCGGTGTGTTCGTGGGGCTCATTGGAACATTTGCGCCGGAGACTTTGGGCGTCGGCTATGAGAACATCACGCGGGCTTTAACAGGAGAGCTATCAGTGAGCATCCTCATCTCACTGTGCTTGTGGAAGTTTTTGTCGTGGTCCATTGCACTGGGAAGCGGAACGTCCGGCGGTACGCTGGCACCACTGCTCACAATCGGTAGCTCGTTGGGTTGTCTCTTGGGCATGATCGGCAAGGAGTGGTTTCCAGATGCAGGCATCAGCCTTCCGCTGGCGGCGCTGGTAGGAATGGCGGCGTTGTTCGCCGGCTCGGCAAGGGCCTTGCTTACGTCTATCGTCTTTGCGCTTGAAACCACTATGCAGCAGAAAACTTTGCTGCCACTGATCGCTGGCTGCGTTACCTCATACATGGTCTCTTTTATTCTCATGCGAGGCACCATCATGACCGAAAAGATCAAACGTCGCGGAGTAATTGCACCCGAGCATTATGTGCCTGACCTGCTCGAAGTCAAGACGGCAGCCGATGTTGCGGTGACTGTTGACGAGAACGACTTTCCTCTGTTGCGTGGCTCGATGAAAATCAGCCAGGTGCATGAATGGCTTCAGCAAGAAGAAGTGGGCTACCCGTACAACACGCTTTTCATCGCTGATGAAAATCATGGGTCACTTGCAGGCTCGATAGACAAAAAGCTGCTTTGGCGTCGCGATCTCAACCCCGAGGCACCTGTCAGCTCAATCATGTCCAGGCAGGTATATTCCATTTACGGCGATAACTCGATGCAGCTTGTGGTCGAGTTCATGTTGAAAACAGGCCAGGATGTTCTGCCCGTGCTGGACCGCTCCAGCCGAAAGCTGACAGGCTTCATTTCACAGTACAATGTTTTACAGATATTTGAACAACGGTTCCACGAAAACCGGCATCAGTCCAGACACATTTCCATGTTCTCTTCAACGCTGCGTGTCATAAGTAAAGGCAAGAACATTTTGTTTCGCAGGTCAAATGGCCTCTGAAGTCGAAAGCGTGAAGTGAAATTGAAGGTGAAGAATCCGGGAGAGTCCTTCACTTGGCGTAGTCCATGAAACTTATTGGAGAGCATGCCCACCGCAGCCGTAAGAAATTCTCACCTCTACGTCCTCTTCCAACAAATCCTCGAAATCTGCTAACTTGCCGCGGCATCTCAACTATACAGCTTAATCATGAATATCTATCCCGCAATTGTTGCGTTCATACTTTTTCCAGGAATATTGTTGAGTCAATCAAAGAGTTCCAATTATTCAGGGAATCCGGTTTTCCCTGGATGGTATGCAGATCCGGAAGGAATTATTTTTCAAAATAAATACTGGATATATCCTACCTATTCAGCGCCCTTTGACAATCAAGTTTTCTTTGACGCATTCTCATCACCTGACCTCGTTCATTGGACGAAGCATGAAAGGATTCTGGATACTGCGCGCGTGAAATGGGCGACTCGTGCCATGTGGGCTCCCTCAGTGATCGAAAAGGATGGAAAGTACTTTCTTTTCTTTGGAGCCAATGATGTTCATGAAGGCGAGGTCGGTGGTATCGGTGTAGCAGTAGCAAACAATCCTGCAGGACCTTTCAAAGATTACCTCGGAAGACCTCTCATCGGAGAAATTCACAATGGCGCTCAGCCAATCGATCAATTCATCTTCAAAGACAAAGATCAATATTACCTTATCTATGGAGGTTGGCGCCATTGTAATGTTGTCAGGATCAAGAGCGACTTCACAGGACTTGAGCCTTTCCCGGATGGCACCATTTACAAAGAGATCACGCCTGAAGGTTATGTTGAAGGACCTTTCATGTTTGTGCGCAACGGCAAATATTATTTTATGTGGTCTGAGGGAGGATGGACAGGTCCTGACTACAGCGTAGCCTATGCAACCGCGGATTCCCCATTCGGACCTTTCAAGCGCACTGCCAAGATCCTTCAGCAAGATCCGAAGGTTGCAACGGGTGCGGGGCACCACTCAATCATACACGAGCCGCGGAAAGACAAATGGTATATTATATACCATCGCAGACCCTTGACGGAGACTGATGGAAATGCACGAGTCACCTGCATCGACGAGCTTCAATTTGACAAAGATGGTTTTATCAAACCTGTGGTCATCACGTTCAAAGGTGTGCAGGCGAATCCTCTGCGTTAGGGGATTTTCTAGAAAACCTTGTCAAGGCGCGCTAAAAGCACGTGGCAATTCAAAGGTAAAGCCACGTGCTATCGATCACTCAACAATTTTGCTAGCTGTTGGCTACACTTCCCAGCCCTTCCGGTATGTCCTTCCTACAAATTGGTTGGCCTCTTCCAGATTGGTGATCTTCATGTTCTCTCCATCCCACAACAACTTCTTCCGACCGTAAAACTCCATCTTGTTGTCGGCACTATTTCTTGTCAGCATGTAGCTGCGGATCGCGAGGTTACCCATCAACACGGTTTCAGTCATAGGTCCAGCGTAGTCAAAGGATGAAGTCAATGCCTTATGCTCTTTGCTGCCAAAGCCAGCCTTGCACGCATCAACCCACTTACGCTGGTGACCGTATTCTGGCTCATCGTTGGGGCCGCTCTCCGGACCGAAGTCTGTCGTACCGTCGTTTAGATAAAGCTTCGGCATCATCGGGGAGCTGTCGTTGATGTTCGTCGTTATGAGACCCTTCTCACCAATAATGAGCACACCGTTCGCGCTATTCGCGCCACCAAAGTCTTTGTCGGCAGGAATGATCTCAGGACGTGATGGCCGGATACCGCCATCGCTCCATGTCATTTCAATCGGGGCCTTACTTTTTTCTGTGGCCGCAAAGTGCAGCGTAATGAAAGATGAAGGCGGACACCCTTCCGGATGATAATCTGGTGTCCACATTTGAGAATATATCGAGCTCACGCTGCATTCAGCATCCGTCGGATATTTCAGTCCGAGCGTACGGAAGGGAATGTCGATCAAATGACAACCAACATCGCCCAAAGCTCCTGTGCCATAGTCCCACCAACCGCGCCAGTTGAATGGATGAAGATTAGGAGTGTAAGGTTTGTACTCTGCAGGACCGAGCCAAAGATCCCAGTATAAATCCTTAGGCTTCTTGGATTCGTCAGGCGCGGGCATAGCAAAACCTTGTGGCCACACGGGGCGGTTAGTCCAGATCTGTACCTTTGAAATTTTTCCCAGCTTTCCAGAATCAACCCAGCCTTGAACCATTTTCAACAGCGGATTGGATGCTCCCTGGTTTCCCATCTGTGAAACGACTTTTTTGTCACGAGCCATCTGTGTGAGCATGCGGGCTTCGCGGATGTTATGCGTCATCGGTTTCTGAACATAGACATGCTTTCCCCGTTGCATGGCAAAAGCTGCCGCTGGTCCATGTACGTGGTCCGGGGTGGAAATGGTCACGGCATCAATGTCTTTTTGCTGCTCGAGCATAATGCGGTAGTCGTTGTACAACTTGGCTTTCGGGAAATTTTCAACAGAGCGTTTCGCTGAGCCTGAAAAATCAACGTCACATAACGCAGCTATTCTTTCACGTCCGTTGACCGAGGCATTCTTGATATCGCTTGCACCCTTCCCTCCTGCTCCTATCGCGGCAACGACGAGCTGATCACTCGGCGCCGTAAAACCAACACCTCCCAGCACATGCCTCGGTACAATAAAGATGGAGGAAGCAACCAGACTTTGTTTGATGAATTCTCTCCGGGAAGAGTCGGCTTTGATTTTTTTATTTTTCTTCATGGCAAAATGTTAAGATAATCAAGTACACAAATGATTTACTTCTCAATATTGAAAGGTACAAATAAAATCAATTTTGAAAATGCTACAAGTGAAACGACAGCCAGGAGGCGTGATTTAATCCAGTTTAGGATTATGTTCCAGACAGGCTTAGTGAACGTTGGTGGTCACCGGACTAGCTCCCTGTCCAAGTGCCGCAACAGCCGAACGACATGTTTTCATTTAACCTTCACGAACGGTTCTATTGCTGCGCACACGGCCGGAAAATTGCAAAAGAATACAACGTGACTACAACCAGGGATGATCGAAAGCTGACCATCCGTGATGTTCTTGTAAACCGAGACCATCCCATCAATGGTGTGATATTCGTCGCCATCACCGCTCATTAGCAGAACCGGGCATCGTATCTTTTCGAATGTTTCCGCACTTAGATTCTCATTGTTATAAAGATTATTAAGTTTTGCAAGGATCTCATTCCTGCGTGTGTAAACACGACACCGTATCTTACTCCCTCAACAGCTTCAATACTGAACACGTATTTGCCTTCCTGGTCCGGAACCGGATATGAGACTGACACTCCTGAGTTATCCAGTGTTATGAGAAGTTCAACCTCAGCGTTTATCTCGGAAAGAGTACAATAGACCCAAGATACTCCTATTTCAACGGCTCGCATACCGCGGCCCTCTTCATTGAAACATAAATGACTTTCCGATGCGATGGTCCTGTAAAATAACAAATTGATGCCACGCGTCGCACCTAGACTGTGTAGACCAAGCCACTTAATCGGACTTGTTCGAGCTGCACACAGCCTAAAAATAAAACACCTCTTCGTGGCGAAGAGGTGTTGACCTTTATTGTTTGCAGGTTTAACCTTTTACAATTTCCGTTGTTTCTGCTGGCGGAGGTGTTTCCCGATCGTCTTTCAAATAGGAAGGCAGATTCAGCCCTGCCATATTAAACAGGTCATTCAGCGGAGGCACGCTTTTCATCATATTAGAAACGAAGTTGGCCGTAGATGACGTACCGTTTTCCGAACCGTTGGAATCCCACACAGTGATCTTATCGATCTTGATATTCTTTACCGCCTCTACTTGCGTCCTGACGAGTTCCGGCAATTTTTCAATTAACAGTAATTGGAATGCTTTCGTTGGATCTCCGCCAGCGGCTTTCACCACAAGCTCGTAGCCCTGCGCCTGTTTAGTCAGAATTTCGTAAAGACCTTTAGCCTCAGCTTCCATCTTAGCATAGATCGCGTCGGCTTCACCCTTTGCGTTCTCGCGGATTCGTTCGGCTTCTGCCTGCGCTTCGATGATAGCACGCTGCTTAGCGATCTCCGCAGGTATAACAATGTTCGCAATTTGCGTGGAGCGTTCGCGCTCGGAGCGGGCTGCTTCCGCCTTTTGTTCGGCAACGTATGATTCTTCCAGTGCCTTGGCCTGCTGTACTTTCTCAGCAGTCATTGCAACACGCTGGTATTCCGCTTCCCGTTCACGTCTTGTCGCATCCGAGCTTGCAATGGCAATCTTTGCTTCGTTCTCACCTTTGATCGCGATGGCGTTGGCCTCGGAGGTCGCGACACGAGTGTCTCTGGCCGCCTCGGCCTTACCAATAGCCTCATCCTTCCCGGCAGAAGCAATGCTGACTTCACGGTCTTTTTGGGTGATCGCGATCTTAACATCACGCTCGCGCTGGGTCTCAGCAATCTGAACATCCTTATCGCGATCAGCAATTGCTTTTCCTGTGTCACCAATTTTAGTTTGGGCGGCCACGCTGATCTTCGCTTCGTTGATCGCTTTTGCCGCGGCCTCTTTGCCTAATGCTTCGATGTAACCAGACTCGTCCTTGATGTCAGTGACGTTAACGTTGATCAGCTTCAATCCGATCTTTTTCAATTCATTGTCGACATTCTTAGAAATATTCTCGAGAAATTTATCACGGTCAGAGTTGATCTCTTCGATGGTCATTGTGGCGATCACCAGACGAAGCTGTCCAAATAAGATATCTTTTGACAACTCCTGGATTTGCGTGTGGTTAAGGCCAAGCAAACGTTCCGCTGCATTGTTCATGCTGTCGTGTTCTGTGGAAATGGCGATCGTAAATCTACAGGGCACATCAACTCTGATATTCTGCCGACTCAACGCATTGGTTAGATTCGCTTCGATTGAAATTGGTTTAAGGTCGAGATAAGCAAAATCCTGGATGACCGGCCAGATAAAGGCGCCTCCACCATGAATACAGCGTGCTGATGCTCCGCCTGTGCGACCATAGATTACCAGGATCTTATCGGAAGGACATCGCTTATAGCGGGAGATCAGCACTGACACAGTGACGAACAACACAATTGCAGATACGACAATGATTATTAAAGGACTCATGAAGTTATGGGGGTTTAAAAGGTGTTAAATTCTTTTGACAACAACAAGACTATTGCCTTCGATCTTCACGATTCGTACGAGCGTACTCGTTTCAATTTTTTCGTCTTCAGTAATGGCATCCAATTCATGCAATGAGCCTTTCACACTGACTTGTATTTTTCCAGATCCTTTTTTCCATCCGGGAATAGGAAGATAGACAGAGGCGGTTTTGTCCAAAGTGTGGCTGATCTTAAAGGTATTGTCTTCCGCAAGTCGTTCGACCTGCCTGATGACAATAAAAAAGAATACTACAAATGCTGCCCCGACGGCCAAAGATATTGCGATAAGAACGATCCTGCTTTCTATTATGTAGTAAAATGAAATACCGGTCCATCCGAAACCCAAGAGAAAGTTGATCATGTTGCGGAAAGTGAAGAGCTGAAAAGGGGCGTCACCTCCGTCCAGATCGCTGTTGAAGTCCGCGCTCAGGCCGTCATGTGTTTCAGCGCCTGCGAACGTCATTATGGTTTGAATCAAAAAGATTAAGGTTGCGGGAAGCGCTACAAACCATAGGGTTTTGAGCATGGGGTCTAAGTCCTGGAAGAAGTCCATGGTGCAGTGGGGTTTATGGGAAGTGTAATCAACTCTTAATCCAATATCGGAAATCTATTGATACATTAATAGAGAGCCATTTATAAATGTGAGCGAGGCTGATAAGAATGTTTTTGGGACAGGTTGTTCCCGTTTTGGAACGCGCTGTGACTTCAAGCAAAAAGCGTATTTTAGCCTTAACTTGGACCTCATGACAATTCTCACAACGCTCTTCATATGGACACATTTTCACATTTGCGCGATGACATAGTAAAAAAATAGACACCATTTTCACAAACACTGGCCGAACTATATGGATACAAATCCTTTCAAGAAAGATTAGACCAACGTTATGCATTCACGCTTTCGCCATACAGGAAATTATGCAACGCATCTAACCCAGGATGAGGTCTTGAGTCGAATCGAGCAATTGCTCACACGAAAATCGAAGATTCTTCTTTTCTGTACCAAACAATATGCGGGTGCTGTCAAAGACAACCAGTTTACTCTAAGCCGACACAAAGGCGATCCATGGGGTTTGTTTACGAGTCAGCTCAAGGGAAAGGTGCAGAGCCAAAACGGAACTATCGTTAGCACACGCACTACAATGCCTTTAGTTCTGATCGCCTTTTACGCCGTTCTAACTTTGATGACGCTTTGGGTCCTGGCGGGCGCTGATCAACTGACTGTGAATGGTGTGACAAGAGCCGCCGAGATCACCGACAAGATCATTATTGCTTTGATGACATCCATCGTTCCAGCCTGCGTCATCTTTTTCGTTGCGATCCTGCCAGCAAAGAAGATCGAGGGGACACTGATCCGCAACTTGGAACTGACGGAATTGAATTAACGAAGTCAAGTTTAAGGTATGCGAGTGAATCGGACTTGAATGCGGCCGTCTTGAACTTCAAACGCTCAAATACTAAACAACCACTATTACCGACCTAATATAAAAAATGAATGAACGCCTGGATGGAATTCAAACGGATCAAGATATTCTCACCAATTGTTGCAGATTGATTATCAATACAAGACGCGCCGCAGTCCACGTATCTGGCGATGTTTTAATCCTGACATAATCGATGCTCAGTACCATCGAACAAAGACACTCCACTAAAATTTTTCTGTCGCCAGACGACGAGTCAAAGTCAACGTTGATTTCGAAGCTCGAAGCGGTGAGGAGCAACTGGCGCATCGATAGTTCTTCTCCTCAATCCTCTTTTTCTTCCTGCTCTGCATTCTGGAAGTACACGATTTTTGACGCAAATCACCTGCTATGATGTCGCAATTGCAACCACAATGTCACGTCGCGTTTGCAGATATTTGTGATAGATGAAAGACAATCACTTCTAAAAAACGTTGCTATGCGAAAATTAAAACTACAGGTACAAATGACCCTTGACGGTTTTGTTGCGGGCCCGAATGGAGAGTTGGACTGGATGTGGATCGGTAAACGGGATGAATCTATTTTACAAGACGTAATTGAGCTGGCCGACACCTGCGATACCATTTTACTCGGACGGAAGATGACCCCGGAATTTGTTGATCATTGGGAAAATGTATTGGACAACCAGCCCACAAGCGTGGAGCAACCTTTGGCACAACGGATGGTAAATATGCGTAAGATTGTTTTCAGCCGCACACAGACAGCCATCAAAGGCAGAAACCTGGAAGTGGAAAATGGAGACGTGGCTGCTGCCGTGCACGCGCTGAAAAAACAACCAGGTAAGGATATCATGGTTTATGGCGGAGCTACTTTTGTAAGTTCGCTGATCAGTCAGAACCTTGTTGATGAATATTATTTTTTCAGGAAGCCGGTTGCGATTGGCAGCGGACTTTTGATTTTTAAGGAGCGAAGGCTCTTAGAACTCCACAGTTCCATTACTTACAAAGATGGGACGATACTCACTAAATACTTGCCTGTAACAGTGAAGTAAGAATTGAACATCGAAATTTAATGACAAGCGCATATGAGCAAAGTCAAAGTAGCAGCCTTTTCAGTTTCACTGGATGGTTATGGAGCCGGACCTGATCAAACTAAAGAGGAACCCTTAGGAAAGAGAGGTGAAGAACTTCACGATTGGATAATTCCCACGAAAATGTTCCACAAAATCACGGGCAAAGAGGGTGGAACGGAAGGAACGGATAATGATTTTACTGAAAAGTCATTTGAAAACATCGGCGCCTGGATCATGGGTCGAAACATGTTCGGGCCTATTCGAGGACCGTGGCCAAATGATGAATGGAAAGGTTGGTGGGGCGACAACCCTCCCTATCATGTTCCCGTATTTGTTTTAACACACCATGCAAGAGAATCCATCAGCATGAAGGGCGGGACGGTATTTCACTTTATTACAGACGGCATTGAGTCTGCTTTAGAGAAAGCGAGGAAAGCTGCTAATGGAAAAGACATACGCATCGGCGGAGGAACATCCACTATTCGTCAGTTCTTGCAAGCAGGATACATAGATGAAATGCATCTTGCGTTCTCGCCGGTGTTTCTCGGATCAGGAGAAAACCTGTTCGCTGGAATTGATTTGCCGCAGCTGGGATTCACCAAAACGGAGACAGCATTCGGCAAGCGTGCGGCTCATGTGATACTCCAGAAACACAAATGATCCTCCACACACCTCGCAGCCGACTCACAACTTACTACTTACTACTTATAACTTAAAACTTAAAACTTAAAACTTCAAAGACATGTCAAACAGTGTTACACTTCACAGAATACTTAAAGCATCTCCGGAAAAAGTATTCCGCGCGTTCACCAACGCCACAGCTATTGCTTCATGGTTACCTCCCTATGGATTTCTTTGCACGGTACACGAGATGAACGCAGAGAAAGGTGGTACTTTCAGGATGTCATTCACAAATTTCTCAACAGGGAATGGTCATTCATTTGGTGGCAAATACGTGGAAGTAAAACCAAATGAGTTTTTGAAGTACACGGACAGATTTGATGATCCGAATCTGCCCGGTGAAATGACTACTTCTGTTTCGTTACGAAAAACTATTGCCGGCACAGAAATTAAAATTCAACAGGACGGAATTCCTTCTGCTATACCTGCAGAGATGTGCTACTTAGGCTGGCAGGAGTCCCTCGATAAGCTCACGAAGCTGGTTGAGCCGGAGATACCGGATGCTTAGCGAAAAGGATAAATATGTTCCTACGGTCCCACATCATTAGGTAAGGTGTCGCCAATGCTTAAAGGGAATAAATGAGGAAGGCGGATGATAAAAATCTGCAAAGATGGTTTTCGTCCGAATCCTCCCCTTTAGTGCAAGGTTTGGGCAACGTACTTTCGATCGTTATAAACTCGCACTCATCGGAGAAATTTTTGATAGAAACTTCTTCGGAGTTTGCTCCCGGGAAAATGGTCGTGTCAAATGGTTACGGTTGCGAGCTTAACCTACGCCGCAACCGATGGATCAATTTGCTATATCAACAGCGCGGAGCAATATCCGGCGATACCGCCCGTCAACGCGTTTCCTTGTAAGCATCATAGTGTCTTCATTTGTTAACAGATTTTCATGACACACTTGTTGGTTCCAGCTCGTGATGTGATTTTATCATGGCAATAAATCTTCCGCTTAACTCAATACCTCTCCCTTTGTAATAATTTAAGATATCACTCCCCAGCCGTGTATTGATATGGTTAAAATGAACCTCTTTGTTGATCCTGATAAAGCCCAAACGATCCGTTAAATCAGGCCTGCTGGTATTGTCGACCTCAGGGGCGTAGATCATACAATTGATCAAACTAGTACCCAGGATGGTTCGCAACATAAACAACTGCGACGCCGACTCAGTGACGACGGCGTGAAATATACAGTTGTCGAACGTCAAGGCTCCGGGCATAGAATTCTTGTTATCCCCAGTTAAACGCGCGACTCTGCACTGATCAATTATTACCTCTGCTATGTTGCCACCCAAATGCGCCGTGAGGTCGTTACATCTGGTGATCCTCAGTTGGGGATAAAGCGCATAGTCATCCTTGTACTGGTTATTAGAATTGTTTTTCATTTGGAGGTGCACTTCTTCTGACTGTGGTTGTTGCGCGGCGATCTTCTCCAGATGAATGTCCTCGAATATCATCTTGCAGTTAGACTTCATCTGGACATTATCATATCCTCCTGCCTTCGACAACTTCAACATTTGCGGATCCCGGATCTGCAACAGGCGCATGCCCTGGTCTCGGCCTTCAACCATTATGTTACGGAATTCGAGATGACTCGGAAAGAATACTCTCTCTCCGTCCGTCCTCTGAGAAAATGCTGACGTCTGCATTAGCCACGAGGCGCTTTTAGATTGAGGCACGGTCCTGAAATCAACGACCACGTCTTCAACTTTTACCGTTCTGCCGTAGCCGATCGGATATCGATAATCAAAGTTATCGGCCTCGAAGGATAATATTGCTGTCTCATCCGTCGTGATCGGAGCATGCCTGCAATTGCGTATGCGTATATCTCCGTCCCACTTCGCGCCAAAATCTTTCCGAAAGGCAATAAAGCTCTTAGCGATACAGGTTGTATTCTCCACAAACAGATCACCGCCTCCGGTGGTGGTTATGCCGTTTGATCCAATTTTCGAATCTTTGATATAGAGATTCCAGCAATGGAAATGAACGTCGACCCGGTTAAGCACGCATTGTTCAACGCGAAAATTTTTGAACAGGTTTGTTCCAAAGACTCCCCAGTGAATAGCGCTTCCTTCTGCGGTAACGTTTCGGAAAGTCGCATTCAGTACCCTGTTCCCGCCAATGCCATAGGTGCCTTCTTTTACATCGCGCTCTGTTCCTGGCCGGTTCTTTTCCCAGGGGATCAACCTTACATTTTCCAGGAGAACATCATAAACGCTTGAAAAAGAATAGAAGCCCGCCTTTGGAATCATACCCACATCCGGGTTTCCATGCTCCAGTCCCACCCATTGGTTACGGATAACGGTGCGACTGCGCCGCACGGCAAAGCCCATCTGGATATATAACCTCTCCGGAGGAGATGTTGGATTTTCTCCCGACAAATAAAACGTACCGCCGTCGATTACCAGAAAGCTGTCGTTACCAGGATGGGCTACAAGTGAGGTGTAGTCTGTAAATTCCCAGGCGATATCACCGAGGATACGCCCATGCTCCTCAACAAAAAAGAACTCCTCTTTCGGCTTGGAAGATCGTCCACCATATGCTTCGCCGCTACGGTAACCTATTCGATCATTTGCATCAGAAATAACAACAAATGAATTTGTAAACCGCGCAAGTTCCGGAATAAGCTTTACACCCGGCTTGATCTGTGATAGAAATTTAGTCTTTGTGGCGGGATCAAATTCTATAGGGAGAGATTCCTCCCGGCTAAGAACTATAAAATGGTTACCCTGGCTTGAGCCAAACTTTTCGTCGATATGGAAGATGGTTTGTCCCCAGTGAACATTCGTCTGAATAATGATGGAATTGGTGCCTTTTATCCAGAACTCACCGGAATAATTGATCACTGGGATGTTCATAGCGTTTGCATACGCATGTGCTATTTTTATCTGTACACCGTCGTCGTTCTTACCATCTCCGACGGCACCAAACATCTTGTAGTTTACGCTGGCAGTATTGATTAAAGATGCATAGAGATTGTCTCCAAGAATAATCGCGCCTTCTGGAATGTCAGGCTTCCCGCTTCGGATCAGATACTCCGCATTGCCACCGTCACCTGGCTTATAGTAGCCCATCGTTCTTGCGAAAGCACCTTCCTTCAAAGAACTATCCTGCCTCAACTCCTCCACCGTATTAAAAGTTGAATGAAGCGCCTTTCTTGGTGGCAGCGTGGCACCCGTGGCCGCGGAAGCAGAAACCGTTGCGATGCTCGTCAAGCTGAGAGCTCTGATCGCCTTCCGTCTGCTCAGCCTTTCATCATTAGTTGCATTTGATGACGTGATGTTGCTATCGCTTTGGGCTGGTGTCTTTTCTGAATATTTCATACAGTAACTTGTTCATAAGGTCTGGCTTGCTGTAATACTACAAACTATGGACAACAGTGAGCTTCCGTTATCCATCAACAGCTGCCGCTCGTCAAATCGCCATGGTTAACGCGCGGCTTATCAAGGGGAAAGAGTCGTCAGTACGGGCATGCAGAAACAACAAAGCTGCGAAGGATCTTTCCGCAGTTCTTCTGCATCGCGGCACCGGCGCCGGTACTTGGTTTAGGGATATTGAATACATTCAAGGTCGCTCTGTAGCCGGACACATGTATTTTCAAACGTTTTTTCACAGACCAATGGTTGAAATATCTACAATTCAACCCCTCAATTTTCCTCTGCTCCATTGGCACTCACGATCCACCATATAAACCTTCATTAAAAACCTTGTGACTATTTCATACAAGAATGTAATATGCGAACAATCCTACCGAACTTCCTGGAAGTTGATGGCATAAACAATACTTGCAATGAAATACACACTCCTATTTTTCTTCGCCTTTACCACGGCATTCAGCGTGGCACAGGCGCAGACCAAAAGTCCGCTTGAAAATGTGGTGATAACATCCACAAAGAATAAAACCGCAGTTCGCACAAACGAGAATGGGGAACTGCTTATAAATGTCTCTAAAATGGATTTACTGAAATTTAAAGCCAGTGGCGTGATACGCTATAGCGACTTGGGTGCGAGGGGTGACGGAAAGACCAATGACATAGACGCCATCGCAGCCACTCATGCGTTCGCCAATGAGCACGGACTCTCTGTGAAAGCCGATGAGAACGCTACATACTACATCGGCGGAAAAAACCGCACAGCAATCATCCGGACGGAAACCGATTTCGGCACGGCATCCTTTATCATTGACGATACCAACGTACATGACCGTACTGCACATGTTTTCCTCGTTAATTCCAGCCTCGTCCCACACAAACTCGATGGCATATCTTCCCTTAAGAGGAATCAGAAGAAAATTAATGTTCCATTGTCGGGCACCT
>Ga0307416_100000682_pt1 | contig 17671 bp, 15 predicted proteins | sample DK1Cmetagenome_2_FD_203821 | JGI IMG/M metagenome (GOLD analysis project Ga0307416, IMG submission 203821) | Maize rhizosphere microbial communities from greenhouse at UC Davis, California, United States - DK15-C-3 | ecosystem: Host-associated > Plants > Roots > Rhizosphere > Soil | place...
TGTCCGACAACCCGCACTTCGCCAAGAGCGCGCTGTCGCGCTACACCCCGCAGGATTTCCTCGCGCTGGTGAAGAAGCACCGCATCGGTTTCCATGAGAAGCACAAGGGCCAGCTGTTCTGCGACGAGTCCGCCGAGCAGATCATCCAGATGCTCAAGGACGAATGCGCCGAGGGCAGCGTCCACTGGCGCATGCCGGCCAGCGTGCAGGAACTCCAGCCGAACGGCGCCGGCTTCATCCTGCAAACCAACGAAGGCGAAGAGATCCACGCGGCCACGGTGGTCATTGCCACCGGCGGCCTGTCGATCCCCAAGATCGGCGCCAGCGATTTTGGCTACCGCATTGCCCAGCAGTTCGGCCTGAACGTGATCGAACCGCGCCCGGCACTGGTACCGCTGACCTTTGACCCGCAGGAATGGGCGCCATTTGTGGAGCTGTCCGGCGTGTCGCTTGCAGTCGACGTCGAAACCGGCTCGCTCAAAGGCCGCAACCCGACCGGCGCGCGCTTCCGCGAAGACCTGCTGTTCACCCACCGCGGCCTGAGCGGCCCGGCCATCCTGCAGATCTCCAGCTTCTGGCAGCCCGGCACGCCGATCATCATCAACCTGCTGCCGGAAATGGACCTGGCGCAGACGCTGATCGAAGGCAAGGGCACGCTGAAGAAGCAGCTGGGCAACCTGCTGTCCCAATGGCTGCCCGCGCGCCTGGCGGAAGGCGTGCTGGCGCAGCAGGGCCTGAACCCCGAAGCGCGCATCGCCGACATGAAAGACGAGCAGCTGCGCAAGCTGGGCCGCGCCGTCAACCAGTGGACCATCACGCCGAACGGCTCGGAAGGCTACCGCAAGGCCGAAGTCACGCGCGGCGGGGTCGACACCCGCGAACTGTCGCAGCAATCGATGGCCTGCAAGAACGTGCCCGGCCTGTACTTCATCGGCGAAACGGTTGATGTGACCGGCTGGCTGGGCGGCTACAACTTCCAGTGGGCCTGGGCCTCCGGAGTGGCGGCTGGCCTCGCGATCTGATATGATTCGACTCCCGGCACCGTATTACCAGCCGGTTTCATGATGTTAGCGGGGCTGAAATATTGCCCTCGAAAGACGCCGATCTCTCTCGAAAGCCGCCTTACTGGCCGGTTTTGGCGTCTGTTGTCTCTTCCATTTTTGAGCAAAAGCTGCTAATATCGCTGTCTTTCCTGAACCCTAACGGTTTGAATTTTTACATGACTACTATCCGCCTTAAAGAAAACGAGCCGTTCGAAGTCGCAATGCGTCGCTTCAAGCGCACCATCGAAAAGACCGGTCTGCTGACCGAACTGCGCGCACGCGAGTTCTACGAAAAGCCAACCGCAGAACGCAAGCGCAAGCTGGCAGCTGCCGTAAAGCGCCACTACAAGCGCATCCGCAGCCAGCAACTGCCTAAGAAGCTGTTCTAATTCCAGCTCTCGCGGGCCATCCTTGCAGGCGCATTGTTCGCCACGGATGTCCACGCCAGAGTCTGAACCCGCTCCGGTTTGACCGCAGCGGGTTTTCCTTTTTCCCCGAACACTTTTGAGGTTGCCATGAGTCTGAAAGCACAGATCACCGAGGATATGAAAAACGCCATGCGCGCGAAGGAAGCCGGCAAGCTGGCCACCATCCGCCTGCTGCTGGCCGAAATCAAGCGCAAGGAAGTGGACGAGCAGATCGAAGTCAACGACGCCCAGACCGTGGCCATCGTTGAAAAGATGATCAAGCAGCGCAAGGATTCCATCACCCAGTTCGAAGCCGGTGGCCGCGCCGACCTGGCCGACATTGAAAAAGCCGAACTGGCCTTCCTGGTGGATTACATGCCGGCCGGGCTGTCGGACGACGAAATCGCCGCCGAAGTGAAAGCCGCCGTCGCCGAAACCGGCGCCGCCGGCCCAGCCGACATGGGCAAGGTGATGGCCGTGCTGAAGCCAAAGCTGGCCGGCCGCGCCGACATGACCGTGGTCTCCGGCCTGGTCAAGAAAGCCCTGGCCCCGGCATAATCAACGGCCGAGTCCGTGTCCCACCCTGGGGTCACACCCCAAACGGGACACGGCCTCAAGCATTGCACGGTCGGGCTCGTGTCTCAAATGGGGTGTGACCCCATGGTGGGACACGAGCTCAGCCATAAGTGGGTCGCGCGTATTGAGATAGATCAAACGCCCTGTGCGCGCGGCGGTATAGTCTGATTTATAACAAATACCTTCACCTCCGTGATTCCACAGTCTTTTATCTCCGATTTACTGAACCGCGTTGATATCGTCGACGTGGTGGGCCGTTACGTGCAGCTTAAAAAGGGCGGCGCGAACTTCCAGGGCCTGTGCCCTTTCCACAGTGAAAAATCCCCCAGCTTCACCGTCAGCCCGACCAAGCAGTTCTACCATTGCTTCGGCTGCGGCGCCCATGGCACCGCCATCGGTTTCCTGATCGAATATTCCGGCATGGGCTTTGTCGATGCGGTCAAGGACCTGGCCCAGAACGTGGGCATGCTGGTGCCGGAGCAGGATGACAAGATCCCGCCCGCCCAGCGCGCCGCCCAACAACAGCAGAGCATGGCGCTTTCTGAAGCCATGACGGTTGCTTGCGATTTCTACAAGGCCCAGCTGCGCCATGCGCCGCAGGCCATTGCTTACCTGAAGGGCCGCGGCCTGACCGGCGAAATCGCGGCCCGCTTCGCCCTCGGTTATTCGCCTGCCGGCTGGGACGGCCTGCGCGCCGTGTTCCCCGATTACGATAGCCCGGTGCTGGTCGAGGCCGGCCTGATTATCCAGAACGTGGAGGAAGACGGCCGCCGCACCAAGCGCTATGACCGCTTCCGCGAGCGCGTAATGTTCCCGATCCGCAATACCAAAGGCCAGGTCATCGCCTTTGGCGGCCGCATCATGGACCAGGGCGAACCAAAGTACTTGAATTCGCCGGAAACGCCTTTATTTTCAAAGGGCTCGGAACTGTATGGCCTGTTCGAGGCGCGCCAGGCGATCCGCGATGCGGGTTATGTGCTGGTGACCGAGGGATATATGGACGTGGTGGCGCTGGCCCAGATGGGATTCCCGCAAGCTGTGGCGACCCTGGGTACCGCCTGTACGACGACACATGTGCAGAAACTGTTGCGTCAAACTGACAATGTTGTCTTCAGTTTTGATGGCGACAAAGCCGGCCGCCGCGCTGCACGGCGCGCGCTGGAAGCCTGCCTGCCGCTCGTGTCGGACAACAAAACCATCAAGTTCCTATTCCTGCCGGCTGAGCACGACCCGGACAGCTATATCCGCGAATTCGGCACGCCGGCGTTCGAGCAGCAGGTGCAGGAAGCAATGCCGCTGTCCCAGTTCCTGCTGCGCGAAGCTGCCGGCGAGCATGATTTAACATCGCCCGAAGGCCGCGCCCGCGTCCAGTTCGACGCCAAACCGCTGCTGCAGGCCATGACGCCAACGGCCCTGCGCCTGCAGATCGTGCGCGGGCTGGCGACCATGACGCAGAGCACGGCAGGCGAGATTGAACAGTTGTTCGAGCTGGCCAAGCCGGTTGCCGCCGCCAGGGCCGCACCGCCCAAAAGCCGGCGCGAGAAGCCGGTGGGCCTGGAATTGAAGCTGATCCGCACCCTGATCGCGCACCCCGCGCTGTCGCTGGTGCTGGACGGCGACGCGCTACAGGCCTTCAGCCATTTTGGCCAGGAAGCGGCAGAACGCATGATCTGGCTGGTGCAGATGGCCCAGTCGCTGGGCGAGCAGGGCAGTTTTGCTGCGCTGTGCCAGTTGGTAAAAGAGGCCGGTCCGGATTACGATGCACTCATCAGCGAAATTGCCGCTGCGCCGGAGTCGGACTTTGAAGGCGAGCGCATGTGGCTGATCGCCACGGTGCGCCACCTGAAGATGGATGCTTTAAAACTGGAGCTGGACCAGCTGTTCTCGGCAGGTTTGTCTTCGGAGCAAATTGGTGTACGCTACCGCGAAATTACTGCCAAGCAAGACCAGCTGAGACGGGAGGCTGATGCGGAGTTGTCATCGCGCTAATTGCTTGCGCGCACGGAATCCTTCCCGTCTGGTAATTGTAAAGTGGCGTGCTATAATAAAATGCTAAATATTGCAATATTTAGCGGGTGAGTTTTTTCGTTTGTTTTCAGTAAGTTAGCGTAGTAGTAGTTGCAGTTTGTAGTGGACTTAACTATTCCCGAAAGCGCCTGTGCCAGCAAAGAAACCTGAAACCAAAGCGGCTGAAAAGCCACGCAAAGTGACCGCCAAAGCCGCGACCAAGTCGGCTGATAAACCGGAAACCCGGGTCAGCAAAGCGCCGCCAGCGGTTAGTCAGACCACGGACGCGGCAACCCTGGCGGCCATCGATACTTCCGGCTACGTTCTGCCTTCCGTCAAGGTGCCGGGCCGCCGTGGCCGCAAGCCGAAAGAATTCCAGCCCGAAAATGACGAAGTCGCAGCGCTGAATGCTGTTGAGCGCGCCGAAATGAAAGCCGCGGACAAGGCCAAGGCCAAGGACCGCAAGGCGAAAGAAAAGGCGCTGCTGAAAGACGCATTCTCGTCCGATACGGAAGCGACCGAGGAAGAGCTGGAGCGCCGTCGCCAGAAACTGAAGACCCTGATCAAGTTCGGCAAGGAACGCGGTTTCCTCACGTACGCTGAAATCAACGATCACCTGCCCGAAAATATCGTCGATCCGGAAGCGATCGAAGGCATTATCGGCACCTTCAATGACATGGGCATCGCCGTGTACGAACACGCGCCTGATGCCGAGACACTGCTGCTGTCCGACAACGTCGCCACCGTCACCAGCGACGACGAAGCCGAGGCCGCTGCCGAGGCCGCCCTGTCAACCGTCGATTCCGACTTTGGCCGCACCACCGACCCGGTCCGCATGTACATGCGCGAGATGGGCTCGGTCGAGCTGCTGACCCGCGAGGGCGAGATCGAGATCGCCAAGCGTATTGAAGATGGCCTGCGCGACATGATCCAGGCGATCTCCGCCTGCCCGGTCACGATCGCCGAAATCCTCGCCACCTCCGAACGCATCCGCATTGAAGAGATCAAGATCGACGAAATCGTCGACGGCCTGGTGGACGAAGATGGCGAGAACGCCTTGCCCGCCGCTGCCGCCGCCGCTTCCGATGAGGAAGACGAAGAGGGCGATGAGGAAGAAGAGGGCGACGAAGAGGAAGAGAACGCCAGCCCTGGCGGCGCCGCGGCCGGTTATACCGCCGAGCAGCTGGAGGCCATGAAGTTCGCGGCCCTCGACAAATTCGACTCGATCGCCAACCAGTTCGAACGCATGCGCAAGGCGTTCGAAAAGGACGGCTACAACTCCAAAGCCTATATAAAGGCGCAGGAATCGATTTCGGCCGAGCTGCTGGGCATCCGCTTTACCGCCAAAGTGGTCGAGAAGCTGTGCGACACCCTGCGCGGCCAGGTCGATGAAGTGCGCCATATCGAGAAGCAGATCCTCGACGTGGCCGTGAATAAGTGCGGCATGCCGCGCGCCCACTTCATCAAAGTCTTCCCAGGCAACGAAACCAACCTGGAATGGGTGGATGGCGAAGTGGCAGCCGGTCACGCGTACAGCGCGATCCTGGGCCGCAACATCCCGACCATCAAGGAACTGCAGCAGCGCCTGATCGACCTGCAAGCGCGTGTCGTCCTGCCGCTGCCGGACCTGCGCAACATCAACCGCCAGATGGCGGCCGGTGAAATGAAGGCGCGCAAGGCCAAGCGTGAAATGACCGAGGCCAACCTGCGCCTGGTGATTTCCATCGCCAAGAAGTACACCAATCGCGGCCTGCAGTTCCTCGACCTGATCCAGGAAGGCAATATCGGCCTGATGAAGGCGGTCGACAAGTTCGAATACCGCCGCGGCTACAAGTTCTCCACGTACGCAACGTGGTGGATCCGCCAGGCGATCACCCGTTCCATCGCCGACCAGGCGCGCACCATCCGTATTCCGGTCCACATGATCGAAACGATCAACAAGATGAACCGGATCTCGCGCCAGATCCTGCAGGAAACCGGCGCCGAGCCGGATCCGGCAACCCTGGCGATCAAGATGGAAATGCCGGAGGATAAGATCCGCAAGATCATGAAGATCGCGAAGGAGCCGATCTCGATGGAAACGCCGATCGGCGACGACGACGATTCCCACCTGGGCGACTTCATCGAGGACAACAACACGCTGGCGCCTTCGGACGCAGCGCTGCATGCCTCGATGCGCGGTGTCGTGAAGGATGTGCTGGACTCGCTGACCCCGCGCGAAGCGAAGGTGCTGCGCATGCGTTTTGGTATCGAAATGTCCACCGACCACACGCTGGAAGAGGTCGGCAAACAGTTCGACGTGACGCGTGAACGTATCCGCCAGATCGAAGCCAAGGCCTTGCGCAAGCTGCGTCATCCGTCGCGCTCGGACAAACTGAAGAGTTTCCTGGAAGGCAACTAATACTTGACGGTTCGGGGCCCAGCCCCGATACTGCCGGGTTCTCAGGGCCCTTAGCTCATGCTTGGTTAGAGCAGAGGACTCATAATCCTTTGGTGCGCGGTTCGACTCCGCGAGGGCCTACCAATATCGTCCAGCACAAAGCCCGGTCCAATGGATCGGGCTTTGTTGCTTTCCGGGCGACACTCGACATACTGACCCCAAGTAGCACTCGTAAACTGGAGCGAACAATGCGCTATCGCGTGATCTATGACGAGACCACCAACGAAATGAAGGAGCTTGGCTGGTGGGGCCAGCTGAACATTGACGGAACCCGTAAGGCCACGGCAGGACCATTGCGCTATTGCTTACAGGATAATGTCTTCTACCTTCCCAAGGACCAGTCAGTCCTTGAAGCGCGGCACCGGCTTTGTTGGGGCGCGTTCCGCGAAGAGGAGGTGGAAGATTTTCCGTGGTTGCTTGAGTTCGATCGGCCCGTTCCTGTGGATCCGCTTTCCCTGGACCTGCCATTTTCCAGCATCGGTTTTGGGACGAGGTACTCCAGGCGGCACAGGGAAACGCCGGAAGGCAGAAGGGCTGTTCAGTCATTTGTCGCCCAAAGTCTTCTGGATGAACTCGATGCCAATCCTGAAGCGCTGATCGCGGTTCGGAAAACGGAATTCGAAGAGCTTGTTGCTGAACTATTTGCTCGCCGAGGCTTTGAGGTCGACCTGTTCCGCACGAGCCAGGATGACGGCATTGACCTCCTCGCTATCCGTAATGAAGACACACCTCAGCCGTTGATTCTTGCTGTGCAAACCAAGCATCCTGACCCGACCACCACTAAAGGCAAGCGACGTGCACTCCCTGTGTCGACGGTGCGAGAGATTTATGGCGTGGCGAAAGCGTGGGACTTGAACGGGGCGATTGCGGTCACGAGCAGTACCTACTCACGGGCAGCAAAGAAGTTTGCAGAATTAAAACCGGAGGAGATGCAAGTCGTAGATGGCAAAGCAGTTTTAGAGTGGGTGCAACAATACAAATGGAATAAAGACGAATGATCGGAACAGCTAACGGCAACACGGCGTCGCCGACTCAAGCTGGCCTGTAAAGCGCCATCCGTGTCAGTTTGGCCAGCTGGACATGGAACCAGCGCTTCATGCCTGGCTTGGAGCGGTCGCAGGCCGTGCCAAGCATGGCGATGAAAGCCAATGCCAGCGTGATGATCAAAGGCGCCCCCAGCACCCCCAGCTCCACCGTTGCGGTTGCTTCCACCAGGAATTTCAGGATCGGGTAGTGCAACAGGTAGATGGCGAATGTCTGTGCGGACGCGGCGCGCACTGCGCGTTCGCATATATGCCAGAGCTTGCCGAACGAGGGGGCAAGCGACACCATGGCGACAACGTGGATCGTCGCCAGCAATCCGAATGCGTAGGAGTACAGGAAGTGGGCCGATGGCCCGAGTGCTTGCGCCAGCGCGCCAAGCTCCGCATGCGTCCACGCTGACCACGCGCTCTTGGCGTCGGTGGCAATCAATATGGACAGGCCCGCCAAAGTAGTTAGCGCAAGCAGCGCCGATATCAGCGTTGTGATGCGCGCCCTGGTGACGATGACGTACGCGGCTACGCCGAGCAACCAGACCGGCATCAATAGCAATATCTTGGGACCACACACGGCGCAGAGCAATGTCACGGCGATCGCCTTTCCGCTGCGGCTTGGGACGTACCGCGCCGCCGCGTAGATCATGTAATACCAGAACTCGTAGCCCAGCGACCAGAACGGCGTGTTGGAAAGTGGCTGATGCGAAGTGAACCAGATTTCGTTGGCAAAGATGAGGCTTAGCAGCAGGCCGTATGCGTCTTCTTCCAGCGACGAGCCGTATCGTGCGGGAGCAAGCATTGCACCGGCAAGGTCGAGCAGCAAAGTGACCAGCAGGGCGGGCAGGACAACGCTGTATAGCCGAGCGAATCGTGAGGCGAGGTAATCGGTGGCCCGGTCCTCGCGTGTGCGGACCACGTGGGCGATCACAAATCCGGACAGGACAAAGAACGCGATCACAGCTTCGCCGCCAAAGGAAGCCAGGCGCCATAAGATGGGCAGTCCATTTGGCAGGAGATAATGCGCGTGCACAATGAACACTACAACCGCTGCAGCGAGCCGCAATACATCCAGGTACAGGGAGGCGGCTTTATTCATGGTGGGCTGTAACTGCAGCGGGGTTCAGCACCAGCGTCGTTGCTTCAGGACTTGCGGCGTCGGCGCGCCAGGGCGGCTGCACCAAGGCCCAGGCTGAACAGGCCAATCATTGCCGGCTCCGGTACGGCAGTCGGCGTGTCGGGTGCTTCCCGGAATGCGACTTCGCCGATTGAGCAAGCGTTATAGGCCGACAGCGGTTGCGGGCAGCGGTTCATGTCGAAGCGGATGTATTGCGCGCTCACGTTGCCAAACGTAAAGACGTTGGCGCCGTAATCCGTTCCGCCCGGCGCATGGTCTGTTGGCGAGAGATTGTCAACGATGAGGCTGAAGTTCACGCCATCCGTCGATCCGAACAGACTCAGCAAGCCGATGCCGGACGCCTCTTCGTTCCACAGCGCCAGCGCATCAAGATTCCGGAGGCTGCCCAGGTTATAGGTCACGCTGGCGAAATTTTCGTCCTGGTTGCTGAACCATTCGAGTCCCGGAAAAGTCGTGGAGTGCAGGGGATTACCGGCGAGGTATGTGTCGAAGTCCGTCACGCCGCTTGTGTAGCCGATGCTTAAACCGCTTTGGTCAAATGTATTGTTGATTGAACCGGAACCGGGGCCGCCGCTGTTGATGGTGGCACTGGTCGCGGTGAAGATGGCGCCTGCGCTGGCGCAACTCATTGCGCTGGCCAGGGCAAGGCCGAGGAAACACTTGGTCAACTTTCTCATATCGTCCTCTCCATTCACGTTTGTGTGATCTACACAAAGCAATTGGCGTGCCGTTAAGAAGACGTTTTTGATAATCATGCGCTTAGGTTAATGTTGTCTGACTTTTAGCATTAACCTTGTCAAAAATTTCGACATTCACCGGCCACCGTCGAGTCTTGACGAGTGGATGACTTATGGTACTTCGCCGGGAAAGTGACTACGGATTTGCACCTCGTTTGCGCCTGACAACACTTTTCGGACTCCGCCTGTTGACGACGTTGCCTTGCGTCAACACCGGTGCTACAGTGAATTCATACCCGTCCCCCCGCCCCCGGGACCAGCGCATGCGCCGCACCAGGCCGCCTGTTCTGCATCGCATTTTTCCTGAGTCTCACTTCACTACGAGGTCGTCCCGGCGTCGTTGCGGTCTTCTTTTGTCTCATGTTCTGGAGGAAGTATGAACAAGCTCGCGCTGTCCCTAACCTACGCCATTGCTTTCGTGGGCGTACATAACGTCGCATTTGGTGGAACGGTCAACATGCCAGGCGCATCCACTGTGCTGAACGCGGCGGTGTCGCCTGCGGTGTGCGCATCTGCAAAGTGAGTGATGTAAGCTGGGCGGCTTCGCAACTTTCCGCCGGGGTCTTGTCATGCGCCTGTTCGCTTTCGTGATGCTTGTCGCCAGTGCGGCAGCCAGTGCCGCGCCATCTTCCGTCTGTCCGCCGGTACTGGGGGAGCGCAACATGATGCTCAATACAATGTCCAACGTCGGTACCAACAAGCGCTGGGGCGAATTGTGCAGGCTGGGTGAGGCCCGCATCAAGAAGATGGTGTCAGAGGGAGTGGCTGCCTCCAGACCATGCCTGAATGAGCGCGGCATCAAACAGGTGGAGATCGATCAGGCGATGAAGAGCGGCGCGGCTACCGCTGACGAAATTTACGCCCGCACCGGTGACAAGAAGGCCTTTTGCGCCAAGGTCGATGAGGAGTTCGACGCCTTGTAATGCATGCGGCGCCAAACTCCTCGTGAGAATCAACGGGGTACGATGGCGAACTGCGGCCGTTCACTGTAATTCGGCTTGACGCTGCGGCTGTTGAAACGTGTCCATGCTTCGGTCGCATTGGGAATGCCAGTGCCGGCAGCCATTGCCACCGCAGGTTGCATATTGGACGGGTAGCCTTCGGTGGATGTCGAATAGCCTGTCATCTCGCCGGCCTTCCATGGCGTGCGCCATATCTTGTTGTCCTTATCGAGCTGGGTGCGCCAGTCGGCTTGCGCCTGGCTGCCGCAGGGCTGGTCCAGGTAGCGTGCGCCGGTGCTGTTGACCATCGCGCTGCCGTCGTTATTGCGCATTGTGGCCTGGTAGGCATCGGCGAAGCTGCTGAAGTAGGCCGCCGTTGCGCCGGGACGTACCATCAGCGCATACACGCCGCCGTCGATCCAGCAGTAGCCGCTTGCCATCATGCGCCCGATCGGGAAGCGCGCCTTCCAGTCCAGGATCGGCTTTGCGCTGGCAAATCCCATCTCGTGCAAATGCCCGACCGCTGACGTGAAGAAGTCGTCCTGCCACGGTGCGACACCGGTACTGGGGCCGGTAGGCCCGCCGTAGGCGACGGCGTAGCTGGTCGCCGTGGCGTCGATGAATCCGAGCTGGTTGGTGGCACTGCCCGCGAAGGTGGTGTTGTAGAAGTCCAGGTTGTGCTGCAGCACCTGGTTGAAGTAGCCCTTCATCGGGTGGCTGTCCGGCGTGATGTAGGCGGCGTGGCCCAGCGTGCGCAGCGACCACGCCTGGGCGCGTACCTGGTTGGACTTCACCAGCCCCTTGGCGAGCGAGCGGTAGTGCGGATTCATCGTGACGAGATTCCAGTTGGCCCAGAACAGCAGCTCATCGAGGTGATAGACGTCGCCCGTGACCAGGTAGGGCAGGAACGCCAGCGATGGCTGGTGCGCGCTGTCCGGTGTGTAGGGCGTTGCGCAGGCGCCGGTGGCGGTGCAGCGTGGCATGTCCTCGTGCTTTTTGGTGACGGGGTTGTAGCTGTCGGAGCCGATGCGCAGGTCGCGCACATACGGGTAGCTGGCGATGGATACGACTTCGTCGGTGGCCTTGTCGCGGTAGTGTATTGGCCAGCTGCCGGCCAGGTCCCCCAGGCCGGTCGTGACCACGCGCGCGCGCTGGTCCATGCTCAGTATGTACAGCGCACCCCAGGCGTGGTGCAGGCCGATGTCGGGCCGGCCGCCGGTGGCCGGCATGTATTTGTTCACGAAGGGCATGGCCATGGGGCCGCTGTCGGCGGCTTCCCAGTCTGTCTTCATTTTCGCCAGCGCTGTTTGCGACGGGACGATGCTGCGGTCGTAATTGGGCACGGCGCCGGTGCCGATCATGTAAGCGGTATCGTGCCTGACGTGCACCTTGGGTTCTACGCCGCTCCAGAACACCTTGCGCCAGCGGGCGTGATGGAAGTGCGTGAGCGCGGCCTTGCTGTAGACCGGCTGGTTGTTGACCAGGATTTCGGCATCGTAGGTGACGTTCTTCGGATCCGGTTCGTAGGCCCAGTTGTTTTCAATCGTGACATCGACGCGCGTCCTGCCTGCGCTGCCGGGCGTGGTGGGCGGGTACCAGCGGATCGCGAAGCGCGCGGCCAGGTGCGGGTGCACGGCGCCGCCGGCTGCTTCCAGCGGCGCTGCCACCAGCCATTCGGCAGCCTGTCGTCCAGCAAGCCATACCTTGTAAGGCTTGCTGCGCAATAGCTGCGCCGCGTCCGCACTGTACACAACGCCGCCAACGTTGAGCCGCACCACGGTATTGAAGCCGGTCGCCAGCAGGTAGTCTGGCGGAATGACCGCTGGCGGCAGTGTCTCGACCACCGATGACAGCTGAACGTTCGCGGTGGCGCCTGCGCCCAGCGAGGGCAAAACGGTCGATAGCACGGCGTGCCTGACCGACCCGTCGTCGTGCCGCGCCTTGACGTCCGCCTGCAGCGGGTAATTGGCGACGATGATTTCGCCGGGCTTCACGTGCCCCTTGGCGAAAACATGGCCGAAGGTGACAGGTACGCTCACCTGCGGCAGGTTGGATGTCTCGACAATCTGGACGGTGGCCAGCGGTGCGGCGGTTGCGGCGCTTGCAGCCAGCAATGCAAGGCAGGACAGGAGAAGCTTCATGGCAGGGCCTCCATCGGTCAGCGGGATCTTCACTTTAGTGCGAAAACGGTTGTGCGTGTGTTCGATTTGACGCTCCCGAATTGCAAGCGCTTGAACTGAGTCAATTTAGTTTTCTGCGTGTTTAAGTACAGTCCTCTTCAGGAACACACGGAGATCAATGACCATGAAAATTTTGCACACCACCTTGACCATCGCCTTCGCTGCCGCTGTGCTGGCGCCGGCGGCCCATGCGGCGCCTGCCGTGAACGGAGAAAAGATTTATGCAGCCAACTGCGCTTCCTGCCACGCGGCAGGAGTACTGGGCGCCCCCAAGCCCGGCGACAAGGCGGCGTGGGCTGTCCGCCTCAAACAGGGCAAGGACCTTGTCTACAACCATGGCATCCAGGGCTTCAAGATGATGCCGGCGAAGGGTGGGAATGCGGACCTGAAGGACGCGGAGGTAAAGGCCGCCATTGACTTCATGATCGGCAAGGCCGGCTGACCACGCGGCGGCGCTCAGCGCGGCACGATGGCAAATTGCGGGCGCTGGCTGTAGTCGGGTTTTACGCTGCGGTTAATGAAGCGTTGCCATGCTTCGCGCGCCTGCGGCACGCCGGTGCCTGCAGCCATCGCCAGCGCCGGCTGCAGGTGGGATGGAAAACCTTCCTGCGATGTGGGGTAGCCAGTCATCTCGCCGGCCTGCGCCCGGCTGGCGCATGGCTTGGTGGCAAGCGGCGTGCCGTCCCGTTTGCGGAACGTGGCCTGCCATGCGTCGGCCAGGCTGCTGAAGTATGGTTCCCTGGCGCCGGGCCGCACCATCAAAGCGTAGACGCTGGCGTCGATCCAGCAAAAGCCTGGCGCCATCATGCGTCCGACGGGGAAGCGGGCCTTCCACTCCAGGATGGGGCGCGCGCTGGCAAAGCCCATTTCCGCCAGGTGGCCGACCGCGGAGGTGAAGAAGTCGTCCTGCCATGGTGCGATGCCGGTGTTGGCGCCGGTGGGGCCACCATACACCACCGCGTAGCCGGTCGCTCTGGCGTCGATGAAGCCTAGCTGGTTTGCTTTGCCGCTCGCGAACTGCTCGTTGTAGTAGTCCAGGTTGTGCTGCAGGACTTTGTTGAAGTAGCGTTTCAGCAGGTGCGCGTCCGGCGTAATGTAGGCGGCATGGCCAAGCGTGCGCAGGCTCCAGGCCTGCCCGCGCACTTCGTCGCGGTGCACCAGTCCCTTGTCGAACCCTCGGTAGGCCGGGACCATCGTCAGCAGGTTCCAGTTGGCCCAGAAATGCAGCTCGTCCAGGTAGTAGCTGTCGCCTGTGACGAGGTAGGGCAGGTAGGCCAGCGAAGGCTGGTGCGCTGTGTCGGGCCGGTAGGGCGTTGCGCACGGCGCGGGCGCGGTGCAGGCGGGCAGGTCTTCGTGCTTGCGCGTGCTGCGGTTGTAGCTGTCGCTGCCGAGGCGGAAGGTTCGGGCGTACGGATAGTCTTCGATGGAGACCGCTTCGCCGGTGGCGCGGTCGCGGTAGTGGATCGGCCAGGCGCCTGCATGGTCGCCCAGCCCGAGCGTCACTTCGCGCGCGCGCGCGTCCATGCTGAGGAGGTACATCGCCGCCCACGCATGCTGCAGGCCGATGTCGGGCCGGCCTCCGCCGGCGCCCATCGATTTTTGCAGCAGCGGTGTCGCCATCGGCCCCTTGTCCGCGCTGTGCCAGTCCAGCCGCATTTTTTCCAGTGCGGCCGATGATGGCACAACGGCCTGGTCGTAGTTGGGCAAGGCGCCGCTGGCAAGCAGGTAAGGAATATCGTGGCGAAGGTGGATGCGGGGTTCTGCTCCGGTCCAGAATACCTTGCGCCATCGGGCGTGGTGATAGTGGGTCAGGGCGGCCTGCCGGAACGCCAGCTTGCCGTTGATGCGGATCTCGGCATCGTAGGTGTAGTTTTGCGGTGACGCTTCATGAGCCCAATTGTTTTCCAGCGTGATGTCGATCCGTGCCGGAGCGCCGGCGTAGGCGCGGATCGCGAAGCGTGCGGCAAGGTGCGGGTGCTGGCTGCCATCGGCTTTGGCAAGCGGCGCATCGACCTGCACTTCGTTCGCCAGTGCGCCGGACAGCCAGGTCCGTGCAGGACGGGTGCGCAGCGCCTGCGCCGCGTCCGCGCGGTATTCGACGCCGTCAACGACAACGCGCACCGAGGCGCCGAGGCCGCCGGGCGCGGCGCCAGCGGCGGCAGGCTTGCCGGCAGTCGGGGCGGCAGGCGCCGTTTCCAATGCGAGGGAGGCTGTCTCGCTTGCACCCAGCTGCGGCAGCACGGTACTGATGATGACGTGCCTGGCCGAACCGTCATCGTGCGTCGCCTTGACTTCGGCCTGCAACGGCAGCGCCGCGCCCCGGTAGCGGGCCGTGATGGCGTCGCCCGCGCGCACGTGTCCCTTGCTGAACACCTGCCCGAATGTCACCGGTACCCGCACCTGCGGCTGTGCCGAGGTATCGGACACCTGCACGGTGGTCAGCTGCAGGGAGGCGAGCAACAGGGCTGTATTCATGCTGGGGGGACGGGTGATGGTCGGGGAATGCTCTACTTTAGTGTGAAATGGTTAAACTGTGCGCACTCTGGAGGAGAAGGCATGGACGGGCTACAACAAGGTAACTTTTTCAAGGACGCGGCGCCGCCCGCATCGGGTGAGCGCTTCGACACGCTGCTGGCGCACCGTAACCTCGTCATCGAGCGCATCGCCAGCACATCGAGGATTACGTCGCAGCTGTATGTGCAACAGCAGGACGAATGGGTCATGCTGGTGCAGGGGGACGCCATGCTGGACGTCGCCGGCAGGCAAGTAGCGCTGGCTGCAGGCGACTATCTTTTCCTGCCGGCGCAAACCCCGCATACGTTGCTGCGCGTGTCGGATGGCGCGTTGTGGCTCGCGCTGCATCTTTCTCACGGTGAGTGACAATCCGCGTACCTTTCTTCGCTATCGTTCTGATACTCTTGCTCATCTTTTGATGGGGACTACATGGAACCTCGGCACAGCGAAGCGATTGAAGAATTCTGGCAGCACACCTCGCACTGCGAGCACAGCGTGCAAATATATGATGATGAGGAATTGTTCCTGGACACGCTGGAAAGCTTTGTGCTCGCCGGCTTGCAGCAGGACGAAGCGGTCATCATCATCGCTACGCCGCCGCACCGCGCAGCCCTTGCCGCCCGCCTGGAACGGCAAGGCATCGATGTCGCCGCAGCGGCCATGCGCCGCCAGCTGATCGTGCGCGATGCGCAAGCCTGCCTGGCGCGCTTCATGTTCGATGGCTGGCCGGCGGAAGCTCGCTTCCACGCCATGGTCGAAGAATTGGTCGGCCAGGCCAGGCCGCGTTACCAGAAGATGCGCGCCTTCGGCGAAATGGTGGGCATATTGTGGGAGGCCGGCCTGTACCGCGCCACCATGCGGCTGGAACACCTGTGGACGGAGCTGTGCAAGCGCGAATCCTTCCCGCTGTTCTGCGCCTACCCCCGGTTGCAATTCGAGAATGCCGGCCAGCAGGCCTGCCGGGAAGTGTGCCAGGCCCACGACAGGGTGCTGGGTTCTCCCTGAGCCACCGCTATAATGGCCGGGATGAAAATTGCCCTGGTCATATTAGGTTGCCTGTTCCTGGTCCTCGCCGTGCTTGGCATATTCCTGCCGCTGCTGCCGACCACGCCTTTCCTGCTGCTGGCGTCCGCCTGTTTCGCGCGCAGCTCCAACAAGCTGCATAACTGGCTGCGCACCCATGGCCGCTTTGGCCGCTACCTGCGCGACTATGAGGACGGGCGCGGCATCCCGTTGCGGGGCAAGGTGCTGGCGCTGGCCATGATGTGGCCCTCGATGATCTACGCCATGCTGATCGTGCCGCTCCCGGTGATTGCCTTCCTGCTGTTCCTGGTGGCCTGCGGCGTGACGGCCTACCTCCTCAAGCTGCCTACCGCCCGTCCGCTGGATGATTAAGATACTGCTCCTTGCCGCAGTCATGGCGGCCCCGCTGTGCCAAGCCGCGCAGTGGGAGGTCTATGCCGGGGCGCCGTTGCCGGCGCAGGCGAACAAGCTGGTGGCGCCGCGCGGCGCGGTGGTGGCGCAGGACGATACGATCTACTTCACCGATGGCGCGGCGGTACGCATGCTGCGTCCCGACGGCAGCTTGCATACCGTGGCAGGCGACCCGCTGCGCGGCGGATCGCGCGATGGACCTGCCGCGCAGGCGCGTTTTGAAGCGCCGTCCGGCCTGGCATTGGGGGCGGACGGAACCTTGTACGTCGCCGATACCGGCAACCACACCGTACGCGCCATATCGCGCGCAGGCGCGGTAACAACCTTGGCCGGTCGCGCCGGCATGCCGGGCAAGGCGGACGGCAAAGGCGGCGCTGCGCGCTTCAACCAGCCGTCCGGCCTGGCGTTCGACCGGCGGGGCGGTCTGCTGGTAGCAGATCCGGGCAATGGATTGCTGCGCCGGGTGGACCTCGCTGGCACGGTGGGCAGCGTAACGACTTTAGCGCTGCGCCTGCCGTTCCGGCCGCAAGGCATTGCCGTGGATGCACGCGGCGCCCTGGTGCTCAATGATGCTCAGCGGGCGGTGCGGGTGGATGGCAACGGGCAGGCGTTGCCGCTGGACGACTGGCTGGACAGCGGTCAATCGCAACAGGAAGGCATGGAGGCCTGCCTGCGCAATAAATGCCTGCGGCGTTACCTGACTGTCAGCGTGCCGGTAACGACGGGTACTGTGGACGCGCCGGCAGTGGGGCTGGCAGCGGACCGGCATGGCCGGCTGGTGGGCGTATCGCCTGCCGCCGCCACGTTGTACCGTATCGGGCAAGACGGCGTGATCGTGCCGCTGGCCGGGCAGGGTGATGTGACCGGCGCCATCTCCGGCGTGGCGGCCAGCCCGCAAGGGCAGTTGACCGTGCTGCTGGAGCGGGCCGGCTATGCGGCGCGCTGGGACAGCGCCGGCCTGCAGCAGCCATTCAGCCTGGCCTATGCAACCTCACTGAACCGCGACGGCCCGGCGCGCGAGGCGCGTTTCAGCGATATCACGCGGATGGCGGTGGGCCGCGACGGCGGCCTGTATGTGCTGGACGGCGACCAGTTGCGCCGTATCGACAAGGACGGCACCGTGAAAACGCTGCGCGAAGAAGGGGGCTTCCGCAAGATCGGGGAATCGCCGGCGGCGCAGGTCGACCTGCATGGCTCGCTGGTGGCGCGGCCCAGCACGG
>Ga0307416_100000683_pt1 | contig 17650 bp, 16 predicted proteins | sample DK1Cmetagenome_2_FD_203821 | JGI IMG/M metagenome (GOLD analysis project Ga0307416, IMG submission 203821) | Maize rhizosphere microbial communities from greenhouse at UC Davis, California, United States - DK15-C-3 | ecosystem: Host-associated > Plants > Roots > Rhizosphere > Soil | place...
CATCGAATCGTGTCCCGGTACGGGCGGAGTGCGGCCGCGTCGTTGAACGTAATCGACCACGGCGTGTCGATTCCGAGCGTATGCAGCAGTGTCGCCTGCGCGCTCTTGCTCAACTCGAGCGCGAAGACCTCGGCGCCGTTCAGCACACGCGCGCCGCGGCGCTCGAGCGTCCGCATGTAGGCAAGCGCGAGCGGCACCGCGCGCGTATTCCCCCGGACGTAGGCACTCGGACTTGCCTGGTTGAAATACAGCCTGGCCAGCTCCGGCTCGTCATTGCTGAACGCCGCCTGTTTGAGATCGAACGGCGCGTAGGAGACTCGCCGGCGATCGAGGGCGGCAAAAAGCGGCTTCTGCCACTCGGGATGTTCGTGAAGGACAACCAGGTCCGCCACTACGTTTCCTTTTCCGGCTCCGGCCCCCGGCGCACGCGGACCTTGGTGATGCGCCGCCGCTCGACCTCGAGCACTTCGAAGACCAGCCCGCCGATTTCGACGATCTCGCCGACATACGGCATCCGCCCGAGCTGTGACAGCAGGAATCCGCCAACCGTCTCGAAGCCCTCGCGTTCGATGTCCACGCCCAGGCGTTCGCGCACTTCGTCGACGTTCACCTTGCCGCTGAACGCAAAGACCCCATTGCCTTCGTCGACGACCGTCTCGCTCTCGACATCGTACTCGTCGCGAATCTCGCCAACGATTTCCTCGAGCAAATCCTCGAGCGTGACGAGCCCCGCCGTGCCGCCGTACTCATCCACGACTATGGCCATCTGCAGCTGCCGGCGCTGCATTTCCTTGAGCAGCTCGGACGCCCGTTTGCTCTCCGGCACGAAGTAGGCCGACCGCATCAGCGTCGTCATCGGTGGCGCCGCGTCCGGAGGCAGCGCGACCAGGTCCTTGACGAACACGATGCCAAGGATGTTGTCGAGGCTGTCGCGATAGACCGGCATGCGCGAGTACTGCTCCTCGCGGAACAGCGCCCGCAGATCGGTAAGCGAGGTGTCCACGTGCACGGCGACAATGTCCGGTCGAGGCGTCATGACTTCGCGGGCTACGGTTTCGGTGAAATCGACGATCGACTGGAGCAGCTCCCGGCCTTCCTCGTCCGAAATGCCGTCGTCGGCCGCCGACTCCGTCGCGTTAGGCGGCGTCTCGGCCTCGGATTCGCCGCCATTGCCGCCGTTGCCCGATTCACGGTCGCGCCGCGGTCCGAAAATCCGAATGATCGTGAGCGTCACCGGCAGGAGGCCGCGCGCCATCACGTGGAACACCGGCAGCATCAGATCGAGCGCCTGCTCCGGATCGCTGCGTACGATCACCATCGGCAGCACGTGCTCGCATACGACGACGAACGAAATCAGCGAGACGACGAAGACGGCGATCGAGGTGGCGTCACGGACATCGCTCACGCGCGCGATCAGGACGCCGGCCGCCACGATGCAGATGCCGAGCAGCAGCCGTAGCGGCACGAACAGCTGCAGCGGATCGTCGAGGTAGTGGCCGAGCCGGTCGCTGCGGCCGCCGCGTTCGGCCATCAGCCGGAGCGACAGCCGCATCAGCGCACTGAAAGCCGCCTGGATCGCGCCGAGGAAAACGGTGGCGCAACCGAGCAGGAAGATGGCGAGGGGCGTCATCGAGCGGCGCGCGGCGCCTCACGCTCGATGAGACCTTCCCGCAATCCGCCGGCACGGCGCAGGCGCTGTTCAAGTCGTCTCATTTCGCCGTTGTCGCGCTCGTGATCATAGCCAAGAAGGTGCAACAGTCCGTGCAGGGCAAGCACCCGAAATTCGGTGGACAGGCTGTGCCCGGCCGACCTGGCCTGTCGGCGCGCAACGTCAAGCGCGATCACGATATCGCCGAGCTGGCCGGGCTCATCCGCCGGGAAGGACAGGACGTCGGTCGGAACGTTTTTATCCCGATAGCGGCGATTGAGCTCGCGAATGCGCCGGTCGGAAACGACCGCCACCCCGACCGCGCCCCACGCGCGAGCCGGCGCTGCCTGCTCGAGCCAGGCGGCGAGCCGGGGCGCGCGGACGCCGGGCGGCAACAGGATCTCAACGGTCAGCCGACGGCGGTACTTACGAGGCCTGATCTTTGGCGGCGCGCGGCGTCGAGTAGGCGTCATAGGCCTTGACGATGTGCTGCACCAGCTTGTGGCGGACGACGTCCTTGTCGTCGAAGTAGATGATGCCGATGCCGTCGATTTCGCGGACGATCTTGAGCGCCTCGACCAGGCCCGACAACTTCGGATTCGGCAGATCGATCTGCGTGATATCGCCCGTGACGACCGCCTTGGATCCGAACCCGAGCCGCGTCAGGAACATCTTCATCTGCTCCGACGTCGTGTTCTGGGCCTCGTCGAGGATCACGAACGCGTCGTTCAGTGTGCGGCCGCGCATGAAGGCCAGCGGCGCCACTTCGATCGTGCCGCGTTCGACGAGTCGCGACGCCTTGTCCGTATCCATCATGTCGTAGAGCGCGTCGTACAGCGGGCGCAGGTACGGATTGACCTTTTCCTGCAGATCGCCCGGCAGGAACCCGAGCTTCTCCCCCGCCTCGACAGCCGGCCGCGCCAGAACAATCCGGCTGACCTTCTTCGCCATCAGGTAGCTGACGGCCTGGGCCATCGCCAGGTACGTCTTGCCCGTTCCCGCCGGCCCAACGCCGAGGACGATGTCGTTCTGCTCGATGAGCTCCAGGTACTTCTTCTGATTCGCGCTCTTCGGGTTGACGCGCCGGCGCGTGCCCTGCCCCTGCCGCGCCGCACTCGGACCTTCCTTCGAGAAGTAGTCACGCAGATCGACATGCGGGTCGTCGACCACGAGCTCCGCGGCCGTCTTGACGTCAGAGCTGGCCAGCTCGTACCCCGAATCGCGCAGCTGCGCCAGCTGCTCGAACAGGCGTTCGACCCGCTGCTCGGAGCCCCTCGTGCCTTCGACGATCAACTCGTCGCCCTGGGTCCGGATCTCCACGTCCATCAGCGACTCGATGTGCTTGAGGTTGGCGTCGTGCGGGCCGTACAGAATCTCGATGCCTTCCTGCGGAACGGCGATTTTCTTCATGTGTTCGCGATCCGGATATGCAGCTCGCGGAGCTGGCGTGGGTCGACCGGGGATGGTGCATCCGACATCAGATCCACCGCCGCCGCCGTCTTCGGGAAGGCAATCACTTCGCGAATCGAAGACTCAGCCGCCAGGATGGCGATCACCCGATCGAGACCAAGCGCGATCCCGCCGTGCGGAGGCGTTCCGTATTCCAGCGCCTCGAGGAAGAATCCGAACCGCGTCCGGGCTTGCTCGTCGCTGATGTTGAGCAGCGAGAACATCCGGCGCTGCAGCGCGGAGTCGTGGATACGGATGCTGCCGCCACCGATTTCGCTGCCGTTCAGCACCAGATCGTAGGCCTTCGCCCGGGCAGCGCCTGGATCCGTGTCGAGACGGCCGATGTCGTCCTCATGCGGCGACGTGAACGGGTGATGGACATAGATCCACTTGCGCTCGTCTTCGTCCCACTCCAGCAAGGGAAAGTCCACAATCCAGGTAAAGGCGTACGCATCCTGCCGCAGCAGATTGTCACGGCGCGCGATGTTCAGCCTGAGCTGACCCAGCAGCTTCGAGGTCGAGTCGGGCTCCCCGGCGGCTATCAAGAGTAGTTCGCCGCTGCCTACGCCGGCGGCATCGAGCAGTCTGCGGACGGCGTCCTCGCCCATCGCCTTCATGATGGAGCTGGTCACCGAGCCGTCGTCGAGGCGGCGAGCCCACACCAGGCCCGTCGCGCCAAGTGCCTTGGCCTGATCAACGAGGCCGTCGACTTCGCTCCGGGAATAGCCACTCGCGTTCCTGACCACGAAACCGCGGACGGTTCCGCCGTTCGCCACAATCTCGCGAAACACCCGGAAGGTGGACTCGCGGAAGAACTCCCGGAGATCCTCGATCGCCATGCCGCAGCGCAGATCGGGTTTGTCGGACCCGTATCGGGCGATCGCCTCGGCGTACGGCATGCGTGGAAATGGCGTGGCGATCTCGCGGCCGATCACGGCGAAGATCTGCTTCATCAACGGTTCGATGACACCGAAAATCGTGTCCGGCCGCGCGAACGACATCTCGACGTCGACCTGCGTGAACTCCGGCTGCCGATCCGCGCGCAGGTCCTCGTCGCGGAAGCATTTGCAGATCTGTACATAACGGTCCATTCCCGCGACCATCAGGATCTGCTTGAAGAGCTGCGGCGACTGGGGCAGGGCAAAAAACTCGCCAGGGTGAACACGGCTCGGTACCAGGTAATCGCGTGCACCTTCGGGAGTGGATTTCGTCAGAATCGGCGTTTCGATTTCAAGAAAGCCGTTCTCGTCGAAGTAGCGGCGGGCGACCGACGTCACGCGGTGCCGGAGGATGATATTGCTCTGCAGGCGCGGCCGGCGAAGGTCGAGATAGCGGTACTTGAGGCGCACGTCCTCGGCCACCGGCGTCTCGTCGGCGATCGGAAACGGCGGCGTCTTCGCCTCGTTGAGGAGCACGAGCTGACGCACGACCACTTCCACCTCGCCGGTCGAAAGCTTCGGGTTCACCGTGTCCGCCGATCGCCGGCGGACGCGTCCGCTGACAGCGACGACGAATTCAGAGCGAAGCCGCTTGGCCTTCGCCATCAGCGCCTCGTCGTCCTTGTCGAACACGACTTGCGTGACACCGTCGCGATCCCTCACGTCGATGAACAGGAGGCCACCGAGATCGCGGACGCGGTGCACCCACCCGAGCAGCACCACATCGGCGCCCACATCGTCCGGGCGGAGCGCGCCGCAGGTGTGCGTCCGTGTCAGTTCCCCCAGTTGCTCAGCCACGTTGCTTCAGTTCCTTCAGAATCGCCGCGCCGGCACCGTCCTGGTCGTATGTGTGCTGGGTCTTCGCCGCGAGGTGTTTGACGGTCAGGGTGCCGGTTGCGATTTCGTCGCTGCCCAGGATGGCGACAAACGGAATCGCTCGTGAATCAGCGTACTTGATCTGCTTGCCGATCTTGTCCGCATCCGGGTAGACCAGGACGCGCAGGCCGACGCCTCTAAGGCTGGCGGCTACCCGCATTGCGTGCGGCAGGTCCACGGCGTCGAAGACCGCCACCATCACGTCGGCGGCGGTGGTTGCGAGAGAGGCGGGGAACATCCCCCGCTCCCCCATCACGACCAGGATCCGCTCCAGACCGAGCGAGAACCCGCACGCGGGGATGCTCTGGTCGAGGAACATCCCCACCAGGTTGTCGTAACGTCCGCCGCCGCCGAGACTTCCGGCGAGGTCCGGGACATTGATCTCCATGATCGCGCCCGTGTAATACGACAGGCCGCGGGCGAGCGTCAGGTCCCAGTCGAGGTGATCGCCTGCCGACGTCCCACCCGCCAGGTTGAGGATCGCGACCACGTTCTCCCATGCGCGCCGGCCCGCTTCGTCCAGCGCCGGGCCAATCGGACTCTCTCCGGGCCGCCTGGTCATGACCTCCAGGAGCGGCGTCGCGGCTTCGGCAGGTACGCCGCGCGACACGAGTTCCGCGCTCACGCCATCACGTCCGATCTTGTCCAGCTTGTCGAGTGCGACCAGGGCACTCGTATGCAGCGGCTCGGCAATCCCCGCGCCCGTCAAAAGCGACGTCAGGAGCTGCCGGTGGTTGATCCGGATCTTGAAGTCGTTGAATCCGAGATCCTTCAGGACGTCGGCAACCGCCGCGCACAACTCGGCTTCCACGGCCGGCGACGTCGAACCGATGAAATCCACGTCGCACTGATAGAACTCGCGGAACCGTCCGCGGGCCGGACGGTCCGCCCGCCATACCGGCTGTATCTGGTAGCGCTTGAACAGCCGCGGCAGCTTGCTCTGATGATGGGCGATCACGCGCGCCAGCGGCACTGTCAGGTCGTAGCGGAGCGCCAGGTCCGCCTGACCGCTCGCCTCGTGCTCGCCGCGCTTCAGGATCTTGAAAATGAGCTGATTGCCCTCGTCCCCGTACTTGCCCATCAGGGTTTCGAGGTTTTCGGCGGCCGGTGTTTCGAGCGGCTCGTAGCCGTAGCGCTCGTAGACCCGCTTGACGATGCCGATGACGTACTCGCGCCGCCGCACGTCGTCGGGCAGGAAGTCGCGCATGCCGCGCGCCGGCTCGGTCCGTGCGGCCACTAGAGTCGAGGCAGCGTCAGACCCTGCTGCTTCTGGTATTTGCCCGCCTTGTCCGCGTACGAGACCTCGCAGTCTTCGTCGCTCTCGAAGAAGAGCACCTGGGAGATGCCCTCGTTCGCGTACACCTTTGCCGGCAGCGGCGTCGTGTTCGATATCTCGAGCGTGACGTACCCCTCCCACTCCGGCTCGAACGGCGTGACGTTCACGATCAGTCCGCAGCGGGCGTAGGTCGACTTGCCGACGCAGACGGTGAGGACGTTCCGGGGAATCCGGAAGTATTCGACGGTCTTGGCCAGCGCGAAGGAATTCGGCGGGATGATGCAGACGTCCGCCTTCACGTCCACGAACGATCGCGCATCGAAGTTCTTCGGATCGACGACGGTACTGTTGATGTTCGTGAACACCTTGAACTCGTCAGCGACGCGGATGTCGTAGCCGTACGATGAAAGGCCGTAGGAAATGACGCCCTTTCTCACCTGACGGTCCTCGAACGGCTCAATCATCCCGTGCTCGAGGGCCATCTTCTTGATCCACCGATCTGCCTTAATCGACGGCATTTGCGTCCTTCGTGGCTACCTTCTCCCGAAAAACATCATCACCAGCGTCAAAATCAAACTCACCAGGATCGACGTGGCCAGGGGAAAGTAGAAGCTGAAATTGCCGCGCTTGATGGCGAAATCGCCCGGCAGCCGTCCGAGCGGAAAACCGAGCGTCATCAGCAGCCCGGCCCCCGCAATCACCAAACCGGCGAGGATGAGAAACCGGCCCATCTGCTGCTCAGATCAGTTCCATCCCGCGGAAAAAATACCCCAGTTCAAAGGCAGCGGTCTCCGGCGCGTCGGATCCATGCGTGGCGTTCCGGCCGATTGACTCGCCGAAGTCGCGCCGCAGCGTGCCCGGCGCCGCCTTGGCCGGGTCGGTCGGACCCATCGTGTCGCGCCACTTCCTGATCGCATCCGGCGCCTCGAGGGCGAGCAGCACGCATGGTCCCGACGACATGAAGTCGGTCAGTTCGCCAAAAAACGGCCGCTCCCGGTGGACCGCGTAGAACCCTTCCGCTTCCTTTTTCGACAGGTGCTGCAGACGCATGGCGCGGACGGTGAAGCCGGCCTCCTCGATACGGGCGAGGATCTTTCCTGCCAGCCGCCGGCTCACCGCGTCCGGCTTGATGATCGCGAACGTCCGCTCCGTACTCATCGTCCTAGCGCCTCTCGCATCTTCGCTCCCATGTCGGCCGGGCTCTTCACCACGTGGACGCCCGCGCGGGTCAGCGCGTTCATCTTTTCCGCAGCTGTTCCCTGTCCTCCGGCGATGATGGCGCCGGCGTGTCCCATTCGCCGCCCTGGCGGCGCCGTCTGGCCGGCGATGAACCCGACCACCGGCTTATTGAAGGCCCGCTTGATGAACGCTGCCGCGTCCTCTTCGGCCGTCCCGCCGATCTCGCCGATCATGACGACGGCCTCGGTGTCCGGATCGGCAGCGAACAGCGTCAGCGCGTCGATGAAGCTCGTGCCGATCAGCGGATCGCCGCCGATCCCGATACAGGTCGTCTGCCCCATCCCGTGTTTCGAGAGCTGATGGATCGCCTCATACGTCAGCGTCCCGCTCTTCGAGACGATGCCAATCGTCCCTTCCCGGCAGATATGACCTGGGATGATGCCGGCTTTCGCCTGGCCCGCGGTAATGATGCCGGGGCAGTTCGGGCCGATCAGGCGAGTGCGGCGCCCCTTCATGAACGTCATCACCTTGAGCATGTCGAGCGTCGGAATGCCTTCAGTGATGCAGACGGCAAGCGGGATCTCCGCGTCGGCCGCTTCCATGATGGCATCGGCAGCAAAGGCAGGCGGAACGAAGATGACGCTGGCATTTGCCCCCGTCTCACGCACCGAGTCGTGGACGCTGTTGAACACCGGCCACCCTTCGTGGACGGTGCCGCCTTTGCCCGGCGTGACGCCGCCGACGACGTTCGTGCCGTACGCGGCGGCCGCCTTCGCGTGGAACGTGCCCTCGCGGCCGGTAAGGCCCTGGACGATGAGACGAGTGTTCTTGTCGAGTAGGACGGACAAGGTTCTAACCGCGCGCCAGCGCGACCACTTTCTCTGCGGCTTCGCCCATCGCGTCGGCGGTCGTGAAATTCAGGCCGCTTTCCCGAAGCAGCCGCTTCCCTTCCTCGACATTCGTACCTTCCATCCGGATCACGATCGGCACCCGCACGCCGAGCTCGGTCACAGCGGCGATCACCCCCTGCGCCAGCACATCACATCTCAGGATGCCGCCGAAGATGTTGATCAGCACAGCTTTGACGTTCCTGTCGGCCATCAGGATGCGGAAGGCGTTCTTGATCTGGTCGGCGTTTGCACCGCCACCCACGTCAAGGAAATTGGCAGGCTCTCCACCGGCGAGCTTGATGATGTCCATCGTCGCCATTGCGAGGCCGGCGCCGTTGACCATGCAGCCGATGTTGCCATCCAGGCGGATGTAATTCAGCGAGAACTTGGAGGCCTCGACCTCGAGCGGGTCTTCCTCGCTAACGTCCCGCAGCTCCTTCAGGTCGGGATGACGGTACAGCGCGTTATCGTCAAAGCTGACCTTGGCGTCGAGCGCCAGGAGATCGCCTGCCTTGGTGAGGATCAACGGGTTGATTTCGATCATCGAGGCGTCCGTTTCAATGAACGCCCGGTAGACCGAATCGAGCAGCTTCACGAACTTCGACACTGCCGGCGCCGGCAGGCCCATGCCGAACGCCAGCTTCCGGGCCTGGAACGCCACGACGCCGGTGCCCGGGTCGATCTTCTCTTTCAGGATCTTGCCGGGATCGGAGGCCGCCACCTCTTCGATGTCCATTCCTCCGGCCGCGCTGGCGATCACCACCGGGGACGCAGACGCGCGGTCGATCACGATGCTGAGGTAGAGCTCGCGATCGATCTGAAGGCCTTCCTCGATGAGCACCCGGCCGACCTTCTTCCCTTCCGGACCGGTTTGATGGGTGACGAGGGTCATCCCGATCATTTGCTTGGCGATCTGCTCACCCTCGGCTGCGGAACGGGCAACCTTGACGCCGCCGCCTTTGCCCCTGCCGCCGGCATGGATCTGCGACTTGACCACGACGATGTCGCCGCCCAGACGGCGAGCGATGTCTCCCGCTTCGGCCGGAGAGAACGCGACCTCGCCCCGCGGCACCGGTACGCCGAACCGCGCAAGAACTGACTTTGCCTGGTACTCGTGGATTTTCACAAAGAGGTGATCGTATCAAAAGGTCTACATGCCGATTACGTCAACCAGCTCTTTCACCGACGCCGCGGACTTCTTGAGCGCCGCATCCTCTTCGGCGGTCAGCTTGATTTCGATGATCTGCTCGACGCCGCGCGCGCCGAGCTTCACGGGCACGCCGACGAAGAGATCGCGAATCCCGTATTCGCCCTGCAGGAAGACAGAGCACGGAAGAATCTTCTTCTTGTCCTTCAGAATCGCTTCGCACATCTCCGCCGCGGCCTGACCTGGCGCGTACCACGCGCTGGTGCCTACCAATTTTGTGATCTCGGCGCCGCCGTCGGCCGTCCGCTTCGCGATCGCATCGATCCGATCTTTCGACAGCAGCTCGGTGAGCGGAATGCCAGCGACGGTCGAGTAGCGCGGCAGCGGCACCATCGTGTCGCCGTGTCCGCCGAGCACGAACGAATGAACGTTCTGCACCGACACGTTCAGCTCCATGGCGACGAACGTGCTCATCCGCGCTGAATCGAGGACACCAGCCATACCGATGATCCGCTCGCGCGGAAACTTCGTCAGTCGGAACAGCGCCTGCGACATCGCGTCGAGCGGATTGGCGACTGGCACGACGACCGCGTTCGGGCAGTGCTCCACCAGGTTCGGAGCGATGCTCTTCATGATCTCGAAGTTGTCGCGCACGAGATCGTCGCGGCTCATGCCTGGCTTGCGCGGCTTGCCCGACGTGATCACGACGATGTCGGAGCCTGCGGCTGCGTTCCAGTCTGCTCCGCCGATGACGCGCGAATCCGAGCCGATAATCGGACACGTCTCATAGATATCGAGCGCAACGCCGGCCGCTTTCTGTTCCGCGATGTCGATGATGACGACATCTGCGAGCGCCTTCTCGGCAATTGCGCGAGCGACGGTCATGCCGACGTTGCCGGCCCCTCCCACCACAGTGACTTTGCGATTCATGAACTCCTCGTTAGGGCACGATCCCGCAGCCGCGGATCGAAGTACTCACAATTTCTGTGGAAAACCCTGTTGAAAAGAGGCCGCGTACGCCGCGAACCGCAACCGATTCCACGGCATTTAGCGGTTTGCACCATCGTTGTGCGGACGTTACCTTCTCGAACCAGAGATTATACTTTCAAGCATCCGCGTTATTCGAACGCGAACAACTGGTGGTACGTCCCCAAGTCTGGTCCCATCGTGAAAATTGTTGTCGCCGACGATCTCCCCGAATCCGCACTTCAACTCCTGAAAGCAGAAGGCTGGACTGTCGACGCGCGCACCGGGCGTAGCCACGAACAGCTCGCGGCCGACGTCGCTGATGCCGACGCGCTGGTCGTGCGAAGCGCCACCAAGGTCACGGCGGAGCTCATCGCCGCCGCCAAAGAGCTGCGCGTGATCGCCCGAGCAGGCACAGGCGTGGACAACGTGGACGTGCCAGCGGCCAGCGCCCGCGGCATCGTCGTCATGAACGCGCCCGGCGCCAACAGCATCAGCGTTGCCGAGCTCGCCATGGGCCTGATCCTCGCGCTGGCCCGTCATCTCCCCGCTGCAGATGCCGCCATGAAGCAGGGCAAATGGGAGAAAAAGAAGTTTCTCGGCGAAGAGGTTCGCGACAAAACGCTCGGCCTGGTAGGTCTGGGGCGGATTGGTCAGGAGGTGGCCAGGAGGGCCGCGGGATTCAGCATGCGGGTCATCGCGCACGATCCGTTTATCTCGGAACGAGTCGCCGCCGACCTGGGCGTCGAGCTCGTCGCGATGGACGACCTGTTTACGCGCGCCGACTATATCTCCCTGCACATGCCGTCGACGCCGCAGACCAAGCAACTGGTGAATGCGGCCAGACTGCAGAAGATGAAGAAGGGCGTGCGGATCGTCAACACCGCGCGCGGCGATCTGATTGACGAGGCGGCACTTGCAGACGCCATCGAAGCCGGGCTCGTCGGCGGCGCCGCGCTCGACGTCTTCACCAAGGAACCGACGGTGGACCACCGGCTGCAGTCGCTGCCCCAGGTGATCGCCACGCCGCACATCGCCGCGTCGACCCGGGAGGGCCAGGAACTCGTTGGTGTCGAGACGGCTGCCGCGCTGCGCGATTTCCTCAAGGACGGCCTGATTCGTAATGCCGTCAACTTCCCGTCGCTATCCGCCGAGGAATACAAAAAGCTGCAACCCTTTGTCACGCTGGCAGAACGGCTCGGAACCTTCATCGCCCAGATGAGCGACGGACGCGCCAGGTCCCTGGGTGTGCGCTACTACGGAGATCTCGCGAAAGGCCGAACCGATATGCTCGGGAACGCCGTCCTCGCCGGAATGTTCAAACCGATTCTCTCGTCGGGAGTGACGCTGGTCAACGCGCGCACCGTTGCCGCCGAACGTGGCATCGAAGTGGTCGAATCGAGCAGTACTCGCCGCAGGGACTACACCAGCCTGATCTCGGTGCAGCTGAAGACTGCCGAAGGCGCCAGGCACATCGAAGGCGCGATTTCCGAACGCGGAGTTCCCCGTCTGGTCTTCCTGGACGGCATCGTCGTCGAAGCGCCGCTCGAAGGCACGATGATCGTGACCTGCAACACCGACCAGCCCGGCGTCATCGGACGGGTCGGAACGATTCTTGGACGCCACGACGTCAATATCGCGACGTTCGCATTGGGGCGCGACGCCGACCGAGCCGTTGCTGTCGCCATCGTCGACGAACCGGACGCCACACCGGTCCCCGAGGTGGTGGTCGACGAATTGCGCGAAGTGCCCGCGATCCGCGAAGCGCGAATCGTCAGGGTCTGACCCGCCTTCGCGCGATGCGCTTCGGCGCTGCAGGCTCGCGCCGCGCGAAAGCGGGCGTGTTATGATTCGCCGTGCACCCTGTGTCGTTCCGTGATCCATTCGAACGGACGGCACAGGTGACCTCGGTTGCTGTCATCCCCGCCCGCTACGCATCGACACGATTCCCCGGAAAACCGCTCGCAGAAATCGCCGGCCGACCGATGATCGAGCACGTCTACAGGCGCGCGGCCGACGCACGTGGCATCGACGCGGTGGTCGTCGCTACCGACGACGAACGGGTGGTGGGCGCGGTGGAACGATTTGGCGGCATCGCCCGGATGACGGGCGCGCACCACCGCACCGGCATGGATCGCATCGCCGAGGTCGCCCGCGACCTGCACTGCTTGATCGTGGTCAACGTCCAGGGCGATGAACCACTTGTCGATCCGTCGGCGATCTCGCTGATGATCGACGCCTTGTGCGGCGATCCGGATCTGCCGATGGCGACGCTGCGCACGCCGATTCGAAACGAAGAGGATTACGCGAGTCCGCACGTCGTGAAAGTCGTGGTTGGCGGCAACGACGATGCGCTGTATTTCTCGCGCGCATCAATCCCGTTTCATCGAGCGGGTCCGCCTGAAGGCGGACACTACGCCTACAAGCATCTCGGGCTCTACGCGTACCGCCGCGACTTCCTTCTCCGTCTCGCCGCGCTGCCGCAGACGGCGCTCGAGCAGGCGGAGTCGCTCGAGCAGCTGCGCGCGCTCGAGCACGGCCACCGTATTCGCACCGTCGAAACCGGGCACGATTCGATCGGCGTCGACACACCCGCCGACCTGGAACGCGCACGCCAAACCTTTGCCGGGACACGAGCCTTCCGCCTTAAGGCGGAAGCTGCGCCATAGTGAGGTGGCATGACCCAACGACCTGATGGACCCTCCTCCGCCGAGGCTACGGCGGGCAGGCGGCCTGTGAAGTACATCTTCGTGACCGGCGGCGTGGTCTCGTCCCTCGGTAAGGGACTGGCGGCGGCCTCAATCGGCCGGCTGCTCGAGGATCACGGCTACACCGTGGCCCTGCAGAAGTTCGACCCCTACATCAACGTCGATCCCGGCACGATGAGTCCGTACCAGCACGGCGAGGTATACGTCACCGACGACGGGGCGGAAACGGACCTCGATCTGGGCCATTACGAGCGCTTCACCAGCATGGTGGCGACGCGCAACAGCAACTGGACGACCGGGAAGATCTATCTGTCGGTCATCCAGAAGGAGCGGCGCGGCGACTACCTGGGACGCACCGTGCAGGTCATTCCGCACATTACCAACGAGATCAAGGACGCGATCCGGCTGGCCGGCCGCGACGTTGACGTCGTCCTGGTCGAGATCGGCGGAACCGTCGGCGACATCGAGAGCATGCCGTTCCTCGAGGCGATTCGCCAGTTCCGCCTCGACGTCGGGCGCGAGAACACCATCTACATCCACCTGACGCTCGTCCCGTTCATCGGGACCGCCGGCGAATTGAAGACCAAGCCGACGCAGCACAGCGTCCGCGACCTCCGGTCGATCGGCATTCAGCCCGACATCCTGCTCTGCCGCACGGACCGGTTCCTCGATGCCGACATCAAGCGCAAGATCGCCCTCTTCTGCGACGTCAACGAGGAGGCGGTGATCACGGCCAAGGACGTCGACACGATCTACGAGGTGCCGCTCGTGCTGAAGGCCGAAGGGCTCGATCAGATCGTGCTGAAGCAACTGGGACTGCCGCTGACCCAGGCCCGCACCGACGCCTGGGAAGCGCTCGTGGATCGCATCAAGAACCCGACCGACGAACTCACGATCCACGTCGTCGGCAAATACACAGGCTACGAGGACTCGTACAAGAGCCTGAACGAAGCCGTCTACCATGGCGGCTTCGCTCACCGGCTCAAGGTGCGCCTGAACTGGGTCGAGGCTGAAGCGCTGGAAAAGGAAGGCGGCGCGGCGCTGCTGGAAGGCGCGCATGGCATTCTCGTGCCGGGCGGATTCGGGTCGCGTGGCACGCGCGGAATGATGAAGGCGGCTGAATATTCGCGGCAGCACGGCGTCCCCTTCTTCGGCATCTGCTACGGGTTCCAGTGGGCAACGGTCGAGTACGCGCGAAACGTATGCGGGCTGGAAGGGGCGGACTCGACCGAAGTAGACGAGAACGCGCCGCACAAGGTGATTTACAAGCTGCGGGATCTTCTCGGCGTCGATGAACTCGGCGGGACAATGCGGCTGGGCCGCTATGCGTGCGAGCTGGCGCCCGGATCGCTTGCCGAGCGTGTGTACGGCGCCTCGCTGATCCACGAGCGCCATCGCCACCGCTTCGAGTTCAACTGCCTCTACGAGGGTCCGCTGGCCGAGCAGGGCATGCGGGTGTCGGGCCGCTCTCCCGACGGCAAATTCGTCGAGATCGCTGAACTGAGCGCGCACCCGTGGTTCCTGGCCGTTCAATTCCACCCCGAGTTCCAATCACGGCCGCTGCGGCCGCATCCGCTGTTTGCGAGCTTTGTCGACGCCGCGCACCGTCACAAGACGGGCGCGCTGACAGGTGCAGGAGTCACGGTAGCGAGCCGTTAGGGGTATGCCCGTCCGAAATCAGACCGGCCGCGCCGTTGGCGCGGCCGGCAGTTGCCCGTCAGGGGCTCGTTCTGATGGGTACTCTTCCAGTTGATACGAACCACTAAAATAGGGGCCGTACATCCAGTACAGATCGGGGGTTTCACGGTCGGAGGGGGGCAGGCGCTCGCCTTCATCCTCGGCCCGTGTGTCATCGAAAGCCCCGCGCACGCGCTCGATCTGGCGCTTGCCATCAGGGACATCGCTAACCGCTGCTCCGCCCCGGTGGTCTATAAGGCATCGTTCGACAAGGCAAACCGAACATCCGGCGCGTCGTTTCGAGGACCCGGCCTCGAATCGGGATTGCGCGTGCTCGGCGATATCAAGGCGCGTACGGGGCTGCCGGTGCTCACGGACATCCACGAACCCGCGCAGGCCGCCGCCGCGGCCGCCGTCGCCGACGTCATCCAGATTCCGGCATTTCTCTCGCGCCAGACCGATCTGATCGCCGCCGCCGCGCGCACCGGCGCGGTCGTCAACATCAAGAAGGGTCAGTTCCTGGCTCCACGGGACGTGCGCCACGTGATCGACAAGGTGACCGCCACGGGTAACCACCGCATTCTGGTCACCGAGCGCGGGGTGAGTTTCGGTTACAACAACCTGGTCGTCGACGTGCGGGCCTTTCCGATGCTGCGCGAGCTTGGGTATCCGGTCGTCTTCGACGTCACGCACAGCCTGCAGTTGCCAGGAGCTGGCGACGGGGTCACCGCCGGCCTTGCCGAGTACATCGAACCGCTGGCATCAGCCGGCGTCGCCGCCGGCGTCGATGCGGTTTTCATGGAAGTCCATGAGGATCCGGCGCGCGCGAAAAGCGATGCCGCCAATGCCCTCCGGCTCGATCACCTCGAGCCGCTCATCCGGAAGCTGCAGCGGATAGACGCCGCAGCCCGGGAGCGGGCGATTCCGGATGCGGCCGCAGTGCCATCGGGGGTTCGCGCGTGAGCAAGACCGTGGCGCCGGACTTCGCGCTGGCGCGCAAGGTGCTTCAGACGGAAGCCGCAGCGATTCTCGCGCTCGTCGACCGCCTCGACGAGCGTTTCGAACGCGCCGTTCGTCTGCTGCTCGATTGCCGCGGCCGCGTCATCGTCACCGGCATGGGCAAGTCGGGGATCATCTGCCGGAAGATTGCCGCGACCTTGTCCAGCACCGGGACGCCGGCCTTCTTCCTTCACCCCGCTGAAGCGATCCATGGCGATCTCGGCGTCCTGCAGCCGGACGACACCATCGTCGCCCTGTCACATAGCGGCGAAACGGACGAACTGCTGCGGCTGCTCGAGACAATCAAGCGCCTCGGGGCCCGGCTGGTCGTGATTACCGGCGAACCTCAGTCGACGCTGGGCAAAGCCGCTGACGTGACGCTCGATTGCCACGTCTCGAACGAGGCGTGTCCGTTGAACCTGGTCCCCACCGCAAGCACGACCGCAGCGCTCGCCCTTGGCGACGCGCTGGCGATGACCCTGCTCGTGACGAAGGGATTCCGCCAGGAGGATTTTGCCAATCTCCACCCCGGAGGAAAGCTCGGCAAACGGCTGATGCGGGCCGATCAGCTGATGACCGCCCGGGACCAGATGCCCGCGGTGCGCACCGGCGAGGAAATGCGCGAGGTGATCTACGAGATCTCCCGCAAGAAGCTCGGCATGTCGTGCGTTCTCGACGACAACGGCCGGCTCGTCGGCATCATCACCGACGGCGATCTGCGGCGGCATATGGCCGACACGTCCGACCTGCTCGCGCGGCGCGCCGAGGACGTGATGACGCGCAATCCGATCACCATCGCCCCGGACACGCTGGCAGTGGAAGTCCTGAACACACTCGAACGTCACAAGATCACTTCGGTGGTTGTCGTCGCTGATGACCACAAGGTGCTGGGTGTGGTCCACCTGCATGATTTGTGGCGCACTGAGATGATCTAGGTGAACCAGTACCTCCCGCTCCTGGCCGCCCTGCTGGCCCTGCTCGTGGGCCTCATCGCAGGCAAGGCGTGGGAGCGATACAAACTGCGGGACGGGCGCTGGATCGATCGCCGCCGCCTGCGCGAAACACCGCACTATATGCTCGGCCTGAACTTCCTGACCGAGCATCAGGTCGATCAGGCCATCGAGGAGCTGACCGCCGCCACGAGCAGCGACACCGACGCGCTCGAGATTCAGATGATCCTCGGCAACCTCTACCGGCAAAAGGGGCAGGTCGCACGCGCGATCACGGTGCACCAGGCACTGCTGCAGCGCACGAACCTCACCAGGCTCGAGCACGCCTACGTGCTGCTCTGCCTCGGCCTCGACTTCAGACACGGCGGGTTCGTCGATCGCGCGCTCGAAGCGTTTCAGGAAGTCGTGCAGCTCGATCCCGAAAACCGCTATGCACTGGTCAACCTGCAGAAGCTGCACGAAGACCAGCAGCAATGGTCGGACGCCGCACGCGTGCGCGCCCAGATCGCCACGATCGACGGCCATCGCCGGGCCGAAAATCAGCAGATCCTCGGTTTTCTCCACAACCAGCTCGGCACCGAGACCGTCCGCGGCGGCGACACCGCAGCCGCCTCGGCGATGTTTCGTGAGGCGATCGACATCGATCCGAAGACGGCTCCGGCGTATCTCAACCTCGGCGACGTGCATTTCGCGCGCGGCGACACGGCGGCCGCCATCGCGGCGTGGGAGAGCCTGATCGAAACAATCCCCGAACGCGCGTATCTGGCGTATGAACGGCTCGAACGGGCGTACAAGGCGTCCGGTTCGCCGCAGCGCTTCGTTGCCTTGTGTCAGCAGCTGATCGCGCGGAACTCCCAGGATTGGCGCGCCCGGCTGGCGCTGTCGCGCTATCACGCCGCGGCCGGCAACGCGCGCGAGGCATTCGATCTGCTTCTCGCGTCGGTGGG
>Ga0307416_100000684_pt1 | contig 17626 bp, 19 predicted proteins | sample DK1Cmetagenome_2_FD_203821 | JGI IMG/M metagenome (GOLD analysis project Ga0307416, IMG submission 203821) | Maize rhizosphere microbial communities from greenhouse at UC Davis, California, United States - DK15-C-3 | ecosystem: Host-associated > Plants > Roots > Rhizosphere > Soil | place...
AGATGGCTTTCTGACAATTATAATAATGAGGAAAGCCCAAGCCAGCGGCAAGAGGAGAGGAAGTTAACATAGAAAAAAGTGCCAAGTCAGCGATAGGATGGTCAGTCGTTTTTGCTGCATCTCTTACCATCATTTTGGCAGTGACCACCTACATACTAAATCCTGTTGTTCCGGCCTTATATCTAAGATATCTCCAAGTCAGCGAAGTGGCTCTGGTTGGTTTCTTTGCAATCTATACAATCAGCGAGATTTCGTACAAGTTGTCGATATCATACTCTGAACAGACAGCTAAATCTATTAGAAGTCTCATCAGAATTGCAGGCGCAATAATTGTGATTGCCGTTGCAATTTCCTATCTGAGCCAAGACCCTATCATAGCAGCATCCATTAGTACGATATCTGGGCTCGTAATTGGTTTTGCTGCTTCAAACTTGATTGGCAATGTTATTGCAGGAATATATCTAGCAATAACACGACCGTTTAGAATTGGTGATAGAATCAAAGTATTCAACGGACATGGAAAAGTGAGTGATATTGGGCTTCTTTATACTAGACTTTTACTTGATAATGGAGATGAGATGTTGGCATCTAATTCGTCAATGGTAACCACCAACATAATATTGAGAAAAAAGGGAAAAGAAGAAGAAGGAAATCCGGAACAATAGGGAAATCCTTGCTTGTAACGTAATATCACGATAACACGGGCTGAAAATAATTTAGCTGTGGGCCAGTTCAGTAGATTAACATCATCTAATCCTTTTCTACACTTATCTGCATATGTCTTACCTGCATTTTCTATCTCTTCTTAGAGAGTTTGACGTTCATACAAACTATTTGCTTCATAATATTTAGGATAGCCTCTCGGCTATTCTCAATTATTATCAGGGAGTTAAACGATAGAATCTCCATAGTGGATTATCTATTGGAAGTACATCGACTCTTGAAAATCCCGCTTTCTTGGCATAGCCTTCCAATTTTGATGCTGGCATGACAGCACCTGTTGCAGCTGAATCCGGGTATACCATTGCCTGAGGCAAGCAGTGCAGAACACTAAAGTTGTAGTAAAGCTGTCCTAGAATACTATCCTTATTCTCATCTATTGTTTCGCCGACAAGTTCATCTGCAACTAACACTGCTCCTCCCGGAGCAACTATTTCGTGCATTTTTTTGAGAGCCTTTACTGGATAGGGCATATCATGGATACATTCAAAGGCAGTAACCAAATCATATTTCTTTTCCGCATCGTTTTTAATATAAAACTCTTCGATCGGGGAAAGATAGAATGCAATCTTCTCTGAGACACCTGCTTTGTTTGCATTTTGCCGAGCCACTTCAATTGATGCAGGATCTACATCTATTGCATCAATTCTTCTTATTTTTGGAAAGCCTTGAGCAATTGCAATGCTTGACCATCCTGTTCCGCAACCTATGTCTGCTACCAATCCTCCCTGTTGTCTCAGACGCCTTTCAATATCCGGTATTGCAGGCATCCATTTCTCTACATACCAATTCACAAACATTGGCCTATTTCCCACACCAATGGCCTCAACAATATCTCTGCCATATGCCTCAAATGGAACACCCCCACCACTTCGGAATGCTTCAATGAGCTTGTCAATAATAGATGCAAAAGATGGGACATAGCATACAAAGGGAATTGTGTAGGACAGGTTGTCTTGCTCTAGGAAGACGACGGCATGCTCAGCTGGTAGAATAAAACGTCCCATTTTCGAGTCGTATTCGAGATATTTTCCTACAGCCATGGATTCAAGCCATTCTCTAAGATAGCGCTCAGAGCAGCCAGTTATCTTGGCAAGCTCAGATGGCGTAACTGAACCTCCTGGTGCCTCAGATATAGCTTTGAAGAGGTTGAGCTTGTGACCCAGATATAGATTGAGGCAACTAAATGCAGCATTTGTTTCTTTCATTATACGCTCTGACAAACTGTTTATCCTATTCTGGTCAACATCAACCATGGACTTACCTCACATATTAGAGATAATTTTTACTTATCTATAACTAAGCATTCCGCCCAAAATTTTTGATGCCCTTTTGGCCGTATGCAGCCTGTAGATATCGGATCCGTTGAGGTTGAAAACTTAATCATGGAATTTGCAAATCTGCTATGTTGTTATCTCTCTACCTGATGAGTCCAATTTTTCAATTACAAGTGGCTGTACACGTTTTGTTTCAATAGCCATTATTGAAAATAATGGAGGTTAGTGCAGTCAATTGATCATGAACTTAATGAAGCTGTGTAGACATCATCAAAGTGCACATGTGCGTCTTCTGTATACAATCCAATGTTACCTGGACCCACTATCGGTGCATTGTCATGGTAATCAACAATTCTTTGCATTGAGCCATCTGCCATTTTCAACCATATTTCGATGTGGTTGCCGGACATTTTGATATACCAAGTATTCCATTCATCTATTTTCAGCTTGGGTTCATTTGCAGTATACAAGAATATCTGCTCCTCTGCCTGATTCTCATTTTGCTTCTTGCCAAGTTCAACTCCATTAGGTTTGAAGATAAAATAATAATGGTGCCAATCATCTTGATAACGCCAGATAATCCAAGCTACTTCCCATGGATTTGGTGTAGAGTTTTGCCTCAATTGCTTGTTTGTCTTGACTTTGAGATGCATTTGCATGTCTTCATAAGTCTGAGTTGTTAGAGTTAATGCAGCATGAGTTTCATTGGGATGTGTTGAAGTTTTCGGCTCCTCATAAAAGACTGTATTATTATCAGTTATCGTTAAGGATGTTATAGTAACAGCACCAGACGCGCCAAAGCCACTGTATTTGTTGAGCCACTTGCCATTTGGAGATGTTTGATTATCTGTTATTGTGTATGCAGGATCTTCGAAATCATCATATAGATCAAGAGCAAGTACTGATGACTGCCCCAACAATAGGGTTGTCGTCGTTGACGAAGCGAGCAAGAGTAAGATTGTTGATATTGTTAGTATTATTAATACATGCAGAATCAATGAGTATAAAGGATCTCCCTTTGACGATTTGCTCCACCTGAGAATATATTAGTCTTTTCGAAACCTCCTCAAGGTCTTTAGAAAGGATTAACATTTAGGCTAGTTTGATGCGAATATGAAGCAGAATATCGTGTCTGAAAGAGCCACGATCAGAAACTTAAAACCTATTGCCGTAATGGCTATTTCAAGTACTACTACAGCTTCTAAATCTTTCTTTAATAAATGTGTGACAGCATCTGTATTCGGTAAGGAAATAAGCTAGGCAGTGGAAAATAATCCATATGACAGCCAAGAATGCAAAGGATAGTAATAATAAAACTGAGTCCTCCTCATTACCATTTGAAATTCGTGAGCGAGCAAAAAGATCGTCCCCCTCTTCAGCCGAAGGAGGAAGAGAAGAACAACACCAAGCATCTCGCAAGAAAAGGATCGAAGCAATTATCAGCTCAGAAAAACTTGACGCAGTGCTAACTGCTATAGGATCATTAAAATTGGCAGCAACATATTATGATTCAAAAGGTAAGGGCAAGGGTCAAAAGTACACAATTTCCTATGGTAGAGGCGTTGGCAGCTCAAAAATGGCATATTCTGATAGGAAGACGATTGTTACAATAGTAGACGAACATAGACTCGAAGATGTTATAACTGCTATAAGATCTGCAGCAGCAGACAGTGGCACATCAAGTGCTGGAATAATAGTTATCTCTTCTGTGGACGGCATTCTGCAGCTATAAGAGAGGCGTGACGCAGATTCTCTTGTATAACTGCCATGTTTCTCCATATTTCCCCTTTAGCAAGGCATTAATGACAAAAAGAAGAAATCATCAAAAAACTTTGTTGAAAATGTCTACGATCGTTTTCTTGCCACTATTGTATGAGTTTGGTCTACATACCATCTGATCCTGTCTTTAAAGGCTGACCACCAATCCAAAAATGAATTGGTGTTGTCCGCTTCAAATAGCAAGAATCCATTGTATTCAGTACCCCATGCATGGTTGTATTCCCTGACAACCTAACATCTGACGGTAGGCTCTTTTTAAGATCATTCCATTCGGCACTAGATTTTTGTGCTTCTTGATCGCTCATTGCCTTAAATCTGTAAAATACCAAGAATGGAGTTGGCGTTGTTCTTGTTGTTGTTGCCATATTAGCAGGATATTCATTTACCCTCTTAAGCTCTTCGCCAGAACGCTGGTTCTATTCTCCGACGAAATTTTAAATAGAGATGTGCAGGAAGGTTTCTTCTTAGCCAAATGCGTCTTGCTCTTTCTTAGTGCTTATGCGGATCTCAAATCTTGTGTTCGAGAATTTTAAACGAAGCGGTGTAAACATCTCTACTTCGTTACCGGAAAAGAAGTTAAGAAAGCGCCCGGGCCGAGATTCAAACCCGGGTCGAAGAAGTGACAAGTCCTTATCGTTCGTCATTGACAACAAATCAAACCTAAAATCCCTATCTATTTTATGATGCTTATAAACTACATAATGAGTTCTTCCGCCTATAAACGGAAATTTTCTATGACATTAACGCTGACACTTTGCTAGCTAGTAGAACAGCAACTGAGAGAGGCGCCTCTTTTTCCCAGCCCCACTACAATAACCTTCTACAATTGGATCTCATTGCTTAGTCATCTCTTGCAGCTTGTCTATGAATTCCTGGATGTTTGTCTTTGAAATAGAAAGGTTGCGTGTTTTTTCTATCTCCTGGATCCTTTTCGCCATTAATGCTAGAGCAATCTTTACCCCGTCTGTTTTTTCAGGATCTGTCATAGGATCCAGTCTGATAGTAGTCTTGTCTTCCTTCTTCATCACCATGATATAGAATGATTGCGGTTTTTGGTCTACCGCAACGGTCTTTGCTAGGATAATGTCACCAGGTTGGTTGATGAAGTAATTTTCTATACGTATGATTACGTGGGATTTCTGATCCTTGAACAGGATCTTCTCCATATGCTCAAATGTATTGCTTAGCAAGATACTGCCAGACAGAATTACGTGCGGCATTGCAATTCACTCCTGAGAAATAATTTGGTGTCCTACCAGTAGTCGTAATGTGTCTTCTACCTTTGGATTTACGAATCTGTAGCCAGCAGAAGACAATTTGTTGGGCACGACTAAAGCACTCGATGATATCAGGGCATCTTCAAGTTCTCCAAACATCATTCTAGCAAGTTTCTGGCTTATTGGAAGCATAATCTTGCTCTTCACAATTCTTGCAAGAGTTTTTGAAAATTCCAAGCTTGTGACTGGATTTGGAGATACAACATTGACTGGCCCTCTGATTGAAGAGTTGATGATCGAATAAAAGATGCTGCCTATCACGTCTTCTATTGATACCCAGCTGATGTATCGATTTGAATCTCCAAGCCTAAAACTCAAGCCTAATCTTGATGGCGCAAGTAATTTCTGTAATATGCCTCCTTTTGGCGTCAGAACTACTCCAAACCTTGTATTTACGACTCTTATACCAGCATCCCTTGCAGTTTCTGTTGATTCTTCCCATTTTTGGCATACGTCTGAGAGAAATCCTGAGCCAGGTTTACTCTCTTCATCAAGAACTTCATCCCCTCGATTTCCATAAAACCCAATTGCAGAGGCACAAATGAGGGTCGATGGTGGATTCGCAAGTTTGATTAAGGAATCGCATAGTAATCTTGTGCTCTTTATACGACTCTCTAGTATCCTCTGTTTTTTTGAATCTGTCCATCTGCCAAAAATATTCTCGCCAGCTAGATGAACGACTACATCGAATCCCTCAAGCTCCTTAACATTTACTTTGTCATCACTGGGATCCCATACTATTGAATGCGAATTTGTATTGTTACGATTTGACGGAGGTCTTGCCAATCGCGTTATCTTGTGTTCTCCAGCTGCGGTAAGAAGTGGAATTAGCGAAGATCCTATCAAACCATGTGAGCCTGTTATCAGAATCTTTTGACCCTTGTTCCTTCCAGCTATTTTCCAGAGATTAATGTCGTTACTTAGTATGCGATGTCGATAATGAAATAACTGATTTAGGCTATTTTGGATAGTGTTATTCAATAGTATAGGGCCTAATTTTCCAAATCGTGGCGAGTATGCTATCTTGTCTTCCATTATACAATGGCCTATTTCATCGGGTATGAATGAATGGGTATGGATCCAGCTTTGAAACGGCCCTTTTATCATCTTGTCTTTAAACTGCTGATCTTGTAAATAGCCGAAATGTGCAGCCATCCATTTGAAGCCAATAGGCCCCAAGCTGACCTTGAAGGTGGATATGGCCCCATCTCTGATATCCCCTTCATGACCGGTGACTGTTAAAATACTCCAGGGAGGTACCAGTCGTTCCAGTGCACCCTCTCTAGCATGATAGTCAAAAGCATCTTTGTTAGTTGCTGGAATTTTAGTACTTTTAATGAAAATGCTCCTAGTCTTTGGCTCAAAAATGGATGACACCTCCATTGTCATATGGAGATATCATAATTCAATTAATTTAACATTATCCCTATGATTATTAGTTAGCACTAGTATTTTTTAATCTCGATGCTGTTACTTACCATGAGGACTATCATTAAGAATTATCAATAAGTGTCATCTGACAAATAAGTTTTGGTTATGAAACACACGCTTTGCACCATTAATCATCATTTATTGTTTAGGACCTTTTTGCAGTATACAAAGAAATTTGACTTTGGCATTATGGTGGAGGTAAAGCATAAGAGAGAAGCGCTTTAATAGTTAGGTCAATAATTGATTCTTTGCAAATACGATATACAAAATATGTTTAGCAATGTAGATAGAATTGATAATACCTGACTTGTCAATGATTGATACTACAAAAGCTTTTTACCTCTTCTAACTCTCACAATGTACGAATTAGTTAGAATTGATAGTTTTTTGCTGTAAAATATTGATAAGCATTATAGCTAACCCAAACAGAGGGTGGTAATCTGCTAAAAATGAAATACAAAGAAAGAAGCGGGAGAAGAAACCCCTCATCTCAGCTGTTCAAGCATCTTCTCGCTAATTCTCTGTCTGGATAGTTGAACCCGCGCATGCAAAGTTGAGACGAGTGCTGCTCCTCCTAATACCACACTTCCTAGTGCCAGTGCAGGTTCTGGTACAAAAGCCCCTACAGCAGTTACTGTTGCTGTGCCAGTTACTAACGTCCACGCAAGTCGTTGTGTTTTCATGCAGTTACTGATACGTCTTTGTATATAAACTAGGGCTAACTGATGTACATAGTGCTAACTAGTTATCCCGATATTTTTATAACTTCTTAATTATTCCCCTATTGCTTAAATGAATGTAAATGATTTTCTAACCAGAACATGCCTTCCAATTAGACTTGCATGCGTAACGATAGCTGACTGGCCAATAACCATATCACTGTGGTATGCATATATGGAAGGAAAATTCTTTTGTGCTACCCAGAAAAACGCCATGATTTTGAAATATTTGTCTAACAATTCCAAGTGTGGATTTGAAGTAGCTGGCGATTTACCGCCATATCGAGGTGTTAGGGGATGGGGACGTGCAAAACTGAATGAAACAAGAGGTTCTGAGATCCTTCATATACTTATCAAGAAATACCTTAAAGACGAGAAATCTCAATTAGCTGACTTCCTATTAAGGAAAGCAGAGAATGAAGTAGCAATAGAAATTAAACCATTATCTCTGTTTCATTACGATTATTCTAATAGGATGAAGGGCATCAAGGTCAATACCGATAAGTAATGTGGTTATATTCATAGGAAGAAGTATTTGGATTGAATAAAATTAGCACTAGACAACTGGATTACCACTAGTTTAAATATTAGCATCAATAGGTTCATCTTATGTATCATGAAAGAAGACTAAAGGACTCCAAATCTTTCTTGCTTTATTGTTCTTTTGCTGGATTTATTGCAGCGTGGGCAATATCAGGAATGTTGGCTATTATAGATATTGTTTCTCAAACTCCTGTTGGTACATTCTTTACAGTGATAGGAATTTCGCTTGGTTTTGAGGATGTTACAAGTGCGCAATTCATTGGTTTTGGCCTACACTTGCTCACCGGACTAACTGCAGGAAACATTTACGGGCAACTCGCAATGTTTTGGCCAAAACTCTCTCCATATAACTTGTACAATGGACTATTTACGGGAATGATTGTAGGAATAGCGTTATGGGTAGTCTTATTCTTCCCATTGACAACTTTTGGCATTCAGGCTCGATTGGATGCATATGCTCTCTCTGCTCCCAACTACCAAATACTTCTAATCGCTTCACATTTTAGTGGATTATATTATGTGATATTAGGGTCTGCTTTTGCATTCCATATGGTATACGGATCAATCATGGGTTTGATTGCAAGCAGGCTTTACATACTTGGACAGGACAAGAAAGAATTTACTAGACAACGCGTACGGTATGACAAAAGGTTTAAGCATCGATTTGATAATGAGTAATTTTTACATATTCTCAATTTATCAAGCTCAAGTAAAAAACACAGAGAGCCTACGCTTCATTATCTATCGTTATGATAATCACAATTTTCCTACATGACAAACTTATGGCAGCTATACGCCAACATCAACGAGCTTAAATTCAAATCTAGCCTTGCTGTAGAGCAAATGGAGGGCTTTAAGCCAATGACATTGAGACAACATCGTACTGCTTTCTGACTAGCTAGAATCTAAATCATCCTTTAGGATCATGTATCAATACCAGTCTCTTTCTAGATTAGACTTTTGAGATTAATAGGGATATTCATAATGAAACCTATCTCAAATATATGTCAAGTGCATCATTAAATGATTGCTAATCTTCAATTATCAGAAGTTAGGCACTATTATGTTAATTTGGCACGATATTTTTATACTCTATAGTATTATCATGATTTATGAGAGTTTTGATTTTCGGTGGAGGGTACGCAGGAATATTTGCTGCGTCTAATTTGTGTAAGAATAAAAATGTTCAAGTTACATTGGTAAGCGACGGCCCACAACTTCAATTATTGCAAAACATCCACAGGGTAGCTTCAGGTGAATTACAACCTAGAGACATAACGTTGGATATACGAGGTATTCTTGGAAAAGATGTCATTTTTGTTAAAGGCAAATCTGAAAAAGTGGATCTTGTTGCTAAACAAGCCGAAATCGTCTTGACAGAGTCTGGAATGGTACAGATCATACAATATGATTACTTGATAATTGCTATCGGTGCAAAAAATAAATACTTTGGAATAAAAGGAGCCAGAGAAAACACCCTATCTTTTAGATCCGTAGATGATAGCATCAAGTTAGATAGAATAATCAAGAGCCTGCCGCAAGGTTCTATACTGACAATTGCAGGCGGAGGTGCCACAGGGCTCAGTCTAGCAGGGGCTTTGTCCGAAAAGTATGATAACAAGATCAGAATCAGACTTATCGAAGCTCAGAAAGAAGTACTTCCTGGCTGGGATCCAACAATTATTGAGATGGTAAAAGGAAAGCTGGAAAAAAATAAGAATTTGGAAATATTAAGAGGGAAACCGATAATAGAAATAGGTCCCCACAGCGTCACTTTGTCCTCTGGGGAAACCTTACAAACAAACGTGACAGTTTGGACTGCAGGAATTGGAGGACAGGATTTAACTATAATTCCTGAAGCCAAAAGAATTGGCTCAGGCAGAATTATAGTCAACAAGTACTCCCAGGTCTTACGATCAGATGGCGGAGTATTCGATAATGTATTTGCTATTGGAGATATCTCTGCCTTTCCGCTAGATAATGATGGCAAGTTGTCTCCACAATTAGCACAGTTTGCAGTAAGACAGGCAAGAAATGTTGCCAAAAACATACTTAGAAAAGAATCTGGAGAGGAAATGCTAGAATTAGAATTTCTCCAGAAGGGACAAATAATATCGCTAGGGACAAACTGCGTGGGAACACTAAATGGTTTTCCAATTTCGGGCTGGTTATGTGAAAATACAGAAGACTTCGTTATAGATAACTACATCAAAGCAGTATTAAACAGAGGGGAAGGCTTAGAGGGCATGGTTTATAATGGAAATTCTATTGGGACTGAAATAGTTACATCAATTAACTTCATCCGTTATCTTAGCAGGAGATTGTAATGATTCCTAGCTCGCTTTAGTAATTACCTTAGCTTATTCTTACACTACACCGCCTAAACCCAAGTTACAACCCTTGTGGCACCTGTAATCCTACTCTCGTAAGTTCTTCTGATGTTAGCACTAGCTCATACATTAGCACCTGCTTAAAAAGAAGATCTTGAACAACTAACATGTGTATAGTTCAGAATTTGTAGAGAATGAAGTGGACAAGATTACAGAAGTAAGAAAGGTTGGGCAGTTTACTGATAGGTGTGCATCGTTCTTGAAACCCTTGTCAGGTAGTACGATACGAATTGCTGTTCTCTATGTGGATATTGTAGGCTCGACGAAGATGACTGTGTATCTTTCAACCCCCGAATTAGAATTCGTTATCAAATCGTTCTGGGAACAAATGAGCCTTGCAATTGAGAAACATGAAGGATTGGTCTTCAAGTACGTAGGCGATGCAGTAATAGCTATCTTTATCAGCGACAATGATGTGGCATGCAAACATGCCATTGAATGCGGTCAGGACCTGGTTAAGACCCTGAAAAATTCTATCAACTCAGAGCTTATTAAGAAAGGAATTCCAAGGATATCAATCAAGCTTGGGATCGATTACGGCGATGCTTTGGTGGTTTCTTTTGGAAACAATGTCGACTTGATAGGATTTAGCTTGAGTATTGTATCAAAGATGACTGCACTGGCATCGGCAAATACAGTGCTGATAGGTCAATGTCTATTCGAAAAAATAAGTCGTACACAAGGGTTCACGAAAGAACTCCATCCTTCATACTATCATGTGATGAAGTGGAATGGAGTTGGAAACATACAAGGAAACATGATTTATAGAATCTATTCTCTTGTTCAGCCCTAAATCATCAGAAAATGTGGCGTGTTGACCATGTAACACAAAATGTAATCGCGAGCGAGGCAGAGACCGCATGATTAGTATCTCTCAACTATATAGTGAAGTACCTGAGATGAGTTTCATCTTGCCCTATATATACAGCAGATTTAAAAATTGGCTACATGCCTGTTTGTGGCGACCGTCCGCAACTGAAATATGTCTTTAGATTGATTTCATCTTCCAAATGTTCCACGATTTCTTGAATTATCGTAGTACTTCGCTATCTCCTAAAAGCAAGATCTCTATTGCTCGGGGCTCTTCGAGAGCTAGCTTTTCGAGGAGCCTATCATCAAAAATCCCTATCATATCCCTTCCAACTTGCACTCTTGACCGTAATGATACAGTCCCGGAGTTAGTTCTGATATTCAATAGTGCTTCTACATACGAATCCCCCTCAGGATATAACAATTCTTTTGGCAACGCTATGCCTGTCCTGCCACCTTGGATATTAATCGCATAAGTACCATTGATTCCTTTAGCTACGCCATAAAGATAACTCTCTGCAAGGTTAACATTAACCTCAAATACCATCTCTTTTTTCATACAGTTGTATTAGTCATTAAGGTTTGATATAAAAGTGCTAATAATATCGCAATAGTGCTAACATTATTAGTCCATGGCTTTTAGATATTCCTAGCAATTAGAGCCTCTATGTAATGTTCTGTTAGGGATTTTGGGATAATTTGAGAAGCCAGATAGTTGAAGTTTGTGTTGGTGATGTATTTATTTTGCATACAAATTCGTCAGTCCTGGTACCTAAGTTTCATATTGTGTATTATTACAGTTAGTCATTAGTAGAAATAGTTAGCACGAGTTATATATGGAAGTATTATCATTCGTTATTTAGCAAGTTGGTATATATCAGAAGCAAGAGAGTGAAGGGCATAGAATATGCATACCTGGTGAAAAGCGAGTGGAATGCTGATGGAAAGACATCCAGGCAACAAACTATCAAGTACCTAGGTAGGTCCTCCGATGTTGAGCTTGAAGATATACCTACGCAATACCAACAAGATCCAAAAATATTGTCATTTCTTTCTGAACATAGCCCTCGAGACTTAAATAAGAAGAAAATACTCATTGAAGATTTCTCAAAAAAACTCTACCTGTTATTGGCTTCAGCAGATGTAGATAGCGCTACAAGAATTTATGAAGGATCAAGAAATGTTCTTTCTTTGGAAGAATTTTACGACAAGATTCTCAAGCCAGTCATGTATGATATAGGCATGAAGTGGGAAAAAAGTGAAATTGATGTCGCAACAGAGCACGTTTGTACCAATACCGCATATGGTCTGGTTGCTGCAATAAACGAGAGAATTTCAAAATCAGATAACCGCGAGAAGATCCTGTTATGCTCTCCTGATGGTGAGTTACATGGTTTGTCTGCATCTGTAATAGAATCTATCTTGGAAAGCAGAGGCTACAGAGTCTTTAATGCCACGCCTTCCATTCCTGCCGATTCAATTATCACGTTCATAAGGAATACTGAGCCTGATCTCATAATGATTTCAATTACGCTTCCAGATAATCTCAAGGCAGGAGAACGTCTGGTAAAAAGGATAAGCTCAGAGTTTTTGATTCCTATCTTGGTAGGAGGCTTGGCACTATCTTTCAGAAGAGATAATAATTTTCATGGTGCAATAATCTCAAAGCCTCAGGAGAACTCAATGGAAGATGTGCTGAGACTGGTAAGATCGTCGTTAAAGATCAAGAAACCATAGACTCAATATCGTAACTTTTTCTTCAGATTCAGAAAGCGGAGTCTGTTCATCGGTTTGTGGAATGATAAATAACAAGGGTAGCCCATCCTTGACCTAACCGTAAAAATTGGAAGCGTCCGGGCCTGGACGTTCGTTCGGTTTTTCTCCAAACCGAATTTCGAACCCGGGTCGAAGGAGTGACAGTCTTTGTCATTCTCTACAGATAGTGAAACCGACCCAAGTTCTAATCCCGCCCTTATCATCAGCGGTAACTCCACCTTTTCAAAAATCACTATCTTCTTCTTCATTTTGTAATTAAGTTTTGATTTTTGCGCATTGGTGAGTTGTGGTAAGCCATCAGAAAGGTATGCAAGTTCTTGACGTGTCAGTAACGCAAATTTTCCACCATTATCATTACGCTGCATTGGCTATGGCCTCCTCCTTCTTCTTGCTACTTTTTCCTAAGGTGTATAGTTTGAACCTTGGATTATAGTAAATATCGCGATTAAGACAACAGTAGTAGCCAAACTTTTTCTATAATGACCTTGAGCCTATTATGGTGTTTGTTGAGTTAATCATTGCTACATTGAAGCGTCTTGTCATGCAGATGCCAACAGTTCTTGACGTATTTAGCTCTTTTTACCCATCACTATCACCGAAGGAGATGATATTGTTTACTCGTCATACTAGATACCGCCGTGATATGGCGGGGACCGAGGGTTCGAATCCCTTCCGGCCCACTCTTCTTTTCTTATTCTCTCATTAGCTATTATCCCTTGCCTAAACTGCGGCGGTATCCTAACCAGGCTAGCTCCTTTACCGTTGCTGCAATCACACTCAGACGCTGCAACGCCTCTAAATCCATATTATAATACTTGAGCTTCTTGTTAATCCTGCATCTTATGTATCGCTTTTGCGCATTTGTGAACTGTCTAGACCCTTCTAGAAAGGCCCTCTCTGTAGGAGTGAGACTAAAAGACATAGTGCGGCCGTCTATCAGGAGCTTTAGCGATATACTCAATTAACTTTGGTTGTTTGGTTATAGTTGGATTGACCTTGCGTCAATTCTGTTGCAGTATTGCTACCATTGCTCATGCTATCGGTGGTATTAGTGGCGTTCATGATGGGGGAGGTAATAGTATTGGTGGTATTGGTGCTAGTAGTTGTATCAGGCACATACTGACTAAGCCCTAAGAAGAACGTTATTGTGGCTATCAAATATCCGAGGCCGATGCGTGTTATGCTCTTTGCCCACCTAAACCCCTGAGTTTTATCTTTATAGTCCCACAGGAGCTGGTCACAGGAGATAACGAAAGGAAGCCTCTCATAGTGCTATCTGCAGACAATGAAATCGCTCATCTAACAGGGGCACTAGAGCACCATAAGGAGCTACCACCCTTATGTTTGAGGTAACATATTCTCAAATGGAAGCGTTTCACCCTTCCATTCCCACTCTGCAAAACGGTTGATGCCTTCCTCAGGAGAGTATTCAACTTGAGCTATTGCTACCGTGTTGTCAAGGAATGCTAGTTGCCCAGTAGAGTTTGTACTAAAATACGTAACACCAGTTCCACTTCCTGAGCCATCAGGATTTGTACGAGTGAGCAAAACAAAGGTGATAGTTGCATTTTCTTCTTCTTCTTCTTCTTCTGCTCCACCATCCCTCTCAGTCATTATATCGGCTTGGCCTTGATTAATGGAAAGTCCGTTAGGTTGAATATTGATTGTGAAGTTGCCTATCTCAGTTGCGTTTATGAGACCCGTAGCATTTGGAGGAATTAGTATTCTGTTGCCCGAATACGACACTTCAATATATGTTTCATTTATTGGGTTCACGTTTGTTTCTATGTCTTCCCCCTCCCCTTCCCCATATGAGAACAAACGGCCCAAGAGAGCATTTGAATTGTTGGTAATCGTGCTGCTTACAGCTTCTTCTTCCTGTAGCGCACTGGTCATGGTAGTCTGGTTCCCAGTAATAGGGGCACCACCACCAGTCTCAAATGGAAGCGTTTCACCCTTCCATTCCCAAATTCTAATGTTGCCTCCCTCCGGAGAGAGTTCACCTTGATTTATTCCTACCATGTTGTCAAGGAATGCCAATTGCCCAGTAGAGTTTGTATTGAAAAACACAACACCAGTTCCACTTCCTGTCCCATCAGGATTCATACGACTAATGTCAACAAAGGTAGTGGTAGCATTCTCTTGTTCTGCTGCGCCACCTTCATCCCCCTCAGTCACAATAAGGCTTTGCCCGTGATCAAACGCAAGACCGTTAGGTAAAATATTAACCGTGGCGTTTACTGTCTCTGTTGCATTTATAGTCGTACCAGTAGTAGCGTTTGGAGGCATTATTGTTACGTTATTCACAGTTGATGTCTCAATGTATGTTTCATTGATTGGATTGACATTTGCCGTTTCAAACTCCACAATCATGAACAGGTCCCCCAAGAGAGCATTTGAATTGTTGGTAATCGTGCTGCTTACAGCTTCTCCTCCTCCTCCTACTGTTGTGTTATTCATTGTTACGTCAGTAGCACTTGCAGATTGAGCTAGTAAGGAGGCTGCTGTCACCACAGAAATTCCCGCTAGTGCTATTATTGTCACAGCGAGACCTAACTCTATAACACTGAAGGTCCTCATTATATGCCGAGCAACACAAACGCATATTCTTTTTAATAGATTCTACGCAATTTACCATACCATAGTTTGACAGTGGTAGCTTTACGGTAGCTTTGGGTGAATATCTGTTGGCTCCATCATATTTTTTATCATTTAAAAAAAAGGATTGAGAAAAAGCTAAAGCTAGGATTGACTAAACTTATTGTGTATTATGATGCAAAATAGTAATAGCCATACTTGTAGCTCAACTATTCGTGGGCGTGCCGTGAAAAATAATTTTTTGCATAAATATACTCTAAAAATTGTAGGCGCCTTGGCGTAGGGTTCAACTTGAAGCAGTAAATGAGTTATGTGACCTCATTTTAGATACTCCAATTGTAACAAATGAGATGCCATTTTTGTTAGTTTGGATAGTAATTCCTTATGCCTTTGATATTCATGGAAATAACCTTGATGCAGTAAAAGAGACAGCAAAACAGTATCTAGGTCAAATTCATAGGGTTAAGCCACTTCCCATAAACCCAAGCAAATTGAATCGCTTAACTCATCTCATAGTTCAAAGAAACCTTGCAGAATATCAAGAATTAGGTGGTAAGTTCTTCATTCGGCCAACGTCAATGGCGACTCTACTAAAACAGTGCCCTAAGTTGTATCGAGATATTATTAATGCTCTGGCTTGTAATAATAGCAACAACAGCAACAATACTAGAAAAGAAACTATCGAAGAGTTGATGTCTGAGGTTGAAAGATTGGGTTCTCAAATTCCAGTCGGGGACCAATAGAAAAGATTAGAATAGATTTAACTCTAAAACCCCTCGCCAATATTTAAAGCCTAAATGTTGATTAGGATATATGCAAAAGCTGCAATGCGCCGTGTGTGTGCAAGTATGTCTGTTTGTTGGGTGCAGTATGGTGTATCCATGCAAAAGGAAACCACGTTCATTTCGTAAGTGTGAGGGGGCGACGACGGCTCACTAACTGGCCCCCCACGCTTTTATTAATTATTTCACAGTATAATCGAGTGTCTTGCAAGATATCATCATCATCAGCCACGCTCATTTTTGTCACTAAGTTCTTGTACTGTCTTTTTTACTAAAATCCCCTCGTAATGCATAAAGTTCAAGCACTGACTAGACTATATGCAGTACTAGGTAACCAACCGCAATGCGCCGCTGCATGTCTTCTGGTTCCATACATAATACATGCAGTGTGTGCACCGATGCGGAAAAATACCTTCACTAGTATAGGTGTGGGGTGAGGTCATGGGAGAGGGCACTCTTGGCCCCCACCCCACACCCTTCTTTCTTCTTAGTTATAGAGCTATAAAGCGGGGAAAATTTCAATCCGCTTGGAAGGCTATTCTACTCCGTATCTTCTATCGTATGCGTTCCTGCGTCTTTAAACGAAAATGGGCCTGCACTGGGAGCGCAAGCAGGTGAAGAAAGAATAAGAGAAATAGTAAAATCAGCAGGCTTTTTTTCAAAATTTCGTCGGGCAACACAGAGGCCCTTTAATCTAGTCTATGAAGCAAGACCCTGAAACTATATCCATTCTTCCTTCTTTCTTCATTTTTTGAATCATCTAGATTGTTAACTTTCAGCGATTTTGATGTTGATAATAATCGCTCTTGGCAGCAGGCTTGGTTGTTATTTCTGGCATTATAGTCATCATTTTTGAATTTGTTATTCTATGATTCCTGTCCTTATGCTCTTTCAGACCTTTCTTTGACTGGAAAAATTGGCCACAGATACTGCATCTTGAAATCTTGTATGTCATTTTGTCTCGTTCTTCTTTGTCCTCATCACTTGTTCGTCAGTTAACATAATGTTCTCAGCGAATTAGGAGATGCGTAAAATATTATAAAAATACTGAGGAGACTTAATCAATAATTAGGATTAGTAGGATACATCTATTACATAAGCTACTACGCAGTTGCAATGTAGTCGTGATTATGGTTGTTGTACGTCTATAATTCAGAGGTTTTGAAATGTTATGGTTGGTACTAGTTTTTGCGCTATTACTTGACTCTTCTATTACTTCCTCATCTAGTAAAGACATGGATGATTCTCAAGCTACGGGCATCCTCCATGAGAGACCTCCAGTCTCTCTCTAGTGTGATGAACCAGAGCCGAACGGTAATAGCATTTTACATCGTAAAGATAATGATACGGAATAGGATAGTGTATGTTACTGCACGTTCCGTAAGCGCTTGGTCATGAGATGTCTTTGCTTCTTTCCTTGTACCAGGATAACTAGTAGAAAGTAAGGGTAGAAAAACGGTGTTTTGTATTCCAGTATAGAACTGTATGTCTCTTCCCCCTCCTCCTCCTCCTCCTCTTCCTGCT
>Ga0307416_100000685_pt1 | contig 17619 bp, 13 predicted proteins | sample DK1Cmetagenome_2_FD_203821 | JGI IMG/M metagenome (GOLD analysis project Ga0307416, IMG submission 203821) | Maize rhizosphere microbial communities from greenhouse at UC Davis, California, United States - DK15-C-3 | ecosystem: Host-associated > Plants > Roots > Rhizosphere > Soil | place...
TCGAACAGGAACACCGACGCATCAGTGGCGGAAATCGCTGGCTTGCCTTTCGGCCGAAGCTGCGCCATCTGTGCCGACTTGGTAAGCTGCCGCAGATACGTGCGCGGGATGTTGCTGATGGCGAGGACGTAACGGGCATCCGCCTTCGACAGGTCGCTTTCCTGTTCGGGCGACGGCGCCGCGCCTGACCCGAGCTCCTTGCGCAGCAGCGCCTGCTTGATCGGGAGTGCGCTGCGAACGCTGATCACCAGCTTCCAGTCGGGAACCGGACCGAGGTTCGCCCCCTCACGCTCGTGCGTCAGCGACGCCTTGCCGGCCCACGGCGAGTCGGTGGTCACCTTCTCCACATCCTTGTCGGTCCACTGGATGAACGGCTTTTCCTCCCAGACGTTGGCAGCGGACACGGCCATTGACATCGCCAGGGACATCGCAACGACGAACTTTACTGCTCGCACTTCTTTCTCCTACCCGCGGTCAGTCAGTTGTGCAGCCTTCCGAGGCCGACTTCACGAGGCGGACGTACTTCCCGAGCACTCCGTTCGTCGCCTTCGGTGCAGGCGCGCTCCAGGCCTGGCGGCGCGCCGCGAGATCCGCGTCGCTCACGTCGAGTCGCAGCTCGCACGTCACCGCGTCGATGACGATGCGATCGCCGTCGTGCACGAGGGCAATCGGGCCCCCATCCTGCGCCTCCGGAGTGATGTGACCAATGATAAAGCCGTGCGAACCGCCCGAGAACCGCCCGTCGGTCATCAGCGCCACGTCCGCGCCCAACCCGGCGCCCATGATCGCAGAGGTCGGCGTCAGCATCTCGGGCATGCCCGGTCCACCCTTCGGGCCCTCGTACCGAATCACGATCACCTGCCCTTTGGAGATCTCGCCTTTCTCGAGGCCCGCGAGCATGGCTTCCTCGGAGTCGAAGACCTTGGCGACGCCGGTAAACCGCTCCCCTTCCTTGCCGGTGATCTTCGCGACCGAGCCGTCCGGTGCGAGGTTGCCCGTGAGAATCCGGATGTGTCCCCGTGGCAGGATCGGCGCGTCGAGCGGCTGAATGATTTGTTGGCCGCTCGCGAGCGGCGCGGCGTCCGCCAGGTTCTCTTCGAGCGTCTTGCCGGTAACCGTCAGACAATCGCCGTGCAGGTACCCGCCGCCGAGCAGGTACTTCATGACTGCCGGCGTGCCGCCAACTCCATGCAGATCTTCCTGCACGTATTTGCCGCTTGGCTTGAGGTCGGCCAATAGCGGAACGCGATCGCTGGCACGCTGGAAATCTGACAGCGCCAGGGGCACACGCGCCGCCTTCGCAATCGCCAGCAGGTGAAGGACGGCGTTCGTGGACCCGCCGACCGCCATGATCATCGTCAACGCGTTCTCGAACGATCGGCGCGTCAGGATGTCCAGCGGCTTGAGATCCCGCTCGAGCAAGACGCGAACCGCTGCGCCCGCGCGGCGGCATTCGTCGGCCTTGCCGGGATCCTCGGCGGGCAGCGACGAGCTGTATGGAAGTGAGAGACCCAGCGCCTCGATTGCCACCGCCATCGTGTTCGCGGTGTACATCCCGCCGCACGCGCCGGCGCCGGGGCAGGAATGGCGCACGATGTCGAGCCGCTGCTCATCGGTGATCGTGCCGGCCAGATACTCGCCGTATGACTGGAAGGCCGAGATGATGTCGCGCGGCTTGCCGAGGGCGGAGCCGGCGCGAATTGTTCCGCCGTACACCATCAGCGACGGCCGGTTCAACCGTGCCATGGCGATGACGCTGCCGGGCATGTTCTTGTCGCAGCCAGGCACGGTGATCAGTCCGTCGTACCACTGCGCGCCCATGACCGTCTCGATCGAGTCGGCAATGAGATCGCGCGACGGCAGCGAGTAGCTCATGCCGTCCGTGCCCATCGACAGACCGTCGCTGACGCCGATGGTGTTGAAGCGCAGGCCGACCAGACCCGCTGCCTGCACGCCCTCTTTGATGTGCGCCGCCAGCCGGTCGAGGTGCATGTTGCACGTGTTGCCCTCGTACCACATGCTGCAGATGCCGACCTGCGCCTTCTGCAGATCGGCGTCAGTGAGGCCGATGCCGTACAGCATCGCCTGCGAGGCCCCCTGGCTGCGGGGCTGAGTAACGCGGGAGGAGTATTTGTTGAGCATTGGCGGTTGCCGGGTCCGTCGCGGTGGACTCGGCGCGCGACGGAACCCGGCCAACAAGAGCCGATTATTGTAGGGCGGGTTCCGCGAGCCGACCGTCGCTACACGAGCGGACCTGCCGGATGATTACACTGTCGCCGGCTGCGGCAGCTGCACCGGATCGAGGAACGGCATCATGTTGCGCAGCTTCGCGCCGACCACCTCGATCGGGTGATTGCGGTCCGCCTCGCGCAGCTTCTTGAAGTTCGGCTGCCCCGCCTCGTTCTCCGCGATCCACTTTTTCGCGAACTCGCCCGACTGAATCTCCTTGAGGAGTTGCTTCATGGTCGCCTTCGTCTCGGCGGTCACGATTCGCGAGCCGGCGGTGTAGTCGCCGTATTCCGCGGTGTCGCTGATCGAATAGCGCATGTACTGCAGGCCGCCGCGGTACATCAGATCGACGATCAGCTTCAGTTCGTGCAGGCACTCGAAGTAGGCGATCTCGGGCTGGTATCCCGCCTCGATGAGCGTCTCGAAGCCGGCCTTCACCAGGGCGCTGGTGCCGCCGCAGAGCACGGCCTGCTCGCCGAAGAGATCGGTTTCGGTCTCCTCCGCGAACGTCGTTTCAATCACCCCGGCGCGCGTGCAGCCGATGCCGCGGGCGTAGGACAACGCCGTCGAGCGGCCTTTCCCCGTGACGTCCTGATGAACGGCGAGGAGGCCCGGCGTGCCGGCCCCTTCCTTGAAGACTTCGCGGACGCGATGACCCGGCGCCTTCGGAGCCACCATCGTCACGTCGACATCCTTCGGCGGCACGATCCAGTTGAAGCGGATGGCAAAGCCGTGCGCGAACATCAGCATCTTGCCGGCGGTCAGGTGCTGCTCGATATCGGCCTTGTAGACACGCGCCTGATGCTGGTCCGGAATCAGGACCATGATGACGTCCGCCCACTTGGACGCGTCGGCGACGGACAGTACGCGAAGTCCGGCCGACTTCGCCTTCTCGGCAGACTTGCTGCCGCTCTGAAGGCCGACGACGACGTCCACGCCGCTGTCCTGCAGGTTCAACGCATGCGCGTGCCCCTGCGAGCCGTAGCCAATGACGGCGACCTTGCGCTGGCGAATCAGCTCGAGATCGGCGTCGCGGTCGTAAAACATCGTTGCCATTCTTTTCTCCTTGATCCGTAAGTCAAAAGGCAAAAGGCAAAGGGCAAAAGGCAAAGGGCAAAAGAGAGTCAAAAGAACAGTTCTTTTGCCTTTTGCCTTTTCCCTTTTGCCTTTAAGAGTATTGCGCCGTCGAGAGCGCGGTGTCGCCGCGGCGCATGGCCACCTGCCCGGTCCGCACCATCTCGACGATCCCCAGCGGCTCGAGCCGGGCGATGACGGCGTCGACGTGCGGCGGTTCGCCGGTAATCTCCAGCGTCATCGTCTGCTCGCCTGAATCGACGATGTGGGCGCGCGTCTCGTCGACGACGCGGAGCAGTTGACCGCGGTCGTGTCCGCCGACGGCCACCTTGACCAGCGCCAGATCGCGCGCGACCGCTGGCACGTCGCGCAGATCTTCGACTTCCAGGACGTTGACGAGCTTGTACAGGTAAGCCAGGACGCGGTCAACGTTCACCTGATCGCTGTCGAGCACGATGGTCATGCGCGACACGCCGGCAACGTCGGTCCGGCCGACGGTCAGCGACTCGATGTTGAAGGCTCGGCGCCGAAAAACCAGTGCGACGCGGTTCAGAACGCCCGGCTTATCTTCAACTAACGCAACAAGGGTGTGTAACATTTTGCGACTCAGAAGGCCCATCGGCCTTCGGCCTTATCAAATCGGATCGGCTGCCGTTTCCACCAGCGCCGACTCCTTCGGACGGCGGATCATCGCGTCGAGGTCGTTGCCGGCGGGCACCATCGGGTACACGCTGTCTTCCTGTTCGACACGGAAGTCGATCAGGACCGTTCCCTCGGCGGCGCGCGCACGGGAAACGACGTCGGCGACCTCCGGCCGCTTCTCGGCGCGCAGGCCGACAAGGCCGTGCGCTTCCGCCAGCTTGACGAAGTCGGGACTGCGCAGCGGCGTGGCCGCGTATCGCCGTTCGTAGAAGAACTCCTGCCACTGCCGGACCATGCCCAGGTAGCCGTTGTTGATCACGGCGACGTTGACCTTGACGTTTTCCTGCGCGGCAGTCGAGAGCTCCGCGGCGGTCATCTGGAACCCGCCATCGCCGACGATCGCCCAGACTTCCGCGTCGGGCTTCGCGAGCTTGGCGCCAATCGCCGCCGGCAGCCCGAAGCCCATGGTTCCGAGACCGCCGGAGGTGATGAGCGTTCGCGGTTCTTCGTGGTGGTAGTACTGCGCTTCCCACATCTGATGCTGGCCGACATCGGTGCAGACAATCGCCTTGCCGTCGGTCAGTCGCCAGATATCGTTGATGACATGGGCGGCATAGAGATGACCGTTGTCCGGCAGCGTCTGAATATCGCGAACCGCGGAATCCCCCTTCATCGACTCGATGTACTTCAGCCACGGCCCGTGGTCCTTCGGCGCCACCGCGTCGAGCAGCTCCTTGAGCGCCTCGCGGAGGTCCGACACGATCGCGGCGTCGGCCTTCACGTTCTTGTTCATCTCCGACGGATCGATGTCGATGTGAATCTTCCTGGCGTTCAGGGCGTAGGTCTTGATGTTTCCCGTCACGCGATCGTCGAAACGCATACCGAACGCGAGGAGCAGGTCGGCTTCCTGGATTGCGTGATTGACCCAGGCCTCGCCGTGCATGCCCATCATGCCGATGTTGAGCTGGTGGCTGGCCGGGAAGGCGCCGAGGCCGAGCAGCGTGAGCGCCACCGGTGCATTGATCCGCTCGGCGAACTGCCGCACTTCAGCCATCGCACCGCTCTGCAGGACGCCCTGCCCGGCGAGGATGACCGGCTTGCGCGCGGCTTTGATCAGGTCAACCGCCTTGGCGAGCTCGCTCTTGGCCATCGCCAGCTTAGGGCGATAGCCCCGCATCGTCACCGGCCGCGGATCCCACGCCCAATCCATCTTGGCCTGCTGCGCGTCCTTGGTGATATCCACGAGCACCGGGCCAGGCCGTCCGGACTTCGCGAGGAGAAATGCTTCCTTCATCGCCGGCATGATGTCTTCGATGCGCGTGACGAGGTAGCTGTGTTTGGTAATCGGCAGCGTGATGCCCGTGATGTCGGTTTCCTGGAACGCGTCGTAGCCAATCAGCTTGCTCGGCACCTGACCGGTGATGCAGACCATCGGCACCGAGTCCATCATCGCGGTTGCGATTCCGGTGACCAGATTTGTCGCACCAGGCCCCGAAGTCGCAATTGCCACCCCGACACCGCCCCCTGCGCGCGCATAACCGTCGGCCATATGCGTCGCGCCCTGCTCGTGCCGGACCAGAACGTGCCGAACCGGGTAATCGAGCATGGCGTCGTACGCCGGCAGGATGGCTCCGCCCGGATACCCGAAAACGGTGGTTACCCCTTCATGGACAAGGCATTCCCAGATGATCTGGGCCCCGGTGCGTTGGTTTGGCATGTCGTTCAGTCTGCCCTGTCGAGGTTCTATCAGTCAAATTGATAGTTGTTCAGACACGATAATTCATATTAATCAGGCATCTCCCCTTGCCCGGCTGGACCGATACTTGAACTAAGCCGGAGTACAGGGGGAACCAGATGAAGAATCAGTGGATGGCCGTAGCCGTGCTCAGCGCTGCCTTCGCGGCAGGCTGTGGCGAAAAACCGGCCGAAAACCCGCAGAATAGCCCGCAACAGGACGGTACTACCGTCGCGGTGCCGCAGGAACCGGGCACACAGGCGAATCTTCAGCCGGCGCCCGCTGACGTGTCCCCGAACAGGGACGCGGCAGGAACGACCAGCCGACCACGCCCATCACAGCCGGCGCGCGCCGAAACGCGGCCCGCTCCAATCGCGGCCGAGGCGCCGCGCGTGAATGCCGCGCCTGCCCCGCGCCCGGCGCCGGTGGTGAGGTTTGTGACCATTCCCGCCGGCACGGCGCTGCCGCTCGAATTGACGACCGCGGTGTCGAGCGCGACCGCGCAGGTCGAAACGCCAGTGAGCGCGCGGCTGCGCCGCGCGGTGATGGTTGAGGGCGAGACGATCCTGCCAGCCGGTGCCGTTGTCAGCGGCGAAGTGAGCGAAGTCGATCGCGCCGGCCGGGTGCAGGGGCGCTCGCGCCTGGCGTTGCGTTTCACGTCGGTCGTCATCGACGGGCGTCGCGAATCGTTGCGGACGAACCCGATAGCGTTCGAGGGTGAAGCGACCAAGAGCGAGGACGCCACGAAAATCGGCGCCGGTGCGGGCATCGGTGCGGCGATCGGCGGCCTTCTCGGCGGCGGCTCGGGCGCAGCCAAGGGCGCGGTCATCGGCGGCGCGGCGGGAACCGGCGCTGTGTTAGCCACGCGCGGCAAGGACGTCGAACTTGCGGCCGGATCCGAAGTGACGCCCACGCTGGCGAGCGCGGTCGAAGTGGAAGTTCGGTAGACCCTGCCCGCATCGCGGATTCGACGCTGGAGGTCAGAGGGGCACCCGCGGGGTTGCCCCTTACTTTTTTGCCTGAGCTACTCTGCCCTCCGTCGAATTCACCACCTATCAGGTGACATCGGGATGGTTGTCACCTTCTTCCCGCTTGTTACTCTGTAGAAGAGATGGCACCCGTTTCCCCCGCTGCTGCTGGTCCGCTGGTGACGCCGTTCGCGTCGTTGTCCGACGAAGAGGTCGTGACGCGGGTGGTTGGCGGCGAAACTGCCCTGTTCGAGATCCTGATGCGGCGTCACAACCAGCGGATTTATCGGGCCGCCCGTGCCATCCTGCGCGACGACAGCGAAGCCGAAGACGTGATGCAGCAGGCGTACGTGAATGCGTATACACACCTGCGTCAGTTCGACGGCCGGGCGCAGTTTGCGACGTGGCTGACGAAGATCGCGGTCCACGAAGCGCTCGCGCGCGTGCGGAGTCGCCGCCGCTACGAGCCGCTCGAGGATTCGTTCGTGGAGACCCTGATGCCGATCCAGCCCAGCCCTGATCCCGAGCGCCAGACGTTTGCGCGTGAGCTCGGGACTCTGCTCGAGTCGGCCGTGGACCGGCTGGGCAACGGCTACCGTGAGGTGTTCGTCCTCCGGCAAGTCGAGGGTCTCAGCACGTCGGAGACGGCACAGGCGCTCGATGTCAGCGAAGATGTCGTCAAAACGCGGCTTTCACGCGCGCGCGCCGCGCTCCAGCGCGACCTCCTCGATCATGCCGGTGCGGCCGCCGCCAGTGCCTTCACGTTCGGCGCCGTCCGGTGCGACCGCGTGGTCGCTGCGGTCATGGCGCGAATCTCCACGATCGACGCTCGCCAGCGGTGATACTCTGCCGCACAGCCGTGCGGCGCATTCTTATTCTCGCGGCGTCGATTGTGGCGACCACTCCGCTCGCTGCAGCGGCGGAGTGGCTCGTGCTCCGCACCAGACACCATCAGGTCGCCGGCAACGTGTCGGCGAGAGACCTGAAGGATGTCGCGCTTCGGATCGAGCAGTTCCGCGAGGTCATCGCGACGCTCAATCAGGCCACCGTCGAGGCCGCACAGAGTGTCTCTCCCATCGTGCTGGCGTTTCCCGACGAACGGTCGTATCAGCCGTTCATGCCGATGGCGAACGGCCGGCGGGTTCGAGTCGGCGGCCTGTTCGCCGCCGGGCCGAGAGGGACCTACATCACGCTGAATCTCGACGCCGGCGACGATGCCTATCGCGGGATTTACCACGAGTACTCGCACTACCTGCTCCGCAACGTCTTCGGTGCGGCGCCGCTGTGGTTCAACGAAGGCCTCGCCGAGTACTACAGCACGCTGGAGGTGTCGAGCGACGGGCGCCGCGCGGTGATCGGCAAACCGGTCCGGCAGCACATCGAGCTGCTTCGCGAGCGCCGGCTCCCGCTGGCCGAGCTGCTGTCTGTGACCGTCGCATCGCCTGTCTACACCAGCGACACACCTGAGCGATCCGTGTTGTATGCGCAGTCGTGGGCGATGGTTCACCACGCGTTGCACGGTGTGCCGCGCCGGCGCGACGCGCTGATAAATCTGGCGTTCACGCTCGCCGCGGGCATGACGCCCGAACGCGCCGTCCTCGAGGCGTACGGCATGCCGCTCGCCGATCTCGAACGCGACGTGCAGGCCTACACGCGCCGCGAGACTTATCAGGCAACCACCGTCGAATTCACGGACGCGATCACCACGACGGTGGCACGTAATCCAATGCCGGCCGATGACGGTGAGGTCGAGGCGTGGCTCGGCGGCGTGCAGATGACGATCGGGCGCCCGGAAGAAGGCGCAGTGCGCCTGGAGAAGGCGCTCAAGACCAGGCCCGATGTCGTCGCCGCCTTGTCGCGGTCGAACTACCAGCTCAGGATTCCCGGCCGTGGCGCAGTGCTCGCAACGATGCGTACCTTTCTCAAGCAAGGCGACTACACGGCGGTCCGCGGTGCGCTGACGCCGATAGTACGGGTGAACCCGGCCGATCACGAGGCGGCGCTCATCCTGGCAGAGGCCTTGCTCCGGCTCAACGATCCGGATGGTGCCCGCGCGCTGCTCGGTCCGGTGCTCGCGGACGGGACCGATAGCAGCAAGGATCAGGCGCAAGCGCTGCTGGCCGATTCTCCACCTCCGCCCACCAGCGACGCACGCGCGGACACCAGCACGCGCGCGGAAACGTCAGCTCCTCCACCGCCGCCAATGGCGAGGAATCAAGGGCTGATCCTGCAGCTGCGCAATGTGCAACCAGGGGAGCAACGCGTTCAGGGAACGCTGCAGGCGATTGAGTGCGGCCGAAGCACCGTCGTGGTCGTGATCGCGACTCCGCAGGGCACAATGCGGGCGACGGCGCCGAGCTTTGCCTCGATCGACTTCGTGACGTTCCGATCGCAGGCCGGCGGCGCCATCTCGTGTGGCGCGCAGGCCCCGGCGCCGGCGTTGCTGACGACGCGGCAGGAGGGAACCCGCACGATTGCGATCGCGCTGGAGCTGCTGCCGGACGGATACGCGCCGTAACCCACACGCTGGTTCGCGAATTATTCGAATGAGGCGCGCTCTTTTCTTCGCGGCGGCGGTCCTGCTCGGTGCGCCGCTTTCAGCGGTCGCCGACTGGCGCGAGGTGCGCACCGATCACTTTCGCGTCATCGGCGACGTGTCCGCGGCCCGATTGCGCGACGTCGCACTCCGCTTCGAGCAGTTTCGCGGCGTGGTCACGCAGCTGCTGCCGGACGCCGCGCCCGCCGCCAGCGCGCCCGTCGTCGTCATCGTCTTCCCGGACGCCCGGTCCTATCGCCCGTTCATGCCGATCGTCGACGCGCGCACCGTGCCGGTTGACGGCTTTTTCGTCGACGGCGCGGACGTCAACTACATCACCATGAACGTCGAGGCCGGCGAACGGGCGTTCCCGATCGTCTTCCACGAGTTGTCCCACTTCCTTCTCAACAACGCCTTCCCGCGCATGCCGTTGTGGTTCCACGAAGGACTCGCCGAATATTTCAGCACCGTCGAAGTGACGGCGGACGGGCAGCGTGTCGTCATCGGCAAACCCGTTGCACGGCATGTCGCGCTGCTGCGGAAGCGCCGTCTGAGCCTGCCGCAACTGTTTGCGATCGATCAGACCTCGAAGCAGTACACAGAGGATGGTCCCGAGCGGGACTTGTTGTATGCCAAGTCCTGGGCGGTCGTGCATCATGCGCGGCACGCCGAGCCGGCACGGTTCGAAGCCCTCGTCTGGCTGGCGCGCCGGCTCGCCGACGGCGAGAGCGCCGATGGCAGCGTACGCGGTACGTATGCGATGCCTCTCGACAAACTGGATGCCGACATTCAGGCGCACATACCCGGGGCCGGCTACGACGAGATCGCCTTGCGCAACGCCGTGATCACGCGCGTCGCATCCGAGGCCACCGCCATCGACGCCGCGGAAACCGACGCGTGGCTCGCCGATCTCCTGTCGCATTTACAGCGTGGTCCGGAGGCGATACCGCGGCTGGAACGGGCGCTGCAGGCACGTGGCGATCTGCCGCGCGCGCTCGCGACGCTCGGAGTGCTGCGGATTCGGATGGGAAACCGTCCGGAAGGCCTGTCGCTGCTCGAACGGGCGGCCGCCGCGGGTCCGGATATCGAGACCGTGCAGTTCGAATATGGCTGGGCGCTGGCGACCGACCCCGCGCTCGATGCCGCAAAAATCGAGCGCGCCCGTGCGGCGCTCGAACACGCGCTCGTCCTCCGCCCGGGCTATCCGGCGGCCCTACAGATGCTGGCGTCCGTTTATGGCCGGACCGGCGACTTCGTCAGGATGCGCCGGCTGCTGATGCCGCTCGTCAAAGCCGTGCCGGACAATCAGGATGCCGCGCTCCAACTCGCCGCGGCGATGCTCGCGCTTGGCGAGATTCCGGCCGCTCGGGCGCTGCTCGGTCCGATTCTGGCGCGGCCCCACGACGCAGAGATGCGGGCCCGTGCGCGAACGCTGCTCGGGCAGATCGCGACGCTGCAAGAGCAGCGGTGAAGCCCGATCAAAACTCGCCTGGATGCCGACCGATGCCGATGATGCTGCACGCGAAGATGACCTTCATCTTGCGCCGCCGAGCCTCGGCCATCACTGCCTCGTCTTCGGCGCCGGGGTTGATCCAGACTTCGGGAATTTCCTTTTGCGCGAACTCGTCGAGCAGGCGCAGCGTCACGTCCGGCTGGACGTAGACCGTGGCCATGTCGATCGGCTCGGGCACCTCGAGAACTGACGCGTAGGTCTTGAGGCCTTCGACTTCCGGTTCGTTGGGGTTGATCGGCAGCACGCGGTAACCCTGGGCCGCGAACGCCCGCAGCGCCTTGTTGCCGAATTTCGAGCGGCTGCTCGAGGCGCCGACGACCGCGACGGTTTTTGCCATGCGTTCAAGGCCCTTGAATGGGTGGCCTACGGAGATCTTGCTACGACGGCGGGTTGGTTGCGAGAAAGATCTTCGCCACTCCGAAATGCGATAGGATTCGCCCCGATTCGTGTCGCTGAGCCCCGGCACAAGAGTAGGCCCTTACGAAGTTGTCTCCGCCATCGGCGCAGGCGGCATGGGAGAGGTCTATCGCGCCCGCGACACGCGGCTGCACCGCGACGTCGCGCTGAAGATCCTGCCGGATGTCGTCGCGCAGGATCCTGATCGCCTTGCGCGGCTCGAACGCGAGGCGCAGGTTCTCGCGGCGCTCAATCATTCGAATATCGCCAACATCTTCGGGTTCGAGCAGACTGGCGGCATCTCGGCCCTCGCGCTCGAGATGGTCGAGGGCCCGACGCTCGGCGACCGGATCGCGGAAGGACCGTTGCCGGTCGAGGAAGCGCTGCTCATCGCCCGGCAGATTGCCGCGGCGCTCGAAGCCGCGCATGAATCGGGCATCATCCACCGCGACCTCAAGCCCGCCAACATCAAGGTCCGTCCGGACGGCACAGTGAAGGTGCTCGATTTCGGCCTGGCCAAGGTTGTCGAGAGCAACGCGGGCAGGTCGGGCTCCGCCTCGATGTCGCCGACGCTGACAACACCGGCGGTGACCGGAGTCGGGACGATCATGGGAACGGCCGCGTACATGGCGCCCGAACAGGCGCGCGGTCGGATCGTGGACAAGCGCGCGGACATCTGGGCGTTCGGCTGCGTCCTGTTCGAGATGCTCAGCGGCAGGCGCGCGTTCGAAGGCGGCGACGTGACCGATGTGCTCGCCGCCGTCATCAAGACGGATCCCGAATGGGAGGCGCTGCCGCCGGATCTGCCCGCCCCCGTAGGAATGACGGTCCGGCGCTGCCTGATGAAGGATCCGGCGCTGCGCTTCCGCGACATCGGCGACGCCCGACTCGCGTTGAGCGGCGCCTTCCACACAGAATCCGTCGCGCCGAGTGTGTCGCAGGTGACCGTGCCGCGGCGATCGGCGCGGCCAGTCGCCATCGTCGCCATCGCGGTCCTGGCCGGCGCCGCTGCTGCAGCCGTCGTGACAGGGCTGCTCACCAGGCCGGCACCACCGCCAGTCGACCGCATGGCGATCCTGCCTTCCGAACCCGACGCGCGGATCGGCGGCGCGGCAGGAACCGACGTCGTCGTCACACCGAACGGCCGCCATATTGCCTATAACGCCGGCCGGCGGGGCGAGTCACGGCTGTACCTCCGGGCGCTCGATCAACTCGCGGCGGTTCCCATCGCGGCGAACATCAGCAACCCCGTGCATCTCATGATGTCGCCCGACGGCCAGTGGATTGGCTTCGGTGATCTCACCGATCAGATGATCAAGAAAGTCTCGATCAACGGCGGCCCGCCCCTCCAGATTGCCAAGCTGCCAACCGGTCCGGTAGGTGCAGGATACGTTGGCGCGACCTGGTCGCGTGACGACTCGATCATCTTCGGCACCTCTGGCGGCGGGCTGATGCGGGTATCGCCGGGTGGCTCGGCCGAATCGATTACCAAAACTGATCAGGCGAAGGGCGAACTTGCGCATCGGTTCCCTTACCTCCTGCCGGGCGGCCGCGCGGTTCTGTTCACGATCTTTCCAGGGGACGGCCAGCCGGACAACATGCAGATTGCCCTGCTCGACCTGGAGTCACGCCAGCACCGTGTGCTCGTCCGCGGCGGCACCTTCCCGGTCTACGTGGAGTCGGGACACATCGTCTACGGCAACGCCGGCACGCTGCGCGCGGTGCGCTTCGACATCGATCGACTTGAAGTTAAGGGCAATCCGATCACAGTCGTGGAAGGCGTCGTCACCAAGTCCGGCGGCGCTGCGAGCTTCTCCGTCAGCGCAAACGGCACGCTGACCTACGTCGCAGGTGCAGCCGCAGCCGCCCGGCGAAGCGTCGTCTGGGTCGACAGGCAGGGCCGCGAGGAGGAAATCAACGTCCCGCCGCGTGCGTACGCGTATGCCAGGCTCTCGCCGGATGGCCGCCACGTCGCGCTGGACATCCGGGACGAGCAGAACGATGTCTGGACGTGGGATCTGACGCGAAAGACGCTGACGCGACTGACGCTCAACCCGGGGATGAATCGCGCCCCGGTGTGGACACCTGACGGGACGCGCATCGCCGTTTCGGTGGCGACAGGGGCCGCTGAATCCGTTTTCATCCAGGCGTCCGACGGCAGCGGGACGCCGACGCGCGTCACGCCGGAGAACGGGATCTTCATGCCAGTGTCCTTTACTCCCGATGGCAAGCAGTTGCTGGTTCATCCGACAGCCGCCGCGCCCTACGACCTTCAGATCGTCGACATCGAGACGAAGGCGCCGCCGAAAACGCTGCTCGGCGAGCCCTACTCGGAGTCAAACGGCATGGTATCGCCCGACGGCCGCTGGCTCGCCTATCAATCGACCGAATCCGGGCGCGACGAGATTTACGTGCGGCCTTTCCCGAACGTGAACTCCGGACGATGGCAGGTGTCGACCACTGGCGGGACGCGACCGCTGTGGAGCCGCGACGGCCGCGAGCTGTTTTACTACCTGCCGCCCGGTGTGATCATGGCGGCGTCGATCGGGTCAGGCAGCTCGTTCACGGCCGGAACGCCAACTGTTGTCGTGAAAGGCACATATCTGGCGCCGCAGACCGGCCGGATGTATGACGTCTCGCCCGACGGTCGCCGTTTCCTGCTGATCAAGGAGTCACGAGCCGAGGGAGCCGCACCGCCACCGCCGCAGCTGATCGTCGTCCAGAACTGGCTCGAGGAATTGAAACGGCTGATGCCGTAGGTTACGAAAAGATCTTGCCGGGATTCAGGATGCCGTGGGGATCAAATGCCTGCTTGACCCGCCTGAGCAGGGCAATCTGGGCCGGGTCCAGCTCGAGCGCCAGATACGGCGCCTTGGCGAAGCCGATGCCGTGCTCGCCGCTGATCGACCCCTCGAGCGCGACAACACGCTCGAACAGAATGCGTTCGGCCTGTTTCGCCCGGGCGATTTCGCCGGTGTCATCGCCATGAATCATCAGGTTGACGTGAATGTTGCCGTCTCCCGCGTGGCCGAAGCAGGCGATTCGCAGATCGAACCGCCGCTTCAGTTCTTCAACCACCTCGAAGAGCTGCGGAATGCGTCCGCGGGGAACGACCACGTCGTGGTTGATCTTCAGGAGCCCGGTCGCTCTCAGCGCCAACGAGACTTCGCGTCGGACCGTCCAAAGCTCCTCACGATCCTCGTCGCTCGCCGACTGCTTCACCTCGACGGCGCCGACAGCCGAGCACGCGCGTCTCACCCGTTCGATTTCCTCGGCGACTGCCGCAGGCGTTCCGTCGCATTCGACGATCAGAAGCGCCTCGCCTGAGGAGATTCGTCGTCCCGCGTACTTCTCCGCTTCGCGAAGACAGTCGGCGTCGATCAGCTCGATCGCCGCGGGTACAACACGTTCCGCGAGCAGCGCGGTGACGGCGTCAACCGCCTGGTTCACATTGCGGAACGAGGCCGCGAGCGTCGCACGCGCGGGTGGTCGCGGGATCAGGCGCAGGGTGATCTTCGTGATGATCGCCAGCGTGCCTTCGGAGCCAACCAGCAGCTGTGTCAAGTCGTAGCCGACGACGTTCTTCACGGCCTTGGAGCCCGTGTGAATGACTTCTCCACCAGGCAGCACCGCTTCCAGGGCCAGCACGTAGCGCTTGGTCGTGCCGTACTTGAACGCCCGCGGACCACCGGCGCACTCGGCGACGTTTCCGCCGATCGACGAGGATTCCAGGCTCGCGGGATCCGGCGGATAAAACAGTCCCACCGCCTCGACCGCGCGCTGAAGATCGCCGGTGATCACGTTCGGCTCGACGACGGTCAGGAGGTTCACGTCGTCGATCTCGAGGATGCGATTGAGCCGCTCCATCGACAGCACGACGCCGCCGCGGGTCGGCACGGCACCACCGGTGTAGCCGGTGCCGGCGCCCCGCACGACCAGCGGCACCCGGTGTTCGTTGCAGAGCCGCGCGATTGCCGAGATTTCGTCGGTGCTCTCTGGGAGAACCACAAGATCAGGAGGCGCGCCGATGCCCAGCGCATCGGTGGCATAGCGTTCGAGATCGTGCGGTTCATCGAGAGCACGATCACCCAGCGCGGTTCGTAAACGGCTCTGGAAGTCCGCGGGCAGCGCCACGGAATTCAGCGACACCGACACACCGAGGCACTGAGGCACCGAAATGTCACGTGTGATCCTCGGTGACCTCGGTGTCTCGGTGTGTCGTTCTCATCAGCGTGCGCTCGCCTTCGCCGGTTGCAGCGACTCGGCGAATCGCAGCATGCGGTCCGCACCCTCACGCAGCCGTTCCATCGACGTCGCGTACGAGATGCGCAGGTAGCCGGGCGCGTCGAACGCTTCGCCCGGGGTGACGACGACGTGCTCCTTTTCGAGCAGCTGCGACGCGAATTCCAGCGACGAACTGACGGTGTCTGTCAGCAGGCCGCTGATGTTCGGGAACAGATAGAACGCCCCCTTTGGCTTGACGCACTGAATCGCGGGGTTCGCGGTCAGCCAGCCGTGGATGCTGTCGCGCCGACGCCGGAACTCGTCACGCATCGCCGCCACCGGCTGCTGTGACCCGGTCAACGCCGCGACCATGGCCTTCTGCGTCACCGAGGTAATGTTCGAGGTGGTCTGTCCCTGAATCGTGTTGAAGATCTTCGTCAGCGAGGCGGGCGCAATCGTCCACCCCGCGCGCCATCCGGTCATCGCGTAGGCCTTCGACGCCGAGCATGCCAGCACGGTCCTGTCCCGATGACGATCGAACAGCACCTTGGGCAGGTTGTGCGGCACGTCCTCGTAGATCAGGTGCTCATAGCAGAGATCGACAACGATCCAGATGCTGCGCTTTGCCGCCGTGTCGGCGATCGCGGCGACCGCCGATTCGTCGATCAGCGCCCCGGTTGGATTCCCCGGCGAGTTCAGGATGATCGCCTTCGTCTTCGGGGTAATCGCCGCCAGGACCTTGTCGGCGTGTACCGCAAACGAGTCCTGCCAGGTGGTCGGCACGATGATCGGCGTCGCCTCCACGAGCTTCACCTGTTCGGGAATCGTCGGCCAGAAGGGCGCATGGGTGATCACTTCGTCGCCCTTGTTGAGCAGCGCCAGCGCGGTATTGAACAGCGCCTGTTTGCCGCCGAACGTCATGAGGACCTCGGCGGGCGTCACGCCGATACCGTAGTCGGCCTTGTAACGCGCGCAGATCGCTTCCCGCAGTTCCGGAATGCCGGCCACCGCGGTGTAGCGCGTGAAATTCTTGTCGAGCGCGTCCTTCGCCGCCGCCTTGATGTGCTCCGGTGTCGGAAAGTCCGGCTCGCCGACGCTGAAGTCGACGACGTCGTGCCCGGCGCGGCGGAGCCGCTCGGCTTCGGCCGCCACCTTCATGGTGGCTGATTCGGAGACCTGCGCTAACCGTTCTGCGAACATCACCCTGCTCCTTGGGCTCCCGCCCCTGCTCCTTGGGCTCCTGCCCCTGCTCCTTGGGCTCCTGCCCCCTGGACCCCTGCTCCCTGTTTCCTGCGCATCCGTTCTTCGACGATCGGCGGCACCAGGCCGCGGACTTCCCCGCCCAGGCTGAACACCTCCTTGATCAGCCGCGAGCTCAGATACGTGTACTGCTCGGCCGGCATCATGAACACCGTTTCGAGCGTGGGCTCGAGGTGGCGGTTCATCAGGGCCATCTGGAACTCGTACTCGAAATCCGACACCGCTCGAAGCCCGCGCACGATCGCGCTGGCCCGCGTGCGCCGCGCGTAGTCGACGAGGAGTCCCGCGAAGGTGTCGACCTCGACGTTCGGGTACTCGCGAAACACCTGGCGAATGATCTCGACGCGCTCCGGCGGCGTGAACAGCGGTTTCTTGTCCGGATTCACCAGCACCGCAATCAGCACCCGCTCGAACAGGTGGGCGCTGCGCAGCACGATGTCGACGTGCCCGTTGGTCAGCGGGTCGAAGGACCCGGGAAAAAGCGCCAGCCGCCCGGTCGGCGGATCCGTGCGATCGATTGGCATCAGAGATCCTGATTTTAAGCCGATGGCACCCCTGAAGGGGTGCCCTGCGAGTCCGTCCGGGAGAAAAAGGTGAGCGTGCTGTCGCCGGACTTCACATCGCGAATGCGGGTCAGCGCGGCCGGAACCGCCGGCTCGCGGCGCGTGGCACGCTCCAGGACGACGAGCCCTCCGGGTGCCAGCGCGCCGGCGGCCGCTTCGAGCGCTTCGAAACTGTCATGGCCGTACGGCGGGTCGAGCCAGATCAGGTCGAACGCCGCCGCGTGGCGGCGCAGCATCGTCGCGACGTCGCCGGTCTCGATGGTAAAGTCCGCCGCCGCGCCGCAGGCGCTGATGTTGGCCGCGGTCAAGGCGGCGGCACGGCGATCGGTGTCGACGAACGTGACGTGTGCGGCGCCGCGGCTGAGCGCTTCGATGCCGACCGCTCCGGTGCCGGCGAAGCCGTCGACGATTCGCGCGCCCTCGACGCGTGGCGCCAGGATGTTGAAGAGCGTCTCCCGCAGCTTGTCCGAGGTGGGACG
>Ga0307416_100000686_pt1 | contig 17616 bp, 20 predicted proteins | sample DK1Cmetagenome_2_FD_203821 | JGI IMG/M metagenome (GOLD analysis project Ga0307416, IMG submission 203821) | Maize rhizosphere microbial communities from greenhouse at UC Davis, California, United States - DK15-C-3 | ecosystem: Host-associated > Plants > Roots > Rhizosphere > Soil | place...
CCGAGAAGTGTTCGCAGTGCTGCACCAGATCGGCCAGCAGAACCTGACCACCGCCGCTTGACCTGTATAGGAGCGTCGACTCCCAGCTGCTGGAATCAATGGTGGACGCCGTGCCCGCGGTCAAGGGCCCGCGCGGTCGGCCTGGTCGTCCGCGCCGACGTCCGGCCAAGCTGCACGGCGACAAGGGCTATGACTACCCGCGCTGCCGGCGGGCGCTGCGGCGGCGCGGGATCACGCCCCGGATCGCCCGCCGCGGCGTGGAGTCCAGCATCAAGTTGGGCCGCCACCGGTTCATGGTGGAGCGGTCGCTGGCGTGGCTGGTGGGCTACCGGCGGCTGCAGGTCCGCTACGAGCGGCGCGCCGACAGTTTGCTGGCGTTCCTTTACCTTGCCTGCGCGCTGATCTGCCTCAAGCACCTGAATCGGGCACAGGTATGAAACACGCTCTAAGGCCGGTGGCCCGCAAACCCACGTGGGGTGCGCTCGTGCCAGCGGCCTTGGCCGTCACATCACCCCCGGGTGCTGTGCGATGGAGGCTGGACCTAAGCCGACTGGCCAGAAGTTCTGTCCGTAACTGGAGATGAGGGTGGGCCGTTGACGAAGTAGCCTCGTGGGTCGTTGGAGCTTGCGACCACAACGACCTCACGAGGCTGCGCCAGTATGCGTCCCCCCAGCGTGTACGCCAAGCGCTCCTGCCCGGCTGACGACGCCTGCGACCTGCTCGGGTTGCTGCACGGCCCCCACCGGATCGGCTGCCGCCTGGTCATGATCTTGTTGTCCCAACAGGGCTGGTCGGCGGCCACCATCGCCGAGCTGCTGGGCTGCGACCCGCGCACCGTGCGCCGCTGGGTGCACCGCTACAACCGCCAGGGCGCCCACTGCCTTGGCGACCGGCCCCGACCGGGCCGACCCCGGCTCGGCAGCTCACGGCTGGGCGATCGCATCCGCCGGCTCCTGACCCAGCCGCGGGCCTGGACCATCCCGCTGCTGCACCGGTACCTGGGCCGCCCCGCCATCAGCCTGCACACCCTGCACCGACGCGTCCGCGAGGTGGCGGCCTGGCGGCGACCGCGGCTGGTCGCCAAGGGCGACCCCGACCGCGACCAGGTCCTGGCCGCACTCCGGCAGGCCATCGCCGAGCTGCCCCAGGGCGCGGTCGTGCTGGCCGAGGACGAGACGCATGTCAACCTGCTGCCCTGGGTGCGGTCAACCTGGATCGTCAAGGGCTCCCGCCAGCGGGTGATGACCCCTGGCACCAACCGGCGGCGGACCATCTTCGGCGCGGTCGACCTGCACAGCGGCCAGTTCCTCTACCAGGTCTGCCGCAAGGCGGTCAGCGCCAGCTTCTGTGCCTTCTGCGAGCAGCTGCTGGCCGCCTACCCGACAGCGCCACAGGTGGCGGTGGTCTGCGACAACGTCATCATCCACCACTCCAAGATCGTGCAGCGTTGGCTGGCCGCCCACCCCAACTGGTCGTGCTGCACGGGGCGCGCTACAGCCCCCATGACAACCCGGTCGAGCGCATCTGGGGCGCCCTCAAGGCCTACCTTGCCAACTCGCCGACACCGACCATGGCCGGGCGGATCCGCCAAGTCCATGCCTTCTTCCGCCAACGCAGCCCCGCCCAGCTGCTGGCCACCGCCGCCCCCATAGCTCACCTTGGCTCCCCGACGGATACGGACAGAACTTCCGGGAGGCCGCTTAGGTTCGGCCCAAGATGTCGACGATCGCCATGGTGAAGCCGGGCAAGGCGACCAGGGTGATCAGCGCCAGGGCGGCCCGTCCAAGCACGAGCAGCCGGCGGCCATGCCAGGCCGCGACCACCGAGGGGATCCGCGACACCAGCACGACCAGCACACCGACAATGATGAGCACGAGGGCCACCGACGGTCCCGGAAGCACCAGCAGCAGCAGCGGAGCATGGACGGCGATGGCACCAGGTCGGGCCGCCAGCAGCGGCACCGCCCGGCTGAGCCGACCAGCCAGGGCGGCAACCAGCATGCCGTGGAACACCACCAGCAGCGTGAAGGCGACCACCGCCACCCAGCCCGGGCCGACCAGGTCAAAGTCGGGGTTGCTACGCCGCAACGGCTCAAGGCGCGTGCCGGCGACGACCAGCAGCAGGGCACCAAAGGCCAGGCCACCCGCCCGCCCAGCCGGCAACCAGCGGCGCAGCAGCAGGTAGACGGCCGCCGACATCGGACCGAAGAACAGGCCGGTGAACACCACAAACCCAAGAGTGCCGTCGACGGTGATGCGACCCACGATCTCTTGGGCCTCGGTGATCTGGCCTTGGGCATCGGCTCCGGCGGTCACCGCCAGCAGCCGCATCACCAGCCGCCCGCCAGCCCCGGCGGCCAGGATGCCGGCGGCGGCGCCCGATAGCAGCGCCACCGCCAGGTACCACAGATAGCGGCGGACGACCAGGCTCACCGGCGGCGGGTCGGTCGGGCCAGTCCCGGCCGGTCTTGAGGTGGGTGGCGGCTCGACGGCCAGGCCGCCCCAGCGCACCAGCGCGACCAGCCCGACCAGGACCAGCGCGATGCAGAGGATGATCACCGCCATGGCGGCAGTATGACCACTTCGACGTGCCGGGGCGTACGGTTGTCATGAGGCGAGGCCATCGGCTGTCTGTGGAGCCTTGCGATGCTGCCGGTGTTCTGCCTAGCTGGTCCGCACCGATCCGTACGGACCCGGATCAACCCGGATGACGAGGTCCGCCTTCACCCTGCTGAGCAGCGCGGATCCGGCTCAGACGGATGATCCCGGACGGTTCCGGATGCGCCTCACCCGGCTGAAAACCGCAAGGTCGACCGTTCTGCCGTCTACACAACTAGGGCGGACCCAGACCTGTCTGTCCGTGCGCCACCCAAGGCGGCCCATCCTTCTCGGCATAGATGGCGTGCACGCCTCGCCATGAGTCCAGCGGCCCCGCCCTCAATGTGGATGCTTTCCCAGACGGTGCCAGCCAGGGAGTGGCCCGATGCCCCGGCCGTGATGGCGGCATGATGGTCATGTGCCTGAGGTCGACGATGACCAGCTCGCGGCCCTCCGCCGGCTGCGGGCCGCCTTCGGCCCCATCGAGGTCGTGGAGGTCGTTCGCCATGACCGAGTCGTTACAATGACCCCGAGGATGATTAGGGAGGGAGCACAGGGGAGCTTGGCGAGGGGCGAGAATGGCGGACCCGCGGCGGATGACCCCTGAGGAGCACGGCGAGGCCCACGCGCTGCTGGTCAGGGCGGTCACCGATCCGGACTGGCAAGCCGCCCGCCAGGCCTGGATGACCTGATGGGCAAGCTGCTGGTGATTCGTCGGCTGCTGGAGGCCGAGGAGCGCCTGCCCAAGCGCGAGCGGCGAGCCGATTCGATGTAACGGTTGCAGCTGCTTCAGCGCTACTCTCTAGCAGCCGGTTCACTAGTGCGGGCGGTCTCCGCTTGGCCCCCCCGGCGGAGCCGCCCGCTCTTGCTTGTAGGCGGCCGCGCGTTAGACCTGGCGGGCGAGGCAACCAGGTAGCCGTGCTACCGCGTCGCCAGGGAGGGGGGCCAAGGGTCAGGCGGGGGAGCCTGTCGCCCCCCGCCTGACATAAAGGCGTCGGTGGAACCAAGCGGAGGCTCCGAGCCCATGTAACGCCTGAGGCCGGCAAACGCTCTTGCTAGTGCTACGCGCGACAAACGGCCCCGGCTGGGAACACCCCGGGGCCGTTTACGTCCAAGGCGCGAACGCCCTCGGCCGTGGCCCCCCGGGCCGGGGGCGTTCGCCTGTTTGGAGGTCACGCCGACCCCGCTGGTGGCGTTCGACGAAGGTCGATGGGCAGGTGCGTCTCTCCACGCCCCGGGGTAGCCCATCGACCTGGGCGGGGCTCCCCGGCGACGCTCGGCCATGCTGTGACCCCGGGGAGCCCTCTCACCCGGGGTCACAGCGCACTCAGACGGAATTGCGGGTGACACCGGCCAGGGCGGCGCGCGGTCGTGGGCCATGACGGCGCCCACGGCGGCGTCGGTTCGTCGCGGCGCGCGCTGGTGCCGGTGCTCACCGTGGACACCCTTCTCTTTGAGTTCGCGATCGTTCACCAGGTGATCTTGGCAACGTGAGACAGACGATAGGACGGCCATCGACAGCAGTAGCGACAGCAACACGGGCGGACCGCTGTGGTTTAGGACGAGCCGTGGCGCTGAGGGCGCCCAGGTCGCAGATGCCTACGAACGGCCCTGAACTGCGGAAACAGACTTTGAAGCTCGGGGTGCCCGATCGGCGAGATTCCAAGACCGCTTGGCGGTGCCCCGCCATAGGTCGCGGCCCCTGGCCGAGGGGCCGGGAACCCCGAACGGCGTCGGCGCCCGGACGGGACCGCCTGGTTTGTCATGCTCATGGTTTGCTCACGGACTGCTCGTAAGGGTCTGCGAGGGGCCGGGACGACGACCGGGTGGGGAAGCGGCCCATGCCCTGGTCGACCCGCAGCACCTGGATCGGAAGAGCACGCACCGCGACAGTCCTCAAATGACTCATAAGCCAGCGGCGCCTTGCCATGAACAGGGGACACCAAGCTAGACAACAGGGCGTGAACCGCGGCCTGCTGTCTGGCTGGGCGGCCAGTGAGGGTCAGCGGGTATCGGCACCCATCCCCCGCTCCTCGGGTTAGTGAGATCGGCTGGTGCGATCTGCCCGACCGGTGCGGTCGGTGTCGCGGCGGTCGGCGCGGCTAGCGCGTTGGTCGGCCAGCCGGTGGCTGCGGTCGGCCCGTCGGGTGATCGCCCAGGCCCGGGTGGTGGGCTGGCGGGCGTGGCTTTCGCTGTTCAGCTCGACCACCACGTTGGCGCCCAAGATGGCGTACTCCTCGTCGCGGCGGACCCACTGGTAGAGTTCGGCCGGTGACCGCTCTCGGGCGGGAACGGCGTCAGGGTTGAGGGCGACAAACACCGGGTCCAGGGTCGGTGTGGCCGGTTGGCCGCTGCGCTGGTGGGCGGCGGCGATGGCGCGCTGGCGAACCGCTTCCGGATTGCGGGCCGGCATGCCGAGGTCGTGGCGGGTGAAGGCTTTGCGCAGCGACGGCGAGGTGGTGCCCAGCTCTCGGGGCGGCGTTGACGCTGCCGCGCTGTTGGGCGAGGTGGAAGGCGTGCTCGGCTTCGCCCCGGTCGGTGAGGAACCGGCTGGGCTGCCAGCCCACCCGCCGTAGTTGGAGCAGCCGACGAGCATGCAGACGCTACCGCGCGAGCATGCGGACGCTACCGCGGCGGCCGCCAGCCGACGCCTCCCTCCGGTCACCGCCTGCGGTCGGCCATTCCGCCGCCGCCGGTCTTGGACCCTCCGACTGGCAGCTTGGGCTTCACCGTCCGTTGGATCGCACCTATGAGCGTGTTGGCCACGTCCAGCATCTGCTGATAGCCCTCCAGCTCCATCTGGATTGCCTTGGTGTAGTCCTTGGCCGCGTAGGCGTCGACGTGGTTGATCAGATGGGCGTCGTGGGCGGTGATGGCCTGAGTGAGGGGGTCGGTGGCGAGGACGTTGCGGACCACGTCGCTGAAGTAGAGGCCCAGCCGCTCGGCGAACCCGTCCAGGTTCTGCTTGGCCGCCGCCTTGGCGGCCTGGTCGTTGCCGGCGACCGCGGAGGTGTAGGCGATCAGGCCCTCGACGTGGTTGGCCCAGGCGCGCTGGAACTCGGCCGCCTTGGTGGGGCCGACGATGCCCGCCATGGCCTTGGTGAGCGCGGTGGTGTTGGCATTCACCTGGGCGGCCGCGGCCTCGAACTCGGGTTTGCCGGCGAAGGTGGCCCGCTGGGCGTCGACGATCAGCTCCATGTGCTCGCCCAGCAGCATGGCAAAGGCCGAGCGCAGTTTCTCCGGCGGCGCGTCCAAGCCGACGGCCACCTCAGGGGTCAGGCTGGCCTTGGCCACGGCGGCGCCGGCGGTGAACATGTGCTCGTAGGCCTCGCGTTCGATCCGGTAGGCCTGGGCGTAGTCGCGGGCGGCGTAGGCGTCGGCCTGCTTCATGAGTTCCTCGACATGCATCCGCACAGCGGCCGCCGCGTCAGGCGCCTTGACCCTGGTGTTGCTCGCCTCCGCCAGCCAGGACCCGTAGGCGTCGGCGTCGGCCAGCAGGGCAGACCGCGCATTCTTCTTGGCCGAGGCATCGTTGCCGGCCACGCCCTTGGCATAGGACCCGAGGTCGGCAAGGTGCCGCTGCCACAGCGGCGTGAACCGGTCCGCCTGTGCGCCGCCGTAGGCCGAGGCAACCAGCTTGCTCAGCGCGTCGGTGTTCGCCTGCAGCGACGCGCCGGCCGCTTGGCCCAACCCGGGTGCCGCCACCACGCTGCGCATCTGCCGTACCGCGAGCAGCGCATGCAACCCCAGAAGCTGCTCGAACTGAGCCCGCACCTGCTTCGGCGACGCCGTGGCAGCGGTGCCAGCCGCCAGGCTCAAAGGGTGGTGGCCCGCCGGCGGTGTGGCCGCCGAGTCGGAGCGGCCCGCAGTGCCAGGGCCGCAGGCGACCGAGACCGCAAGGACGAAGCTGACCAGGGCGATCAGACCGGTTCGGGATCGCACGACGCCCTCCTCCATGGTAACTGGGCTGAGGGGTGCGTTGCCTGACCAACAGCCAAAGTTCGTGATCGTCTTGGTGCCTGGAGCGGGATCTCTAGTGCCGGCGGAGAGGGCGGGCGGCCGATCGGGGCGGTTTAGGTGGCGCCGACGAGGTGTCCTACCCCACAACGACTCCCTGTACGCCCCGCACCTCCGGACAGCTCCACACCACCTCAGTGGCCCCGGCCCACCGCATCGGCCGCAGGTCATTGACAGCGGGGTGCTCCCAACTCCGCGCCGCATCAGCTGCCAGCCCCTGCCAGCTGCGCAAAGTACAACCCGTGTCCACGGTAATGGGCCGGCATGCCTAGGCGGCCGGACCCCATCCGGACCGCAGACACCCGGCGGGCCACCACCACCAACCCGGCCACGTATGCTGAACGTCGGCCCTCCGGAGGGCGGTCGTTGCGGAAGCGGCGGACGGTCAATCCGCTGATTGGTTCCGTGTGCTGGCTCGGGTGATGGTGACAGGTCGGTCTCGGCTGATGATTTCCACTGGCTCACCTGATGGTGCCACCGTCACGCTGAAGGCGCTGGTTCAGGTCTCGATGAGGTGACCGTCAAGGATGCGCAACGCCGGCCGGCCCAGCACCCGGGGATCGCCGCGGGGATCGTCGGGGTAGGCGACCAGATCAGCGGGTGCGCCCTCCTCGATCACAGCCAGGCCCAGAAAGCGCCGCGCCTCCCACGACGCCGCCCCCAGGGCGTGCTCGGGTGGCAGGCCGGCGTCCAGCAGCAGCCGCACCTCCCCGGCGATCTTGCCATGTGGCCCCATGCCCGCGTCGGTGCCAGCCAGGACGAGCACCCCGGCCGCGGCGGCCTCGCGGACCACCTCCGGTTGGCGGTCGATGGCCGCCACCAGCGCCGCCACATCCCCCGCCGGCATCCCCAAGCCGCCGAGCAGCCCCCTGATCGGGTCGCGGTCGACAAAGATGGTCAGGGTCGGCACCCAGGCCACCTCGCCGGCGACCATCGCCGCCAGGTGCTCGGTCTCCAGCGACAGGCCATGCTCGATCGAGTCGAGCCCGGCGGCAATCGCCGCCTCCACGACCTCGGCCAGACCCATGCTGTGAATCGCGATCCGTGCGCCCACCGCGTGGACCCGTTGGGCCGCCTCGGCCAGCGTCTCCGGCTCGAAGTTGGCCCGCAGCCGGCCATCAGGTCCTGGGAAGTCGCCGATCACCTTGGCCCAGGCGCCGCTTGCTTGGGCCTCCTGCTCGGCCGCCTCAGCCAGCGCCTCAGCCGGGACCTGGCAGGCCAACCCCGGGAAGTAGCCGGCGGGCGAGGCCAGGAACCGGCCCCCGGTGAAGGTCCGGGCCAGACCCTGGTCGGGTCCGATACCAGTCGAGGCCCGGTTGGGCCCCCCCGGCTCGCGGACCGCCAGCACCCCCGCCGCCAGCTGCGCCCGGGCGCTGGCCCGGGCCGCCTCCTGGTCGGAGACCCCGGGCGGGGCCGGGCTGGCCAGACCGAGATGGGCGTGGGTGTCGACCAGGCCAGGCACCAGCCAGCCGCCATCCAAGACCGTCTCGGCGTCGGCGACCTGGTGGAAGCTGAACCGGCCATCAACAACAAAGACGTCCCGCTCGACCCCGTCGGGCAGGACCACCCCCCGCACATGCAGATCCACGCCCGCATCCTATGCGGGTGTCAAGCATCAGCTGAGGCCAACCCGGTCACCCATCACCCGAGACAGCACATCCGTTAATGTTCCGGCTCGTTACAACCCTGCCGCAAGGTCGGCCCTGCGGGCGGCCGCCTCCGGCGGCCATCCTCGCGCCGGCAGCGACGCGACGGTCACCGGGGAGTCGGCCTCACCAGGGGCCCAGCCGGAGCCACACCGGACCAGGCACGCCGGGCAGCAGCGGTTCGCAACGTTCCACAACAAGGTGCAGACTCCGCGCAGACACAATCAGCGAGGGGGAGCGCCGTGCACGCACTACTGGTTCAACTGGAGATCGATCCCGCACGATCGGATGAAGCCATGAAATTCCTTCATGAGGTGGCGGTTCCAATGATCCGGCAGGGAGCCGGGTTCGTCAGCGGGACCTGGATGCGCTCCCAGGATGGTCGGCACACCCGCAGCCTCATCCTCTACGAGAGCCAGGAGGCGGCGAAGGCGGCAGCCACCCGAGCAGCTGAAGGCCCTCCACCTGGAGCGCCCACGAAGTTTGTGTCGGCGGAGGTCTTTGAGGTGATGGCCTAAGCGTAGGCCGCACGGACGCGCTTTCCACACTCTGCCGGCGGGGCCACACCGGGGCCACGAACGACCAGACCGCAGCGACAACAGCGGTCGGTCGTGGGTCCATATCGACGCAGCTAAGTGGTTCGGATCATAAGTTCGTGCGTGGTCGCCGGCCGCGGTGGTCCCGCCCCCTGCTGCTTCGGGCGGGGCCTCGCCGAGACGAAGCGGAAGCGTCAGTCGTTACGCCGGCGGGCCTCCAGTACCCGTACTGGATGGGCGATGCCCTCAAGCTGCACCTGCCCCAGCTCGACGAAGGTCACCCCTTGGGGCGGCACCCGCTCGGCCACGGGCTCGCTCACCAGGACCCGACTGGCGCTGGCATAGGCGGCGATCCGAGCGGCCAGGTTCACAGTGCGGCCGAAGTAGTCGCCGCCCTGGACTACCACCGGCCCAGCCGCGACCCCGACGTGGGCCGGCGGCAGCCCGGCCGCTGGGACCTCCGCCACCAGCTGCAGTGCGGCCAGCACCGCCCCGGCGGGGTCGCGGAAGTGGACCATCACCCCGTCACCCAGCCACTTCACCGGCACCCCGCCGCGCTCGCGCGCGGACCGGTCGACTAGCAGTGCCAGGCGCTCGGCCAGCTCGGCGGCGGCCTGGTCGCCGTGTTCCTCGGTGAGCCGGGTGTAGCCCACCAGGTCCAGGAAGCACATCGCCGGCACCCGCTCGGGCAGGTCGAGGACGCCGGTCTCCTCCAGCGCCGCCTCAATGTCCTCGACCCCGCTCTCGGTCGAGGCCAGCTCGTGCTGGCGGCGGTAGGCGGCCAGCAGCGCACGGTCGACCAGGGGGGTGAGGTTGAGGTCGCCGGCCAGCCGTGCGGCCCGCTCCCTTGCCGTCCGCTGGTCGGCGCCGGCCTCCAGCAGGGGCGCCATGAACCGCGCCTGCCAGACCTCTTTCTCGACCCTGGCGATCAGGCGCATGCCCTCCTGGTAGCTGCGGCCGAGGCGGGTCGACCAGACCTGGTCCAGGAAGCCGCTGGAGTGGCCGAGTTGCAGGAGCGGCACGATCTCCAGCTCGTCCTCCCGGATCGGCTCGTCGGGGTCCATGCGGGCGAACCCGAAGGCCTCCAAGGTGCTGCCGAGCAGCTCCAGGGGCACCCCAGTCTCGTGGCTCACCTGCCGGTAGGTCCGTGCCGAGCGCACCGCCCACCACCGGTAGGTGGAGACCTCCAAGAAGGCGAACGACAGCCGACCCGACCGGATCGCGGCGGCGATCCCCGCCATCGGCAGGCCGGCCTGCTCGCAGGCGGTGGCCAGGCGGACCTTCTTCGCGTCGGTCTCCAGGAACGGGTCGGCGCCGTCGCGGCCTCCAGGATGCCAAGGTCGACCAACCGCTCGACCTCGGCCTCGGTCACGCCGGCGAGGTCGGCCAGTTCGGATGCCGACAGCCCATTCATGCCGCTCATCCTAGGCGGTGTCGCCTGCCCGGCGAGGTCACTGCGTCCCCGGCCGGCGTCGGGCTTCGGTGCCACCGGCGGGCTGACGGCCGCGTCCCGAGACGCTGTGGCTCGCGCCCGGCTGCAGTGCGCATACCGCGACCAAGACTTGGCAGGAATACAAGCCCGACGTGCGCTCAGGACCGCGCACGAACTTACGAGCCGGACCACTAAGGGCTCAGTTGGCGAAGCCTCGCTGTCAGCACTACCGCCCTGGCTCTCTGACACGGAAGAGGACTGTGGTCAAGGCATCGATCGGCCTTGTCTTGCCATGCTGAGACGTCGTTTCGCTCCTTTGGGGTTGGTCTGGCAGGATCCGGGGCCATGACAACCCTTGCTGATGACCTCGTGCCGGATGAGCTCTGGGCGCTGGTCGAGCCCTTGCTCCCGGCCCCACCGCGCCCGCCCTATGGCGGCCGGCACCGCACCATCTCCGACCGGGCGTGTCTGGCCGCGATCGTCTACATGGCCCGCACCTCCACCCCCTGGCGGCGGCTGCCGGCCCGCGAGCTGGGCTGTGGGTCGCCGGCGACCTGCTGGCGCCGGCTCACCGAGTGGGCCAACGCCGGCGTGTTCGACCAACTCCACCTCCAGGTCTTGGACCGCCTGGGCGAGCGAGGCCAGCTCGACTGGTCGCGGGCGGCGGTGGACACCATGAGTGTGCGGGCCAAACGCGGGGGGACCATGTGGGCGCAACTCCCGTCGATCGTGGCAAGCCTGGAAGCAAGCTCCACCTGGTCTGCGACGATGGCGGGGTGCCGCTGACCGCGGTGGTGACGGCCGCCAACGTCAACGACACCACCATGTTCCAGGCCGTCGTGGCGGACATCCCGCCGATCCGCACCCCGGCTGGGCGGCGACGCACCCGCCCGGCCAAGGTCCACGCCGACAAGGGCTATGACAGCCGAGCCAACCGGGCCTACCTCCGCCGGCGCGGGATCAGGGCGCGGATCGCTCGCCGCCAGATCGAGTCCTCAGCCAGGCTTGGACGCCACCGTTGGAAGGTCGAGCGGTCACTGTCGTGGCTGAGCTGCTGGCGGCGGCTGCAGGTGCGCTGGGACCGGGATGCGGGGCGGTGGTTCGCGTTCGTGTTGGTGGCCTGCGCGGTGGTGTGCTTCAACCGGCTCTAACCGGTCAGAGGGAGTGACATGACGTCTTAAGATCGAGCAGCACGGTCGTGGGATCGCCGCCCAGGTATCTAGCCGCGCAGCAAGAGGACCAGCACGACAACCACCGCGACATTTGCCGCCAGCAGCAGGACATGGCTGGCCGTTGGGTAGACGACGGCTTGGCGCAGGTCCAAAGGCAGCAGCAGCGCGACCGTGGCCGCCAGCAAATAGCCGCCCCACTCCTTGCCCTCCCACATCGCGGCCGCCGCCACCAACTTGGCCAGCCCAAGCACAATCAGCCCGACCGCGACCGGCCCACGATGGTGCAGCAGCGAGGGCAGGTGCCGGGTGACCAAAGCGACAAAGCGATCGCCGGGATCCTCACGCAACTCCTCAGCCGACAGCCGCGCGAAGGTCGCCTGCGGATCAAACCCCGGAAATGCCAACAAGGTGCCGACCAAGATCTCGCTGAGCCCGAGGGCCGCCTTGTACCCCATGATGAGCAGCCCCAGCGGTCGGCGGAACCGAGTCCGGTGCAGGTCATCGGTACTCATCCTCGCCCGCCTCGTTCGTCGGCGCTTCCGCGTGTGCGTCGGTCCGTCCGCCGGTCGGCGTGCCATCCATACGGATAGTGAACGAGGGCCGGCCTACCCAACGGCTAGCAGGCGCCACGGCGGGCGGCCTACTAGCTGCGTCAACTTCCCCCGGTCATGCCACTAGCGTGCCATTCACAGCAATCGTGACCGGCCCAAGCGGACAACCACGGACAACGCCACGCTCCCTCGACCTGCCCTGTTTCCCGCCTTCGCAGGTGAAGATGCCGACGATCTGGCGTTGGGAGCAGCGGGGTCGAAGGAGGCGCTTACCAGCCAGATGTGACGGGTAGATGAACCATCAATCGCCTCGCCAGGCAGGGGAGTGATCATGGACCTCACCGCCAGCCAAGCGGCCGACCAGGCAGCCGCCATCCTCCAAGGCCTGGACGCCGACACCAAGAAGGCCGGGGACCAGGCGGCGGTAGCCCGTGCCTGGCTCGACCTGGCCCGCTACCTTCATGAGCAGGAAAACAGCATCCCATCGGTCCCGCACCCCTCACAGCCAGGCAAGCGGATCCACCCCGACGCCTTCACCGGCTAGCTGGGTGCTTGCCTAAGCGAGCGGTGGGGCAAACGCTCCAGCGCTTTCGTGGCGGAGGATCGGAGCGCCGGAGCATCCAGGGCCGAAAGGAGCCGAGCCTGTTGGTCCGTGCTGGGTCCGCAGCCGGTCGAGTAAGGGCATGAGCGGTCACCAGCGGTCACCGACGGTTCAGAGGAGCCGAATTTGGTCGGCTCTCGGGCTTAAGCAGCTGGGATGATGCCCGTGGGCGATTCAGATTGTGGTCCCGAAGGTCAGGTCCAGTCCCCTCGGCCGCTCAACCCAACCGCGTAGGTCAGCCCTCAGCTGAAGCGTAGCTCGCGAGAATCGCGCCGGTAGTTGTTATCTTGCTGTCGACGAGCCGCAGGGCGTGGGGTGCAGAAACGCGTCATGCAGCTCGTCGATGGTATTCGTGGAGAAGTCCGCCGAGCAGGTCGCGTCGATGCACTCTGCTTGGCTGGCCGTCGCGGACGACTCTCAGGTCGGCGGGTGGATCCGGCAGCTCCAATCCGAGCGTGTGGGTGCCAGAAAGTCGGTCGTGGGTGCTAAGCTGCGGATTCGTCGATGAGGCAATCAGGCCACGATGATCGGCGGATGACCCTACGACTGCTGTACCTGCTGTTCTGCCGAGTGATGGGATGGCTCGCGCTGCTGGCGCGGACTTCGGCAGCCAAGGACGCTGAGCTGCTGATGCTCCGGCACGAGGTCGCGGTGCTGCGGCGGCAGGTAATCCGGCCACGGCTCGACTGGGCCGACCGAGCGGTCCTGGCTGGACTCGCGCGGCTGCTGCCGCGCCCGAGCTGGCACGGGCTGTTTGTCCGGCCGGCCACGCTGCTGCGCTGGCATCGCGAGCTGGTCCGGCGCCGTTGGACCCACCCACGCCGGCCTGGCCGTCCGCGGATCTCTGCCGAGATTCGCGCTCTGGCGGTGCGGCTGGCCCGGGAGAACCCGACCTGGGGTTACCGCCGCATCCACGGCGAGCTGTGCCGGCTTGGCTACCAGGACAGGATCGGAGCCAGCACGGTGTGGGCCATCTTGCACGGCGCCGGCATTGATCCCGCACCGACGAGATCGGCGGTCTCCTGGCGGCAGTTCCTTCGGGCACAGGCCAAGAGTGTGCTGGCCGTCGACTTCTTCACCGTGGACACTGTGATGTTGCAGCGGCTGTACGTGCTGTTCGTGCTGGAGGTGGCCACTCGGCGGGTCCACCTGCTGGGTGTCACATCCCATCCCGTCGGGGACTGGGTGACGCAGCAGGCCCGCAATCTGCTGATGGAACTCCGAGACCGTGTCGGCCGCTTCCGGTTTCTGCTCCGCGACCGGGACACGAAGTTCACCGCCGCCTTCGACGCCGTCTTCACGGCCGAGGGGATCCAAGTGCTGCGCACGCCGGTGCGGGCGCCGCGGGCCAACGCCTATGCGGAGCGGTGGGTGGGCACGGTTCGGCGGGAGCTGCTGGACCGGATGCTGATCCTGGGCTGCCGGCAGCTGCGGTCAGTGCTGGCTGAGTACGTCGACCATTACAACGGCCATCGCCCGCACCGCGCCTTGGGACAGGCGCCGCCACTTGGGCCTGGCGAATCAGCTGTCGCCGTGCCGGCTGGGAGGGTCGTGCGACGAGATCGGCTCGGAGGGCTGATCCATGAGTACGCGCAGGTCGCATGACGTGAACCGAATAACCGGCACCCACAGGGCCAGCCCGACCAGCTCCAGCACCGCCCCAGCGAAGCGGCGATGTGCAGCTTGCCTCCGATCCGTCAGCCACTTGCGCGGCAGCTCGTGCCACAGGAACGCCTGCAGCCCGTGCTGGGTGATGGCCTGCAGCCCCCGATCCCACGTCAGCGAACCCAGCGCCGCCTCGGCGTCGCCGGCCATGCGCTCGTCCTCGGCGCGCAGCCGCCCAAGCGCCGCCACCACCATGGTCTCGGATTCCTGGTGGATCCGCACAGTCTCGGGCACCAGCCGATCGATCCACAACCCAGGCATCCCGGTGGAGCCGCCCGCGCGGCCGGTCGCGGAGGCACACCGAGTAGTCTTCGCGCCACAGGAGGAGACGCGCCCCGTCGCCGCGCGCGTCGAGGTCCGAGGGCCGGGAGGAGCAGCGATGAGCATGACCGGTGCGTGGCGGATCGTGGAGATGGACCTCTGGGGTGCTGAGGCCATCGACCTGCTAGGGCCCGGCTACATTCAGTTCGGCGCGGACCGGACCGGCCGGTTCCGGTTCATCGCCGTCGAGGGGTGGATGGATTGCTACAGCGGCCAGCGCGACGGGCGCCCGTGCGTGGAGTTCACCTGGGAAGGCAACGACGAGAGCGATCCCGCCAGCGGCCGTGGCTGGGCGGCGCTGGAGGAGGACGAATCGTTGCGTGGACATCTCTACTTCCACCTTGGTGACGACTCCGGCTTCCGGGCAGTGCGTGCCGAGGATGCGCCGAAGCCCGAGGCGCAGAGCGACCCAAGGGGCTGAGACACCTTGGGAGGCCAGCCTGTCGGAGAGGAAGTGCCGTTGGACGTGGCTGTAGCGGGCCTGCTGGACATAGGGCTGGGCAAGGACGGGTCGGCAGCCGCCAGCAACGACAGGACCAGGCCGGGCGGCTGGCTTCATCCTGGGCACGCAACGCGAGCAACCCGCAGCGACGAGAACTCTCGGGAGCCGCTGCTGTTGGGTGGTGTGGCGCGTTGGCGCACCCCAAGAGCCGTATCGGCTATTCTGCCATGTCGCTGGTCAAGGGGTACGAAAGGGGTTCTCGACCCGAACTCCGGCGTAGTCCTGGCCATCGCTGAGGTCCTCCGAGAGGACGAGGTCACAGCCCAGCGAGCGAGCCGCTTCGAGGATCGCGGCATCCCAGTACGAGACGCCAAAGCGCTGGCAGGTGGCCGCGGCCGCCAGCATCAGGTCGGTCGTGATCTCCAGGACAGGAAACCGCAGGAAGGATTCGACCAGCCCTGTCGCCTGCTCGTGGGAGAGGGGGTCGGGGCGGATTGCCCGGGTGGCCTGCACATAGAACTCCTGCAGCACCTGGACCGAGAGCGCGACGTCCCTGGCGGCGAGGATGTCGTTGGCGCGGGCGGCCTTGTCCTGCTCTGTGGGGTCGCGCGAGATGGCGTAGAGCAGGACGTTGGTGTCAACGAACCGCACGGTCGTGGAGCTGGTCACGGTCGAGGCGGTCGCGCGCGCGGAAGCGGCGGATCTCCCGCTGGACCTGCTGCTGCTGGGCCTCGAGCCGGGAGAACTCTGCCTCGCGCAAGGACAGCGAGCGCAGGTACTCGGCGACGAGCGCGCTGACAGAGGTCCCACGCTCGGCGGCGCGGATCCTCGCGTTACGGTAGACCTCGTCGGGCACCGTGACCGTGATGTTCTTCATGGGCGGACGCTATCACAGTTCCACAGTTTCTGTGAGAGTCGCCACGACCGCGTGGAGGAACATGCCAGGAACAACTCAGGGTCCTTGGGCGATGCTGCCGCCACTCCCCATCTATCCTCGCCTCGGCTGGATTTCAGCCTGCGTCGCGGCCTTGCGCCTGCGATCACAAAGGGCGACGACGGGCGGGGCGCGATGCCACTCGCGAAGCGTACCGCCGACGCGATGGATCTGGGGCCGGTCCCAGCCCTGGTCCGAGCCCAAGGGATTTCCCTCCGACTTCCCTCCGCCCGACGCTAGGTCGCGCGGGACAGGGCGGAACGGGCGGGGACGCCGGGTGACGGCCGAAGCTGTCGACAGCTATTCATGCACGTCACGGCGGTAGTCCGGGACCAGGCGGGGATGGCGGGGGACTTTCGAGGAGCCGGCGCTGCGACCTGTAAAATCGCCGGCATTGCCTACACAGGTTCGAATCCTGTCCCTGCCACACCAGTTCTGAGCTGCGAAACGTGGTCGCCCCATAGCCGGTCAGGCATGCCTGTGGGGCCGGGCGTCGCTCCGATTTCGCTCCGCCCGACGCTCCGCCGACGCGGCCGGGCCGAAGACATCCTCGATCAGCCCGGCCACCCGCGGTGCGGTCTGGAGGAGCTGGTGGATGTAGACCCGCTGGGCGAGCGCGCCGCCGTCGGCATGGCGGAGCTGCGCGGCGACGATGGATGGCCGTCAGGCGCTGGGGCCGGGGCGGGCGTCGTAGGTCGCGATGACGACGCCGGTGGTGGTGACCACGGAGTCGGTCAGTCGCAGCTCGCGGCGCGGTCCGGCGTCGGCGAACAGCCGCTGCCCCTGTCCCAGGATCAGCGGATGGATGAGGATGAGGTACTCGTCGACGAGGTCCTGCTCGGTGAGCCAGCGGACCAGCTGGCCGCTGCCCAGGACCGCGACCGGGCCATCGGATCGGTCCCGCAGGGCCGGGACCGCGGTGGCCAGGTCACCGGTGAGCAGGGTGGAGTTCTGCCACGGGAGGGCTCGCTGGCCGTGGACGAGGCGACATACTTCGGGGTCTGGTTGAGCACCTCGGTGTAGGGGTTGTCGGTCTGGTGGGGCCAGAACCCATAGAAGTCCTCGTAGGTGCGACGGCCCATCAGGATGCCCTGAGTCTGGGCCATGGCCTTGCCCATCGCCTCGCCCTGGACCGTGTCGCCGTAGGGCAGGCCCCAGCCGCCGTGCTCGAATCCGCCGCGGGTGTCCTCGTCCGGGTGGCCCAGTCCCTGGGTCACGCCGTCGAGGGTCAGGTTGTTGACCACCACGATCTTGCCCATGTTGATCACGCTCCTTGTCCGAGGCTTCGGCCGACTTCCTGCCTTCACCGCCTACATGAATGCTGGTGGCCCGGATCGACACCTGCTCCGACGTTCTCGGTCCGGGGCCGTCCATGATCGATGGGACCGGTCCTGGGCTTGTTGATGATCCAGAGGAGCTGGGTGGTGCTTGGCTCCAGATCCGCGCTGAACGACGGCACGGCCAGGAACAGCACGCTCAGTTCCATGGAGGACAGGCAGGGTAGGGCGAGCACCTCCAACCGATCCGCTCGCGGCGGCCCGCCAGAGGGACCGCCGCTGTTGGGCTCCCGCATCGGTCCTGGTGGAGGTTGATGAGGTTGCCGCAGGTGTCGTCGAAGACGGCGTCCATGCCGCCGTAGGCCATCCGGGCGGGTTCCTTGACGAACACCACCCCGTTGGCCTTGAGCCGTTCGGCCTCGCCG
>Ga0307416_100000687_pt1 | contig 17613 bp, 25 predicted proteins | sample DK1Cmetagenome_2_FD_203821 | JGI IMG/M metagenome (GOLD analysis project Ga0307416, IMG submission 203821) | Maize rhizosphere microbial communities from greenhouse at UC Davis, California, United States - DK15-C-3 | ecosystem: Host-associated > Plants > Roots > Rhizosphere > Soil | place...
CCACTTTCTGCGGTGTCCGAACGTGGCAAGTGAAAGTAAATTTGTTGGCCACGTTCGCTACTCCGAAGGACAGCACGCATGAGTGACCAAACGACTGGCGGTGGCCTGAGTGATTACGACTTAGTTGGCGGCGGACCTGCCGTAAGCGCTGTCGTCAACGATTTTTATGAGCGGGTTCTGCGCGATCCCCAGCTTGCCCAATACTTCGAAGGGGTCGACCTTGCGCGACTCAAGCGCCACCAGGTGCTGTTGATCTCCCAGGTGCTCGGCGGCCCGGCAGACTACGACGGACGCCCGCTTGACCAGGCCCACGCCGGCCTCGGAATCAGCCATGATGACCTCGCCGCCGTCGCCAGCCATCTGGTGGCCGCCATGCGGGAGGCCAGAGTCCCCGAAGACATCCTCTTGAGGGCGATTGCGGTGGTCGCCTCCACGGAGCCTGACATCGTCGAATCTCGGTCGCCCTGACCCTGATGGACACCGTCGCGCTGAGGGACAGTTGGGGGAAGGTCGTCGCCGCCAGCGACGACACCCGCAGTACTTGAAGGCAACGTCTCGATGGCCGGTCGGCTTGCGGCACGACTCACAGTCCCGCCCTGCCGACGGTTTTTGGAACGCCTGCCGACACCGGGGCCTCAGTTTGTGAAGTCGGAAATGGCGCCGAGGCAATCGACGCGCACCACGAAGTGGGCGAATGCCGCCGTCCGTACGCGCCCGGCTGCCGCTTAGTTTCTTCAATATCTTGAGTCTGTCTGAGCACAACCGCGAGAAAGGTGGAACCTATGAGCACCGTGACCTCGGCCGATGGCACCACCATCGACTACGACGCCTACGGCAATGGACCGACAGTCATCTTCATCGGCGGCGCAAGTCAGCACCGCGCCATTGATCAGCGGACGACTGAGATCGCCAAGCAGTTATCAGCGGAAGGCTTCACGGGCGTCGACTACGACCGGCGCGGTCGCAACCGATCCGGCGACACACCGCCCTGGTCGCTGGGCCGCGAGGTCGAGGACGTCGCGGCCTTGATCGAAGCTACCGGAGCGCCCGCCGCCCTCTATACAAGCTCCTCAGGCGCCGGAATCGCACTCGCCGCGGTGACAGCGGGGATGGAGGTGTCAGCGCTTGCTCTATACGAGCCGCCCTACTTCGCCGGATCCGATGGCACCGAGCACATCACCACGCTCGAGCGAATGCTCAATGCCGGCCAGCTCGATGAAGCGACCCGCTACAACATGACCGCAATCATCGGGCTGCCCGCTGAGGCAGTCGAGGAGATGGCGCAGGCGCCATGGTGGCCTGGCCTCGTAGCGGTTGCACCTACCCTCGTCTATGACCACAAGGCCTCGCACGACATCGAGACCGATCCCGACTGGCGCAGCCGCTGGGCCACTGTGACCGTTCCCACCGTCGTCTACTCCGGAGACCAAACCTTCCCCGGACTGCCCGAGGCCGCCGACGCCGTCGCAGCCGCACTGCCTAACGCCCACCGCCACGTGCTGTCTGGCCAAGACCACGGGCCCACACCTGAGGCGATCGTGCCTGAACTGGTTAGGTTCATGCGGTCGATCCCCTAGACGCTGTCAAGGTAAGTGCAGTGCCTCGCATAACGGTCCCTTGCGGCTCGCGTACAGCTTCGGCGGCCCAGGTTCGGGAATGTCGACACATCTGGCAGCCTTTGCATTCAGAGCAGGGACGGCTGCGAACTGCCTCTGTCAGTTGCCACTGTTAGAACGGCACCATGGGCGTCGATCTGGCAGTGGTCACCGGTGGCCGCGGGAGGTCTGGGCCGACTCATCACCCAGCGGCTTGCGGAGCCGAGACAGTGCGTCGTCATCGCCGACACCGACCACGCTGCGGCCACCCAACTCCTCACCGAGCTCTACCATCGTGGTCGCGCGGCGGTCTTCGTGGACACCGACGCTGCTGACGCAGAGGCGGTCGAGCGGCTCATGACGCAGGCGGCCGATCTCGGGACGCTGCGCGTGTTGGTGAACAATGCCGGTGGATGGCTTCCCGGCCCGCAGTAATCCGGAGGGGAGGGAGTGGCGGCGAAGTGTCGATCTGAACCTGGTCATGCCGATGCTGGCTCGCAACTTCGCCGTTCCCATGATGATCAACTCCGGCGGCAGTATCGTCAACGTCTCTCCAGCGGCGGCATGGGCTCCCGTGCCGACAGCTCACCCGAGTACGGTGCCGCCAAAGCCGGACTGATCCGTCGTCAGCCTCGCCCCGGATGGTGAATCGGTGGGCCGCATCGTCGTCATCCGTGCGGACTTCTTGGTGATCGGTTTCGGGCCGACGCGCCGCGCCTCCGACGCGATCTTGTCGTTGGCTGCCCACGTCCGAGGTGTGAACTTGTGCTTTTTGCAACGTGGTCTGGAACTGCCGGATCCGACGTCGATCCTGCGCGGCAGCGGCAGGTAATCCGCACCGTGGCCTTGACTCACCCGAGGATCTCGACAGGCCCGAGGTCGGAGCTCTGATCGAGGTTGCGCTCGGACTTGCCACAACGCCGATGGATGCCTCCGACAACGAAGATCTGGTCATCAAGTCGGTGTCGGCCAAGCAGCGTTCCCTCCGCTGAGGCGCCGCCGTCCGTATGCGAGCCATCGCACGCGCAGTCCCGCTGAAGGTCCCTCTGGAACGTCGCTGCTCAAGCGTGCGGCGGTCGTCCGGCTTCCGTAGGGCGCGGCTATGGAACGCATCCCCCGAGTCGGCTCCGTACGCCGTGGGGTCGGTGAGCGGATCGATGATCTTGAGCTGCTCGATGGTCGAGCCCGGCCACCCGTGCGTCACAATCAGCTCATCGCGCGCGCTTTCGCCGGAAATCCGGGAGGCCTCTCTCGAGACGACGTCCTGGACAACGTCACCCATTACTGGCTGACGAATACGGCAGTGTCCTCCGCCCGCCTCTACTGGGAGAGCCATCTGCCCTTCTTCGACGTCAAGGGCGTCGAGATCCCTGTCGGCGTCACCGTCTTCCCCGATGAGCTCTATCCGGCTCCGCAAAGCTGGGCGGAGAAGGCGTATCCGAAGCTGGTTCACTACAACCGGGTTGAGGAGGGCGGCCACTTCGCCGCCTGGGAGCAGCCGCAGATCCTGTCACAGGAGCTGCGCGACACCTTCAGGTTACTGCGTTGATCTCCGCGCTCTAGCGGTGGCCATCGACGGCGGAGTTGGGATGGTGGTATCAGTACTACTTCTCCACTAAGCCCGGCCGCCTCGGTTACAGCGAGGACTGGCGGGAGTTCAACAAGCTGATCTGGCAGATCGCATCGCCGAAGTGGGCTTCGACGACGGCACGTTTGACCGCACCGCCGCATTCTTCCCCAATCCCGATCACGTCGACATCGTCATACACAATTACCGGTGGTGGCTGAGCCTCGCTGAGGGCGAGCCGCAATACCGTGACCTGGAAGCCCGGCTGTTCGAACGTCCCGTGATCAGGGTGCCGACGGTCACCATCGGCAGCGACTTCGACGGGGCCGCCGCGGACGGAGGTGCCTATGCCGAAAAATTCTCCGGCGCGTACTGGCATCGAGTCCTCGACGGCATCGGACACAATGTGCCCCAAGAAGCCCCGGGCGCGTTCACCGACGCCATCCTCGAAGTTCGGATAGGACTGCCGTGAGTTTCTTCAGCCGTCTCCGCAGTGCGGGCTCATTACCCGTCGAGGGTCACCTGCCTGGTTTCGATCGGGCGACCGGCTGGCTCAATTCGCCCCCGCTCCGCGCGGCGGAGTTGCAGGGGAAGGTCGTTCTTGTCAACTTCTGGACCTATACCTGCATCAACTGGCTCCGCACCCTCGCCTATATCCGCGCCTGGGCCGGGAAATATCAGGATCAGGGATTGGTCGTAGTCGGTGTGCACACTCCAGAGTTCCCGTTTGAACGCGACGTTGACAATGTGCGCCAAGCGGTCAAGGACATGGCCGTCCGCTATCCCATCGCGCTCGACAGCGACTACGCAATCTGGCAAGCGTTCGCCAACAGATCTTGGCCGGCCGTCTACATCGCCGACGCGGAAGGGCGAATCCGGCACCACCAATTCGGCGAGGGCGGCTACGCAGAATCCGAAATGGTCATCCAGCGGCTGCTGAGCGAATCCGGACGCGACACCGTATCCCGTGACCTGGTGTCGGTCGCTCCCGAAGGTTTGGAGGTTCAGGCCGACTGGGCGAGCCTAAAGTCTCCCGAGACCTATCTCGGCTACGAGCAAGCACGAGGGTTCGCATCTCACCAAGGTGCAGTCCTCGACCAGACCCACGCCTATGTCGCGCCCGACCGGTTGAATCTGAATCATTGGGCTCTCGCAGGTGATTGGACGATCGAGCGTCGGGCGAGCGTGCTCGACCGCGCCGGCGGCCGAATCCTCTTACGCTTCCACGCCCGCGACGTTCACCTCGTCATGGGACCGCGTCCGCAGGGTGCCTCGGTGCCGTTCCGCGTACTCATCGATGGTGAACCTCCTGGCGACGCTGACGGACTCGACGTTGACGAACAAGGCCGTGGAACCGTCGCCCAACAACGGCTCTATCAGCTGATTCGCGAGCCGGGAACCATCACCGACCGCACGTTCGAGGTCGCCTTCCTCACACCCGGCGTCGAGGCATACGTATTTACATTCGGCTAAGGCTTCTCGGTAGACGAATATGCACAGCCCTCCCCGCTGCAATGATGGGCGAGGCGGCTCGTCCTCTCCGAGCACTTTGGGCGCTTCCACAGTATGTGTACCTGCGGCGCCACAACCTGATGTTGCCGCCTTTCTACAAGGCCGCTATGACAAGATTGATCGTGAGACTGCCAGATCGCGAGGGAACCCGTGGCTGACTTCGTGGGATCCCGCCTATAAGTACCCAATCGCCTTACGGCAGGCGGCGGACTTGGCGCCGAGCGGTCATCGGAGTGCCTGCAGTGCGCGTCAATAGTTCGGAGCTGATCTCGTTAAGAATGCTGAATGCGTCGGCCTTGGTCCACTGCACTCCGTCTAGCGCCGCGCGGGGAATTTGGACAGCCAGGATCGCTTCAGGGCAGACCTTGCCGTAGGCATCGGCCGGCGTACCCCGACACGGCGACTATCCGTATGTCAGTTACCCCCGGGGCCACGCGAAGGCCTCCCTAGTTGTAACGAGCACCAGCCCCGCGACGAGCTGCTTGTCGAGATCGGCCATCTCGCCTTTGGTGAACTTTTGAGGGAGAGGTTGCCTCCCGCGGTGGTCCTGGGATGCCGCTCTGGCACGGCGGCCGGGTCTGGCGCGCAGCGCCGGCTGGACCTCTGCATCCCAAACGCCCAATAGTGCAGCGTGCGCGCTGCTGTTTTGGAACCCATGGCTAAGTACTGCCAAGACAACCTCGGCGCCATGACGTTCACCGCAAAGGTCGTCTCGTGAGCAGCACCGGCGCCGTCGCGCGTCGGATGCCGTCGGTCGATCCGGTGATGCCGATGACCGGCATGGTTGTCATCCTGCCCAGGCCGCCGGACCGGCGCCAACCGGGGTCCGCCGACTCTTGACTTGGTATACCGCAAGAGGACCCCTATTTGGGACATCGACGCGCAATCTTCGAGCGCCTCGACCGCATGCTGTGTCGCTTTGCTGCTGAGTCATTGACGCCCGTGACGGGCGCCAACTGAATCCGGACGCCGCCGGGTCATCCGCCATCCTGACCTGGACGGCGCCCAGACACTCCGGCGCGGAAACGCCGTTCTGTCCGATGCGGTCGAAGGTTGCGGATGATCAAGACCTGCGGTCCCGGACAGCCCCGGCCCGATCTCCTCCTGGCATACCTTGCGCATCTTGGAGGTGTAGCTGCGCCGGGACTCTTCGCCAGCGGCGCCCGCTCCAGCGCGGTGACCTAGCACGACGCTGGCCGGCGCCCGGGCACGCTCCCGTTGACCCCCAGGTTGAGGCGGTCAGTCGAGCATTTCGCCGCAGGTCACGTTCGCGATGATAGCGGTCATCGCGCTGGCCCGGTCCGATGCCATGAGCGTTGCCACGTCGGCGACCTCGGCCAACGTCGGCAGCCGCCGGAGCAGGATGCGCCCCTCCCGGGCCGACGCGAAGGTTTCCACTGTCGTGCCCGCGTTCGCCGCGTGCATGCTGAACGCCTCCCGCACACCGGCCGCGTCCGGCGAGCCGGCCGACCGCAGGCAGACGGCCCGGACACCGTGCGGGCTCAGCTCGGTGGCGAGCGTACGGGAGAGCCCCTCCAAGGCGGCATTCACGACGCCGAAGCTGCCCACCTCGGGGATGGCGACCCGGTCCGGGGTTGCCGTGACCATCAAGATGACGCCCGACCGCTGCCGCACCATGTGCCGCGCCGCCGCCCGCGCCGTCACGAAGTGCGTACGTACCCGTGCCTCCAGGCCGAGCGTGAAGTCGGCCGGCGACATATCGACCAATGGCCGGCCCTGGATGTGGTCGACCCCAATCAGGTTGATCGAGATGTCGAGGCTTCCAGCGCGGTCGACGACCGCCCGGGCGTGCTCCTCGACAACCTGCTCCACATCGGCGTCCACCACCGCCGTCTCGGCCGCCCCACCAGCGGCCCGGATCTCCCTCGCCACCGCGTCGAGCGGCGCCAGCCGGCGGCCGGTCAGGAAGACGGCCGCACCCTCGCGGGCGAACGCCTGGGACACCGCGCCACCCAGCGCTCCGCCGGCTCCGTAGACCACCGCGTTTCGCCCCTCCAGCAACATTCCGGCCTCCTCGCGTACAAGGTTCACCTGGTCAGACTCCGAGGCTGGCAAAACTCATCGGTGAGCTCGAGCGTGATGACGCGCGGCAAGTCCCGCGACTCGAGGCTCCATCTCATCTCCCTCCAGAGATCTGGGGAGAAGGACCACACGTCGATCTGACGAGTCGGTGAACACGAAGGGGTGGCTGAAACTTCGTTCACCTGCGATAAGGGCTTGGGTGCAGTGAAAACGGAGAAGAGCTCTTTAGCCGGGCGGCGTTTTGCCCAGCCTTTTACCGGAGATGCCGGCTGCGAGGGTAAGGAAGGCAGCGACCGACAAGGCCGCTCCGATCCGGGCGAAGGCAGCCACATCCAGAAAAGTTGCTGCGCCGATAATCGCAGTCGCCGCGACCAGCGCGGCCATCCAGCGCGGGAAGGCACCCGATCGCCAAACGGCAACGCTGGTGATGAGCAGACCAGCGTTGTAGAGGAGGCCGCCGAGGAACACTGCTATCAGTGCCGGCTCGCGATAGACCTGGTCCAGAAGTGCCACAACATTCTCCGCTAAGCCTTGACTGAGCAGCACCCCGCAGCCGGCATGATCAAGACCGCACAGCCACCACCCGGAAGGGCCAGCCCAGCACCGGCGACGGTCAGAATGAGGCTTGCCATCGCCCAGCGCCGTGCTGGAGTCGTAGCGAGGGTGGCATAGAGCGCAATCATGCTCAAGATCACTGGTATCAGAGCATAGATTTGCAGGATGGTCGCCAGCCGATAGCTGGCCGTGTTGGCGCCCAAAGCGAATTCTCGGTTGTGCCGGGGATCGGTGGGTGGATGAATCGAGAAGATGGCGGGGATATTCGTCACCGCGGCGGTCGCGAAAGCGACTGCACCGCCTCAAAGCCGAAGATCGGCGCCTTGTGTCCCTTCGCCTGTTTCGGCCATCACTACCCGAGAGTATGCATTCACAACCGAAGGGGGTACAGGCCGCTTTGACCTCTGGGTTAACAGAAGTGCAGAAGTCCATGCGTGAGCTTGCTTTGGTGAGACAAGTGCACGCTTCAACCGTGTGCCCTAAGGCTGTCGCCCGGCGGCACATCGACGGCGATCCTGAATGACCTCGACTGGCATTCACCCTGAGCGGCATGATCCGGACCACTCACCCCGAGAGCTTCGAGGGGCTTCCTTTGCCGGTTGGCGGCCACGAATTTTTATGCTCGGGGCCGGACAGGCCGGTGCTGAGAGGGCAGTTGTGCTGCGTCGACATCTCGGGAGCGGCCTAAACGTTGATCACGATATCCGGCGCGCAGTCGCCGAGATTCGTCCCTCGGCGATTGAACGGGGTCGTTCAGCCAACGGTAGCTTTCGTTAGCGCTCGCCGAGAAAACGGTGTGCGAGACTTGCGCTTGACTGTCCCGACATAAGCACATCGAGTTCTGGTCGGCGAAGAATCAGCACCTATAAGCTGATTTGCCACGCTATTCCGTAAAAAGGAGCAGCAACATGCCAAAAGTCTTTGGCCTCCATGAAGTCGTGCTCCCGCCCGGTATGACGGCAGAAGAGTACGAGCGGCTTTCGGCGAAGAGCTCGCTTCCATGCCGGATCTGCAGGGTTGGAAAACCTACCTCCTCAAAGGCGAGCGCGGAGAGGGAGCTGGAAAGCTTCTACTGATGTTCGAAATTGAGAGCGTGGAGGCGCGCGATCGGTATTTCCCGAGACCCGGACCGGGCGGGGAATCTGAGGAGTTCCGCCAATTCCAGGAGCAACATCCAGAAGTGACGGCGGCATCGGAGAAGTACACCGGTTTTCTGGTTGAGCCTCACAGCTGGACTGACTACCTCGTGGTTGGAGCTCCGTCCAGCTGAAGATCGCGGCATTGGTGGACCGTTCGGAGAGCAGGGCGGAGCCAACCCGGAGGATCGATGCGGGCCTATCACATCGCATGGTGGAACCTGGGGAAGCTGTTCAATGAAGAGAACGAAGAGAACGCGAGTGCGCTAGGCCGATGAACGGACAAGGTGTTCCGAGCAAATCAAGAACGATCACCATGGCGGTCACCGAGGTCGACTAGGGCGACTGGGAGTACTAGGCAGGTGCGTCATGATTCTGGCAGGGGCACCTCAAATTGCGTGCATAGTCAGACGCCAGAAGAATGCAAATCGGTGCGGTAACGCGGATCAGAGCTCGAGCTAAGTAGCGGGCGCGTCCAGAGATCCCGGATCGCGTCGGATCCGTCGATCGAGGGTGCGCCTATGCCGGCGAATCTCTGTTAGGGCATCTGCAAGGGAGCCCGCGACGTCGGCAGCCGATTTGGTGTCCAAACCCTCAGCCTCGACTAACCGCGCACCCCCTGCGGCTTGCGTCAAGACCGCTTGAGGTTCCCTCTACGGGATGGCCTGGGCGATACGCGCGACCCGCGGCAGTTGAGTGCGCTTCGCGTTCAGTCCGATGATGTTCCGACGAGGCCCGCGGGGCCGTCTCCGATGTCACAGGTTGGCGGGCTGTCTCGTCTGGGTGACGAGAGCCAGTACCGGATGAGGAGCGTGACGTTATGCGAGTGTTCGTGGCAGGCGGAAGTGGGGCTATGGGGCGTCGTCTGGTGCCGCAGCTGGTGGCCCGTGGTCATCAGGTGACCGCGACGACGACGAGCGTGGGCAAGTTGGGGCTGCTGGAGCAGCTGGGGGCCGAGGGTGTCGTGATGGATGGGCTGGATGCGGTGTCGGTGGGCGAGGCAGTGGCTGCAGCCGGGCCGGATGCGATCGTGAGCCAGATGACCGCACTGTCGGTGGCGCACGCCGGCAAGTCTAACTTCAGGCATCCCGAAAGGTTCGGTGCCCTCACTAACCGGCTGCGCACTGAGGGAACGAACCACCTGCTGGCTGCCGCCGAGGCGACTGGTGTCTCCCACGTCGTTGTCCAGAGCGTCGCCACCTGGCCCGCACACCATGAGCGCGGCTTGGTGACCGAAGAGGAGCCGCTGCCGCCCCAGGAGTTGCCGGCGAAGATGCGCATCATGGCGGAGCCGCTCCACCACGTCGAGGACGTGGTCATCAAGGCCGGTGGCGCGGTGCTGCGCTACGGCGCGTTCTACGGTCCCGGCGGCGGGATCGAGGATCAGATCGAGCTCGTGCGCAGGCGCAGGCTCCCGATGATCGGGGCCGGCACCGGCTTCTTCTCGTGGGTGCATCTCGACGACGCCGCGAGCGCCACTGTCCTGGCGGTGGAGCAGCGGGCGAAGGGCCTGTTCAACATCGTCGACGACGAACCGGCCCCGGTCAGCGAGTGGCTTCCTTATCTCTCCAGGTGCGTGGGAGCGAAGCGGCCGCTGCGGATCCCCACGTGGCTGGTCCGGCCGCTGGCCGGCGAAATGGGGGTAGCGATCATGACCGAGGGGCGCCCCTTCTCCAACGCCAAGGCCAAGCGAGAGCTCGGCTGGGAGCCGCGCTATCCATCGTGGCGGCTGGGTTTCAAGGAAGAGTTCGCATGACCACCGGGGCGAGGAGTTCGAGGCGCTGCGGCCGCTGTTGTTCGCGATCGCCTACCGGATCCTCGGCAGCGTGGCCGAGGCAGAGGACGCGGTTGAGGAGACCTGGCTGCGCTACGAGTCCTTCCCGACACAACTCACGTCGACCAAGGCCTTCCTCTCCGCTGTGGTGACCCGGATCTCAGTTGACGTGCTGCGCTCGGCCCGCGCCCGGCGAGGAGACGTACGTCGAGCAGTGGTTCCCCGAGCCACTGCTCACCGACCCCTACGAGGACCCAGAGCGGTCGGCAGAGCTGGCCGACTCGGTGTCGATGGCGGCTCTGTTGCTGCTCGAGCGGCTCAGCCCGCTCGAGCGGGCCGTCTTCGTGCTGCGGGACATGTTCGGGTTCGACTTTCCCGAGATCGCATCGGCCGTGGGCAGATCGGAGGCGGCCGTGCCGCCAGCTCGCGGGTCGGGGCGCGGCGTCACATGGACGCAGGACGCCCTCGGTTCGAGGCGGACCGCCGGGAACGCGAGGAGCTGGCGGCGCGGTTCTTCGATGCGCTCCAGGATGGCGTCATCGGCGCACTGAGAGAGTTGCTCGCTGCCGACGTCCAGATGGTCGGGGATAGCGGAGGCAAGGCGCCTGCACTCGCGAGGAGCGTAATCGGTGCCGACAACGTGGCCCGGGTGCTCGCCTCGATCTTCCCGGTGCTTGTCCGCATCGACGCAAAAGTGCAGCCACGCGAGGTGAACGGCCAGCCGGGCGCGATTCTTCGCGACCGGGATGGCAACGTGGTCGGCACGTTGACGCTCGATGTGCTCGACGGGCAGATCCAAACGATCCGCGCGGTGTCTAACCCCGACAAGCTCGGGCACGTGGATCCGGTGGCGGACGCCTGGGCGCGAGTTGAAGCAGGCTCGCCGGCACTGGGACTGACCCTGTTCACTCAGTTGGGCATGAGCCGACGTTCCGTAAGCGGACCGGCTAGCGGGCACCCGGACCGGGTTCGCCTTTCCGGACTCCTATGGATCACTGTCGGCCGAACAGTGCCCTTGCTCGGTCGGTGATGAGGTCAGGGCGCTCCTCTGGCATCCAGTGGCTGCACCCCTCGACGACTTCGAGGGTCAAATCGGTCCCGTGGGCCTCGATCTCCTCGAGCACCGCCACGGGGATGTAGAAGTCATTGGCCCCGAAGGGTACCTGGGTCGGAGCCTCCAGCCGCTGTCCCTCGAATGCACGTCGCAGCAAAATCGCCTGCGCCAGGCGCCAGTAGGACCGGTACAGCTGCGAGCTAGCCGCAGTGCGGGCGCGATCGCGAAACTGGTCGGCATACACGGCCGCATCGGCATCAGAAACAATGCCACCTGGCCACCTAGCCGCAGAAACCAGGGGATGAAGCCTGGATACGCCACCACCTGGTGGCCCAGGATCGGGCTTGCGACCAGCCCCGCATACCATGCCCGCCGAAGGCCAACGGCGAATTGCACAGCAGCAGCCGATGTCAGAATGATGCAGTCCGAGTAGGAACCCGACGAACCCGCCCCAATCGTGACCGATCACATGTGCACGCGTGATGTCAAGCGCGTCCAGCAACGCCACCGCATCGTCGGCGAAGCCGGTTGGGCTGTAGCCACTCCCGGGTGCCTCACTCCATCCGAAGCCGCGCAGGTCAGGTATGAGCAGGCGGTAGTCGCGGAGTTGCTTGACTACGCGGCGCCAGCACCACCAGTGCTGCGGCCAGCCGTGCAGGAGCAGCACCGGCGGCCCCGAGCCGGTCGCGGCCAGATGCAACCGGACAGGGCCGCTGCCGGTCTGGACGTCCACCCGGTGGTGCTCGACACCAGGCAGGGTGGTAGCCCGTCCAGCCGCGCTGGTGAGGTCGAAACGGCCATGATGCAATCTGCCATCGCAACACTGCGCTCGTAACCAACTGTGAAGCGGCACGCGGCAGCAAGCCAGACGCTGACGGATCTAGCCGAATCATCCCGTAGCTTCCGATTCCTGAAATCAGGGAACATTTGTACACCGAATCGCTCAGATGGCCGCGACCAATTCGGGCCCGATGTCCGGTCGCTGATAGAGAAAGGCGTGCAGTCCCCCAAGCGGACCGGCTATCGGCACTTCTCCGGGGCGGCTCGAGCAGCGCGTTTAGGTGGTGCCGGCACGTCCGATCAGGGCGTCTAGCAAGACGATGTCGTGATTGTCGCGTTCGTGCTGAATGTAGCCATGGTGGAATCGCAGCTGCTGCACCACAGACAGGCAGTCCACTAAGCGTCCGTCGATCAATCCCTTGGCGAAAGCGTCCTCGGGATACCGGAACGGCTCCTGACCTTCGACATTGGCTTGCCAACCGGTCCCTTGGGCGTCGAAGACGATTGGAGGAACATCGACCTGGCGTGCGCCGTCGGCAACGAGTGCAACGCGGCTCGGTCTCCGGTCCGCCTCAACCGCGTAACCATGCCGGCCAACGCCTGCAGCAGGTGATCGAGCGCCATCTGGGTGATATCGACGGCGAGATCAAGGTCGCTGTCGAGCCGGGTCTGACGCCCAACCAGTGCGTCGACACCCCACCCGCCGGCAATCCAGACGCGGTCAAACCCTGCCCTGTGAGCGATACCCAGCACAGTCCCGACATCGGCAGCGGACATGTTCCAGCGAGCGTCGTCACCGATGTCTGTCACCATGAGGCTAGCCAAACAGGTTCGAAACTGTCCGGCACCGGTTGGCCTACGGCTCAGAGGTCGTGCCGCCGCCCGACCGGCTTACGGGGCATCGCAAGGTAGGGCTTGACGGGGCCCTCTGTCAGCGTGATCGCAGGTGGATGAATGAATTGCTGGTGGAATACGCGCGCGTATCAACAGAGCAACAAGATCTCACCGCCCCGAGCAACGGACTCCACGCGCTCGGCGTCGTGACGACCGCAATCTACGTCGACCATGGCCTAAACCGGCACAATCGGGACCGACCCGGGCTTCGGTTGGCTCTCGCAGCGTGCCGAGCAGGTGACACCTTGGTCGTGACCAAGCTGGACCGGCGCGCCCGGTCGCTGCCCGACGGTCGCGACACCTTGGACGAGCTGACCAAGTGGAAGGCGCTCGGGCTTGAATGGAGCCGCGTCATGCATCGCCGCGCCGGCGGTCCGGTCATGAAGCTCGTCCGCTACGCCGACGACTTCGTGATCATGGTCCACGGCCACCGGTCCGATGCCGAGGCGCTGTGAGGGCGAGGTGGCGGCGGTATTGCAGCCGATGGGTTTGCGCATGTCGGAGGCCAAGACGCGCCTGACCCACATAGAACAGGGTTCGACTTTCTCGGCTGGCGCATTCAACGCTGCCGTAAGAAAGGTCACCAGGCCGGGAAACGCTACGTCTACACCTACCCGTCGAAGAAGTCATTGGCTTCGAATCGACATGGTGCGACAGCTGACCCGGCGGGCATCTCATCGCACACTCGCCGATCTGCTGCGCCGGCTCAACGCGGTGATCAGAGGTTGGTGCGCCTACTTCCAGCACAGGGTGTCGAACCTGGCAGGTCCCTGTGACCCGCTACCGATACCGAGAAACTCGCATCCCCACACCATGGACGAGTGCCACGGCATGATCATGTGGAGAGCCGGATGCTCAGGAATGGGCACGTCCGGTTCGGAGGGCGGGCAGCAGAAACCACCAGCCGCAAGACTGACACGGCGCTGCTGCCCGACCCCTACACCTACGTCGCCACCTGGTCGGCTTTGTCTATGTGGCGTTCTGCATCGATGTGTTCTCCCGAATGATCACCGGCTGGCGGGCGGCCAAATCGATGACCACTGATCTGGTGCTGGACGCCCTCGAGATGGGGATTTGGCAGCGGCAACGAGCCGGCCATGATCTTCAAGGCCCGATCCACCATTCCGATGCCGGTAGCCAGTACACCTCGATTCGCTACACCGAGCGGCTCATCGAGGCCGGCGCTCGACCCTCGATTGGGTCGGTCGGGGACTCCTACGACAATGCCCTAGCCGAATCGATCATGGGCCTGTTCAAAACCGAGCTGATCCGCCGTAAAGGGCCCTGGCGGACTCTCGACGCCGTCGAACTGGCCACCCTGGAATGGGTCGACTGGTACAACAACCGCCGGCTCTTCTCCGCCATCGGAGACATTCCCCCGGCCGAAGCTGAAGCTCGGTACTGCCTCACAACGACACCGTCTGTAAACCTGCAGATGGGAGAATCCAGCCTCCATTGAACCCGGGGTGGTTCACCCTATAGTGACATCCGACGTGACCTGCATCGTTTTACTCATCGATCGGGTGTTGTGCTCGGTCGACTGGTGAGGCGCCGCGGCCGGCTCGTGACCGTCCCGGTAGTGGTCGGTGTTCGTAGTGGAAGCTCCCCACCAGGTTTGGAATCTCCCCAGTCGACGGCGCATCGCCGGTTCGCCGAATGGGCGGCTGCTGGGCTGTGGAGCAGCTGTTCGTCATCGGGCGAGGCCAAGACCCACCCCTCAGCCGGGCCATGGTCAAGCTCGGCGCGCAGCTCGTTGTGTCCCTTACGAGGCCGGGCTTGTTCGCCCGGCTGGACCAGCTAGCTCTCCGCCCGGTCCTGCATCTCCCAGGCATGCTCGAGGACATGCCAGGCGATGCGGCGGGCGGCGTAGTGCGCGGTCCAGCCGTTGAGCACCGCCGGTGAGCCGTCCGAAGGGGCGCCCACCACGGCGGCGATCGCCTCGCGCAGCTCCTCGATCGCGGCGATGTCGTCGATGGGAGGCTGCTTGCGCTTCACCCCGAGCTTGCGCGCGTAGGTCGTCTCGGCGCCGACCACGTGGTCGATCAACTTGTCCCGGTCCCGGCCGCCACCCCGCGGGCCCTTCCGCAGCTCGGCCGGTGACGCGGCGACGACCTCGTCGAAGGTCGCCCAGGCCGCAGTGACCAAGCCGACCAGGCGCTGGGCCGCCTCGGGAGTCACCTCCACCCGGTCGGCCTCGGCGGTCATTTGCGGGAACGGGCGGCGGCATTCGGGTGCGGCGAACGCGGTCGTGGGTCCGCCGGGCAGCCGCTCGACGACATCGAAGGCGACCGTGGACGGGAAGCTCACCCCGGCCTGCTCGGCCACCGGCGCGTATCGCTTGGCGTAGCTGGCCAGTGCCTGCAGCGCGGCACTCTCGTCCCGGCCGGCGCGGCACCAGCCGGGCAAGTCGAGCGCTGACGCGAAGCTCATCGTCGGGCTGACCTCGAGGCAGACCGCGATTCGACCGGACGACATGCCGTGATCCTCCCACCGAGGACTGACAAGCACAGAAACGACCCTGCACGCGCGCTTTCGCGCAACCGCTCCCCGAGCTCGGCTGCCTTCAACCAAAAACGCGGGGACTCGTTGCTCATCGCCGAAGGTCCTTTGCAGGATGAGCACCGCACGTGCCGATTAGGGTCCCAGGTGGCGGTCGGGTCCCGGTAGCGGTGAGCATTCTCATGACGACGCGCACGCCTTCGATGGATGTCACTTTGGCAATGGCCTCTGCCGACGGCGGCTCAGCAACCAGCTCGAGCATGGGGGCATGTTCTGAGACGATGCGTTCAGGTGTTGTGGGGTCGCGGACGGCGATGCTCACGGCATGGTCAGGCCAACTCAGCGGCACGAAATCCCCGGACACACTTTCGCTAGGGGCTCTATTGACCAATAACGGGAGGTGCCACATCGCCAGCGATGTGACACTCAGACCGATCCGAGTGGACGACCAAGAACGCTGGGAACCGGTGTGGCACGGTTATCTCGACTTCTACCGGGCGATGCTGGTCCCGAAGGTCACCGAGCGCCCAACGCGGATCATCCAAGCGAGAGGCCCGGATGCCTGCTCTGGCACGCCACGCGCGTTGGCAACGCTGGATACCCCAGCCATGGCATCCAGCCCTGACCTCAACCGCAGGTCACTCCTCACGAATTCGACGCCCGCCGCCACATCGCAACTCTGCCGTGCCAGCATCCGCACGCTGCCGGCATCCCAAAGCCGCTGCACCACCAGCCGCACCCGGTCGATTTGACCATCTGCTGACCGCAGTCGCACCGTCACCTTCTCAGCTCTGGTCCGTCATCGGTTTTGATGAGGAGCTGTTCTTCAGCCGGTCATACGAAACCGCTGCGTAGCTGCGGAAAGTCGGCGCTGATCCAAGTCCGACCTGCGGCCCAACTGTATCCGCCTCTGGCCCGGTGATTTCCACAGCATAGTTGATCCTGATCCGCTTGCCCTCGATGCGATCGATGCGATGGATCGTCGGTACTACCGAAGCTCCAAGGTGCGCCTCATCCACGAATGCATCCAGCTCCCTGCCTCTGCGATCCGCAGCTCGATCGGCTCTCCCTCGTGGGGATCATCGTGGTCGTGCTGCCAGCGGCGAACGGTCCAGAGATCTCAGGCTCGCTCCATGTCCCTGTTCCACTCAGGCCACTTTGAGACGTTGGACCATGTCTCCCAGATGGCCTTCGGCTCAGCGTCGGTGTCGATGCTGCGTTCGGTAGTCCACACGGTCGGATTCCTGCCCTCGGCGGCCTGACTCTCAGCGAATGGGCGTGCGCCAATCGCCGCGGCCGCCTACTCCACCGTGAAATGCCCTGCCGCGGGCTCGTGGCCGCTCCTGATCAATCGCAGCGAGCGGAACATCGAGCGGGCGCAACAGCCCGATCGACAGCGCTTCTCGCGCCTGACACTGTTGTCGTAGGTGGTGGGCTGGCGCAACAGGAGCCAGCTCGTATCTGACACAGTGGTAGCTTTCGTGCGTGCGCATCGGGGTCGTTGCGGACCGGACGGGCGTCAGCCCGCGGATGATCCGCTATTACCAGGAGCACGGGCATCTGCCTAGCCGAGGACGTACGGCAGGCCGGCACCGGAGCTTCGACGAGCAAGATGTGCGCTGGCTGCGCAGCATTCAGACGCTGCGGGCCGCGGGTGTACCTACCACAATCGCGGTGCGTGCACTCCGCGGCGAGTTGTCCGATGCGGAGCGGGCGGGGATCGATCGCCAACTCGACCGGTTGTGTGGCGAGGTCAGTGAGGCGCGACGGCAACTGGAACCATCCGAGAATGTGGAGCAGCCTCCCGCCGAGGAGCGCATGTCACTGGCGTTTGTTGCCTTCTTGATGCGGACCCGGCTGGAGAGCTACCTGACGGCCGGCCTGCAGGAGGCAGGCATGGGCTCAGGGGACTACGCCCTGGCCAGCCTGCTCGCGGTCGAGGGTCAACTCACCCCGGCCGTGCTGGCGCGCCTGGTCGGAGTGGCTCCATCCACCCTCGGGTCGCGGCTCAATGCGCTGATTGAGCGGGGCTGGGTCGAGCGGCGGGTCAATCCCGCTAACAGCCGTTCGTGGTTGCTCCAACTCACCCCTGCAGGCTGGGCGGCCTACAAGATGGCGGTCCCTTGTGCGAACGTGGCGTTTGACCGGCTCGAGCGCGCCCTCCGGGACCGACAGGTCGACCTTGTCACCCTTCGTCAACAGAT
>Ga0307416_100000688_pt1 | contig 17609 bp, 20 predicted proteins | sample DK1Cmetagenome_2_FD_203821 | JGI IMG/M metagenome (GOLD analysis project Ga0307416, IMG submission 203821) | Maize rhizosphere microbial communities from greenhouse at UC Davis, California, United States - DK15-C-3 | ecosystem: Host-associated > Plants > Roots > Rhizosphere > Soil | place...
GGCGAGCGCGCCGCGCAGCGCGAGAAGCGCGGCGAGCGTGAGCGCCACCAGCGCCCAGACGCGGAACAGCGGCGACAGGGCGCCCCGCCATCGGGTCGGAACGTCGGTCATGCGTCGATGATACGGGACGCGCCGCCGTCGTCCAATGCCGGTGCTGTGGGCACGGCGGTGACGCGGTCGACCAACGCCTTGCGACCGCAACCCGCACGCATGACGGCATGATCAGCGGCGACGCGCCGGCTGCGGAACGTCGAGCTCGATCACGCGCGCCGTGAGCTCGGTGCCGCGCACGACGAGCTCGGCCACGGTCACCGGCAGGCTGAACCGGCGGGGGCCCGCGCTGCCCGGGTTGACGAGCAGCGTACCGTCGGAACGCCGCACGATCGACGGCCGGTGCGAGTGGCCGAACACGAGCGCGTGCAGCGCCGCCGTTCCGAACCCCGCGGCGTCGGCGAGCTCGTGCACGACGCCCACCGTGCACTCGCCGGCGGCGAGCGTCGCATGCTGTGGCACGCCGGTGGCCCAGGCGCCGCGATCGTTGTTGCCGCGCACGGCGGTCACCGGTGCGATCGCTTCGAGCGCCTGCAGGATGGACGCGTTGCCGATATCGCCGGCATGCACGATCCGGTCGCTGCCTTGCAGCGCCAGCAGCGCTTCCGGTCGCAGCAGCCCGTGCGTGTCCGAGATCAGGCCGATGCGCATGCTAGCCCGTGGCGTCGACGTCGCGACGATGTGCGAACCGGCGGTCGTGCCACGCGGGACCTGCCTCGCGCGCCCACGCGCACGACGGCCGAGCATGCGCGGCATGGCACAATCGCACGACCCGGCGCCGCTCGTGCGCGGGCATCGATCGATCCGCGACACGGCCGGGAGAGGGAATGCCGCACGACGTAACGTTGATCGCCACGATCGCCGTGGCCTTCGTGCTCGCGTTCGTGTTCGGCTTCCTCGCCAACCGGCTGCGCCTGCCGCCGCTGGTCGGATACCTGATCGCCGGCGTCGCCATGGGGCCGTACACGCCGGGGATGGTCGCCGACTCGGCGCTCGCCTCGCAACTGGCCGAGATCGGCGTCATCCTGCTGATGTTCGGCGTCGGGCTGCATTTCTCGCTCGCCGATCTCCTCGCCGTGCGTCGCATCGCGATTCCCGGCGCCGTCGCGCAGATCGCGCTCGCCACGGCGATCGGCGCGGCGATGGCGATGCTGTGGGGATGGAGCCTGGGCGGCGGGCTCGTGCTCGGGCTTTGCCTGTCGGTCGCGAGCACGGTCGTGTTGCTGAAGGCCATGGAGGAGCGCAACACCGTCGCGACGCCGAACGGCCGCGTGGCCGTGGGCTGGCTGATCGTCGAGGACCTGGCGATGGTGCTCGTGCTCGTGCTGCTGCCGGCGATGGCCGAGATGCTCGGCGGCCACGCCGACCCGCACGCGCCGCCCGGTGGCAGCCTCGCCTCGACGCTCGCGATCACCCTCGTCAAGGTCGCCACGTTCGGCGCCGTGGCGCTGCTCATCGGACCGCGCGTCATGCCGTGGCTGCTGCGGCATGCCGCACGGACCGGATCGCGCGAGCTCTTCACGCTGGCCGTGCTCGCGCTCTCGGTGGGGATCGCGTACGGCGCGGCGAGCCTGTTCGGCGTGTCGTTCGCGCTCGGCGCCTTCTTCGCCGGCATGGTGCTGAACGAATCCGACCTGTCGCACAAGGCGGCGACGAACTCGCTGCCGCTGCAGGACGCCTTCGCCGTGCTGTTCTTCGTCTCGGTCGGCATGCTGTTCGACCCGACGATCGTGACGCGCGAGCCGGCGCTGCTCGTCTCGGTCCTGCTGCTGGTGCTCGTCGGCAAGGCGCTGATCGCGCTCGGCATCGTCTGGCTGCTCGGTTATCCCGCGAGCACCGGCCTCACGGTGTCGGCATCGCTCGCGCAGATCGGCGAATTCTCGTTCATCCTCGCCGGGCTGGGCATGACCTACGGCCTGCTGCCCAAGGAGGGACTGAGCCTGATCCTCGCCGCCGCGCTGATCTCGATCACGCTGAACCCGCTCGCCTTCTCCGCCGCGGCGCGCACGATGGAGGCGATCCGGCGGCGCCCGCGCCTGCAGGCCGCGCTCGAGGACGAGCGACAGGTGCAGTACCAGCGCCTGCAGGAGGAGCTCGAGGTCGCGCGCCGCCGTGCCGAGGACACGGCGCTCAAGCACAAGACGCTGACGCCGGCGGAGCTGGTCGAGCGCTTCCCGATGTTCGGCGCCCTGAGCGCCGAGCAGCGCGAGGTGCTGATGCTGCACTTCGTGCCGCATACGGCGAACCCGGGCGACCGCATCATCCGCAAGGGCGATCGCGCCGATGCCGTCTACTTCATCTCCTCCGGCCAGGTCGAGGTCCTGGTCGCGCGGCGCCGGATCCATCTCGGGCCCGGCAACTTCATCGGCGAGATGGGCCTGATCACCGGCCAGCCCCGTTCCGCCGACGTGACGGCGATCGATTACACGACGTTCCTCAAGCTCACCGAGCGCGACTTCCGCGAGATGCTGCGCCGCTACCCCGACATGCGCGCGCCGATCGAGCGGCTCGCCGCCGAGCGCGACGAGATGAACCGCAAGCCGGCGGAGGCCACCGAGATCGTCGAGCGCAGCAAGGCCGGCTAGCGCGGCCGCTGCGCGACGTAGTCGGACGTCAGCGCGAGGATGCGTCCGATCGCCTGCTCGATGCGGCGTTCGTCGTCGTTGTTGACGGCGCCGAACGTGTGCACGAGCGTGTAGTGCGCGTCGCGCAACGAGATGTCGAGCTCGACGTACGCGGCGTCGGGAACCGCGCGGCTCCAGCGCGCCGGCACGGCGCCGTCCGCGAGCGCGCGGCGCACCGCGTCGAAGTAGCGGTCGATCGGCGCATCGTCGTGCGGCGCGGGCGCTTCGACGCGGCGGATCTCCACGTTCACGAAGCCGACGCTGCGATACGGCGGCGGGTAGGGCGGCAGCTGCCGAACGCGGATCGCGTCGTCGGCGTCGGCCGCCGCGGCGGCGATGGCGAATGCGGCTGCCGCAAGTCGCGCGACGGTGTCAATAGGTCGCACGGCCGCCCGACATGTCGAATACCGCCCCGGTATTGAAACGGCTCGCGTCCGAGCATAGCCACGCGGCGAGGTGAGCGACCTCGTCGGCGCTGCCGAGCCGCTGCATCGGACTGGCGCCGATCATGCGAGCGACGGTGGCGTCGCCCAGTCCGCGAATCATGCGTGTGTCGATCGGTCCCGGGGCAATGCAGTTGACGAACACTTTGTGTGCGGCGAGCTCGCGGCCGAGTGCCTTGGTGAAAGCGATGACGCCGGCGCTCGCCGCCGAGTAGGCGGCGAGTCCGGCGAGCCCCTCCTTGCCGGCCAGCGAGCCGAGGTTGACGATGCGCCCGCCGCCGGCGGCGATCATGTGCGGGAGCACGGCCTGCGTGACGAGGAGCGTGCCGACCAGGTTGATGTCGATGATGCGCCGCCAGTCGCTGGCCGCATGGCCATCGAACGGCTCCGCCGTGCCGAGGTAGCCGGCGCAATTGACGAGGATGTCGATTCGCGTTGTCGCCGGCATGCGAGCGAGCGCCGCCTGAAGCGCGTCGGGCCGCGTGACGTCGACGACGTCGGCGGTCGCGCCGGTCGTCGTGGCCTCGACGGCGTCCCAGACGCGGACCTTCGCGCCGCTTTCGACGAACCGCTCGACGATCGCTCGACCGATGCCGTTCGCCCCGCCAGTGACGATCGCCTGACGGCCGCGCAGATCGTAGGCGTTCGCCATGGCGATGCCTCAGGCGGCCGCGGGATCGACGTCCGGACCGGCCTCGGCGTCGGTGTCTTCGACAGGCGCCGGCGGCGCGACGAACCAATGCATGAACCCGCAGCGCGCGCAGATGGCGCACTGGGCGCGATGATCCCAGTCGTCGCGCGCGAGGAAGGCGAACACCGACGTCGGCAGCTGCACGTCGTCCTGCCAGAACGCGTCGTGCGCGCAGACGTGGCAGCGGAGCCTTCGGCCCTGCACCACCACTTCGCCGACGGCCTTGTGCATGCGCGTTACGAAGCGAGCACCAGCGCCAATGCGATCGCCGCGGGCACCGCCTGCACCAGCACGATCTTGCGGTTGGCGGTCATCCCGCCGTACAGGCCGGCGACGATGATGCACGCCAGGAAGAAGGTCTTGACGGGCGTCCCCGCCGACCCGAGCGCGATGCCCCACACGAGTCCCGCGGCGAGAAAGCCGTTGTAGAGACCCTGGTTCGCGGCGAGCACCTTCGACGCGCGTGCCGCATCGGCGGTGTGCCCGAAGGCGCGCAGGCCGGCCGGCTTGTCCCAGAGGAACATCTCGAGCACGAGAAAGTAGACGTGGAGCAGCGCAACGAGGGCCACGGCAACGTTCGCGACGGTCGACACGTGAGCGTTCTCCCTCGAGCTGTTCCGGCGCAGCCGACGGCACGCATCGACGATTGACGTCGTCCGCGCGAGGCGGCGCGCTCGGCGCGCGTGCCATTAGAAGTCAAAAGCGCGCGCGCATCAACAACGACCGGTCGGCGCTCGCGCGCCGCGCCGCTACATCAGCGCCCGCTGCTCGCGCTCGATGCGGTTGATGTGGCGCTGCACGAGGTTCGCGACGTTGCCGCCCGGCCGCACGAACTTGCAGCCGAAGCGTCCCGCACCCGTGCCTCGTCCGTGGGTGCCCTGCACGTGGACGACACGAAGGTCGACGACCAGCCGCCCGAGGTCGGGCAGGTCCATCCAGCAGTCGGGCAGGTCGAGGCCGACGGTCGGCGTGAAATCGTCGGGCCACCCGGAAAGCGCGAGTCCGCCGCACGAGATGTCGTACACCGGGAACGCCACCCGTTTCGCGCTTCCCGCGGCATCGACTGCGGCGGGGAGCTTCACTTCGCAGTACAGCGGCCGCCCGCGCGGAATGCGCAGCCGATAGAACTCGCGCCGCTGCAGGCGCGTCACGACGCGCGGCACCGGCACCCGGAACGCCGGGCCGTCCTCGTAGTCGATGCGCTGCGCTTGCGTGACGCTGAACTGGATGCGCACGTGGTCGAGCTGCGTGATGAACGTGATCTTCGGGCTGCGCAGCAGGCGCTCGGTCGCCGCGGCGTCGACGCCGTAGTCGCACACGAGCGAGTCGTCGTCCTCGTCCAGCGCGAGCACGGCGGTCACGAAGAACGTGCCGTGGTCGCTGCCGTGCGCCGTCACGTTCGCCCGGTGCGTGATCAGGCGTCGCAGGATGCCGGCGATCTCGAGCGCGCCGCGGACCTGGTAGCGGTCGTCGTCGGCGTCGATGCTCGCGATGCGCGGCGGGGCGTCCAGCGCGTGCATCACACCGGCCCCCGAAGCGCCGGGGGCGCCTGGCGGTCGACATGCGCGAGCCAGGCGAGCAGCTCGGCGACCGCGATGTAGAGCGCGGGCGGGATGCGCGCGTCCAGGTCGACCTGCATCAGCAGGGCCACGAGCTCGCGCGAGTCGTGCACGAAGATGCCCGCGTCCTGCGCGCGCCGGACGATCTCCTCGGCGATCGCGCCGCGGCCCTTGGCGACGACGACCGGCGCCGCGTCGCCTTCGGCATAGCGAAGCGCGACGGCGGACGCGGGCGGGTGTTCCGGCTGGCGCACGTCAGCCCCTCATCGGCGCCGTGACGGCGAACTGCGCGAGCTCGACGCGCGTCGCGTTCATCGCGGCGGCCAGCGCCGCCTGGGCCTGCACCAGACGTGCGCGCGTCTCGGTCGTCTCCGTCTCGAGCGAGAGGTCGAGCGCGTTGCCGCGAAAGCCGAGCACCGCGTCGACGCGCCCGAGCGAGGGCAGGTCGATCGTGATGCGCGTGCGCCACGTCTGCGCGGGGAGGGCGGCGGGTGTCTCGCCTGCGTCTTCGCGATCGTCGCGCGCTTCCTCGAAAGCGATGCTCGCCGGCCGGCCGGGCCACAGCTCGCCGATCCACACCAGCGCGCGCGTGTCGAGCGCGTCGAGCTGCCGCGTCATCAGCGGCGTCGCGCCCTCGGGCAGCGGCGTGGCATGCATCGCGTCCGCGCCGGCCGACGCGGCCGGCACGTCCGCGGCGACCCACGCGGCTTGCGGCTCCCGTCCCAGCGCACTCGCCGGATAGTCGCGGCGCACCCAGCGCGCGAGATGCGACTCGTAGAACAGGCCGCTTTCGCCGATCGCCCGCGCCAGTGCCCGCGCGAGTTCGACGGCCGCGCCGCGCGACGAGCTCACGAGCGGCGCTTCCCCGACGATCGCCGGCGGCTGCGGCGGACGGCTCTCCGACCCGCGAAGCACGCTTTGCAGCACGCGCCCGCCGGCCGTGAGCTCGAGGGCGGTGCTCTCGCGTCGACCGCTATCGGCAGGCGGCGCGGGCGTTGCGGTGGAAGGCGCGGATCCGGGTGGCCCGTCTCGCAGCATCGCCTGCTGCACGCGACGCTGCACGCCGGCCGAGAGGAGCTCGTCGTCGACCAGCGCCGCGTTGCGCGCGGTCGATTGCGTCCAGGCGGTCACCGCCGCCGTGCCGCTTCCCGCGCTGCCGTCCTCAGGGGTCAGCGAGACGACCGGCAACACGCGCGTGACGGGGAGGGCGGGACCATCGGGGCCGCCGGCCTGGCGCAGCGTGCGGAGCAGCGCGGAGAGGGAGGCGAGGTTGATCACGGCCGGGCTCCGATGCCGCTATGCGACCGTGGCTCGCGCGAAGGCGTCGCGCGCTCAGCCGCCGCGTCCGCGGCGCGCGGCGGGGGCGAGCAGGCGCTCGACGCGCGCGAGACCCGGTTCGGTGTGACGCCGGATGGTCGCGTCGTCCTGCAGCACGTCGCGCAGGATCGCCAGCCGCTTTCGCCGACCGCCGGGTCCGAGCAGCGCCGCGGCGTCGCCATAGGCGTCGATGCGCTCGATCACGAGCCCGCAGATGCGCTCGGCGGCCTCGAGCGATTCCCAGTCGGCGCGCTCCGCCGCCATCACCATCGTGCGCGACAGGAGGCCGATCGATTCGTACAGTCCGAGGATGCGTTCGTCGCTCGACATGGGTTCATACCGCGGTGAGGTCGGCCGGCGTCTCGGCCGGGGTCGGCGCGGCAGCGATGGTCGCCCACGCACCGCGCAGTTCGTTCAGCAGCCGCGCGACCTCGTCGAAGCCGCGGCGGTCGTCCTTGAGGCTCGCGAGCAGCAGACGACGGCACATGTAGTCGTACAGCTCGCCGAGGTGCGACGCGATCTCGCCGCCCGCGCTTCGATCGAGGCAGCCCTTGAGGCCTTCGTCGATGATCGAGATCGCCCGCGACACCGCGCGCCCCTTGTCGGCCACGGCGCGCGCGTCGAGGTGACGCAGTGCATCGGCGATCGCCTGCAGCGCGCCGTCGTAGAGCATCAGGATCAGGCTGTGCGGGTTCGCGGCGGCGACGCCGGTCTCGACACCGATCATCGAATAGGCCTTTGCGGCGGAGTGCGGGCGCATCGCGTGCATCTCATCGACGTGATGAGTCCTTATCGGCCGCGGAGGGCGCTCGCTTGAGCCCGCGCGCATCACTTGCCGTCGTCGTACGGCTTCGGCAGGTTGGCGAGCTGTTGCGCGAGATACGTGCTGATCGCCGACATGCGCGAGATCGTCGCGTCGAGCGCGACGTATTGCTTGCGGTACGCCGCCTCGACGAGCTCGAGGCGTGCCTGCAGCGCGTCCTTGCGCTTGTCGAGCTGCTTGATGCTCGCCTCGACGCCGTCGGTCTTCGCCTCGACGAGCCCGTCGCTGTCGAGGAGGTCGGTCAGCAGCGTTCCGAACAGCGCCGCGATGCCCTGCGAGTAGCGCACCGTGCCGCGTGCGCCGAGTGCGCCGCCGTCGACTGTCAGCCGCAGGCCTTCCGAGGGCGTGCCGGCCGCCGCGGTCAGCGTCCGCCCGAGGCCGATCGCCTGCACGCCGTCGATCGTCCCGGCGACGTCGACGCCGCCGGTCGCGACCGGTGCGCCGCCGACCAGGGTCGTGGCGGCCGTGCCGGAGAGCGAGACGCTGGACGCCGAGCCGTAGCTGGCCGACGTGAAAGTCAGCACGCCGCCGGACGTGCTCACCGCGACGCTGCGACCCGCCGCGCGAACCGCCTGCGCGCCATTGATGCGCCCGGCCACTTCGGCGGCCAGCGCACTCGCATCGGCGTACGTGCCGGGCGCGAGCGTCACGCTCGCCGTCACGTTGTCGACGGTCACCGTCAGCGCGTCGTTGACCCCGGCGGTGATGGTCAGCGCCGCCGCGGCGCTGCCTGCCAGCGTGCCGCGCGTGGCGAGCTGGGTCACGTTGACCGCGTACTCGCCGACCTTGGTCTTGTCCGTCGCACCCGCGTAGCCGACGAGCGCGTCCGAGGCGCGCCCCACGGCCGAGAAGAGGCGCTCGATCCCGGCGGGGTCGCTCGCGAGCAATGCGGAGAACTTCGCCGCGTCGACGCTGATCGTGCCGTCGAGCGCGGTCTTCACCCCGGCTTGCGCCAGCGTGGCGAGCTCGCCGGCGACACCGCTCGCCCCGGCGATCGATCCGGCGACGAGCGAGCGGAGCTTCGCCTGCACGCTGCGTACCGTCGCATCGCCGGTGAGGACCGACGCCTGGCGCGTGTCGGCGTTGTAGCGCGTGAGGTTGCCGATCGTCTTCTGGACGTCGTTGTACGCCTTGACGAACGCGTCCATCGCCTTCTGCGCCGCCTCGGCGTCGGCCTGCACGGTGAGCGAGGCGGGCGCACCGACGTTCGTCCTGGCGAGCGTCAGCGTCACGCCTTCGATCGCATCGGCGATCACATTGCTCGACTTGACGACGGTGATGCCGTCGATGATGACCGACGCGCTCTGCGCGGCGGCCTTCTGCTCCATGTTCCGGCCCGCGCCCGGCGTGCCGGCCGGGTCGTAGGCGAGCTGCGACAAGCCGGCGGCGTCGAGCGCGTTGCCGTCGGCGTCGGCGACGGTCACCTTCATGCTCATGTCGGCACCCGTCGCCGAGGTGAACACGAGGCGCTTGCCCGCCGCGCTGCCGTCGTCGACGATCGAGGCGGTGACGCCGATCTTCGCCGCATTGACGGCGTCGCGGATGCCGGCGAGCGACGACTGCGCCGCGCCGATCGTCACCGTCGCGGTGGCGGCCGACGCATTCGCCGTGAACGTGCCTGCGGCGTACGTCCCGAACGAGAACGTGAGCGTGCCCGTGCCGACGGTGTCGGCCTGCGTGACGAATCCCGCCGACGCCACGCGATGCGCCTGCGCGAGGGCGGTGACCTCGACCGAATGCACGCCGGCGACCGCGCCGCGTCCGGTGGCCAGCGCAGCGAGCGCCGTGTCGGACAACGTCGCGGACATCGCGCCGAACGCGCTGCCCGACGTCAAGCCGTTGACCGCGGTCTGCAGCGCCGACAGCGCGCCCTTCAGCGTGCCGTAGGCGGAGATCTTCGCCTGGTAGATCGTCTGCTGCTTCGCGATGGCGTCGAGCGGCCGCCGCTCGATCGACATCAGCTTGTCGATGATCGCGTTGACGTCGAGCCCCGAGCCGATGCCGGCGGAGGCGAGCGGGGACGTGGCCATCGCGATTCGTCCGGCTACGCGCGAACGCGAACGAGCATCGACTGCATGCGCTCGAGCGCCCGGGCGATCGCCAGCATCTCCGGCGTGGGGACCTGGCGCAGCACGCTCCGGTCCTCGCGATCGACGAGGCGGATCACGACTTCGTGCGAGTGCGCGTCGATCTCGAACTCGAGGGACGGGGCCACGCTTGCGATCTGGCGGTTCGCCCGCTCGATCGCCTGCTCCAGTGCCTCGCGCGACGGTTGCGCTTCGGGAGGTGCTTTCGCCGCCGCAGCTGTGCTGGCGACGGACACGACCGGCGCGTCGGGCGCGGGAGGATTGACGACAACCACACCGCCCGGTTCACGAAGTTTCATCGAGGATCTCCAGAGCGGACAAACCCGGCGGCCCTCGTGGGACCGCCGGGGGTTGAGCGACGTCCTGCCGCGTCAGCCGCGGAGCAGGGCAAGGACGTTGTTCGGGACGGCATTCGCTTGCGCGAGCATCGCCGTGCCCGCCTGCTGGAGGATCTGCGCGCGCGTCAGGTTCGCCGTCTCGGCCGCGAAGTCCGCATCCTGGATGCGGCTGCGCGACGCGGAGAGGTTCTCCGACGCGGTTTGCAGGTTCGTCACCACCGACTGGAAGCGGTTCTGCACGGCACCGAGCGTCGCCCGCGTGCTGTTCACCGTGGCCAGCGCGCTGTCGGCGAGCTGGATGGCGAGCTGCGCGTTGGCGTAGTTCGACACGTCGAGGCCGCCGATGCCGGTCGTCGTCGACACGGTGCCGATCGCCGCGGCGTTGGCCCAGCCGGCGACCGTCGCGCTGTTGGTCGTGCCCGTGACCGCGATCGTTGCCGTTCCCGACAGCGTCATCTGGCCGGTGGCGGAGTTGTAGACCGCGCCGACGCCGGTTTGCGCCGAGACGTTGTTGATCGCGTTGACGAGCTGGCCGGCACGTTCGGCCGCGCTGCTCGCACCGCTGATCGCACCGAGGTCGACGCCATTGATCAGCACGCCGCCGGCGGCGATCGCCGTGGCGAAGCCGGTCAAGCTGGACGCGTTGACGGAGAGCGCACCGCCGGTCAGCTGCGACACCGAGCCGATCGCCGCGACGTTCGCGTCGGTGATCGACGAAACGGTGATCGATTCGCCGGCATTCGCGCCGACCTGGAACACGGCACCGGCGAAGCTGCCGTCGAGGAGCTTCACGCCGTTGAACGCCGTCTGGTTCGCGACGCGGTCGATTTCGTTCAGCAGCTGCGCGACTTCGGTCTGCAGGGCGGCGCGGTCGGTCGAGCTGTTCGTCGCGTTGCTCGACTGCACGGCCAGCTCGCGGATGCGCTGCAGGTTGTTGCCGACTTCGCCCAGCGCGCCTTCGGCGGTCTGCGCGAGCGAGATGCCGTCGTTGGCGTTGCGCGCTGCCTGGTTCAGGCCGCGGATCTGGGCGGTGAAGCGCTCCGAGATCGCGAGACCGGCGGCGTCGTCCTTCGCGCTGTTGATGCGAAGGCCGGACGACAGGCGCTGCAGCGAAACGTTGAGCGCCGTCTGCGAAGCATTGAGGTTGCGCTGCGCGTTCAGCGAAGCGATGTTGGTGTTGATGACTTGAGGCATCTTCGTCTCCTGGGTAGGTTTCGGCCCCGTCGGCCGTGACTAGCTGCCCCTTTTGGCTCCTGGGCACCGAGCAGCGCCGTCATGGGCGTTATCGGTGACCCGCGCGGAAAACTTGAGCGACCCCGTTTTTCCGACCGTCGAACGGCGTGGCAGTGTCGTGAACCTCCCCCAGCGAACGAGTGCGAGGCTACGCGTGCGCGCGCATTTCGATCGGCGGAATTGGCGCGGCAAATGGCCGCTGTTCAAGTGGTCTACAACGCGCATAGCGCTGCCCGCGCAGCCTTGTTCACTGACGCGTTGCGGCACTCAGCTTGAGCGCTCTGGCGCGCGTTTCGGCAGTTATGCCAATGGCATATCCTGTACGAACGCTGCCTACAGGAAGACTCGCACCGCGTCCGACGCGATGCGTGGCGTCGCCACCCTTCAGAGCGGGTAAGTGTTTGGCCAGTATGCGGTTCATCGGATGCGCCGCAAGCGTGCCACCAGGCGCGTCAAGGCCGGCGAGGGGAGAAGCGAACCGTGAATACCGAACAACTGCTGGAAGAGATCCGCGAGGCCAACCTCGGCTACCTGGTCCTCGCGCAGCACCTGATCCGCACCGACCGCGCCGAGGCGCTGTTCCGCCTCGGCATCAGCGACGAGGTCGCCGACATCCTCGATCGGCTGTCCACGGCCCAGATCCTGAAGATCGCCGCGTCGAACATGCTGATGTGCCGCTTCCGCTTCGACGACCAGGTGGTCTGGAAGCTCCTCACGAGCCACGCCCGCGAGCGCGGCACCAGCGGCGCGCACGCGGCGATCCTGATGGCCGGCACGCAGGCGCAGGCGGCCTGAGGCGATGCGCGGCAAGAGCGTGGTCGACGATGCGCGCGAAGTGGCGCGCGCCCGTGCGCTGATCGAGCTCGATGCGCGGCTGCAGGTGCTCGAGTCGGAGACCTCGCTGTCGCGCGAGCGCCTGCTGCGCCTCTACAAGGAGTTGAAGCGCCGCTCGCCGCCGAAGGGCATGCTGCCGTTCTCGACCGACTGGTTCGTGACCTGGATGCCCAACATCCACGCGTCGCTGTTCATGGCGATCTACCGTCACCTGTACAACGCCGCGTCACTCGACCGCGTCGACGCGCTGGTGCGCGCGTACCGGCTGTATCTCGAGCAATGCGCTGCCAACGAGCTGGACGCGGTGCTCACGCTGACGCGCGCGTGGCGGCTGGTCAAGTTCGTCGAGGCCGGCATGCTGCGCTTCGCCACCTGCGGTCGCTGCGACGGCGAGTTCGTCGTCCGCGACCTCGACCTCACGACGCATTACGTCTGCGGCTGCTGTGCGCCGCCGGCGCGCGCCGGCAAGACGCGCGAAGCGCAGGCGCGCCTCGCCGCCTGATCGCCACGCCGGCCTCAAGAATCGGCCGCTGCTGCCGACAATGGCATCGTGACCCGCGCGGTGTCCCGCCGGCGGGGCTGTCACGCGGCCGGGCACCCGGTGCGCGCGGAATCGTCCCCGGAACGCCACCATGCTGGTACTCGTCGGTTACGTGATCGTCCTCGGCGCCGTGTTCGGCGGCTTCGCGCTCGGGGGCGGCCACCTCGCCGCGCTGTTCCAGCCGATCGAGCTCCTGATCATCGGCGGCGCCGCGATCGGCGCGTTCGTCGTCGGCAACACCGGCAAGTCGCTCAAGGCGACGCTCGCCGCCCTCCCCGGCATCCTGCGCGGCTCGCGCTACGACAAGAAGCTCTACATGGAGCTGATGAGCCTGCTCTACGAGGTGCTGCAGAAGATCCGCAAGGAAGGGCTGATGTCGGTCGAGGGCGACGTCGAGGCACCCGACAAGAGCGCGCTGTTCGCCAAGTACCCGGCGGTGGCGCGCGACCATCATCTGCTCGAGTTCATCACCGATTACCTGCGCCTGATGGTCAGCGGCAACATGAACGCGTTCGAGATCGAGAACCTGATGGATCACGAGATCGAGACGCATCATCACGAGGCCGAGGCGCCGGCGCACGCGGTGCAGAAGGTGGCCGACGGGTTGCCCGCGTTCGGCATCGTGGCCGCCGTCATGGGCGTCGTGCACACGATGGAGTCGGTGGGCCTGCCGCCCTCGGAGCTCGGCAAGCTGATCGCCTCGGCGCTGGTCGGCACGTTCCTCGGCATCCTCCTGTCGTACGGCGCGGTCGCGCCGCTGGCGGCGCTGCTGGAGGCCCGCGCGAACGAGTCGTCGAAGGTCCTGCAGTGCATCAAGGTGACGTTGCTCGCCACGCTCAACGGCTACGCGCCGGCGATCGCGATCGAGTTCGGACGCAAGGTCCTGTTCTCGACCGAGCGACCGTCGTTCGCCGAGCTGGAAGGCCACGTCAAGCAGGCACGCTCGCAGGCCTGAACGAAATGCCCTGCTTCCGGCCGGCCGGCGCAGCTCGGGATCGCAGGCGGCAGCGTTCGTCCGGCGTTGGGCGGCAGCGCGACGCGAACCGCGCCCGGCACACCCCGCCCGGCACGTCCTGACACGCCATGTCCGGCGAGGCCAAGCCCCCGATCGTCGTCAAGCGCATCAAGCGCTCCGGCGCGAAGGCGCATGGCGCCGCGTGGAAGATCGCCTACGCCGACTTCGTCACGGCCATGATGGCGTTCTTCCTCCTCATGTGGCTGCTCGGGTCGACGACCAAGGGCGAGCTGCAGGGCATCGCCGAGTATTTCCGCACGCCGCTCAAGGTGGCGATGCAGGGCGGCAGCGGCAGCGGCGACTCGTCATCGGTGATCCAGGGCGGCGGACAGGACCTGACCAAGCAGGACGGCCAGGTGAAGAAGGGCGAGACGCCGGCCGAGCGACGGCTCGTCAACCTGCGCGCGGCGCAGGTCGAGCTCGAGAAGCGCGAGACCGAGCGGCTGACGATGCTGAAGTCGCGCATCGACGCGGCGATCGAGGCCAATCCGCTGCTGCGCAACTTCAAGGCGCAGATCCGGGTCGAGCTCACGCCCGAGGGGCTTCGCATCCAGGTGATCGAGGAGGGTACGAAGCCGATGTTCGACTCCGGCTCGGCGCACCTCAAGGATCACATGCGCGACATCCTGCGCGAGCTCTCGCAGCTGATGAACGACATCCCGAACAAGCTCTCGCTCGCCGGGCACACCGACGCCAAGCCGTACGCCGGCGGTGAGCGTGGCTACAGCAACTGGGAGCTGTCGGCCGATCGCGCCAACGCGTCGCGCCGCGAGCTCGTCGCCGGCGGCATCGCCGACGAGAAGATCATCCGTGTCGTCGGGCAGGGCTCGTCGGTGCATTTCGACAAGGCCGATCCGAACAATCCGGCCAACCGGCGCATCAGCATCGTCGTGCTGAACCAGAAGACCGAGCGGCGCATTCTCGAAGTGCCCGATCCGGACGCGGACGCGGCGGAGGCGGCCGCAAAGGCGGCGTCGACCGCAGTTCCGGCGGCGGGTGCGTCGCCTGGCGACGAAGCGCCATCGTCGGCCGGCGCACCTCCGGCGTCATCAGCGGCGACCCCCGCGCCCGCGCGCTAGCGCCATGGACACCCCGGGCCAGCGGCGCTTTCTCGTCGTCGAGCCGATCGCGGCGATGCGAGGCCTGTTCCGCAACCTGCTGAAGGAGATCGGCTACGCCGACATCGAGGACGTCGACAGCGGCCAGGCCGGCCTTGCACGGCTGCGCGAGCGGCCGTTCGACTGCTGCATCGTCGAGCTGCGCATGCCGGGCATCGACGGGCTCGCGCTGCTGCGCGAAGTGCGCGCCGATGCGGCACTGAAGCGGATGCCGGTGCTGTTGGTCGCCGACCAGGCCACGCGCGAGGACGTGATCGCCGCGGCGCAGGCCGGCGCCTCGGCCTGCGTCGTCAAGCCGTTCACGCGCGCGATCCTCGAGGACCGCATCGCGTCGATCCTGCAGAAGGCGATGGCCGCCTGACGCGTCCGACGCGTCGAATTGCCACGCAAAGCCGGCGCTGCTCGCGCCATCGCCGCCGCCTGCCGGGCCGAATAATGGGCCGGTCCGAACTGGGCGGCTTCGCCGATGGCCGAAGAGAACGACGTCGAACGCAACTATCCCGCAACACCGCGGCGCCTCGAGCAGGCGCGCGAGCGGGGGCAGGTCGCGCGCTCGCGCGAGCTGACGACGGCCGGCGTGGCGCTCGCCGCGGCGGGGGCCATCGCCGGGTTCGGCCCGGCACTCGCCACCGCCTGCGCCGATATCGTCCGTCACGGCCTTGCGATCGATCGCCAGGCCGCCTTCTCCGACGAGCTGATGCTCGCCCGGGTCATGGCGCTCTCCGGCGACTCGCTGGTCGCCGTGATGCCGTTGCTGCTCGTGCTGATCGCGGCGACGCTCGCCTCGCCGCTGCTCCTGTCCGGGTGGGTGTTCGCGCCGCAGGCCGTCGTGCCCGACTTCAAGCGGCTCGACCCGGTCAAGGGCCTGTCGAACCTCTTTTCGACCCATGGCATCGCCGAGCTCGCCAAGGCGATCCTGAAGTGCGTGCTGATCGGCACGATCGGCGCGTGGACGATCACCACGAGCTGGACCGAGATGAGCGCGCTGTCCGGGCAATCCGGCGCGGCGGGAGTCGCACAGGTCGGCGGGATGATCGCCTCGTCGCTGTTCGCGCTCGCCGGCGGGCTCATCGCGATCGCGCTCGTCGACGTGCCCTACCAGTTCTGGCGCTATCGCCGCGAGCTTCGCATGACGCGCGAGGAGATCCGCCAGGAAATGCGCGAGATGGAAGGTGATCCGCAGCTCAAGGCGCGCGTGCGCGGGCTGCAGCGCCAGGCCGCGCGTCGCCGCATGATGGCCGCGGTGCCCACGGCGACGGTGATCGTCACCAACCCGACGCACTTCGCGGTCGCGCTCGACTGGCGCGAGGGCGCGATGCGCGCGCCGCGCGTCGTCGCCAAGGGCGCGGGGCTTGTCGCGCAGCGCATTCGCGAGATCGGCCAGGCGCACGGCGTGCCGCTGCTCGAAGCGCCGCCGCTCGCGCGCGCGCTGCACAAGCACGCCGAGCTCGACGCCGAGATTCCCACGCTGCTGTACGGCGCGGTCGCGCAAGTGCTCGCGTGGGTGCACCAGCTTCGCACGAGCAGCGAGCGCGGCGGACCGGCGCCGCTCGCCCCCGAGACGATCGACGTGCCGGCGGGCCTCGATCCGGGCCTTGGAGCAGCGTAGCGATGCTCGGCGCCTGCGGCTTCCGTTCAACTCGCCGTCGTCCGGCGCGCGTCGCGCGACCGTCGACGACTCGCACGTAGGGCACGTCCTTGTCCACCCTCGCGCTGCGCTTCGGCCTCAACCGCGAATCGATGACCGGGCTGGCCGGGCCGCTCCTCATCGTCCTGATCCTCGGGATGATGGTGCTGCCGCTGCCGCCGCTGCTGCTCGATCTCCTGTTCACGTTCAACATCGCGATCGCGACGATCGTGCTGCTGGTGTCGATGACCACGCTGCGCCCGCTCGACTTCGCCGTGTTCCCGACGGTGCTGTTGCTGACGACGCTGCTGCGACTGTCGCTCAACGTCGCGTCGACGCGCGTGGTGCTGCTGCACGGCCACACCGGTCCGGATGCCGCCGGCAAGGTGATCGAGGCGTTCGGCCACTTCCTCGTCGGCGGCAACTTCGCCGTCGGCCTCGTCGTCTTCACCATCCTCGTGGTCATCAACTTCGTCGTGATCACCAAGGGCGCCGGCCGCATCGCCGAGGTCACCGCGCGCTTCACCCTCGATGCGATGCCGGGCAAGCAGATGGCCATCGACGCCGATCTCAACGCCGGCCTGATCGGCGAGGACGAGGCGCGCAAGCGCCGCGCCGAGATCGCCTCCGAGTCGGACTTCTACGGTGCGATGGACGGCGCGTCGAAGTTCGTGCGCGGCGATGCGGTCGCCGGCATCCTCATCCTGTTCATCAACATCGTCGGCGGCCTTGCGATCGGCATGCTGCAGCACGACCTGTCGTTCGCGACCGCGAGCAACAACTACGTGCTGCTCGCCATCGGCGACGGCCTCGTCGCACAGATCCCGGCGCTCATCATCTCGACGGCGGCCGGCCTCGTCGTGTCGCGCGTGGGCAAGGGCGAGGGCACCGGCCAGCAATTGCTGTCGCAGCTCTTCCGCCAGCCGCACGCGCTGATGATCGCCGCGGCGATCCTCGGCGTGCTCGGGCTCGTGCCCGGCATGCCGCATTTCGCGTTCCTGCTGCTCGGCGGCGGTCTTGCGTTCCTCGCGCACTGGGTGTCGAAGCGCCAGCGCGTCGAGCAGGCGGCAACGACGGCGACCGCGCCCGCGCCGCTGCCGGCGAACGACAACCCGGAAGTCACCTGGGACGATCTGGTGCCGGTCGACGTGCTGGGTCTGGAAGTGGGTTATCGGCTGATCCCGCTCGTGGACAAGGGGCAGGACGGCGAGCTTCTGCGCCGCATCCGTGCGATCCGGCGCAAGTTCGCGCAGGAGATCGGCTTCCTGCCGCCGGCCGTGCATATCCGCGACAACCTCGAGCTCGCGC
>Ga0307416_100000689_pt1 | contig 17607 bp, 18 predicted proteins | sample DK1Cmetagenome_2_FD_203821 | JGI IMG/M metagenome (GOLD analysis project Ga0307416, IMG submission 203821) | Maize rhizosphere microbial communities from greenhouse at UC Davis, California, United States - DK15-C-3 | ecosystem: Host-associated > Plants > Roots > Rhizosphere > Soil | place...
CTAACTCTAAGTAATTGTAGAGTTAGCATATTCTATCCTATAAAGTAGGTGTTGCTATGGTTATTTTAATGTCAGTCATGCTATATGGCGGGTCATAAAACATACATGTACAGCGAGAACAAGTTCTCTGTTTGTGTCTCGGCATGTGTGAATGCTCTCATCTCTCTTCTAGTGACCGAAGCAACGCCCTTTGCTTGCATTAACTGCAACAAGACTTATGTCACTTCGAATGAATCGATCATTTCTTCTATGATCGGCAAATATGTAGAATATTTGGTCTTTTCTGAAGAATACAAAATAGAATAAACTTTATCCTCTTTTATCGCTAAAATTTGCATGAAGTCTAAACCCTCTTGCGTGATACTGGCCACAAGCTTATACGCTGGAATAGCATTATTAGTTAAATTAGTCGAAGATAACTCAATAAGTTCAAGGTCTGGGTATAATTCTAGATAAGAAGTAAGAGTTGCACTCGTGAAATTACTCAAGGCTGTATTATTGGAGACGGTATTAATTACTAAACGGACGTTTTCACGAAAGCTATCGGTATCATTTTCCGGTGGAGAGTTAAACCTTAGGGATAACGAAGAATTTGAAGTATTTTGAATTATTATCTCCCACCCATCAGGATACTGTGTTCTAATTCCATAAACAGGACTTTCGAATATAAGGCTACCGTTCCCAAGAGATTGAACTGAACTCTCTGTTGTGGTGGTATCGTTATCAATACTCTCTATTCTTTGGTTTCCTCTGAGAATCTCGCTTTCGATTTCTTCAGGGGATTGTTCCTGCTGTGCTAATATCTGTTGATTATTGATACTATTGCTAATTAATACAGAGAAAATTATACTGAGGAGTAGCGGTGTGACGACGATTTCTTTAGTTTTAATCAGTTTCATTGATATAGAACAATAAAGGGTTTCTTTTATAGTTATTTGATAAAAGAACATTTTTTTATTGGCTTTAACAGGAACTGCATATATGTAAGCATCACTGTCTTAAAAGTTACCAAGAACAATGCATACTGTGACACGCATGTAAAACCTCTCTTGATAAATGTAATTTTGCTATTATATTTCAATAATTATTTAGATTCTTAAAAGAATAGTAAAAAACAAGGAGCAGGCTGGTGTGGTTATTTTGACATTATTACGTGGTATATGTTCGAATTGTTTTGAGTGCCTGCGCCGTCCATAGTAGCGGATTGTACCACATAGCCTTGTTGTTTGACAGTATCGACCGGTTCACACAGTAACGGATTTGGAACCTTTGCAAATTCATTACCACCTGGAAGCTGTGCAATGTATGGTCCGGCGAGCACCACTGTCCTATCTGGAGCCCCCACACTAGATCAATACACTCTGCAGTTGGACATCTATTGCTTTGTATTTGATTGACAAGTTGTTGTATTGGCTCTCCGCAAGTGCGTATTGAAATTGAACTACAGTTATTACACACTTATCACAATTGTGATTCCCGCCAATAATAATAACAACGAAAGAGGAGGAACTGCCATAGTCAGAGGTTTTTCTGCCTTAATTATTGGTTGGGTTCTAGTAGAAAACGTACATAGCATACTTTATTGATCTGTATAAGGTCATTTTGAGATAATTTCTTAAGACTGTTTTCTATATTTTTTGTTAACGAATCTCTCACGGTAAGGAGGGTGTTTATGAAGAAGAGACTGGTTGTTTACAGTGAGTCAGGATCATCGATGGAAGGTTTCACTCCAGGATACTCGAATATATGTTCCTATATGCTCCTCCACTTCATTTCCTCTTCTGGATGATCGTAATTATTATTGCTGCGCAATAGCTTCAAAGCTCTCTTTCTTCTTGCGCTCGTAACCGTTTCTTTTGTCTCTGAAGATATTATCTCAATCAGCCTGGCTTTCTTGTAGTCTTTATGATTACTACTAGTAGTGCTGCTGCTACTACTGCTAGCGCTATTATTACGTAGATTAGGTCTCAGCAATCTTCCAAGTCTTTGTATGAATTCCCTTGCACTTCCAGTACCGCTTAGTATTACACCCAACTCTGCATCTGGAATATCAACGCCTTCATCTAGAACCTTGGACGTGACTATAGCCATGTATCGACCTTCCTTGAACCCCCTGAGGACATCCTGTCTTTCCTCCTTGATTGTTTTGTGAGTTATAAGTGGAATTAGGAACTTATCGGATATTTCATGGACAAGGCTGTTGTGCTGAGTAAATATTATCGTCTTGGCACCTTTGTTCTCTGCAAGAATTTCTCTCAGCTCTTCTATTTTGGCCTTGCTGTTCAGCGCAACATTCATCGCCTTGTTTCTGGCCAGCAAGGCTTCCCTTGCTGTCCTGTTTCTCCCAGACATTATTATCAACTTTTCAAGGGTAATCGGATACCTTTGAAAACTGAGTTTCTTCATGCATTGCTGATAGATGCTCATATTTCTTCTGTACTCTTCTAGCTCATCTGGCAGCATTTCCACCATTCTTCTTTCAATTTCATAGGAAGCAAGGTGTTTGTCTTTAGCAAGCTCATCAGGGCTGGCTTGAAACACAACTTCGCCAACGAGCCTCGGCAGGTCTTTATGAAGATCATCTTCCCTTTCAATCGTAGCAGTAAGGCCCAGACGAAATGGTGCCGCCATTTGCTCCGCTATGGTTCTGTAACCTAGAGCCGCCAGATGATGCACCTCGTCAAATATTACAAGCGAAAATTTGTTCCCAAGAAAAGGTGCTCGTATGTAGGCCGAGTCATATGTCGAAACTGTAATTGATTGTATGTCATCATTACCTCCTCCGAGGTTTCCTATTCTGATGTTTGGAAAATATTTTGAGAGAATTGTGGTCCATTGATCCATCAAGTCAAGTGTCGGAACGACAATCAGAGAAGCGGCATTTGATTTCTCTATGGCCCTAATGCCAATAATGGTTTTGCCAGAACCCGTAGGTAAAACGACGCATCCTCTCAAACCTGCACGGAGCCAGTTGTCAAGAGCCTTTTGCTGGTAATCTCGCAATGATAGAGGTGATGACGATGAAAGTGACGATGACAACATCATCGACTCATCTGAGAAAACATAATCTGAATATTCTATACCACTCTGCTTGAGGTATTCTATAATATTAGAATAATGTAGGGCAAGTGCTCTTAGCACGTTCGTCCTCGGGTCTAAAATGGCAAATGGAATATGGGCAAGACCATGGATCACTATGGTGCCTTTATCATAAGTTAACGTCGCTTTGAGCACTAGTAATTTTCTCAAAAAAGCATTAAAAGTCTTACCCCTCAAAATTCAATTCCCCCTATTTGTAGTAGTGATAAAACAAGAACAGGTTTTATCATAAACCAATTAATTAACATGCTTTAGTTGTTCAGTTCTACAACACTAAATAACTGCCTACACTAACCATTGCTCATTGAGACGATAGCACAATAGATGTGTTCATAAGTGTAATGATAAGTGTCATGATATAGTGTTTTGTTCTGTTGCTTCGAACACACAGGAACCTTCTTCAAAATATTGAACTACCATAATTTTATTAGCAAGTAAGTAATCACTACTAGGTATGACAGAAGAACCAGAAGAAGAGGTCGGGACGGGTGACACATGTACAGTAGTGGATGTATGGGAGTTGCTAGGCAGAAGATGGTCGCTCCACATTTTGAAAAATCTAAAAACAAAAGAAGTCATTAGGTTTAATGAACTAAAAAGATCGCTGGCCGGCATCAGCAGTACAGTACTCTCAGAGAGGCTGCTGGAACTAGAGCGTGAAGGGCTTGTGACAAAAAAGATTTACCCAGAGGTGCCACCAAGAGTAGAATATAGTATTACGCCTCAGGCAAGAGAGCTCGGATTGATAATAAAAGATCTGGCGCGTTGGGCAAACAAGTGGAAGCGCCCAGAAATAAAGCCACTTGTTGCCCAAAAGAAAAGCTAGTGCAGCTTTTGGAACTTGCGGCCGTCCTTTGCGCTGACAACCCCTATTTCCACAACAGGCAGCTCACCAAGTGCCCTTTCTATCGCTTTGTTGCTCAACGCGACAGCTTGCTCAACGCTCATGTCGGCGCTATACTCGCTTTGTACCACATCTAGTGCTGATTCAGCCGACTTGCCTATTGCAAAGCCCGAGCCGCGGAAGAATGTCCCGCTTGGGTCAACCTGATAGAGCTGCACGCCAGTCTGGTCGACGCCAGCTATGATCACAGATGCAGCCTGTGGCCTAACTGCGTACACAGTGTAATTGTGCAGGAAAGACCCAAGATGCTTTGCAAGCGAGCCGACATCCATTGGAGTTTCAAAGTTGAGCCGATGCTTCTGTGCTTCAAGTCTCAGCTCGTCTATTAGCTGCAATATGTCACCAATATAGCCTGAGCCTGTAGCACCGACATGGCCGTCGACTACGAATATCTTTTCAGCCGGGTCTATAAGCGGCCTGACAGGCTTGATGTGGCTTGCTAGGAGCGCAAACGACGGAGTTTTGATTCCTATTGTGGTTGATCCCCTATTTACTGCTTCAAGGGCGCTATCAACCAGCACCAACCGGCCTTCCGGCCCATAATAATATGGATACCTTCCTCCAGCAGCAATGTTTGCTCCTGCTCCTGCTGTTTCAGCCATCTCTACTTTTTCACCTCCACCGTTGCCAACAGGTTTGGAATCGCAAGCACCTCTATGCCGTTGCCAGAGCCAGGATCCCGCTCCATAGCTGCAGCCACCGCTTTTGTAGCCACAGCCTCAGCCTGTTCATTTGTGATTTCTTTGAAATACATACTCTCAAGCACTCCATACGCAATGGGCGAGCCGGAGCCTGAGGACGCAAAATCTTCGCTTGTTATTGCTCCACTCATATCAGCTGCATAGACGTGCCCGCCTTCTTGGTCAACGCCGGCGACTAACAGTTCCACAAAATAGGGCTGATAGTTCTTTAGGCCAGAGTACGCAAGGTTTGCGATCAACCTTGCTGATTCTTTGGTTGTGAGCGGGAAGCCTCTCCGCAGCTCCATGAGTTGGCGCTCTGCCTTGGCGACTTTAATCAAATACTCTGCATCGGATAACTGTCCCGCTATTGCCACAGCAAGTGTGTCATCTACCTTGGCTATCTTTTGCGTTATTTTTGAGCCAATGAAAAAGCCCTTGCTTGCCCGCTTGTCTGAGCCTAGCACTACTCCTTCTTTGGTCTTGATACCAACGATTGTTGTCATATCTCTGATAGTAGTATAGGAAGATAGGGAATTAATTGACCCGTATTGCTGGAAATAAGTCACAGCTAGTTTTCTCCTAGTTAAATTCTTCATATATGAAGCATATATTACCAGAGCGCTTAGCGCGTTAATCCGAGGGTTTGTAGCTAGGTCAGATATGGCTGGTGTGTGAATTGTGCAATCAATAAAGCCTACCGCAATTAGACTAAATGACAGTTTATTGTTTCAAGCAAAGGCGAACTGACATCTAAAGGCTTGCTGCATTCCATTGTACGTAGTGATAATAGTTGCAGTTCCAAGAGTTGCAAGCGATACTGCGAAAACTTCTAGACATCCCCACGCCACCTTTTCTTCTGATGCTTCTGTCGCTGCAAATACTGCAGATGAAAAGCTATCTAATCAGTCTTGTTTTAATATTATCCTACATTTCATATATGAAAATGGTACCATTTCTATGCGAAGAATACTGACGTGGTAGTCGGCCCCCGGCCGTAAAGTAGAGTTTGAACGTCGTAGGTGCCATAGAAATAGATTGAGGAGACAAATGACTAACTAACTCATTGTTCTGCTGGCGCCCTTCGGGCGCCCCTGCTCTAATTATTAACTAAGGTCAAAATTGGCTCTTGTCTTCGTCGACTGGCTTCACTCCCCTGCAAACCGAATTTTCTGGCCCCTTTTTGGTGGACGGCTTGTATTACGTAGATCGACTGCTGCTTTCGTTTATGGGCGTTTTACCTGCCTCCATGATCGTGGCAACTATAGCTGCAGCGATCACGGAAGCAGGTCATATCAAGAGCTCTTGACGAGAGCGGCTAGCTTCTCGCTGGTACTTTCAAATCCTGCAGGTGTTATCTCTGAAAACAGAATCCCTTGGTAAAGCTAATTGACTACACGAGCGTCTTGGTGATCCGGTACGTAGGCATCAAGCCTGCTCTGCATCACATTTGTTATCTGCTCATAGATGGTATACGATCCCACCATCGCCTGCACTTTTTCTTTTTCAGTGGATGCATTGGTCTCGATGACAATATATTCTGCAATTAATCTAAGGTTGATTTGGAATGAGCCATCGTCACTTGTCCACTGCAGTGTATAACCTGTATCGCTCCTTATCATGCCTATCCATCTAAGGTTCTTAAACCACCTGCCGATCAAGTGTCGGATAACTTCTGAGGGTTTGACATTTAACGGGATATACGTCTGCAACAACTGCATATACTCTCTGCCCTTTGGTTTGTGTTGTTGCTGCTGCAACAACTCGATCCTTGGCACTGCAGTTGTACCGCCCTTGCTAAGCTGATAACCCACCGGAGACTTTTCCACAAGCTCCATTTCTTCTAGCCTACGGAGCGCCCTTGACAAGCTTTGCTGGTGGAGGTTGAGCTTACGCATCAAGCCTTTAAAGGAGTAGTTTGATCCAGCTTCATTCAGTAATGCCAAGATCTTGTTATCGTTGTTATGAAAATCGTTTGCACGAAGTGAGTTCTGTGAGTCATCTTCTTCTTCTTTTTCTTCTACTAGGATCTGAGCAGCAGCCTTGTCACTGGTCATCTGCTTTTCCGCTGCAAAGTCCTCTCTAGCGGTCTCCTCCTTGAGGGTTGTAGTTGTTGTTGATTCAGTCGGAATGTCGCTTTCCACTTGCATATTACAAGCGCCCCTTCATGATATAAATCATAAAGTAACCATCCGGAGAGCAGGTAAGTAAAATGCTACTAATACACCTCAATTGCCTCTTCCTTGAAACCCATCTGAGCCAGTAGACTCTTTGCCGTCTCTCGATGGTCCCCTTGGAGAATTATCTGGCCTTCCTTGAACGTGCCTCCTGTGCCAATCTTGGTCTTTAGCTGTTTTGTAATTTCCTTCAAATCTTTTCTTTCCTGAAGGCCTGATATCACAGTGACAGGTTTCCTATACTTTCTGATGTCTTTGGTAATCACTATGGCTGCCTCTTCCTTTTCAATCTCTTTGATCAGCTCATCCATTGAATCATAGTCAGACACTAGGATGATTATTGCCGCTCACGCTCAAAAGTGTTTTGATAAAATATTTTATGGGCGTTCGTCGACTGGAACTGGAAGTTGAAACTGGCGCCCATAGCGATTGATAGTAACTGTTAGTCGGTCATTTACCTGCTTTTTGCGCACGTATGAAGCAATTTCTGAAGGGTTTTTTATCGTGTTGCCATCTATTTCTTCGATGATATCTCCTTTTCTTAGCCCTGCATCGTCAGCCGGACTATAAGGCTCAACTCTTGCAATGAGCGCTCCATCAATCACAGGGAGCCCATAGTACCGTGCAAGCTGGGGTGTAACCTTCATCGACGCAACGCCAATCCACGGCCGAGTTACCTTGCCCTTATCTATTAATTCTTTCAATATCGACTTGGCAGTGTTAATAGGAACTGCAAACCCGATACCCTGTGCATACGGCATGTTAGCGGTGTTGATAGCAATCACTTCTCCTTTAGTATTGACAAGTGGTCCACCTGAGTTACCTGGGTTGATGGCAGCGTCTGTCTGTATTAGCTCCAGCACGCCGCTCCTTGTCTGTATGCTTCTATTCAATGAGCTGACTATGCCGGCACTTACTGCAGGTCCTCCAGTGAGCCCAAAGGGGTTGCCAATTGCAATCACTATCTGACCAGCCTTTAGGTTGTCTGAGTTGCCAAGCTGTGTAGCTGTAAGCGACTGTTCTGAATCTACCTTGAGCACTGCAAGGTCGGTGGTCTCGTCACTTCCGACTACCTTTCCTTTGAGCACCTTGCCATCTGGAAGCGTCACCTTAAGCCGCTCTGCGTCGTCGATCACGTGGTTATTTGTAAGGATGTAGCCCTTTTCATCTATGACTACCCCTGAGCCTACTCCCTCTACTGGAAATATCCTGAACATCTGGTCATGTAGCATCCTCACACTTGCGATGTTGACTACGCTCTTGCTCACTTTTTCAACTGAGCTGATAAGTACATCTTCTGGAACAGGTATCATATGCCACTATATTGGAGGGCAGCAGGTAAATTGACCGGCTATTCTAGAATCTGGTCACACTAGTTGGACAAGAGAAGCACAGTATTAGAAATCTAGCATTGAGAAAAAATTGCCATTTCATCAAGAAAGCATGCTTTGGCTAAGATACTAATTGCAGCTGTTTTCGGCTTGTTTTCAGGTATGCCACTTGGGTATTGAGGTTTTTGTTCAACTTTCATTTCGACATGCAAGTAACTGCTACGACTCGGAAGGCAACCGTCGCGTGCATAACACTTGCGAAATCGATGTATATGAAACTATGCGAGTCTTGAAGGAAAATCTTAATGCAGTGGCACGATTGGAAACAGTGGACGGTTTCATAATTTCCTATCTGCCTAAAGATCATATTAGCAAATCAAAATATCCTTGTCCAGCTGAACTTTGCACACCATTAAATCTTGATATGATTATGACGCATATCGAAAATATTGAGAGATAGAAAAAAGTTACCCTGTAGAGAGACCATGGCATTTAATTGGCACTTGATGGTTGGACTTCTTCAACCGGTTATTAAAATGAAGCACAAGGTATCTAATTGAAAAACTTCTACTAAGAAGGGGTTAATTTTTTGATGTGCCAATTGATGTATTCCTCGTAGATGCTCTGGAAATTGTTGAAGTGGGACAAATTTTGGTTACTCTCTGAAAAGCTTTCGATGACGCGGCGCCTCCTAGTCTTCTTTTCTCTTTTTATGGCCTGTAATGCGCTGCAAACGTGTCCGGCTCATTAGAACCAAAATCACGCATAAATTGATCCCTGACAAGCCTGCCATATACCACCAAGTCGCGTGCCATCATCCGCACCCTACTTGACAATCTTGCATTCACCGTTTCATGACCTGTAAAGTCCTGTGGGCCATTTATCGATACCCCATAGGGCATACTCCATCCATAGCACTGGCGCACCGCTGTACGCATCTGATCCATAACTGTAAGCCCTTTCTCATGTGATGCAACTATGTATCCAAACACTTTGCCAGCAAACTCTTCATAAAAGTGATCAAGAAAATTCTTAAGAGCACCGGACATCGAGCCGTGGTAGTCTGGCGATGCAAGGATAAAGGCGTCAGCCCAAGCTATGGCCTTGGCTGCCTCTTCTACCTCTTTTGAGGCTGTGGCGCTTGGATCGTATAGGGGCAAAACTATTCTATTGAGCTCTAGTAGGCGAACTTCTGCACCTTGCTTTTTGACATACTCGAGCGCAATTTTAAGTGCTCGCGTGCTGTATGATCCCTGTCGAGTGCTACCTGCAACTCCTAACACGTTAAACGAATTTTTCATCTCTTATTATTATTGGACTTAGCCGAATTAATCGACTTGCTTTTACAGGAACTGGTCACACCATCAATTCTTGGTGATTGCAGCTTTCTATGGGGCATGTTCAGCCTGCATAGCCGCAATCGAGGGTAGAGCCTTAGCTATCACTAACTTGCACCCAAGTGATACCTAGTATTGCAATCTATCTGATGAAGAAGATGTTGTTGTTGTTGCCCTTCGTTATTGCTCTCTTGAACTAAATGGTGATGCGCTTGGCACATGATAGGCATTCAACAATTACCTGACTTTCGCTCTTATTTATCACTTTGAACTTCTTTGAGCCACATGACAGGCAGACAGGACATGCCCTTTGACCCTTTACCACGTCTCCTCCTCCTTCTCCTATTACCACCTCTGCGGGTTGCTATCCGAGCGGGCCAGCATATTTATCCTAACAATGCCTCCAACCTGCTGTATCACCTTTGCGACTGCCGGTGGTACTAAATGCTCCCATGGCTTACCCTCTTGCATGAGACGCCGAATGTTTGCGCCATTGTATTCATTTATTTCTGCAAACACAGGGTCCTCAATGACAATGCTGGAGTCTTGAGAGCGTGTAAGGTGCTTTACAAATTCGTTGCCCGAGTATAGCACATCAAATGGTGGGACCATTGATCGTATGTAGGCAAGCCATCGAGCATTGTTCTCATCATTTGCAACAGGTATAATATAGCATCTTGAAAGATCAACCCCTGCTTCTTTCAACGCCTCATGAATCATTAGCACCCTCTCGCCGGCACTGAAAGGATCCTTGTCGATAAAGTTGAACTGCGCGCTCCCAATTATTATCAAGAGCTCGTCGCACTCGCTTAGGATCTGCTTTGTAAGTGCTAGGTGACCCTTATGGAAGGGCTGGAAGCGTCCCAGCATGAGTCCACGTCTCGTCATTGTGGTTTGCCTAGCTTATTCTTCCACTGCTCTATTTCCTTTGCTTCTATCTTGCGGAAGATCGGCTCTACCTTACCAAGTTCATGGCCTGCAGGAATTGCTTTGATGTCCTTAGCCGACTCCCAACCCTGCTGGTGAACACCGCCACCACTTCCAAGCTTGAGCTGGGCCCATATCTTTTCACACGAAAAGGGAATGAATGGTTCAAGCAGGACCGCCAAGCTTCGTACTGCATTCACCGATACGTACACCGTTGTGTTTGAAGTATCCTTGTTTGCCCAGGGTGAGTTTGTCTGGAAATAATGGTTCATGTAATTGCTATATTTTAGGATCCTCTTGAGCGACTTGTCTATTTCGTTGCTTGACAGCAGCCTGCCTGTTTCATCCACTGTTGCCGCCAGCTCCTTTTCTGTCGTATCGTCAATGCTGGATGGCTTGGGCACTATGCCTTGAAACGATTTTTGCGTAAATGAAAGGGCCCTATTTATGAAATTGCCAATGTTGGCGATCAGCTCATTGTTTATCCTTTCATAGAATGCATCAAAGTCAAAATTCAGATCGTCTTGCGAGTATGAGACTACAGACGCAATGTAGAATCTCAAATAGTCAGGGTTGAATGCGGAAGTGAAATCCTTCAGGCCAATATACCAATTTCTGCTCTTTGATATCTTTTGGTTTTGCAGCATGAGATGGCCCCTTGTAGGGATATATTCTGGAAGCTTGTATTCTGAATTGATGCCAAGACGTATTGCAGGCAAGAAGAGGTAGTGGTGGTAGATAATGTCCTTGCCAATAAAATGGTAAATCTCCGATTCGTTCCAGAATTTCTTGCCGTTGCCTCCCCTATCATTCACGAGCTTGACAAGCGACGAGATGTAGCATAGGTGGTTATCGAACCAGCCGTAAAACACTTTACCCTTTGCCTCGGGCAGGGGTATTGGCACGCCCCATGAGAGGTCACGAGTGATGTCCCAATCATGCAGTCCTTCGTTTATCCAGTTGATGACATAGTTCTTGACGTCCGGCTGCAAGTGCGTGTTCGACAAGAGCCACTTTTTCAGCTTCTCTTCAAAGCTTGACAGACGGAAAAAGTAGTGTTTGCTCTCTTTTTTGACAGGGGGTCTGCCGCAGATTGCACACTTAGGCTCCAGTATCTGATCAGGGACGCGGCCGCAATTTTCACACAAATCTGAATACTGGTTTTCTGCATTGCAATAAGGGCATCTGCCAATTACATATCTGTCTGGCAAGAATTTGTCATCATAGGTGCAGTAGAACTGAATTACGTTCTGGTCGTAAATGTGGCCGTTTTCGAACAATCGTTTGAAAACGTACTGTACAAACTCAACATTTTCTTTGGAGCTTGTCTTGTAAAAAAAATCAAACGAAATACCTAATGATTCAAAATCTTCTTTGTCCTGTCTATTCCAGTATTCAACATAATCTTTGGGGCTCTTTTTCTCCTTCTCTGCTCTTATCAAGATCGGAGTTCCAAAATCATCAGTAGCACAGATATGGTACGCCTTCAACCCGTTAAGTCTCAAAAAGCGTGTGAAAATATCTGCCGGTAGATAGGTGGAGGCTATATGGCCTAGGTGTATCTCGCCATTCGCATAAGGCAGTGCGCTTGTAATGACTGCGCTTTCGCTACTGCTATTATCCGGCATTACACTTGCAATAATGTACAGAGCATTTTAACCTAACTGGAGTGCTCGTAGCGCTCTTGCTCTTCTATCATTTTATCTATTCTAATGCCCATTGAGTCAAGTGCATAGCTTCCAACATCCTGATCTATTTGTTCTGGCACACTATGTACTTTTACTTCCATCCTGTCATGGTTTTTTGCAATGTACAAAATAGATAGCAGCTGGTTGGCAAATGACAGAGCCATCACTTCTGGCGGGTGACCCTCTGCAGCAACTAAGTTGACCACTCTCCCCTTTGACAGCAGGAACAACCTCTTTCCATTAACATCAAAGCGCTCGATATTTTGACTAACCTGCACCGGCTGGCAGCAGCTGATGTCATAAAGACTCTCAGTATCGATCTCGACATCAAAGTGGCCCGCGTTTGCCAAAATAACAGCATCCTTCATCTTAAGAAAATGCTCCTTTCTTATCACGCACGTTTGTCCTGTGCATGTAATGAAAACGTCCCCGGCAGGAGCCGCGTCTGACATCCCCATTACCGCAAATCCATCCATCTTGGCTTCAATTGCTTTTATAGGATCAACTTCGGTAACAGTCACTATACCGCCCATGCCCTTTGCCCGAGTTGCTACGCCCTTGCCCACCCAGCCGTAGCCGCATACAACTACGTTCTTGCCTGCCAATAGTATGCCAGTAGACCGCAGTATGCCATCAAGAGTGCTCTGTCCAGTGCCATGTCTGTTATCAAAAAGGTATTTTGTACGCGCATTGTTGACCGCTATAACGGGATAAAGAAGCCTGCCTGCCCTTTCTAGGGCAACAAGTCTCTTTACCCCCGACGTTGTCTCTTCGGTGCCCCCCGCTATACCCTTTGTCTTTTGTTGATGGGCCATCGAGTGGAGATCACCTCCGTCATCAGTTACTATGACAGGTGTAAATGAAAGCACATTGCGAATGCACTGCTGATATTCTAACTCTGTCTCGCCGCGCCAAGCGTACACATTTACACCGTTGTTGTACAGAAAAGCTGCAATGTCATCCTGAGCTGACAAGGGATTTGCTGAACAAATTGCGATGTCTGCGCCCAAGCTCTTTGCAGCCATCACAAGGACTGAAGTTTCTTTTGTAATGTGAAGACAGAAGCTAAGCCGAAAACCTACCAGCAATTGACTGCTCTCATTCATTGCTCTTATCTTTTCAACTATGCCCATACGGCTGGCAGCCCACTCATACGACCGCCTTCCCTTGTCTGCAAGGTTGCTATCCGCTATTTTCCCGGGCACGATTTGTGAATGATGGGACATGCAATAAAAGCTACTGGTTTTCGTACTCTTGTTCGCGGAACCTTGCTCTTCCCCTTCTTATGAGGGCAAACAGTACAAGTATTATCGCTATCCACACTACGCTTAGCATGATGTTCGTAAAACTAACGTAGAGGTATGGCATTGCATCGATCATATCTTGCTGGATGATCTCTAGCGATACATGAATGTCCAACATGCCTGAATTATATTCAGTACTATGGGGCTCCATTGATGCTATCGAGTTGGCGCGGGTCACAATGTCGTTTAGATTCCCTTGTATGAGTGCCAAATCTGTTTTTGCAGTTGGAAATACCCATACGGGATTGCCGATCTCCGGCAGTTCCATCTTTGCCTTTGACACAAAGCTTGCCAGATCTTCCGGAGTCTGGGCAGTCTGGGCTCTCTTCAGGTATCCAAGCGCGCTGTCGACAGGGTAAACGGCATGCTGGTATCCGTAAAGGGCCATAGCTATGCCAAAAATCATAAGAGCCAGAACGCCGGCCATCATGAGTCTGTATGAAGATGTCATGCCGGAATGATATTGCTATAGCATGGGGGGAGATATTTAGATGTGGCGGAGGTGTGTGTATTGATGGCTGTCCGATAACCAATTTATAGCCAGATTGATTACAAGGTCATCATATTTGGCATTTGTCAAGGTCGCCCAGCGGAGCGAGATTAAAGAGAACAGCGGCAAGGAGCTTTACATTAATGGCACAAGAATTGCGCTTTTTTATGCAAATGGCAAGTACTATGCAATTGAGGCGCTCTGCCGCCATCAAGACGGCTCGCTTGCTCCGGGTAAGATAGACGGTGAAGTCATCGAATGTCCCCTGCATTCGTGGCACTACAACATTAGAACAGGAGAGTTGCTTGACTACCTTGAAGGCGTAAAACTGATTACCTACAACGTAGACGTTAGAGGAAACGACATTTACATAGACGCCTAGCAAAGTAAAAAGCAGGGGCAGGTCCCCCCCAAATCGCGACAGTGAAATTATACAATACACTCAGCCGGCAAGTAGAGGATCTGAAGCTGCAAGACTACCTAGTGAGGATGTATGTTTGTGGAGTCACAGTCTATGACGACTCTCACATTGGGCACGCAAGAACCATTATTATATTTGATGTGTTGCGCCGATACTTGCTCTCAAGAGGCTATGAAGTGATATTTGTACAGAATTTTACTGATGTCGATGACAAGATAATCAACCGCGCAAAAGCAGAGGGTAAGAAGGCAGAGGAAATATCTAGGAGATACATTGACAGATACTTCAATGACTTTGATAGCTTGAATGTAATGCGGGCAGATTACCATCCAAAGGCTACTGATCACATCAAGGAAATGATCCAGCTAATTGATGGCCTGGTGAAAAAGGGCTATGGCTACCTGACGCTCAACGGTGTATATTTCAGAATCAAGTCCTTTCCGGGCTACGGCAAGTTATCAAAAAAGTCAGTTGAGGAGCTAGACTCCGGCGCAAGGATAGAAATCGATCCCTCAAAAGAGGACCCGCTCGACTTTGCTCTCTGGAAGTTCTATTCAGACGAGACGGTGTGGCCAAGCCCTTGGGGTAACGGGAGGCCCGGCTGGCATATAGAGTGTTCTGCCATGGCGCGCAAGTATCTTGGCGACACGTTTGAGATTCATGGTGGTGGACACGATCTGGTTTTTCCACACCATGAAAATGAGATAGCCCAGTCAGAATCATACACAGGCAAGCAGCTTGCCAAGATATGGGTTCACACCGGCATGGTTACCATCAATTCACAAAAGATGAGCAAGTCGCTTGGCAACATTGTTACGATAGAGCAGGCGCTGAAAACATGGAGAGCAAATTCCCTCCGACTCTACTGCCTGTCAGCACACTATTCAAAGCCCCTTGATTATACAGATGAATTGCTAAAAGAGTCAATCCAAAGGTGGCGCCAGATAGAGAATTGCGCTTACGAACTGCACTTTGCAGTCGGCAGTGGGGGCGAGATTGATTCTGTGCAGAGGATTTGTGATGAATCGATGCGAGCTTTTGAAGCTGCAATGGACGATGACATGAATACATCGCTTGCAGTTGCAGAGTTAGTAAAGCTTGTAACAAAGCTCAATAGGTATATCGCAGCAGACAAGCTAACAAAAGATATGGCAGATAGTGCATTGCCCACTCTTAACAAGATAATGGACATTCTGGGACTGAAAATTGTAGAAGCTAGCGATAAAGAGAGTAGGGAAATTGAGGAAATAGTGGTACAACGCAACAAGCTGCGGGCTGAGAAAAAATTCAAAGAGGCAGATGAAATCCGGAAAAAGCTATTAGAGCGTTCCGTTGATCTATTAGATCACAAGGGACGTACAGTGTGGGTCAAGAGGGAAAAGCCCGAATAGTCAGATTTTAGTTTTTGTGCATGCAAATACTTCCAACTAATGATCTAGTCTTATGCCTAAATCTAGAGTAGCGATGATGAATATATACGGAATGTCATATGAGGTGATTCAGTCACGATCTTTGAGCGTATATAGTAACAATGGCAGATGTTATAGCTGATGTCCATCCTCCTCCCTCACAGCGGCAACTTCAAGTTGAAGGGCAAGATTCTTAGCAAATTCCTCTTCACGAAGGTATCTGCTAAGAATCATTGGCATAATAAGTGCAATTTCAAAAACGAGATTGGCGATATCCTGGTTCTTGGCACAATCTTGAGCAATGTACCTATAAAGAACGCCTACATCAACAACGGTCAGCCTAGCAGCAAGCTAGAAGCATTTAAAGTGTCACAGTGCCGATAAAAAAAGAAAATACGATCATCACCTAGCTTTTTCCTCCCTTATCTTTTCTAAATCTTTTTGCAATAATTCAATAGTTTTAGGTATCTCCTTTTCTGCGCAATCTATGCAGATCTGCTGCAGGGAAAGTGGGTAAGTGAAATATTTCACATTAAGTGCAATATCGCGTTTACATGATACACATTTTTTCATCTTGTAAGGGTCGGTATTCTTGATGATCAAACCTCGACCACTTCGCCTTGGCTGGGCGCATGGGCGTCGTAACCATACTTTTCCTTTATCTCTTCAGCAAACTTGACGCATGAGGGGCCATCGCCATGCACAGTCAGCACCTTTGGGTTGCCTTTGATACGGTCCAAGATTTCAAAAAGCTCACTCCTACTATTATGGCCGGAAAATTCAAAGCGCTTAACATCAGCGTAGCATTTTCTTATCTTACCATCAAAGTTTGCAACACGCTTTTCTAATAGCATTCTGCCCGGTGTCCCTTCGCCCTGGTATGACACAATCGCAATACCATTCTTTTCGCTGTTGGCTATTTGCTGAGTATAAAATATTGCAGAGCCTCCAACCAGCATGCCTGCCGGCGAAATTATGACGCATGGCTCCTCTACTACTCTGCGCCTTCTGCTCCAGCCCTGTATCCACTCGGCCTCGCCTATGGCTCGTTTGAACATTTCTGCATCTTTGAGGAACGCCGGGTGACGACTCATTATCTGATTTGCCTTAAGAGCCATGCCGTCCATCACCACCTTGTGCTTGAAATTGTATGTCTTGAGCACAGTTGCAATTTCCTGTGAGCGCTCAACTGAAAAGGAAGGGACAAAAAGAGTTCCGCCACGCTCTATGACTTCATATGCAAATTCAATGAGCTCCTTTTCAGCCTCTTCGCGGGGTTGCTGTTCTGACTGCGAATATGTGCTCTCTATTATCATCATGTCAATTTCGCCAAAGTCAAGGTCTGCAGGTCGCAAAAGCTTTGAGCCACGGGTATTAATGTCACCACTATAAAATACTTTCTTGCCTTGATGTTCTACTACAATGCTTGCACCACCTACTACATGTCCTGATTCATGAAGCGTCACCTTGGCATTATTTACCATGTAGGGTTCTCTATATTGCAGATTCTTGGAGCTTTTGAGCATCGTCATAACATCGATGTATTCAAACGGCAGATAGAATCCCGAGAGCTTAATCATGTCTTCAATAAGCAGCTCAGAAAGCTCAAAAGTTGGAAGAGTGCCAAGTGCCGGAATATTTGTTGAGCCGGACAGGTACAAGGAAGGAACAAAGCCGGAGTGATCAAGATGTGCATGAGTGATGACTACAGCATCAACTTCCTTGGGCTTGACGTGCATTGGGAAGATGGGCTCACGCTTGAGCAGGACGCCATAGTCCATCAGTACGTTGGTATCGTCACAGTTGACGAGAAATGCAGAGCGGCCGACTTCTTTCGCCG
>Ga0307416_100000690_pt1 | contig 17580 bp, 16 predicted proteins | sample DK1Cmetagenome_2_FD_203821 | JGI IMG/M metagenome (GOLD analysis project Ga0307416, IMG submission 203821) | Maize rhizosphere microbial communities from greenhouse at UC Davis, California, United States - DK15-C-3 | ecosystem: Host-associated > Plants > Roots > Rhizosphere > Soil | place...
GGCGCAGACGCTCGTCCAGGGTCTCTGTTGGGTCGTTCTCGGTTCCACTCATCGGTGCCGCCTTTCTCGTGAGTTCAGCGTATGACGTCGGCCTGACCGGCCATGCCTGTCGGCGGCGAGCGCTGTCGCCTGGGCGACGACGGCCTCGACCGACGAGGCGATCGGCCGGATCACGCCCGCAAGGCGGTCGGCAACCGCAACATTGAGGAATCCGTCGTGCTCCGGCGCACCTGCACGGCTGGCAGGCGAGAGTGAGCCACGTCATGCCCTACCGATCGCAGGCTGTGCGGCCATCGGTGAACGCCTTTTTGCGCATGAGCGAGGGGTGTAGGTCAGGCCGAGAGGTACAAGGTCCCGCCGGCCTGGCAACCAGCAGCCCTGTGCAAAACCTCGAAGGGGCTGGAGACTGAGAGGCGTCCGGGCAAGGAGGAGGAGGAAGAGGTGACCGCGGACGAGATCATCGTCGGAATCGACGATTCACCCTCCGCCCGCGGCCTTCCGCTGCGTACGCCCGATCGACCGGAACAGCGCTTGGCTCCATTCATGGTCGAGTAGCCGGAGGCACAGGGACATGTACGTCTATCCCGTAATCGCTGATTACGTCTATCCAGACGGACCAGGCTGGTCGGGAGTACGCCAATGACTAGGCGAGTGGTGAGGCCGGATATGCGGTGGTCGCACTTGAATACCAAAGGAGCTAACAGCTTATTCGCCTTCAAGAATCTTTGGCGATATCCGACAGTCATGATGACTCTAGCGATGCTGTTGTCGATTGTCGCGCCAGCCGTGGCACATCAGAACCCGGTCATGTTGGGTGGCAATGTGTCTATAACGCCAACAACAGGACAAGGTCCGACCGATCCGGCCGAGCTGGAAACCTTTCTTAATGATTTTTTTGCGACGACGATGAAGGAATATCACATCGCCGGTGCAGCCGTCGCGGTCGTCAAGGATGGCAAACTTTTCTTTACCAAGGGCTACGGCTACAAAGACATTGAGCACGGCATCCCTATCGATCCCGAAGAGACCATGTTTCGCATTGGATCCAACACCAAGCCCTTCACCTGGACGGCCGTTATGCAGCTCGCCGAACAGGGCAAAGTCGATCTCGACGCGGATGTCAACACCTATCTCGACTTTCGCGTCCCCGATACATTCCCCCAGCCCATCACGCTCAAACACCTCATGACCCACACCTCGGGCTTCGGTGAGCGCTGGCTTGAAAGTCTGGCGTCGGATGAAAGTGAGCTGATGTCTGAACGCGACTGGCTGGTTTCCAATATGCCGGCACGCATCTTTGCCCCTGGCGAAGCGGTCGGTTACTCCAACTACAACGCCATGCTGGCGGGTTACGTCGTCTCGCGCATATCGGGCCAGCGCTACTCCCAATATATCCAGGAACATATCCTCGACCCGCTAGGCATGTCTCACTCAACCGCGACATCGCCTGCACCGCCGGCACTCCAAGCAAATCTATCCGGTGGATATAGATATGTCGACGGCGGCTTTGAGCCTGTCCCCATTTACAAGAGTCAGCCGGCGGGATTTCCCTCCGGCGTGATTCAAGCCAGCGTCACAGACATCGCCCGCTTCATGATCGCGCAGCTTGACTATGGCCGCTACAGCGATAAAGAGATTCCCGAGGCGCGCATCCTGCAAGAAGGCACCGCCCGGCAGATGCAGGACCCCCCCTATCCCATTGACCCTCGCCTGCGCGGCATGACATACGCCTTCGCTGACCTCACCGAGAACGGCGTGTGGACGCTCGGACACCAGGGCTATTTCCCGCCCATGGGCAGCCAGATCCTGCTCCTGCCCGACCAGCACCTGGGTATCTTTTTTGCCGTCAACACCCTGGATAGCGGGCCACTGACAACTCAGCATGCAGGGTTCCAGAGAGCCTTTTTCGACCACTACTTCCCCGCGGCTGCAGCCGGGCACATTGAGCCTCCCGCCGATTTCGCTGAGCGGGCTGACCGTTACGTGGGCTTGTATCGGAGAACGAGTTACCCGCCTTCCACTCCCGATAAAGTTGCAGACCTTTTCGGTGCCTTCACCTACACGGTCAGCGCTCCAGGCGATGGCACACTCATCGTGTCTATGGAAGGCTTCGAGCTGCGCTTTGTTGAAGTGGAGCCTCTCTACTTCCGCCAGGTGGACGGCTCCTCCTCCCTTGTCTTCTTCGAGGATGACCAGGGTCGCATCAGCAGGTTCTACACCGACTTCGTGCCCCAGTATTCTGCCAAACGGGCACCCTGGTATGAGCTGCGTTCCTTCAACATGCTACTGGTGATCGTATCCGTCCTGCTTTTCATCTCGATGCTGATCGCGGCCCCGGTCCAGGCCGTCATCAACCGCCGTCGTGGCACTGATCTACGACCCGCTGCTCGCACGGTCCGCTGGATTTTTGTCGCCATCTCCCTCCTGAACCTGGTATTCCTGTTCGGTATGCTGTTTGGTTACCGTCCCCCGACAGAATTACACGGCGTTGCCCTCTCCATAAAACTGCTGCTGACCATGACCGTCATGTCGGCCCTGCTTACGGCCGCCGCGCTGGTCTACATCGTCCTCGCTTGGAAGGACCGATATTGGGGTATTGCCTTCCGCGTGTACTACACTCTCGTCACGGTCGCCGCCCTCGCTTTTGTCTGGTTCCTCAACCAATGGAACCTGTTAGGCTGGCAGTTTTAGCTCACCATGTTTCGAGGCTGGCGTGCATACTAACAGTTCTCGCCAATTAACCATTCCCGCCGACAAATAACAAAAAGAAGCAATCACACGTCGCAGGAACTAACCTCGATGAATATATGCAGCGCTTTCAATAAGTAATGAGAAAGCCCAGCTAGTGACGCGCTCACCATCGACACTGCCCGCTCCACGAAATGGGAGGGCTTTGAGGCAGCAATTCGCCATGTCGTGCGTCCACATCTACAGGCCTCAGGCGGTGCGGTGAACCGTCTAAACCGCGGCCAACTCCCACGTTCCCGCCGCGCCGCGTCACGGTAACCGGTCCTCCTGCGGACGGCGCCGACATCGCTCGAGAACGACTTGCGCCAGCTTGCGGAAGAGTCCGGCTACCGCGACGGATTTATCGCCCCTACCTGGTCAAGGTGATCTGTCTACCGGGCTCACTTATGGGATGCAATCGGACTGGGGGTCTTGCTCCTGCTGCTGCTGGTGGCGACCGTTGATATGGGCCCCCCTGCGCGACGTCGGTGGGGCGAGGGCGTCCCTGTGTTGGGGCAGCGTCGATACACCCCGCCGCTGCTCGAAGGCAGCGCTCAGATGAAAGTCGGCATGGAGCTTCGGCGTAGGTAGATTGACTAAATGGCGGCCGAGGGATACACGCCTGAACGAGTCCGCGCCGTGCTAACCGGGGAGAGTCCCGGACTAGCCAGGCAGCGGCGGGTGTTCCGACGAATCCCGTCCCCTCCACGGTGCAAGCTGTGCGCAGCTCCCTTCGCCGGGCTGGGTGGGCTCCTTCTTAAGCCTGCGGGGTACAGGCAATCCCCGGGCAATCCAGCTCTCTGCACGAGATGCATAAACGAGCTTCGCAAACGTCAAATGACGGGGGTAGAGATCCCGATCACCTTGCTGTTCACTGATATCCGCGGCTCGACAGCCATTGGGGAACGAATGCGCCCGGCCGACTTCCACAGGTTCCTCGACCGCTTCTATCGATGGGCATCTGATTCGATCGTTGCTCATGATGGCATCGTTGACAAAGTCGTCGGCGATGAGGTTGTCGGGCTTTTCTTCGGGGGAATCAGCGGACCGCACCACGCGGCAGTAGCGGTAGCAGCCGCAGTTGACCTGGCCGAGCGAGCGGCACAGCCCAGTACCATCCCGTCGGCGTCGATTCCAGTGGGAACGGCTGTCCATACCGGCGTGGCATTCGTTGGAGCGACCGGGCCTGGCACAGCCGTCGATGACTTCACCGCGCTCGGTGATGCCGTCAACATCACCGCGCGACTCGCATCGGCTGCACGTGCCGGTGAGGTGATCGTTAGTGTGGCAGCCGCCGAGGCCGCAGGCATGGCGACCGACCAACTCGAGCGACGCACCGTGGAGATCCGCGGGCGCACAGAGCCGATCAAGGTGATCATTCTCCCCGCGGTCAGACAGAAAGTGTCGCCAGATGAGCGCCATGTCTGAAGGCACCAGACCGATGTCCGGAACCAAACCGCCCAAGGAGCCCCGGCCGGCCGACGGCACCACGAGCCCGTGCGACATGCGGCGCCCCAAACCAGCACAGTACTGATTGAATAGGGACTCGCCGCGCCCGCGGCGCGTTCCGCCGCTGACACGTCATCGAATGTGATGCGGATACACATGGAGCCGGGGCAACATGATTACGGCTCCTGCTTTTACTAATCGCCATCGGACGAAAGTGGAACTCGTTCCCGAACAGTGCCTCCGCTTCCTCACTCCATTCCGGAATGTCGAGCCAGAGGAAATCCGTCGGTGCGATTCCGCAAGGCAGGCAGCTCGCCCAGGTCGCGCTCGCTCACGCCTTTGGAGTCCATCCAGCGCAGCTTCATGGCCGATCTACTTCCACATGTGCTGCAACCAGAGATCATCGAAGCACAATCAGGCCAGTCCGCAAAGGAAGCTTTTTGATCAGGTCGCCGCTGCCATGCCGAGGTGGCCTAAGCCGTCGGCTTGCACTTCCGCAGCTGACGCGGGACCGGCCAGCGAGCGCTGCGTTCACGCCCTAGGATTCGAGAGATGTGCGAATGGCCGCTCCGGTTCTGGTGGTTTGGGTCGATCCGCTCGATGGTCCGGTAGATAGTGGATCGGCCGACGCCGAAGAGTTCGGCCAGTTCGGCTTGGGTGTAATTTCCTGAGTCGTGCAACTCCAGCAGGTGCTTGGCCTGGTTCGGCTTCAGCTTGGGCTGCTTGCCGCGCAGCCTGCCCTTGGCCTTGGCTACCTTCATCCCTTCCCGAGTGCGCAGTCGGATCAGGTCGGATTCGAACTCGGCCACCATCGCCAACACGTTGAACAGCAGCCGTCCAACGGGGTCGGTCGGATCATGGATTGAGCCGCCGAGGCTGAGCTTCACGTTGTGCTTCGTCAGCTCGTCCAAAATGTCTCGAGCGTCGGGCAGCGACCGAGCCAGCCGGTCCAGCTTAGTCACAACCAGCGTGTCACCAGCGCGGCAGGCGGCCAGGGCTAGTCGCAGACCGGGTCGGTCGCGGTTGGTGCCGGTTAGGCCGTGGTCGACGTAGATGCGATCATCACCGACACCGAGCGCGTGCAGACCGTTGCGCTGGGAGGTGAGATCTTGTTGCTCTGTTGATACGCGTGCGTATCCCACCAGTAGTTCGTTCATCCACCAGCGAGGGAACTCACGGCCATGCCGGTCAAGTTCTCATCGCGAATGCCCGCAAGCCGGTCGCCTTGCGGGATGTTGTTGCCTGCGAGGACGGTCGGATTTGGGGCTACCGCGTGAATACTGACGGCGTGTGGAGCTGGTTGCTGAGGGTCACGGTTGAGGTTCATGCGGGTGGGTTGGACGCAGCCGGCACGACCGGCAAGCCGACCTCGGCGACGGGACTTATCGCGCGGTGAGGCACAAGCGTTGCGGTGGCGATCAACAGCTGGCAAAGCCGCGACGATGCCTTCGTCTCCGTCGTCCTCGGCGTCGAGCGGGTCGCCAGGGAGATCCTGTCGTCGGGCGACAGTCTGGTCGACGACTGGCTCACGTCACGGCTACTTCGTCGCCGAGTGTTGATGGCGGTTCAGCAGCATTTGAGGCGGATCGGGCTCTATGCCGGTCCTATTGACGGGATCCCCGGACCGACACCGAAGCCGCAGTCATCAGCTTTCAGCGGCGAGTCGGGATCAAGGTGGACGCCATGATCGGACCAGACGTGATTCGCCGACTCGAGGAGAACCCCTCCCTCCCGACGAGCGCGCGCCCACGACGCCTGCCCTAGCAACGCGGGTCTAGGTCTCGGATCAGCCGCTCGCCAGAGGTCCTCATCAGCTTGGCCGCCGCGAAGGGACGCTTTCGCTGTCCCAATAGACCGTTGATCGGTCGGCTATCGGAAGGCTGCCTGAGCTTGGCAGCACCGGCTTCAGACTTGCAGTCTCGCCGCCGTCGTGGGATCGGCCGCGCCTTGGTTGCGGCTCGCCTCGCCGATGCAACGGAGCGCGGCGCTACAACTGTCGTCTCGGCGCCAGTCCCGACGGTTGGCGGCTACGGCAAGCACTCAAATTCCTGGACGTGCCGGTCGTCCCCGCACCTGCTTCTACCTACCAATCTGACGGACTCGGCAGCGCGCCCTGAGATCTCCGGATCGCCAGATCCGACGAATCCGGGTCCCGGAAAGTGCAGTTCGCCAGCACTTAGTCGTCGGGCTCCGCAGACGAAGGGATTTGCTGCCAGACGCCGATGACGTTGCCGGCCGGATCGCGAAAGCGTGCGACCCACAGGTCACCTTCGATATATCGGCGCTGCACGACAGTTCCGCCGTGAGCGGCAACCTCGTTGAGGACCTGGTCCAGATTCGAGACGTAGATGTAAGGCCGGACGCCTCGGTCTCCCGCTACCTCAAGATCAGTGCGCCAGTGACCGATGACATGGCCGGAGCCGTCGGTGAAGCTTCCTTGCTCCCCATCACCACTTACAACCCAGCCGAAGACTTGGCGATAGAACTTCGAGGATTGGACGCTGTCAGTCGCCGGGACTTCGAGATAAGACACCGCTCGATCCCGGAAGGGCGACGGCGGCAGCTGCTCCTGATTGGTCACAATCTGACGATCCCACGCCACATCGCAATTGGCTACGGCATGTCCATATCGATTTTGCGCCGGCAACCGGTCGGACACAATCCTGCCTTGCCGGAGACGAGGACAACCGAACTTCCAACCCGGCCAGAGGAGGGCCTTCCATTTGCGGCTGACCGGTAGTCGGTCGGCTTTCGATACGTCGATTGGTCAGCCGCGCGCCGGAGGCGGATCGGCTACTAGGACGGACTCGACGCCGGCCCTCCCCGACTGATGACTTCTGTGCAGCTACGAAGTCGTAGTATTAGCGGCCGCGCCCAGCGGCGCACCAACATCAAGGAAAACGAGCAAGCATGGTTACGTTCATGACCATCGGTTACGGCGACCGCGCCGGGTACAAGGCAACTGCACAAGCTGTCCGCGATGCGTGATCCACGACCCCGGAAGGGTCAGGGAGCGGGAAGCGAGGTCTCGCCGCCTACCGTCACCCCGGTTCTCGTGGCCGAGTTGCTCGCCGAGGGCGAGCGGATGCCGGTCTACGTGCACGTCATCGACCATCCCGACGCGCGCGTGCTTGTCGACACCGGCATGACGCAGCTGCACCCGGCGGTGGCCGACATGGATCCACGCCTGATTCCACTGAGCGCGCAGGCCGACTTCGACCTGGCCAGCATCGACGTCGTCATCAACACGCACCTGCACTTCGACCACTGCGGCGGCAACCACCTCTTCACCGACAGGCCGATCTATGTCCAGCGCCGGGAGCTCGAGGACGCGCGCAGCAAGGACGATTACACGATCCGCGAGTGGGTCGAGGCGCCCGGCGTGCAGTATGTACCCGTCGACAGCGCGCTCGAGTTGCTGCCGGGGCTCCGGCTCGTCCCGGCGCCAGGCCACACGCGAGGCTCGCAGGTAGTCGTCGTCGAGATGGGCGGGCGTTCAGTGGTCGTCGGCGGCGACATGGCGGTCTTCTTTGCCGAGCTCGACGAGCCGCGCACCGAAGGCCAGCGGCTGGTCCGCGCCCTCGACCCTGAGGAGGTCTGGCTCTCGCACGAGCACGAGCCGTGGCGGCCGCAGGTTGGCCAGCACGTCTAATTCGAGGGAGCGGGACAGACTGTCCGTTAGACGATCGGTTTGCGGGCGCGCCGATTCGCTCTCGACCGTTCGATAGCGACCGAAGACCGGTCCCATTACGCGCACCGCCGCAATGGGCCTCGCCCTCGTGAGACGAAATGACGAGTGGTCGGGCGGCAAAAAGCTATTGCGATGCGCTCCATGGTTCATTGACGATCGTCTGGTGTCTGAGCGTGAGGACCTATTTGCCCACTATGCCGGGCAGGACGAGGGGCAGCGCCTGTTCCGGTTTGCCCACAACCGTCTCGAGTTGCTGCGCACGCGCAAACTGCTGCAACGTCAGCTGCCAATGCCTCCGGCCGCGGTTCTCGACGTCGGCGGCGGCACCGGCGTACACGCAGCCTGGCTGGCGGCCCTGGGCTACCGCGTGCAGCTCGTCGACATTGTCCCGGAGCATGTCCGAGCCGCAGCTCAGCACGGGCTGACCGCCGAAGTTGGCGACGCCCGCCGGCCCACGCAGCCGGATGCGTCGGTCGACGCGGTGCTCTCCTTGGCCCGCTCTACCACCTCGTGAGTCGAGCTGAGCGGATCGCGGCGCTCATTGAAGCATGGCGGGTGCTGCGGCCCGGCGGGGTCCTGCTGGCCGCGGCCATCGGACGGTTCATGGCGGTCCTTGACTGGGCGCAGCGCGGCGGTCTCACCGCTGACGTCGCGGCCAAGTTGCTGCCAGTGCTGCCCACCGGCGTGCACGACCCCACCCTCGGATTCACCGACGCCTTCTTCCACACCGCCGCTCAGCTGCAGCAAGAGGTGGCGGAGGCCGGGTTCGCCGACATACAGGTCGTGGGGATTGAGGGGCCGGCGTGGACTATCGTCGACGCGCCCGGCGACGACGTCGAGGCGCGGTTCGACAGCGCCCTGCGCTGCGCCCAGTTGACCGAGAACTTCGCGGAGATAGCCGACGCCAGCGCCCATCTAATGGCCCTAGCGACGACTCCCTTGCATCAAAAGAACCCGCGGCGAGACAGTAAGGAACCGCCGGTGCGGCACGTGCTGGACGGTTTCCCCCATAGGCGGCCACCACCGAGCCGAGCCCGGTAGAGGGTCCCTTGCAACTCGCGTGCAGCTTCGGCGGCCCAGGTTCGGGAATGTCGACACATCTGGCAGCCTTCGCATTCGGAGCAGGGACGGCTGCGAACTGCCTCTGTCAGTTGCCGCTGTTAGAACGGCACCATGGGCGTCGATCTGGCAGTGGTCACCGGTGGCGCGGGAGGTCTGGGCCGATTCATCACGCAGCGGCTTGCGGAGCGGGGACTGTGCGTCGTCATTGCCGACACCGACCACGCTGCGGCCACCCAACTCGTCACCGAGCTTCAGCATCGTGGTCACGGGGCGGTCTTCGTAGACACCGACGCTGCTGACGTAGAGGCGGTCGAGCGGCTCATGACGCAGGCGGCCGACCTCGGGACGCTGCGCGTGCTGGTGAACAATGCCGGTGGATGGCTTCCCGGCCCGCAGTATCCGGAGGGGAGGGAGTGGCGGCGAAGTGTCGATCTGAACCTGGTCATGCCGATGCTGGCTGCGCAACTCGCCGTTCCCATGATGATCAACTCCGGCGGCAGTATCGTCAACGTCTCTTCCAGCGGCATGGGCTCCCGTGCCTACAGCTCACCTGAGTACGGTGCCGCCAAAGCCGGACTGATCCGCTTCACCTGCTGCGTGGCCAACTGGGCCGACGGTCACCGGATCCGGGTCAACTGCGTGGTCCCGCATTGGATTGGCCTCGATCGGGCCAGGCACGAGTTCGAGCAGCTGACCGACCAGGAGAAGCAAGACAGCGGCGGTCTGGTTGAGCCCGAGTTGGTCGCCGACACTGTCGTCACCCTCGCCCTGGACGGTGAATCGGTGGGCCGCATCGTCGTCATCCGTGCGGACCGGGAACCCTACGATGTCGACCCCGGAAGCGCCGATCCGCATGAGCACCGGCTGGCCCAGTGAACGTTCGTGGTGTGACTCCTCTCAGCCGCCGGCTGAGGTCGTGTCGCCTATCGGCTTGGACTCCGACGAGCCCTTCTGAAAGAGGTACGCCGTTAGCACCACCTACATTCCCATCCGGAGGAACTCTCTGTCCCAGTTCTCTAAAGCCGCCTCGACGAAGTCGCCACTGGTCAAGTACTTCAGTCAGGTTGCGGGACGGCTCTCTGTGCTCACGCCTGATCGGCGTTGTACACCTGCACGCCCCACAGATGATCATGCCCACGAAGAACGCCGCGAAGAGGGCGAGGTTGGCGATCAGGAGGCCGTTTTCCTTGATCCAGCGACTCATCTCCAGCATCATCGCCGCGCCCGGGCCGTGCAGGGGTCTCTAGGGCGAGCACCGCGGATAGGCTGTGGGCGTAGCGTGGAGGACTAGGGGAAAGACCTGGATGAGGTCTGGTCCAGCGACTGGAAACGCCAGGTCTCTTTTGCCGCTTCGGTCCTGACCTGTCCGGCCTAGGAGTTCGTCAGGGTGCGCAGCCGACGTGCGTTGGTCACCGCGTGCCCGTATCCGTCGTTGTTGAAGTAGGCGAAGACGCCAAGGTGTTGTCGGTGCCACTCGAGGATGCGGTCGGCCCACCAGTACAGATCGGCGTCGCCGTACGAGCCAGCGTAGAGGTGATCATGGTCGGGGCCGTGGAGTCGCACGTAAACCGTTGTCGAGGTGGCTCGCAGGACACAGGGCAGCCCGGCCCCACTCATCACCACATAGATTGCCTGGCGGCGGCTCAACAGGTCGAAGACAGGATCGACGGCCCAGCTGCGGTGGCGCAGCTCGACGGCGACACGCATCCATTCCGGTAGCCCGCGCAGGAAGTAGTCGAGCCGATCGTCATCACGTTCCTGGTCGGGCGGCAGCTGAACCAGCAACAGTCCGCGCCGCTCCCCTAGCTCGTGCCAACAGTCCACCAGCCGAGAGGTCCATGTCTCGGGCTGATACAGACGCCGGCCGTGGCTGAGGCCGCGGGGTGCCTTCACGCTCATCCGGAAGCCTGGGGGTAACCGATGGCTCCATCCCCGGAACGTCGGCTCCTGCGGCCATCGGTAGAAGCTCGCGTTCAGCTCGACCGTGTCGAACTCCTGTGGGTACCGGCGGAGCCGATCCCTGGGTGCCAGCGACGGCTCGTACAAGACGGTGTTCCAGTGGTCGTAGCTCCATCCCGACGTCCCGATGCGGATGTCACTCATTCCTCCCCCATCGCCGCCTACTACCCACCGAGTCATGCTGGAGGTGGCTTACCGAACCCATCATCGTCTTCTCTCCCAATCGGTCGCCCTCCGGTCGCGGCCAGCCGGCCCCGAAATGCAGCACCCCGCGATCTCGGCTTCCACCGTGCCGGAGCTGGAAACCGAATCGCCTCAACGTTAGGCGTGCTCGCGCTCGGAAAGAGCTGAACATCCCCGACGGCGCGGACTGCTGCTGCCGACCGGGTTCCGGGCAGACCGCAGATCGTGGGCGCGGCTGCGGAAGCGGGTGTTCCGCGACCCACCACGCCAGCGGAACCGGGTCTGGCAGATGGACTTCTGCGAGTTCGAGACCGCCCGCGGCGGGATCTGGCGGATCTGCGCAGTCATCGACTACGCCACCAACTGCTGCCTCGCCGCCACCGTCACCCCGACGTCTCGCGGCGAGGATGCGCTCGGTTGCCTCCGCCGGGCCGTTGTCGAGGCCGAACGGGTCCTCCACCTCGACGACCTCCGTGCCGACCGCGGCGTGATGGACGTCGTCGACACCGACGACTACGTGATCTGTGAAGCACCCGCTCCGATCGTTGTCGTGACGGACAACGGGCCATGCTTTCGTGGCGTGACCTTCGCTGACGCCTTCGCCAGCGACGACCCGCTGTTCCGTCACGTCCGCACACGGGTGAGGAGCCCACAGACCAACGGCGTAGTCGAGCGGTTCCCTGGCACGCTGAAGTACGAACAGCTCTACCGCGCCACCATCGGCGACCGCAACGCCCTCGCCGTCGAAGTCAACCTGTTCCGCCACACCTACAACACTCTGCAACCCCACCAGGGCCTCGACGAACGCACACCACGCGCGGCTTACCTCGCCGGCGAACACTGCGATTAGCGTGTGGCCTTTGGCGGACTCGCTACTTGACTGGGAGGTCCTGACATGACCAGTAAGTTCACCGAGCTTGCGATCGACTGTGCCGATCCCAACGGTCTCGCCCGTTTCTGGTGCTCGGTCCTTGACTACGAGGTGCAAGACGAAGACGACGGAATTGTCACAATTGGCTCCCCTATGGTGCCTGAAGGCAAGAACCACCTTGGCCCAGTGCCACCGACGTTGACATTCGCGCACGTGCCCGAGGGCAAGACTGTCAAGAACAGGCTCCACCTCGACGTCAACCCAACCGACAGGGAGCAAGACGAAGAGGCCCGTCGCCTGCTCGACCTAGGTGCTCGACACGCCGACGTCGGCCAAGGCGATGAGAGCTGGGTCGTACTTGCCGACCCCGAGGGGAACGAGTTCTGCGTCCTTGCGGACCGCCGCCCCTGATCGGAGGCCGCACACCGCGCCAGACCTACTTCCGGTCGCCTACCCACGCTCACCCATCATCGCGCGCAGCGCCGTCGCTGAAAAATGTCGGAGGATCTGTTTGTCTTACACCGAGCCAAAACCTGTCACCCTGGTGCCAAGTACCAGCTCGTTCTCAATGCACAGGAAATGATATGACGGTGCTCCGTAGGGCGACGCCGGAGCGGATGAGCGCGTTCTCCGACGGGGTGTTCGCTGTCCTTATAACAGTGTTGGTTTTGGAGCTGCGGCCACCGGAGCTTCCCACCTTTAAGGCGCTCCTGTTGCTTTGGCCAACATGGCTAAGTTACGCGGTGAGCTATCTATTCATCGCCATTGTCTGGACCAATCACCATTATCTCATGCGCTATGCCAGGGAGGCGGCCCCTCGTCTATTGTGGTTCAATTTTGCGCATCTGTTTTCCATGTCGCTGCTTCCGTTCTCTACCGCTTGGATGGCCGTGAGCGCTTTGGCGCCCCAACCTGTTGCCTTCTATGCGGCCGTTTTCTTCCTCGTCAACGCGACTTACATATGCTTGATTTGGGAGCTTATCGATCGAACTCCAGTTGATGAGGTCTCACCGACGGTACGCAGGATCATGCACTTCCGATCGATCACGACTTTGTGCCTTTTCGGGGCGGCTGCGGTTGTAGCGCTGAAATATCCAGTGGCTGGACTCGGAATTTGTGTTTGTTGCCTGATCGTTTACTTGAGGCCCGATCCGCCGGGAGCGGGGACGCAGATATCTCGGGGATAGCACGGCCGCACGGCCATAGTGCATATGTCGCTCAGCAACTGCCACAGCGAACCCCAGCTAGTCAAGACTGCATTTGTGCTACTCGCATTAGCAGTCCATGGTCCTCGTAATCTTGGGTCGCGGCTTCGACCCCGCGGCGGCTCTCAGAGCTGTGCTTCTGTCGACGCCGGATGTGCCTCCTGCCGATACCCAGTTCAAGGCTCGGGCGATTGATTTGTATCGGTCCTTGGAGAGCCCACGATCGCCGATGTGGCCTGCGAGTTCGGGATCGGCACGGGACGTTCCGTAAGTGGGTCGTCCTACGGCACATGCCGTCTTACGGCACGTGACGGGCGTGCCAGGCGGGAGATATGGCAGGTTTTACGGCCCCGGTCGTAGACGGCCACCGCGACAGAACCGCCAGACAGTGCACCCGGCTGGCACGTCCTCCCGCCGGGCCGTATGGGAGGCAGAAGGTGCCTGCCCAGCTACCCGGCGAAGATGTTGTTGCGGACGCCGAAAACGTTCTGCGGGTCTACGCCCTGCTTGAGGGCGCGAACGACGTCCAGGCTCTCCGGGGAGGCAACCTTGTCGACGAAGCGGCGGCGGAGCTTGCCGATGCCGTGGTGGTGGGAGATCGAACCGCCGGCGGCCATGATCGCCTCCCGCATGTTCTTCTCCAACTCGGCGAAGCGCTCATCGCCCTCCTCGATGCCCTTGTGGAGCAGCCCGTGGGTGAAGTAGATGCAGACCCCGGTGTGGTACATCTGCGTCACCCGCGGTGAGGTGAACGGCTTGCCAGGGAAGCCGAGGCGCTCGTGCTCGGACGCCGCCACGCGCTTCACCGCATCGCAGACGTCGTGGATCCGGTTCCACGGAACGGTGGTCTCATACGTCTCCCCGACAATGTAGTAGTCAGCCAGCAGGTCGCGGATGTAGGCGATCGCATAGGTCAGCATGTAGCCCCGCTCGCCGTTGCCGGCACCGCCGGAAATGCCGCCGAACTTCTTCGCCGTCTCAAGTACCACCTTGTACTGGTACTCCACCTCGTCCTTACTGCCCTCGAGCACCATCGTCGCGGCCACCATCTGGTGCGGGTCGAACCCCTTCACCCGGGTGACGATGAGCTTCTCCAACTGGCTGGTGAGCACCTTCCGCCGGTCAATCGGCGCCGGCTTCAGCGCCTGGCCCAACCGGAACTGGACGTTGTCGACCAGCCGGATACTCGCCGGCTTCGCGCCGGTCTGGTTCAGGGCCGCCATGAACGCGACGCCGGTGCCCCAGTCGGCGAAGATCATCGAGCCATAGCGCTTCGCCTCGGGCAGCCTGTGAATCCGCAGCACCGCCTTGGTGACCAGCCCCAGGTTCCCCTCGCTGCCGAACGCCGCCTTGTACGCCTGCACGCCGGCGGACTGGCGCGGCGTGGCGTACAGGTTCTCGACAACGCCGGACGGTGTCACCAAGGTGACGTTCTCGACGATGTCCTCGATGTTGCCGTAGCGGTTTCGTTTCATTCCCGAGGCGTTGGTGGCGACCCAACCACCGAGCGTGGACAGCTCCATGCTGTCCGGCTCGTGACCGCTGGTGAATCCCTGCTCGGCCAGCAGTTCCTGCAGCCGGCCGCCGAGGATTCCGGCCTGGACGCACGCTGTCTGGTTCTCGGCGTCGATCCACTCGATCGCGTTCAGCCGCCGCATGTCGAGCGAGACCACCATCCGAGTCTCCTCCACCGGCACCTGCAACGCGTCGGTCACGTTCGTCCCGCCCCCATACGGGATGAGGCAGACGTCGTGCTCGCGCGCCAGGTTCACCAGGGTGACGCAGTCGTCCTCCGACTCCGGCCACACCACCAAATCCACCGCGCGCTGAAGGTTGCCGTAAAGCACCCGCGACACCTCGTCGGTCGTGGTCTGGCCGTGGCTGTGGATCAGCCGCTCGCGGTCGTCGGTGCTCAACTGGTCGGCCCGCAACGCGGCTGGCAGGGCTGCGAGGAAGCTCTCGTTGCGGTTGACCGGAGAGACATAGGGCGCAGCGGTGCGCGGCCGGGTGGTACGGAAGTCGATGTTGAAGGCCAGCTCCTCCCGGATGAACGGGATCAAGTAGGGCATCGAGTAGCCGCACAGGTTGTAGCGTGAGCCGGTCATCACGACGCACTCATCGGGCTGGACGACGAGCCTGGTGTCCCGATAGCCCCAACCGTGGTCCCAGGTAGTGGGGTCGAGCTTCGAGGTGTCGCGGTTGAGGGACTTGTCTGCCATCGGGGTGCGTGCTCCCTTGATGATGCCGAGGACGCCTCACCCGTCCTGGGCCCGGTCAACGGAGCATAGCCAACCGCATCACCGGCGCTCAGGACACCCACTCCGGTCCGGAAGGGACGTGAGCGAACGTCACCGAGGCACGCGAGCCGCCTCCCGGGCCCAGGCCTACAGGCAAGGAAGAGGGCTGACCCATGGCCTCGGCCCCGCAGGCCGTTCCGTGTGGACGACCGCTGGGCCCTCTTGTGCAACGCCTCTCACACAGAAGGCGTCGCAGAGCGGTCGGCCTGTGAAACGAATATTCAGAGGGAATCGACTGCTAGTGAGTGCGGTCGTCCCGCTGGATCGCGTGAGTGCGCTCGATGAGGTCGCGGACTGCTCGGGAGGCTCGAAACCACAACCGGAGATCAGAAGAGGAGTCGGACGATGTCCAGCCAGATCCGCAGGAGACATCGCTGCAGGTCAGAACCATGATCATGTCCGTCGCCGTCTGTCCAGATTCGCTGGAATGCGCGGGACAGGGTGCACTTTAGGCGCTGCCTTTCCGCGATCATCAGCGGACAGCGTCACCTCATGGTCCACACCTGAACGAAGCACAACGAGCGTGCTTGTGGCCGTACTTCCTCCTCCTCCTCCTTCTCCCAACAGGAACTGACGACGCGCACCTACCGACAATGTCGTACCCGTGGAAAGGTGACGCCTCCGACGCCGCGCGATAGCACCTGCTCGACCCCGCGAACGCGTCGACGGTCGTCGCGTGCCTTGCATCCGAGGAGTCGGGCTAGCTCAGCAGCGCCGTGCTGCGCGTCGTCGGAAGCAGGATCATGCGCATGAACCCATGGGCGATCGACGAGGCATTCTGGTATCTGGCCCGTTCGGGCGAACAACTCGACGTCGACGAAATCGGCCCGCGCTGGGTCGGATGCTCGGAACGCTGGCCCGCAAGGCCTCCTGTCGGCTAGAGCATCTCCGCACCGGTCGCGGCCCGCCTGACGGGCATCATCGTCGGCACCGGCTCGTTCTCGAGGAAGTCGAGCACGATGCGGTTCAAGAGCTCAGGCTTCTCAATCACAACCGCATGCGACGCGCCGGGGACCACGGCCAACTCCGAATTCGGGATGGCCCGGAACAGCGCGGCGGAGTGCTCGACGGACATGAGGTCGTCGTCGCCCATGACTACGAGAGTGGGCGCCGAGATCCGACCGAGGTCGTCGATGGGGATGTGCGGCTCGCGTTGCAGCATTTCCGTGAACTTGCCGAAGATGACAGGCCAGTGCTCCGGCCCGTCGGGCGAGTGCATCTCGTACAGGCGCCGAAACATCGCCATGTCGTTGCTGTCCGGGGCCATGTTCGCGGCCATGTCCTCGGCCTCGGGAGCGATACCTGCCGTGTCATAGTTCGCCCCGATCGCGACCAGCTTCCGGACAAGGCCGGGGCGCTCGATCGCGACCAGCAAGCCGACGATCCCACCGTCACTCCAGCCGACGAGGTGTGCAGGCCCACCGACGATCCGGTCGAGAAAGCCGATGGTGTCGGTCGCCATGTCGGCAAACCTCAGCGGCCCCGGCACGTCGGCCGTGTGACCATGACCCCGCCGTTCTGGCGCTATGACGTGGAAGCGCTCCGCAAACACCGGCATCTGCGCCGCCCACGTCTCGTTGGTGCACAGGCCACCGTGCAGAAGGACGAGGGGTTCACCCGTTCCCTGCCCGTCATACCAGGTGTTGACACCGTCGATGTCGACGTACTCACCCATGCCGTGCCTCCGATGTTGCGACCCGACGTTCACGTCACAGTGTTGCAGGTCACCTGCGGCAGCAGCGCTTGGCGGAGGTGCGCGCTGAGCCAATCGAGCCGCAAGGTCAGCAGCGGGCAACACCAGGATCACTGAGGATCCGAGGGTCGATCCGCCCTATCAAGGCGGACACGCTCGCGGCGAAGGGGCTCCGGTACTGACGAACCCGAGCCGCGTTCCGCTGAAGAGCCCTGAACGCAACTCACCGCGACTGGTGGACGGCCGGGGTTCGGCGCTCTAGCTGTGTGCCGCCTGGTCGACCTGCCAGCCAACGCGTCGCCTGACCGGCGGCCCACCCGAGATCCCGAGAGGCTACGACGCGTAGTGTGCGGTGCGCCCAGTCGGTTCAGGCAGGGCGAGGGGCGACATGCGCCGAGCAGACGAGGGTCGGAAAGGGGAGGGAAGTAATGGGGAAAGTCCGC
>Ga0307416_100000691_pt1 | contig 17567 bp, 13 predicted proteins | sample DK1Cmetagenome_2_FD_203821 | JGI IMG/M metagenome (GOLD analysis project Ga0307416, IMG submission 203821) | Maize rhizosphere microbial communities from greenhouse at UC Davis, California, United States - DK15-C-3 | ecosystem: Host-associated > Plants > Roots > Rhizosphere > Soil | place...
GACTACCGGCCGCTGTTCGGCACTGCGCCGGCGAAGTAAACGGAGGAGACGGAGGAAACGGATTCACACGGAGAAACGAAGGCACGGAGACGAACGGAGGTGTGGCCGGTTGATTGGTCGGCGCGCAAGGCGCGCCGACAGTCGTGATGGGATGGAACGCAGATACAAACCGCTCAGGCTTCGAGTGCGGCTTGTATCTGCGTTCCATCCCATCACGGCAGGCCGCCTTCGGCGGCCAATCAACCGGCCGCGCTTGTTACTTCGTGATCTTCGTGATCTCCGTGCCCTTCGTGTTCTCGTGGTTAAACCCGAATTACTCCGTTCTTCGTCTCCGTTTCTCCGTTGCTCCGTGTGAATCCGTTTCCTCCGCTCCCTCCGTTAACTCACGCCGAAGTGATACGCCGATAGCCGCGTACCGCCGAAGGTGCCGTTGAATGCGAGAGTTGCCGAGTCGTCACCTGCCGCTCCCGTGGCGACCATGAGCGGAAGCAGATGTTCCTCCCGCGGGTGCGCGAAGCGGGCAGCTGGCGCCTGGGCCCATTCGGTAAGCCTCCGAGCGCGATCCGCCGGTGCCTCCTGCATGACGCCGCGCAGCCATTCGTCGAACGCTTCCGAGTAGCCCGCGGCGCGTGGATCGCCGAACGCGCGCAGATTGTGAAACGTCATGCCGCTGGCGACGATGAACACGCCGTCATCGCGCAGCGGCGCGAGTGCTCGGCCGAGCGCGAGGTGTCGCGCGGGATCGAGGCCGCGGACGAGCGAGAGCTGCACGGCCGGGAGCTCGGCGCCGGGATAGGCGACCTTGAGCGGTACAAACGTGCCGTGATCGAAGCCGCGTGCCGGGTCGGCGCTGGTCCGAAAGCCGCCCTGTTCGAGCAGGGTGGACACGTCGCGCGCCAGGAGCGGGTCCCCGGGCGCCGGCCAGGTCAGCCGGTACGACTCGGGCGGAAAGCCGTAATAGTCGTAGAGCATCGGCGGATGCTCGGCGGTCATCAGCGTCGGCACCGCCTCTTCCCAATGGGCCGATACGACCAGCAGCGCGCGCGGCTCATGCACGGGAAGCTGCCGCACCGACTGCAGGTATTTCTTCAGCGCCGCGACTTCCTCGGGCGGCAGCCCCATCTCGACGAAGGGCCACGGCCCTCCGCCGTGCGGTACGAACGCCACCGGCATTCGTGTTGAGTCGCTCACGCGATTCACCTTATCATCCGCGTCGTGTTCAACAGAACAGCGACCAGCAGCATAGCGCTAACGGGTTCCCGGGTCCTGGCCGTGATGCTCATCACCGCGGCCGCGGCCCTCCTCAACGTCCGCACGTCGGCACAGGGTGGCGGTGCCCGTCCTCCCGACATCGCCGGCGAATGGCGGCTCGACCAGGGCGAGGACCCTGGCCAGCCTTCGCTGTCGGACTACCTTGGCCTCGCCTTCAACGAGGCGGGCCGCCTGCGCGCCGACACGACGCCGGAGTCGATCTGGGGCACGCCCGAATACCAGTGCCGCCCGCACTCGGCGCCGCACCAGTGGCGCGGCGTTGGCGGCACGCGGATTCTCAAGGAGCTCGATCCGATCTCGCGGGAGATCCTCGGCTTCCGCCTGCAGTTCATGCGCTCGCTGGATCGGCCCATCTATCTCGACAACCGGCCGCCTCCACCGGCCTTCGCCCCGCACAGCTGGAGCGGGTTTTCGACGGCTCAGTGGGAAGGGCACACGCTGAAGGTCACGACGACGCACCTGAAGGACGGATTCCTCAAGCGCGGCGGACCGCAGACGAGCGACATGTTGACGATGACGGAGTACATCACCCGCCACGACGACATCCTGACCATCGTCCAGGTCGTTGACGATCCGATTTACCTCGACGAGCCGTACGTGCTCTCGATTACGTATTCATACGACGCGAACGCCGGCCCGGCGACGGAGAACTGCAGCGGGTCGTCCTTTGCCGAAAACGGCGGCACGGACCGGCACCACGTGCCGCACTTCCTGCCGGGGGAAAACAGCGGGATTGGCGAGTTCCTGACGACCGAGAACTGGATTCCGTTCGAGGCCGCACGCGGCGGCGTAAAGACCATCTATCCCGAGTATCGCGGCGTGCTGGCCGGCACGACGCCGCTCGCCGCGCTGACGGTTCCCGTCTCGCGGTCGGCGAACGACGTCGCCAGGCGCATCGCCGATCAGAGTCCGCGGGACGGCCAGGTCCATGTCCTGCCGGTGCAGGGAAACATCTACATGCTCGTGGCCGACGGCACGAACATCACGGCGTCGGTCGGGAAAGACGGCATCGCGATTGTGAACAGCGGCTCGGCGCAGATGTCGGACAAGGTGCTCGCCGCGCTCACCGAGCTCGCACGGACGGCGGTCAACCCTGCCGCGCCCAACACGTGTTTTGGCGCCAATTGCCCGAGTGCGTTCGGCTCACCGGCGTGGTCGAGTCCGTACTTCAATGCCCTGGTCACGGCGCCGCGTCCTTCGCAGGGCCTGCGCTACGTGATCAACACCAGTGCCGCGCCCGAACACGTGGGCGGCAACGAACGGCTGGCGTCGGCCGCGCAGTTCCGGCGTGCCGGCGGCCAGAGCGGATTCGGCGGCGCGGTGCGGGACCTCGGGGCGACGGCGACGATCGTCGCGCATGAAGGGGTGCTCGCCGCGATGAGCACGCCGGCCGGCAAGGCCGCTCCCGCCCCGTCGGGGGCATGGCCGACCGAAACGTTCTTCGACGAGTTCCACAAACTGTCGGAGTACGTCAACGGCGAGCCGGTCATCCTCTATCGCGCCACCAAAGCAAATACCGACGGCGACAGCTTCGCGTTCTTCCGGCATTCGGAAGTGATTGCCGCCGGCAATCTGCTGTCGACGGTCAGCTATCCGCTCATCGACATCGAGAAGGGTGGCACGATTCAGGGGGTGATTAGCGGGCTCAATCACATTCTCGATCTCGCGGTGGCCGAATATCGCGCCCAGGGCGGTACCTGGATCATTCCCGGCCGCGGGCGGCTGTGCGACACGGCCGATGTCGCGTCGTACCGGAACATGCTGGTGATGATTCGCGACCGCGTCGCCGCGCTGAAGAAGAAGGGCATGACCCTCGAACAGGTGAGAGCGGCTCGCCCGACGCTTGATTTCGACGGCCGCTACGGGTCGACGACAGGACCGTGGACGACGGACATGTTCGTCTCGGCGGTTTACAGGACGCTGTGATGCATATAACGCGGAAAACCTTGTGTCTCGTCGTGCTGTGCGTCTGGGCGACAACCGCGCCGCTCATCGCGCAGCGCGGCCGCGGCGGAGCGGCCGCCCCCGCCGCCAGCCCGCAGAAAGCCGCGCCGATCGATCTGACCGGCTACTGGGTCTCGCCGATCATCGAGGACTGGAAGTTCCGGATGGTTGTCCCGAACAAGGGTGTGTTCAGCGGCATCCCCTTAAACGCCCAGGGACAGAAGGTGGGAAATGCGTGGGATCCGGCGGCCGACGAAAAAGCCGGCGAACAGTGCCGCGCGTTCGGCGCGGCCGGCATCATGCGGCTGCCGTCCCGCCTCAATATCACCTGGCAGGATGATGCCACGCTGCGTGTAGACATCGATACGGGCACGCAGACGCGGATCTTTTCGTTCCGCGGGGCCGCCGCGCCGGCCGAGCCTTCCTGGCAGGGCCAGTCCGCGGCCCAGTGGAACGTTCCGGGACGCAGCCTCAAGGTCGTGACCACCAACCTCAAACCGGGGTATGTCAGGCGGAATGGCGCCCCCTACAGCAACCGGGCGGTCGTGACCGAGTATTGGGAACTGCACACCCTCCCGAACAAGGACCAGTGGCTGACCGTGACCACCAAGGTCGACGATCCGCTGTATTTCACGCGTCCGTACCTGACCAGTTCGGACTTCAAGAAGCTCCCCGGCGCGGCAGGCTGGAATCCCACGCCATGCGCGGCGAAATAAGGGGAAAACGCCCGCAATGCTGGGCTTGCACGTGCGTATCGGAACCCTGAAATTTTAACCGCTTCTTAACACCCTGGCAGCGGGGCTTGGGTGTTACTCTTGACGCGTCGTGTATCTAAACGGCCCTGTCCGGGGCCCTGTCTCGCCGAAGCGCGTCGCGCCCAGGCGGGCCGAAGGTGTGGGTGTGATTACGAGATTCCTTACTGGCGGCTTCTTAGCGTTCGCGGCGGTTGCGTTCCTGTCGGCGCAATCCCAACCCGCACGGCCGGCGGCGTCGTCCGCTCCGCGTCCTGCAGCCCGTCAGGCTGCGCCGACGCCGGCGCCTGCGGCCGTTCCGGTGGCCGCGAAACCGGCGGATCCGTCCGCGGCGCGCAAGGTGATGGACCAGTACTGCGTCACCTGCCACAACGAGAAGACGAAGACGGCCGATCTGCTGCTCGACAAACTCGACCTCGCGAATCTCGACGAGCACACCGAGATTGGCGAGAAGGTGATTCGCAAGCTGCGCGCGGGCCTGATGCCGCCGACCGGCATGCCGCGTCCCGACGCGGCGACGATGGAAACGTTCATCGGCTGGATGGAGGACGAGCTCGATCGCACGGCTTCCACGCATCTGCCGGCGCCCGGCCTGCACCGGATGAACCGCGCGGAATACACCAATGCCATCCGCGATCTGCTGGCGCTCGAGGTCGATGCGACGAAGTTCCTGCCGGTTGACGACTCGACGCGCGGTTTCGACAACCAGGTTGCCGCCCTCACGATGTCGCCGGCGCTGATGGAAGCGTATCTGTCCGCCGCCGGGAAAATCAGCCGGCTGGCGATTGGCAACTTCACGGCGCCGACGCAGTGGACGTGGGACGTCGCGGCGGACACCGCGCAGAACCACCACGTCGAAGGGCTGCCCTTCGGTACGCGCGGCGGGATTTTGTTCAAGCATCAGTTCCCCGCCGACGGCGACTACACCTTCAACGTCAAGGGCGTGACCGGATACTTCCAGGCGGTGCTTGGCGGCATTTCGGGCGAGCGCCTCGAGATCACGGTGGACGGCGAGCGCGTGCACCTGTTCGACTGGGACAAGGAAATCTCCAACACGACGGGGCGCGGACGCTGGACGCCGAAGATCCCGATCAAGGCCGGCCTCCATACTGTCGGCGTCACGTTCCTCCAGACCAACGACATCCCGGGGACCGAATTGAACCGGCCGTTCCAGCGGACGATGAATACGCCGGGATCGATTCCGGGATTCCTCTTCTATCCGCACGTCGGTCAGGTCACGATTGAAGGTCCGCACGATTCGAAGGGCGCGACCGAGACTGCCAGCCGGCAGAAGATCTTCACCTGCCGTCCGGCCGCCGCGCCCGGAGCGTCGGCGCCAACGGCCGTCAGCGAAGATGCCTGTGCGCGCCGCATCATCACCACGCTCGCCAAGACCGCGTTCCGTCGTCCGGCGACCGCCGCGGAGATGAAGGAGCTGACGCAGTTCTATCAGGCGGGGCGGAGCGAGGGCGGCTTCGAGGGAGGCGTCGAGGCCGCGCTCCAGCGCATCCTGGCGGATCCGCAGTTCATTTATCGCGGCGAGCGCGAGCTGGCGTCCGCGGCGCCCGGCAAACCGTACCGGATTACCGATCTCGAGCTGGCATCCCGGCTCTCCTTCTTCTTCTGGAGCAGCATCCCCGACAGCGAGCTGATCGACGTCGCCACGTCGGGCAAACTTCGCGAGCCCGCCGTCCTCGAACAGCAGGTCAAGCGGATGCTCGCCGACCCGAAGTCGAACGCACTCATCTCGAACTTCACCGGTCAGTGGCTGAGCGTCCGCTCGCTGAGGACCTACGAGCCGGTGGTCAATCTCTTCCCGGACTACGACGACAACCTGCGCGCGGCGTATCAGCGCGAGGTGGAGCTGTTCTTCAGCACCATCGTCCAGGAAGACCGCAGCGTTCTCGATCTGCTGGACGGGAACTACACCTTCGTCAACGAGCGTCTGGCGAAGCAGTACGGCATCCCGAACGTCTACGGCCCGCAGTTCCGCCGGATTACGCTGCCGCCGGAGTTCGACATGCGCCGCGGGCTGCTCGGCAAGGGCGCGCTGCTGGCGATTACCTCGAATCCTGCCCGGACATCGCCGGTGACGAGGGGCAAGTATTTCCAGGCGACGTTCCTCGGCGTGGAGCCGCCGCAGCCGCCACCGGGCGTGGAGACGGATCTCAAGGTCGGCTCGGCCGACGCGGCCGGCAACAGCAAGACGCCGACGATGCGGCAGATTCTCGAGGTGCATCGGCGCAATCCAACATGCGCCGCGTGCCACCGCATCTTCGAGCCGGTGGGCATCGCGCTCGAGAACTTCGATGCCGTCGGCACGTGGCGCACGCTTGAAGAAGGCGTGCCGATCGACGCCAGCGGACAGCTCGCCGACGGGACGAAGATCGGCGGCGTGATCGATCTGCGGAATTCGCTGGTGCGCTATCAGGATCAGTTCCTCCGCGTCGTGGCGGAGAAGCTGCTCACCTACGCGCTCGGCCGCGGTGTGGAAGCGGAGGACATGCCGCTGGTTCGTTCGATCGTCCGGCAGTCCGCCGCGAGCAAGTATCGTTTTTCATCTCTGGCGTTGGGAATCGTGAAGAGTCCTGTGTTCCAGATGAACATGAAACCCGTGGCGCACGCCGATCAGCGCGCGGCTCGATAACGGATAACGGATAAGGGACGCAATCATGTTTATATCGAAGAAACATATTCCACGGCGCACGGTGCTTCGCGGTGCCGGCGCGGTGCTGGCATTGCCGTTCCTCGAGGCGATGGTACCGGCGCGCACGGTGCTCGCCCAGTCGAAGGCGGCGCCACCCTCGCGGTTTGTCGGCCTGTTCGTTCCGCACGGTGGAGCACCCGGGTACTGGGTGCCCGAGAAAGTGGGAGCGCTTCCAGAGCAGCTGCCGTTCATCTGGAAAGGGCTCGAACCGTTCCGCGACAAGACGGTGATTTTCAGCGGGCTGCACTCGCGATCGGCTGAGCCGCCCCCGGGCGTGACCGGCGCGGATCACTGGGTCGCCGCCGCGTTCATGTGCGCCGAGAAGCCGAAGAAGACGGCGGGCGCGGACGTTCGCGCCGGGACGACGATCGACCAGCTCATTGCGCAGAAGGTCGGCGGCAACAGCCTGATTCCCTCGCTGCAGATGGCGGTCGAGGATCCGGGCGCCAACTCGAGCAACTGCGGCGAAGGCTACAGCTGCGTCTACACGAACACCATCTCGTGGGCGACGCCGACGTCGCCGCTGCCGATGGAGCTGAATCCGCAGGTCGTGTTCGAGCGGATGTTCGGCGACGGCACCACGACCGAGCAGCGTGCCTCCCGCCGCAAGCGCGATCAGAGCATTCTCGACTCGCTCCGCAGCAGCGTGTCGCGACTGCGCAGCGACCTCGGCGCGAGCGATCGTCAGCGGCTCGACGAATACGCGGAGAACGTGCGCGAAATCGAGCGGCGGCTGCAGATCGCCATCAAGGCGTCAGCCGTCGCGCCGGAGAACATCGAGGTGCCGGTTGGCGTTCCGCAGACGTTCGACGAGCACATCAAGCTGCAGTTCGATCTGCTGGCGCTGGCGTTCGAGGCGGACATCACCCGCGTCGGCACGCTGCTGTTCGCCCGTGACCTGACCGGCCGCACCTACCCGGCGAGCGATGCTCCCACGCGTGGCTTCCACGGCGTGTCGCACCACGGCGAGGCGCCGTCGGCCATCCTCGACCTCGCGCGGATTAACCAGTACCACGTGAAGATGGTGGCCCACCTGGCCGACCGGCTGGCGAAGAAGCAGGAAGGCGATGGCACGCTGCTGGATCACTCGCTGATCCTCTTCGGCAGCAACATGGGCAACTCGAACCAGCACGTGCACCACGACGTGCCGCACGTCCTCGTTGGCGGCGCCAATGGCAAGCTGAAGGGCGGACGGCACCTGGCCTATCCGTCGAAGACGGTGCCCACGGGCAACCTGCTGCTCAGCGTGCTCGACCGGTTCGACATTCACCAGGACACCATCGGCGACAGCACGGGAAGGTTGGAGGATCTGTGAGAAGTCCCAAATCCCAAATCCCAGGCCCCAAATCCCAACACGGCGGGATGAAACTACGGTTGGCGATCTTCGCGGCCTTCGCGATCTTCGCGTCCTTCGCGGTTCACTCCGGCGCGGCGGCCCCAAGCCCGATCGCCGATGCGGCAATGCGCGGCGACAAGGCGGCCGTGCGCACGTTGATCGCGAAGAAGGTCAACGTGAACGCGCCGCAGAACGACGGCGCCACGCCGCTGCACTGGGCGGCGTTCCGCGGCGACCTCGAGCTGGCGGAAATGCTGCTCCGCGCCGGCGCCAATCCGAAGGCGGCGAACCGTGAGGGGTCGACGCCGCTGTGGCTCGCCTGTATCAACGGCGACGCGGCAATGATCAATGCGCTGCTCAAGGCCGGTGCCGATCCGAACGAACCGCTGCCGCTCGGACGAAGCCCGCTGATGATTGCGTCGAAGACCGGCAACGTCGCGGCGATCCGCGTGCTGCTCGAAGCCGGCGCCAACCCCAACGCGAAAGAGACGCTGCGCGGGACCACGCCGCTGATGTGGGCGGCCGACGAAGGGCAGGCGGCGGCAATCAAGGTGCTCATCGACGCCGGCGCGGACATCAAGGCGCGCTCGAACCCGGCGCCGCGCGGCCGCGGCCCGGCGCTCGGCAAAGCCAACGATCCGCGGAAACAGGTCGCGGCGCAGGGCGCGGCTCTCGCCCGCGGGGCGGCGCCGCCGCCTCTCGGCGGCGGTGGCGGCGGTAATAATGCGGGTAATAACGCAGGGGGCCGCGGCGGCGGCCGTGGCGGCGGTCGCGGTGGCGGTGGCGGTGGTGGCCGCGGCGGCGACGACGTCAACCTGGATCAGGACGATGCGGCGGTTGCTGCCGGCATCGGACGGCGTGGCGGCGGCGCGGCAGACGGCGGCCAGATTACGCCGCTCGTCTACGCCGCGCGCGCGAACAACCTCGAGTCGGTCAAGGTTCTGCTCGACGCCGGCGCCGACATCAACCAGACCACCGGCTACGGCTGGAGTCCGCTCCTGGCGGCGACCCAGAACCGCTACTACAAGCTGGCGGCGTATCTGCTGGAGCGCGGTGCGAACGTCAACCTCACCAACACCGGCGGGTGGAGCCCGCTGTATCTGGCGACGGACAACCGCAACATCGAAAACGGCGACTATCCGGTGCGCAAGCCGGACATGGAGCACCTCGAGTTCATCAAGCTCCTCATCGACAAGGGAGCCAACGTCAACCATCGAGTGAAGGACAGCAGCGAGACGCGGACTGTCTTCACGAACCAGTGGCTCAACGAGGAGGGCGCGACGGCGTTCCTCCGTGCATCGCAGTCCGGCGACCTCGAGTTGATGAAGCTCCTGCTTGAAAAGGGTGCGGATCCGAAGATCAACACGACCCTTGGAGTCACCCCGTTGCACGTTGCGGCGGGTATCGGCTGGGTCGAAGGCATCACCACCGAGTGGTCGACGAAGGCGACGTTCGAAGCGGTCAAGATGCTGATCGATCTCGGTCTCGACGTGAACGCGCAGGCCGACACTGGTCGCGTGGCGCTGCACGGCGCGGCGCACAAGGGCCGTGCCGACATCATCCAGCTCCTGGCCGATCACGGCGCGAAGCTGGACGTGCGCGATTACGGCAACACCGACAATCGCGGCGGCAAGCTGGCCGTCCATACCTGGCAGGCGGTGGACTACGCCGATGGGCTGGTTCGTGTTGGGGTGCAGTCGGCCATCGCGCACCCCGAAGCGGGGGCGCTGCTGCGGAAGCTGATGTCGGCGCAGGGGATGCCGGTGCCGCCGATGGGCCGGACGCTCGAGTCGATCTGTATTACCGAGGCCTGCGAGTAGCTGAGGCGCCAGCACACGATCGTGGGGCGAGCCTTGTCAGGCTCGCCCTTCGTAGAGGCCGACCCTTCGGGGTTGGCCTTTTTCGTTATGATCCGCTGATGAAACGGATCCTCCTGCTCACGGCGGTGCTCTGGGCCGCGCCCGCGTCTGGGCATCACTCCTTCGGCGTGTACTTCGACGCCGACAAGCCCGTGAAACTCTCCGGCGTCGTCACCAAGGTGGACTGGCGGAATCCGCACACGCACCTGTATCTCGACGTCAAGGACGATACCGGCAAGGTCGTCAACTGGACGCTCGAGGGCTACCCGCCGAACGTCCTGGCGCGAACAGGCTGGACGAAGGACGTGACGGTCAAGGTCGGCGACACGATTTCCGTCTTCGGCTGGCGCGCGCGCGACGGCTCGCCGTCGGCGCACCTGCGCGAGGCGACGCTCGCCGGCGGCAAGCGCCTGTTCTTCGGTCCGCCCGCGGGGACCGGCGAAGGCGCGGCGGTTGCGGGGAAGTAGAGCCATGAAGCGCGCCGTTCTGGTGGCTCTCGCAATCGTTTCGATTTCCCTGCCGCTTCGGAGTGTCCGCCTTCAGGCGGGCGCTCAGAGCCAGACGGCCCAACCGACGCCGCGGCTCAGCGACGGCAAGCCGGATTTGACCGGCGTCTATCAGGCCAGCAACCGGCGCGGACCCGAGTGGGACGCCCAGGTGCCGGGTGACGCCCCCGGCCAGCCGGCGCAGAGTACGCAGCCGAGCGCCGACGTCAACGTCGCCCGGCGCGATCCGATTCCGTTCCGGCCCGAAGCCTTGCAGCGCGCGCAGGAGATCCTGAACAGGCGATCGGTGGACGATCCGGCGGCGCATTGCCTGCCGCAGGCGTCGCCGCGGATGACGCCCGTCAGCCTGTTTCCAATCGAGTTCGTGCACACGCCGAAGAAGCTGGTCATCCTCTACGAATACTTCTGGTCGTTCCGGACGATCCCGATCGGCGGCTCGCATCCCGACGACGCCGAGCCCAGTTTCCTCGGCGACTCGGTCGCGCGCTGGGACAAGGACACGCTCGTGGTCGACGTCACGAACTTCAAGGCCGGCGGCTGGCTGGGCAACGGGTTGGTCCACAGCGATGCGCTGCACCTGGTCGAGCGCTATACGCGCGTCGATCGCGATCAGCTCGATTACGAGGTGCTGATCGAGGACCCGAAGGTGCTGACCAAGCCGTTCACGCAGCGGAATACGCTGATGCTGCGCGAAGGAGCCCGGCTGCGCGAGTACTCCTGTCTGGAAAACAATCTCGATCCGAAGCTGTACGAGAAGCTCCTGGTCGATCCGGCGACCTTTTTGCGGAAGCCGGGCAACTAGTTGGTAGTTCGTAGTTGGATAGTTCGTAGTCGCGGACCGCGCCGTACGACGTGCTGGTGATCGATTCCATCGATTGGCCGGCCGCCGACTGAACCCAAACGTCGACTCAGTTCGTTCGGCCGAGCAACCGCAGGGCGTTGGCGCGCTCGACGTCCGCAAGCTCACTCGCGTTGAATCCGCTGGCCTGAAGCCCTTTCACCTGCGGCGCGCCGTCGACGAACGGTGCGTCGGTGCCGAACAAGATCTGCGACAGGGGCACCAGCGCCCGGAGCGCAGCCATCGCCACTGGATTCGCCGAGCCTGCGGTGTCGTAGTAGAAGCGGCGCAGGTGCGAGAGACGCGAATTCGGCTCTGGCGCGCGGGTGAATGCGTCCGGCGGCGCGCCCTGGCCGAGCACGCGCCCGGCAACGGCGGTAATCGTGCCGCCGGCGTGCGAAAAGATGAACCTGATATCCGGATACTTCGCCGCCGCCTCGCTGGCGATCAGGCTGACGATCGTGCGGGTCGTGTCGGTCGGGTACTCGAGCATCTGGTTGGCGACGCCCGGGACCAGGTTCATGCAGCACTGCGCGTCGGTCGGGTGCGTGTAGACGATCGCCCGGCGCCGGTTCAGTTCGGCAAGAACGGGAGCGAACGATGGGTCGCCGAGGTACGCCGGGCCATAGCTGGTCAGGATGCCGACGCCGTCGGCTTTCAGCGTGTCGAACGCGTACTCAATCTCCCGCAGGGTGCCGGGCACGTCGGGCAACGGCAGGACGGCAAACAGTCCGAAGCGCCCCCTGTAGTCGCCGACCAGCCGCGCGGCGGCGTACTCATTCATCTCGCGGGCGAGACGGCCGGCCTGCGCCGCATCCCCGAACCAGACGCCCGGCGCGGTGATCGAGAGCATTGCCGTCTGGATGCCGATGCGATCGAGCGTCTCGACGGCACGCGCCGGAGCGTAGCCTTTCCAGGCCGCCAGGCCGGGAACCGGCGTCTTCGTGTTTCGTTCTGTCAGCGTCTGCAGAAACGACGGCGAGACGAAGTGATGGTGGATGTCGATGCGGTGCGCCGTCGCCTGCGCGCCAATCTGACGGCCGGTGGCGACGGCCGCAAGGCTGGTCGCCGCGAGCGTCCCCAGAAACTGCCGTCGGCTCTGTCTGATGTCGGGCATGGAGTGTCCTGCTAGCGAATTCTTGCACCGACCGGCGTTAGACACCATTGAACCGACAAGCAGCCAGTTTGCACGGACCAGCAGCCACGTTGCACCGACCGCTATTCCGGTACTGCCACCGGTTCGTCTTCGGGCTCCAGATTCGTCATCTCCGCCTGGAGCATCTGCTCGCCGGCGGCGCCGGGAACGCCGCGCGAGAAGCTGACCGCCGGGAGGAAGAGCGTGGCGATCAGGCCCGCCACGGAGACGACCGCGCCGCCGAGGAACACGCGGTGAAGCGCTGCGGCGAACTGCGCGCGTACAGGTGCGGACAGAGCCGCGCCGTTGAGGGCCAGTGCATCGGCCCCGCCAGGAAGATTGATGCCGCTGACCCCGCGAGCGAGGATAGCGCCCATCGCCGCCACGCCGATCGCCGCGCCGACGCTGCGCGAGAATTGATTGAGCGCCGTGGCGATTCCGAGGCGCGAGCGATCGACTCCGTGTTGAACCGCCAGCAGCAGCGACAGCATCTGCGTCCCCATTCCGGCCCCGATCACGGTGCAGCTGGTGATCAGCACCCAGCCGGGCGAGTCGCCGTCCACCAGCGTCAGCCCGAAGAACCCGATCGTCATCAGCACGCTGCCGGCAATCGACACCGTCCGGTAGCCGAGCAGCACCGTCGCCCGCGCGCCGACAATCGACATGACGACCCAGCCGAGGAACAACGGCGTGATCGCCTGGCCCGCCTCTGTCGCCGTTCCGCCGCGGACGGCCTGGACGAACAGCGGAATGAACGCGATGGCGCCGAACAGCGCGACGCCGACGAGGAAGACGACGGCGAGCGACCGGGCGATCACCGGGACGTGAAACAGATCCAGCGGAAGGATTGGTTCCGGTGCCTTCCGTTCGACGGCCAGAAATGCGCCAAGGAAGACGACAGTTGCGGCGACCCACACCCCCACGCCGCCCGGTGTCTCGTCGCCGAGCGCGATGAGCAGGGTGCTGATACCGGTGAACAGCAGCGCGGCGCCCATCCAGTCGACCTGCACCGACGCAACGCGGCGCGACGCCGGATAGGCGGACGCGATGACGGAGGCGCAGAGCAGCCCGAACGGCAGGTTCAGGAAGAACACCCAGCGCCAGTTCAGATAGTCGGTCACGTATCCGCCGACCAGGGGGCCGGCAATCGACGCCACGCCCCAGACGCCGCTGAACAGCGCCTGCGTGCGGGGCCGCTCCGCGAGCGTATACAGCTCGCCGACGATAGTCATGCTGAGCGGGATGATGCAGCCGGCGCCGAGGCCCTGAATTGCCCGCGACAGGATCAGCTCGAGCATCGTCCGGGACGCGCCCGAAAGAAGTGATCCGACGAGGAAGATCGCGACGCCGGTCAGATAGATCCGGCGGCGGCCGTACAGATCCGAAAGCCGTCCCCAGATCGGAACGCAGGCCGTCGAAGTGAGCAGGTAGGCCGAGAAGACCCAGCTGTAATGCTCCAGGCCGCCGAGCGTGGATACCACCGTCGGCATGGCCGTGCTGACGACCGTCGCCTCGAGCGCGCCGAGCGTCATCCCCAGCAGCAGCCCGGAAGTAATCCATCGTCGTCGCTTCAGGCTTATGCCCAGGTTCCCCGACGCGTCACGCATCTAATCAGGGTACCACTCCTTTATCCGCGACGAGTGTTGCGGCTATTGCTTCGTGAGTGCGACGTTCAGCGTTCGGACCTGTCCGTTACCGATCGGAATGTCGGTCAGGTAATTCCGGTAGCCGTCCTTGCGAATCTCGACGTGATGCGTCCCGGCACCGAGCTGGATGACCAGGCGCTCGCCCTCGAGCGATCCCTGCCACACCTCTCCGTCGATGAGCACCTGCGCGTCGGCCGGTTGCACACGGAGCGAGAGCGATCCAAATCCCTCCGCGGTTGCCGGGCCTCCCTGCCGCCCTCGTCCACCGCCGGCGCCGCGTCCGGCACCCGCACCTCGCGCCACGGGTGGGCCGCCCGGCCCACCGTCGTCGTACCGTGGCCCTGCGGCGCGGCCTGGTGATGGAGCAGTCTGCGGCCGTGGCGGTGCAGCTTCGCCCGGTCCGAGCGGTTCCATGGTGTGCCTGATGTTGAACGCCTTGCCCGGCTGCAGATAGAACCGCTGCGAGAACGGCCGGTGCCCTTCGAGGTAGATCACGATCTCGTGCTCTCCCGGCTCGATGTGCAGCCGCTGGAAGACGCCATCGAAGTCGTCCGCCGTTCCGGCGAAATACCCGTCAACGAAGACCTCCGACTGCCGCGGCGACACCTGCACGCGAACCGAGCCGCTCGCGTCGTACCGGCGCGGTCCGTAGATTGGGTACTGGTAGTAGTACGGATACGGGCCATAGCCATAGCCGTAATATCCAGGACCCCACGGCTCGTACCACAGCGACGCGCGATAGAACGTCGGGTAGTAATAGCCGCCGATGAATACCGTCGGCCGCGCCACGGGGCGGACGGCAACCACCGTGCGCGGGCGTGCGACACGAACCTGGGCATCGGCTGGAGTCTGAAGAATCGTGATCGAGGCGATCACAGAGGCGGCGGCGACGAAGAGCGGAGCTCGCACGGAGGGACCTCCAATCGAATCCTAATGCACCGAAAGCAACGGACGTGCCTCAGAAGAGTGGCAAGTTGCAACTTTTAACTTGGCAAGTAAGTGGCTAAGTATCAAGGAGTTACTTAGATCGCATCTGCGCCTCGTCCACCTACTTGTTACTTGACACGTGCCACTTGTCCACTTGCTACGTGTCCATCTGGGGGGACGGTAAGCGCACCTCGAAAACGGCGCCGTTGTCGTTGCGCACGCTGATCGTCCCGCCATGGAGCTCCACGATCGCCTTGACGATGGAGAGCCCGAGACCGCTGCCGCCGGCGGCCTTTCGCGACAGGTCGGCCTTGTAGAACCGGTCGAAGATGAGCGGCAGGTGTTCGGGCGGAATGCCGGGTCCATCGTCGCGGATCGCGAGCACGACCTCGTCGCCGTGACGCGTCGCGGTGAGACGGATCTGGCCCCCGTCCGGTGTGTGGCGAAGAGCGTTCGCCGCCAGGTTCTGGAGCGCCTGCTCCAGTCGATCGGCGTCTCCGACGATCGATGTCGCCGCCGGGTGGACGTGCGTGGTCAGCGCAATCCGCCGGGTCGTCGTCTCGCGTTCGTGCCGCGCGGCGACGCGATCGAAGAGCTGCCCGACCTCGGCGCGTTCATGGCGCAGCGTCATGCCGCCTTCGAGTCGCGCCAGGTCGAGCAGGTCGCCGATGATCTGTTCGAGCCTGTGCGTCTCGTCGGTAATGATGCCCATGTAGCGCTGCCGCGTCTGCGGGTCGAGCTGGACCTCAGGCATCGTGAGCGTTTCGATGTAGCCGCGCATCGCGGTCAGCGGCGTCATCAGCTCGTGCGAAACGTCCGCCATCAGCTGCCGGCGGGTCCGATCGGACGCCTCGAGCGCGCGCGCCCGCGAGGCGAGTTCATCCGCCATCCGATTGAAGGACTGCGCGAGCGCCGCGACTTCGTCGCCCCCCTGTTCGGGAGCGCGCGCCGCGAGATCGCCGGCGCCGAGACGTTCCGTCGCGCCTTGTACGTCCTTCAGCCGTCGGCGCACCGGCGCGAAGACGACCAGGGCGATCAGCGCCGTGCCGACGGCGAGGACCGTAGCGGCGATGACGCCCATCGTCGGCCCCAGCTGCCGGACGATTCGCCAGAACGGGCGATCCTCGGCCCAGATGATGACGCGTCCCACTTGCGCATCGCCGACGAACACGGGCGCCATCTCGCCGATCGGCCGTGACCCTGGTGGTCCGCCGGGACGCATTCGGCGCGGTGGCGGGTCGCCGCCGAACCGCTCGGCGTCGAGACGGCCTCCCGGTCTCGGGCCGCGCCGCCGGCCGCCGCGTTCGGCAATCAGCGCCATTTCCGCGCGCAGCTCGGCGACGATTTCGGGCGCGACGTCCTCGTGATTTGAGGCGACGCGGCCATCCCGCAGCGCGACAAAAAACGTCTGCGCGACGCCCTTGTACTGGTCGGCGAGATAGGCATCCAGATTCATCGTCGGGTCGCGCGCGAGCACCGCGCCGACGTCGCGAGCCACCAGGCCGGCGAGCTGGCGTGGCGAGCGCGCCGGCATCGCGCCGGCGAGGCGTTGGGAGATCCACAGAAAGAGGGCGCCCTCCGCAACCAGCATCAACGCGACAAACGCAAAGAGACCGAGCGCGATCCTCCAGTAGAGACTCCGGCGCCACGGCACACTGTGCGTCGACCGGCGGTCAGGCGACATCGGCTGCCTTGTACCCGGCGCCCCACACCGTGAGGATGACGGCGGGCGCGGCGGGATCGGACTCGATCTTCTTGCGAACGCGTTTCACCAGCGTGTCCACGCTGCGCACCGTGACAAACGTCGCCTCGTCCCAGACGCGGCCGAGGAGCGCTTCGCGACTGAACACGATGCCGGGATTACCCAGGAGCACCGATAGCAATTGGAATTCATTGGCCGTCAGATCGACGTCGCGGCCGCTGACGCGCACGCGCCGGCGGGCCGGGTCGATCTCGATGTGGCGATAGACGATCGGTACCGAGGACGGCGGCGCATCTGAGCGTTCTCCGGCGGCCGCGCGGCGGAGCAGGGCGCGCACGCGGGCCATCAGCTCGCGCACGCCAAACGGTTTAGTCAGGTAGTCATCGGCGCCGGAATCAAGTCCCAGCACCTTGTCGGTCTCTTCCCGTCTTGCCGTCAGCATCAGAATCGGAGTCGAGCGGTTCGGCGAATCCTTACGGATCGCGCGGCAGACGGCCAGTCCGTCCAGACCCGGCAGCATCAGATCGAGGATGACCAGATCGAAGCGCCGCTGCCTCGCAAGATCGAGGGCGGCACGGCCATCCTCCGCTTCAACCGGCACGGCATGTTCCAGCCTCAGGTGGAGCGACACCAGTTCCCGGATGTGGGCTTCGTCTTCGACAACGAGCACGTGCGGGCGAGGCGGGGTCATCTGTCGAGTTAGACGAATGTAACTGCGGACGCGCGCTCACGGCCCGCTGTCACAGTTTCTTCATATCTTGATGTTGAACCCCTTGAACCCCTTGAACCTTTGAACCTTTGAATCTCTTGAACCTGGTGAACCTAGTGAACCCCCCGTCCACCTCATCAACTACCGCGTAATGGCCCAGCCTTTGAGTACCTCTTGAGGCGCGCCACAGCCGCCACCTGAACCATGCTCGAACGACAGACCAAGACCCGCCGT